>Ga0081535_100047_pt1 | contig 106459 bp, 102 predicted proteins | sample HotLakmasection3_FD_71020 | JGI IMG/M metagenome (GOLD analysis project Ga0081535, IMG submission 71020) | Hypersaline microbial mat communities from Hot Lake, Washington, USA - Section #3 (SPADES assembly) (version 2) | ecosystem: Environmental > Aquatic > Non-marine Saline and Alkaline >... | reverse complement strand
CGCATAGTACCTCATGGCTGCTCCTTTGCGATGCTTGTGGCGGTCCACACCGACCACGTTCCACCATCTCGAACGGAGCAGCCACCCCAGAGGCCCGGGCCGCAACCCCAATCAGGCCATCTGCCCGAGCGCCTTGTTGCAGGGCCGACACAGTCAAAACGCAATGGCCGAAGCCCAATCCCTTCGCCTTGCACCGTGACACCGCGAAATGAATAACACGGCAACGGAGTTTGGGGCGCCTTCCGCGTCCCGTCCGCGGTTCCGAACGGTGGTGCTGCCAGCGCTCGGAACCGCCCGATGAACTCGAAGGCGACCTCACATCTGGGGTGACGAGGAGAGAACCAACATGAACTTCCGCAACGCACTTTTGGGCACGACCGCCATTCTCGGCGCCACCGCGCTCGTCGTGCCCTCGACCGCTTCGGCGTTCGAGGTCAACATCCGTGGCTTCTTCAACTTCAACACCGTGGCCGGCGATCTCGAGGAAAGCGGCAACGCTGGTGACAACCCGAAGGACTACGACTTTCTGACGGACTCGGAAATTCACATCCAGGGTGTGAATACCGATGACGAGACCGGCATCCGCTACGGCTTCCTGGTCGAGTTCGAGACCGATCCGGGCACCGACGAGCGGATCGACGAGAGCTGGATCTTCGTCGACGGTGGCTTCGGCGGCTTCCGTCTCGGTAACGAGGACGGCGCGGTCGACAACTCGAAGATCACCGCTGCCAACATCGCGGCCGGCACCGGTGGTATCGACGGTCAGGGTGTCGTCGCCCCGGTGAAGTTCGCGCAGACCAACAGCGGTGACTCGACCAAGATCCGTTACGACTCGCCGTCGATCGCCGGCTTCACCATCCATGCCTCGTTCACCCCGGCTGGCGGCGACGAGGGCAACAACATTGCCCAGGATGACGAAGCGGATTACCAGGAGTGGGTCGAGACGGCGCTGGTCTACACCGGCTCGTTCGGTGGCCTCGACCTGCAGGCCGGCGGTACGCTCGGCTTCAACAACGGCGAGAACGGCGCCGACGACTTCTTGGGCTACAGCCTCGGTACCATCGTCGGCTTCGCCGGCTTCCAGGCGGCCGGCAGCTACTGGCAGGACGAGGACGGGCCGGCGGGCGACGAGTCCGGCTATACGCTCGGTGCGGCCGCGACGCTCGGCCCGGCAGACCTGTCGGTCACCTGGGCGGACATTGTCGACGCCGACGACAACGAGGAAGGCAACAACCTCGTGCTCAGCGCCAGTGTGGGCGTGTTGCCGGGCATGTCGCTGAACGGCGACATCGCTTGGTTCGACCGTGATGCCGGCGGCAACGACGACGGTGTCACCGGCGTCGCTCGTCTGCGGGTGGCGTTCTGATCGCCAATCGCTGATCAGTCACTCGATCGCGTTGGAACGGCGGGCTTCGGCCCGCCGTTTCGCGTATCGGCGGGCGGCAACGCGTCGCCGCGCCCTGGCAGGCGCGCAACAGGCGCGTCCGATGAGACGCACCGGGTGTCGGATGTGTTGCATTCGGACACGCCGATCGTCATGTAAGTAGGTGTAACTAACCGTTCGGCCTGCGGACCTGGATAACGGCATGCGTTGTCGTCGCCTTCTCTCTCTCGGCGTTGCTACCGGAGCCATGCTGCTTGCTCTCGGTGCGCAGTCGGCCGTGGCGACGGACCTCGTGCCGGGTGGCTATGGGGCCGAGGTCGGCGGTTTCTCGCCCTCGACGCCGCTCGCCATGCGGCAGCAATTCAACTCGAGCAACGGCAACGCCGGTTTGACGCTGGACTTTACCCCACGCGCGAGTGGCTCGCTCTTCAGTCGCCCATCGGCCGTTTCCGACGATGAAGCCTTGTCTTTTTCGCTAGCTCTGCAAGGCGCTTACAGCGAAGAGTTGAGACTGGACTCGATCGGCGTGACGGGCCTTTCGGACGACCCGAGCGAAGGCCTGGCGCTCGGTGGCGCCTTGAGCTTCAGCGATTGGCAGCTGTCCGGCAGCGTCGGCCGGGCCAATCTGCTCGGCAGCGACGCCGATGTCTTTGCCGCCGGTCTCGGCTACGGGCGACTCAATGCCCGGCTGGTCTACGGTCACGTGCCGGAGACGACCAGCACTGTCGGCGGTGACCTCTTGATGTTGAGCACCGACCTCGCGGCTTGGTCGTGGCTGACCCTGCAGGGTGACGTGGCGGTCAGCGAGACGCTGACCGACGAGCCCTTGACCGTCGGCCGGATCGGCGTTCGGCTCGACTTCTAGTCGGGCTTGCCCCTCGGGTCGTTGGCGCCTGCGCTTTTTCGCGTTCGGCATTCACCGGCTGGCAAAGCTGCTCCGGCGTGCTAGAAGCTGCACGGGTGAGGCGGCCCGGCAACGGCGCCGTGCCATGCATTTTCTGGGCGATGAAGCGAGTGGCTCGAACCTTCAAGACTTTGGCGATGACGGTCGGCGTGGCGTCGATTCTCGGTGCTTGCGCGGATTCGACTGTCATCGAGCGGGCACCGCAGCCGATGGGCGGCACCGCCCGCGATCAGCAGCAACGCGAGCGCTTCGGGTCGATCTTGGGCGAGGAAGGCGGGTTCACCCTCTTCTCGCTCGGCGGCCGTCGTGATCGCGAGGAGGGGGGTGGCGTCGGTGGCGGTATCGGGGTCAACGCGTTCATCTGGCAGGCGACGCTCGATACGATCGATTTCATCCCGCTCGCCTCGGCCGACCCGTTCGGCGGGTTGATCATCACCGACTGGTACCAGTCGGTGGATGCGCCCGGCGAGCGACTGAAGCTGCACGTGCAGATCCGCGATTCGGCGTTGCGCGCCGATGCGGTGCGCGTCTCGGTCTTCCGCCAGGTGCGGAGCGAGGAGGGGGATTGGCTCGATGCGTCGGTCGAGGCGAGCACGGCGCGCGAGATCGAGGATCACATCCTGACCCGGGCGCGCGAGCTGCGGGTCGCCTCCGTCGCCGCCAGCTGAGATCGTTGCGGCCATCGGTCGGTCAACTGTAACCCTGCCACGGCCGCGCCTTCGCCGGCCAGCGGCGTTATCGCGAGGCTCTTGAATGTCGCGCTATCCGTTTCGTGCCACCGAGGAAAAGTGGCAGCGGATCTGGGACGAGCGTCGCTCGTTCGAGGTGACCGTCGATCCCGCCAAGCCCAAATACTACGTCCTCGAGATGTTCCCCTATCCCTCCGGGCGCATCCACATGGGGCACGTGCGCAACTACACGATGGGCGACGTGGTGGCCCGCGCCAAGCGGGCGCAGGGCTTCAACGTGCTGCACCCGATGGGCTGGGACGCCTTCGGCCTGCCGGCCGAGAACGCGGCGATGCAGCAGGGCGTGCATCCCGGTGTTTGGACCTACGCCAACATCGCCGAGATGCGCAGCCAGTTCCAGCAAATGGGCCTGGCGCTCGACTGGAGCCGTGAGTTCGCCACCTGCGATGTCGACTACTACCGCCACGAGCAGGCGATGTTCCTCGACATGCTGGAGAAGGGGCTCGTCTACCGCAAGGAGAGCTGGGTCAACTGGGACCCGGTCGACCGGACGGTGCTAGCCAACGAACAGGTGATCGACGGCAAGGGCTGGCGGTCGGGGGCCGAGGTCGAGCGGCGCAAGCTGAACCAGTGGTTCTTCAAGATCACCGCGTTTGCCGACGAGCTTTTGGGGGCGATCGACCGGCTCGAGCGCTGGCCCGAGAAGGTCCGGCTGATGCAGACCAACTGGCTCGGCCGCTCGGAAGGGGCACTGGTCCGCTTTCCCCTGGCCGGCCGGGACGACAGCCTCGAGGTCTTCACCACCCGCCCGGACACGCTCTGGGGTGCGTCCTTCATGGCGATCGCCCCCGACCATCCACTGGCCCAGGAGCTCGCCCGGGACAACCCCGAGCTCGCCTCTTTCATCGACGAATGCCTCAAGCTCGGCACCTCCGAGGAGGCCCTGGAGCGGGCCGAGAAGAAGGGCTTCGATACCGGGCTGCGCTGCCGTCATCCGCTCGGCGCCACCCCGGATTTGCCGGTCTACGTCGCCAATTTCGTGCTGATGGGCTACGGCACCGGGGCGATCTTCGGCTGCCCGGCGCACGATCAGCGCGACCTCGACTTCGCCCGCAGATACGACCGGCCGGTGGTGCCCGTGGTGCTGCCGGCGGATGCCGATCCTGTGGCGTTTCGGATCTACGACGAGGCCTATGTCGGCGACGGGGTGATCTTCAATTCGGGCTTTCTCGACGGCCTCGACGTGCCGGCCGCCAAGGCGCGGATCATCGATCACCTGGAGGCCGAGGGGCTGGGGACCCGGCAGGTGACCTGGCGGCTGCGGGACTGGGGGGTGTCGCGGCAGCGCTACTGGGGCTGCCCGATCCCGATCATCTATGCCGAGGACGGCGAGATCGTGCCGGTGCCGAAGGACGAACTGCCGGTGCGGCTGCCGGACGATGTCGATTTCACCAGTCCCGGCAATCCCTTGGATCGCCACCCCAGCTGGAAGCACGTGACCCTGCCGGACGGGCGGCAGGGGGTGCGCGAGACCGACACCTTCGACACCTTCGTCGAGAGCTCCTGGTATTTCGCCCGGTTCTGCTCGGCCGACTACGAGGACGGGCCGTTCGCGCGCGAGGCGGTCGACTACTGGCTGCCGGTCGACCAGTATATCGGCGGGGTCGAGCACGCGGTCCTGCATCTGCTCTATTCCCGCTTCTTCACCCGGGCGATGTCGGCCTGCGGCCATCTCGACCTCGACGAGCCGTTCGCCGGGCTCTTCACCCAGGGCATGGTCACGCACCAGACCTACCGGACGGCGGACGGCCGGTGGCTGCAGCCGGACGAGGTGCAGAAGACGGGCGACGGCTGGACCACGCTCGACGGCCGCGCCGTCGTCCCGGGCCGCGTCGAGAAGATGAGCAAGTCCAAGCGCAACACGGTCGACCCCACGACCATCATCGAGGCCTATGGTGCCGATACGGCGCGGCTCTTTATGCTCTCCGACAGCCCGCCCGAGCGCGATCTCGAGTGGACCGACGAGGGCATCGTCGGCGCCTGGCGCTATCTCAACCGGCTCTGGCGGCTGGTCGAGGAGCGCCGTGCCGCTCTGCCGGCGGACACCGCAGCTGCAGCGAAGCCGAGCGGCGAGGCGGCGACCGGTCTCAAGCGGCTGGTCCATCGCAGCATCGCGGCGGTGACCACCGAGATCGAGCGGCTGCACTTCAACAAGGCGGTGGCGCTGGTGCGCGAGCTCTCCAATGCGATCGAGGCCTTCGAACCGGCATCGGCCGAGGATCGCGCCGTGCTGCGCGAGGCGCTCGAGAGCCTGGTGCAGCTGATCGGGCCGATGCTGCCGCATCTGGCCGAGGAACTCTGGGAGCGGCTCGGCCATCGCACGCTGCTCGCCGACACCGCCTGGCCCGCGGCCGATCCCGCCTGGCTCGCGGCCGACAACGTGACGCTGGCGCTGCAGGTCAACGGCAAGCGACGGGGCGAGATCCAGGTGCCGGCCGGCAGCGACGAGGCCTCGGTGCGCGAGCGCGCCCTTGCCGACGAGGCGGTGATCCGGGCGATGGCCGGCAAGCCGCCGCGGCGGGTGATCGTGGTCCCCGACCGGATCGTGAATGTGGTGGTCTGAAGCGGCGGCAGGGAGCGGGCGGCCGCAGGCAGTGTCGCGGCGGCGGCTGCTCCGGGCGCTGTCGGTCGGCCCCGGGCTGCTGGTGCTGGGCGCTTGTGGCTTTCGCCCGCTCTATGCCGGACCCGAGGGCGAGGCGGTGGCCGAGGAACTCGCCGCCATTCGGGTCGAGGCGCCGCTGACGCGGCTCGGACGGATCCTGCAGAACCAGCTGATCGACGATCTCAACCCGGCGGGGCTCCAGGTCGCCCCCCGTTACCGGCTGGAGCTCGATCTGGAGCAGAGCCGCCAGGCCCTGGCGATTCAGCTCGACGACAGCATCACCCGCTTCGATCTGACCCTCGCCGCGTTTTTCACCCTGCGCGAGGCGGACGGCGCACCGCCCGCAGCACCGGACAGCGACCCGGCGAGCGAGCCCGCGGACGATGCCCTTGCGGCGTTGCCCGAGAGCGGTGCGGTGGAGGCCGACGACCCGCTCGCTCGGCCGGAGAGCGAGACGGCGGCGCCGCAAGCGCCCGGCACGCTGTTTCGCTCGGCCGTGCGGCGGGTGGCGACCTACAACGTCATCACCGATCCCTTTGCGACGCTGATCGCCGAGCAGGATGCCGAGCGGCGGGCGGCGGTCGAGGTGAGCCGGCAGATCAGGACGCTGCTTACCGTCTTCTTCGAGACCGCGGTCGCATGATCGTCAAGCCGCAGCAGGCCCCGGCCTTCTGCCAGCGGCCGGATCCCGGGATCGGCCTCGTCCTGCTCTACGGGCCGGACCAGGGCCTGGTCGCCGAGCGGCGGCGGCAGTTGATCCGGGCCGTGCTCGGCGAGGCGGACGATCCGTTTCGGCTGGCCGAGCTCGCTGTGGATCGCTTGTCGCAGTCGCCGGGCTTGCTGTTCGAGGAGGCGCAGGCGTTGTCGCTGATCGGCGGCCGGCGGGTGGTGCTGGTCCGCCAGGCGACCGACGGGCTCGCCCAGCCGCTGGAGGCATTGCTGGGGATGGGGGGGCACGAGGCGCTGGTGATCGTCGAAGCGGGCGAGCTCGGCAAGGCATCGGCGCTTCGCCGGCTCGCCGAGAAGAGCAAGGCGGCCGCGGCGATCGCCTGCTACCGGGCCGATGGGCGCGGGCTCGAGGCCGAGCTGCGCGAGCTGTTGCGCACGCACGGGCTCGGCATCGAGGCCGAGGCCATGGCGTTTCTGGCGTCGCATGTCGGCGCCGATCGGGAGCTCACCCGGGGCGAGGTCGAGAAGCTGGCCCTCTATATGGGTGCCGACCCGGGCGGCCAGGGGGCGCGGGTGACACTCGCCGATGTCGAGGCGGTGGTGGGCAACAGTTCGGCCCTCGGCATCGACCGGCTGGTCTGGGCCGGGCTGGTCGGCCGGCCTGCCGATGCGGCGCGCGCCCTCGATCGGCTCTTGGCCGAGGGGCAGGCGCCGGTCCGCCTGATCCGTGCCTTCGCCGCCATGCTGTTGCGGCTGTTGCCGCTGCGCGCCCGGGTCGATGCGGGCGAGCCGGCCACCGCTGTCCTCGACGGCTTGCGGCCGCCCGTCCATTTCAGCCAGAAGCCGGCGATGCAGCGGGCGCTGGAAAGCTGGCCCGTCGCCCGGCTCGAGGCCGGGCTCGGCCTCGCCCATGCGGCGGAGCTCGCCGCCAAGCGGGCGCAATCGCCGGACCGGTTGTTGCTGCGTCGGCTGCTCTTGGACTTGCGTGGCGATGCCGGATCGGGGAACCTCGCCACTTAACGGCTGGTCGTGTCGCGTGGGCACGCTAAACTCGTGGTGATCGGTACACCGGGCCTCGAGGTTACGGCATCTCGGGTCCGCGCCAGCGGGAAGGTCCTCTTGCTCCGGTACGTTCTCCACCGACTCTTGGTGATGATACCGACGGTGATCGCGATCAGCGTGGTCACCTTCGTCATCATCAACCTGCCGCCGGGCGATTTCCTCTCGGCGCAGGTCAGCGAGCTGCAGGCCCAGGGCGAGGGGGTGCAGCTCGAGCGGATCGAGTATCTGCGCGAGCTCTACGGTCTCGATCGACCGCTCTGGGAGCAGTACTTCCACTGGGTCTGGGGCCTGCTGCACGGCGATCTCGGCTGGTCCTTCGAGTACGACCGGCCGGTGGCCGAGGTGATCGGCGACAAGATTTTCCTCACCGTGGTCATCGCCTTCGCCACCGTGATCTTCACCTGGATCGTCGCCTTTCCGATCGCGATCTATTCGGCCACCCATAAATACAGCTGGGGCGATCACGGCCTCACCTTGTTGGGCTTCCTCGGGCTCGCCACGCCGAACTTCCTGTTGGCCCTGGTGATGCTCTATTTCGCCAATGTCTGGTTCGGCACGACCATCGGCGGGCTGATGGAGCCGCAATATCTCGACCAGCCGATGAGCTGGGACAAGTTCGTCTCGGTGCTGCAGCATCTGTGGATCCCGGTGATCATCATCGGCACCAGCGGCACGGCGGCGATGATCCGCCGCTTGCGCGCCAATCTCTTGGACGAGCTGCAGAAGCCCTACTACGTCACCGCCAAGGCCAAGGGCCTGCCGCCGGGCAGGGCACTGGTGAAGTATCCTTTGCGGATGTCCCTGAACCCGTTCATCGCCGATATCGGCAATCTTTTGCCCGATCTGATCTCCGGCTCGGCGCTGGTCGCCGTGGTGCTCAGCCTGCCGACCACGGGGCCGGTGCTGGTTCGCGCCCTGCAGAGCCAGGACATGTATCTGGCCGGCAGCTTCTTGATGCTGGAATCGTTTCTCGTGGTGATCGGTGTGCTGATCTCCGATCTCCTGCTCGCCTGGCTCGATCCCCGGATCCGCTTCGGCGGCGGGCAGACACGCTGATGGCGACCGGCACCCAGCCACCGCACCGGCCGGCGGAGACGACGAGCGAGGCACCGCCGCCGCCGTTTCGCTCGACGGCCCCGGGCGACGCTGCCGGCCGGACGGCGCCCGCTCGCACCCCTCACTGGGTCGACCCCGAGCCGTTCCGGCCGCATCGCGAGAAGCCGCTGACTCCGGAACAGGAGCGCTTCTACACCGCCTCGCAGTGGCAGCTGATGTGGTGGCGGTTCAAGCGCCACAAGGTGGCGATGGCCTCGCTCTGGTTCTTGGCGTTCTGCTATTTCGTCGTCGTCTTCGCCGAGATCGTCGCCCCCTACAACCCGCACAGTCGCGATTCGGAGCACATCTTCGCCCCGCCGCAGGGCATCCACCTGTTCCACGAAGGCCGCTTCGTCGGCCCCTTCGTCTACGGCTACTCCATGGAACTCGACATGCGCACCATGCGCCGGGTCTACGTGGCGGACACCGAGCAGGTGCAGCCCTTACGCTTCTTCTGCCGTGGCGACAGCTACCGGTTCTGGGGCCAGGTCGAGCTCGATTTTCACCTCGTCTGCCCGGCCGAGGGCGGGACGTTCTACGTCTGGGGGACCGATCGGCTCGGCCGCGATCTCTTCTCGCGGATCGTCTACGGGGCCCGGGTCTCGTTGACCGTGGGCCTCGTCGGTATCGCCATCAGCTTCGTCATGGGCCTCGTGCTGGGCGGCATCTCGGGCTATTACGGCGGCTGGGTGGACAGTGTCGTGCAGCGCGTGATCGAGGTGATCCGCAGCTTTCCGATGATCCCCTTGTGGCTGGCGCTCTCGGCAGCCCTGCCACCGACTTGGCCGCCCATCTGGGTCTATTTCGGCATCACGCTGATCCTGGGCCTGGTCGACTGGACCGGGCTCGCCCGGGCGGTGCGCTCCAAGGTGCTGGCCTTGCGCGAGGAGGAGTTCGCCCAGGCCGCCCGGCTGATGGGGGCGAAGCCGCAGCGGATCATCGGCCGCCACCTGATCCCCTCCTTCATGAGCCACCTGATCGCGTCGGCCACCCTCTCGATCCCCGGCATGATCCTCGGCGAGACGGCCCTCTCGTTCCTCGGCCTCGGCGTCCGGGCCCCCATGGTGAGCTGGGGCGTGCTGCTCAACGACGCCCAGAACGTCAACGTGGTCGCTCTCTATCCCTGGCTGATGCTGCCGGTGGTGCCGGTCATCCTGGTCGTCCTCGCCTTCAACTTCCTCGGCGACGGCCTCAGGGACGCGGCCGATCCCTACAGCTGACGGTGCGGGAAGAACGGCCCGCACGAAAAAGACTCCTGACACCTTTTTATGCGCATGAGGAGTTGGGGGGCAACGGCCTCTTGGATTGAAAGGGCGGGGGAACTGAGTTCCCCCGTGCCCCCTCCGCAACTTCGGGTTGTTGTCGGGTGAGAGATGGTGGGGCATTGTCGGAGGGGCGCTGCAGCGTGAGAGGGGCGGAAAAAGACTCCTGACACCTTTTTTACTGACACCTTTTTTATGGCACCTTTCTCGTCCCGGGTCGGGGGTTTCGTCAGTTCAGGACGGCGGCCATGGTGACGAAGTAGGTCTGGTTGCCTACAGAGAAGCTGTTCGTCTCGTTGATCACCTCGGTGCCACCCTGAGTGAAGCCCGACGCAGCCACTCTCGCCTGTCCTTCGCCGGTGGTGGCGGTCTCGCCCACGAAAAAGCCCACGGCGGTCGTCAACAAGCCGCGGTCGGTAACCGTCACGTTGCCGCTGATCCTCGCCGCGGCGCTACCCACGTCGCTGTCACTGTACGACAAGACAAAGGGAGAGAACGGGGTGGGCCCTATCACGTCCACGTCGTCCGTCTTGCCGCCCGCACCATCGGACTCGGCGCGAGTGAACACGCCGAGCGGGCCGCTGTCGGTGCGCCGGACGCCACCGATCACGACAACGCTGCCGCCGGAGCCGGTAGCGGCGGAGGCGTCGAGAGAGGCGCCGGCCTCGGCGCCCGCCGTCACCGTGTCGAGTGCTTGGTCGCTGAGCTTCAGGGGTTCGGCGGCCAGCGCCGCGCTGCCCGCCGTCAGCAACGCCATTGCACATAGTCCGGACGCCAATCGAGCCATGGACCTTGCTCCTCAGTTTTTGTTGATTCGCAAAGAGTGTATAACAAATAAAGAAGACGTCAATCGCGCAAAGGACTTATAGCCATTCGGGGTATGCTTGGGCTGGTGCCAGCTTGGCGCGAGAGGACCCGCAAGAGTACTGAAATTTCGATAAGTTGCTTAGTCAGAGTTATTGGTCGCGTTTGGCGTGGTCGAGTTGGGCCATCCTGCTGGCTGATGGGCCGTCCAGGCGGGTCGCGGCGTTGGTCATTTCAGGACGAGGGCAGCGGTGACGGCGCAGGTTTCGTTGCCGAGGCGGAAGGTGAAGGTCTTTTTGAACATCCCTGCGCCACGCTCGGTGAACCCGAACGCAGACACTTCTGCCCCCTTCGCCGGTGGTCGTGCTCTTGCCTGCGAAAAAGCCCATGAGTTCGGGGGACACGCAACGCAATGCGTTCGGCAGGCGGGTTCGCCCGGCGAAAAGACTCCCGGAGTCCTTCTCTCTGTCGGCTACTTGGCTCGGGGCAACGGCTCGCTTCTGCAGGGGTGTACTTCGACCGTCACGTGCGAGAGGTGGGTGATCGAGGTGAGTTTGCGCTTGTAGTGGTGCGGTTCCTCGGGGCGGTCGGATACGAGGGAGACGATCGCCGCCACGTGACCCGGGCCGACGCGCCACAGATGCAGATCGGTAATCCGGTCGCCGTTCTGCTCGAGGCGGTCGCGGATCTCGTCGGCGAGGCGTCGATCGGGCACGGTGTCGAGGAGCACCGCGCCGGCTCCCTTCAGCAGTCCCCACGACCAGCGGGCGATGACCACGGCACCCAAGATGCCCATCAGCGGATCCATCCAGAGCCAGCCGTAGAAGCGGCCGGCGAGCAGCCCGACGATGGCCAGCACCGATGTCAGGGCATCGGTCAGCACGTGCAGATAGGCGGACCGCAGATTGTGGTCCTGGTGCCCGTGATGATGGATGTCGTGCGGATGGCCGGCGGCGGGGTGCCCGTGGTGATGGTCGCCCCGACGATGGCCCTGGCCCTCGTGGAGGATCCACGCGCTCACGAGGTTCACGACGAGCCCGAGCACGGCCACGATGATGGCCTCGTCGAACCGGATGGGCACCGGTGCCGCCAACCGCGCGACGGATTCGACCCCGATCATCAGGGCGACGATCGCCAGAACGAGCGCGCTCGAATAGCCCGCCAACTCGCCGAGCTTGCCCGTGCCGAAGGTGAAGCGCTCGTCGTGGGCATGCCGGCGGGCATAGAGATAGGCCAGTCCGGCAATGGACAATGCGCCGGCGTGCGTCGCCATGTGGAAGCCGTCGGCGAGCAGCGCCATCGAGCCGAAGGCGTAGCCGGCGGCGATCTCGGCGACCATCGTCACGGCGGTGAGGGCGACGACGAGCCAGGTGCGCCACTCGTTGCGGGCATGGTCGGGGCCGAGGAAATTGTGGTGGTGCTGCCAGCTGTCGAGTGAACGGGTGTGCATGGCGCTCACAGGTATTTCGTGATCTCGCGAAAGGCCGCCAGTCGCTCCTTCAGCTCGGGCGTCAGGGGGCCGGCGATCTCACCGAGGTGATGGTCGATATGGTGGTGGATGATCGCCAGCTTCGATTTCTCCAGGGCGCGGATGACCGCCTGCAGCTGCTGGGCGATCAGGAGCGCGTCGCGTCCTTCGCCGACCATGCGAACGACGGCCGCGAGGTGCCCTTCGGCACGCCGCAATCGTCCGATAATTTCAACTGAGTTCGCGTGGCTCATGAGGTAATCCTATCCCATGGGAGGGGATATGGCAACCGGCCGCAGGTGGATGACGTGCTCATCCGCCATGCCAACGCGCGCTTCGGCCCGAATCTTCGAGAAAAAGACTCCGGACACCTTTTCGGCCCACCTTTTTATGCGCATGAGGACTTGGGGGGCAACGGCCTTTTGGATTGAAAGAGCGGGGGAACTGAGTTCCCCCGTGCCCCATCCGTAACTTCGGGTTGTTGTCGGGTGAGAGATGGTGGGGCACTGTCGGAGGGGCGCTGCAGCGCGAGAGGGGCGCATCGAGCAGCACGCCGACCGACACATTCGTCTCGTGTCCCCGAATTGCGCACACGGATTTGCACGGAAGGTGTCCTCCATGCCCCATCTGCTCGAACGCAGCACCTGGATTGCGCGACCGATAGCGGAGGTGTTCGACTTCTTCGCCGATGCGGGCAATCTGGAACGCATCACGCCGCCGGAGCTGCGCTTTCGCATCCTCAGCCGTCTGCCGATCGAGATGCAGAGGGGTGCCATCATCGAGTACCGGCTGGCACTGTTCGGTGTCCCGTTCGACTGGCGCACGATGATCGACCACTGGGAGCCGCCCTACCGCTTCGTCGATCGACAGCTCCGCGGACCCTACACGCAGTGGGTCCACACCCACACGTTCAGGTCCGAGCGCCATGGCACCCGGATGGACGACCGGGTAGACTACCGGCTGCCCCTGGGCCCGCTCGGGCTGCCGGCCCTGCCACTCGTCAGACATCAGCTTAAGCGTATCTTCGACTACCGGGAGGCGACCATTCAGCGGCTGCTGGCCGGGGTCTAAACGCTTGGGGAGGTGTCCCCATAGCGCGGAAGAGGATCGGGGGAACTGAGTTCCCCCGCGCCCCCTCCGTAGCTTCGGGTTGTTGCCTGGTGGGCGAGGCTAAGGCATTCTTGGTGGGCACTGCAGATGGGGATGGCGGCCGTTCGGGTTCACGAGACTTAAATGACGATAGCCTTGCCCGTCGCCTTCCCGTGCTTATGGCCGCGCTTGGCCGGGGCGAACTGGCGGCCAAGTTGATGTTCGAGCTCGTCGATGGCGCGCGGCTGGGCGAGGTCGTAGTCAGTGATACCGACATGGGGATTGAGGTTAAGAAGGGGAATTTGTTCATGGCGCCGTTAAAACTGCAAGTAGGAACATTTTCCTTCTGGCCATCGGGACATGATTGCCAATGAATTCGTCGGACACTGACGCCTTAGAGAAATTCTCGGCTGAGGCCTCTCGTATAGAGGAGGATGCCACCTTCAATTTCGTCGGACATTACGAAGCAGCAAACTTTTGGAAAACCGTGTCGCATACTTTGAATTTTCCAATAGTAATTTTCTCTGCAATCGCCGCTTTTTTTTCTTTCACTGAACCCTTTATTTCTTTATTTTCAAGTATAATTGTCACCGTTCTTGGGTCTGTCAACTTGTATTTTCGCCCCGCCGAAACCGCAGCACTCCACTATAGATCTGGTGGCAAGTTCAAGAGTCTCCGTGATAAGGCTCGCTTGTATAGAGAGGTGCGACTACGATTTTCGAAAGATTCTGCTAATAAGCTACTAGAACGCCTAAACGAACTGTACGAAGAGAAACGCGTGATCAGCGAGATGGGAGTGCCAATTCCAAATTTTGCGTATCGACGTGCAAAAAGAAAGATCGACGACGGTCATACATCTTATGCCGTCGATGAGGCATCTGAAACGCCGATTGCACAGTTGGATGCGAAAAATGTATGAATGCGCATTACATGGGCATCCTGATAAGCTTGCTGATATATTGGCAGATTCGATTGTTGATTTTCAGATCATTCGAAAAAAGGAAAGTCGCGTCGCGTGTGAAGTGGTCGTCGCAAAGAACAAAGTCGTTATTGCCGGAGAAATAAATGACCTTGACCAGCAAGAAATTGATCGCCTTGTCCGGGAAACTCTTGTTCAAATTGGCTATAAGTCAGCTGAATGTGGAATTTGCCCATTTTCGTCAGATATCAGATTCTCGGTATCAGACCAATCGAAAAACCTGAATCAAATAATTGGGGCTTCACTGCTTCCAGGAGATCAATCTATCGTTGTCGGCTATGCGACAGCAGAGCATTCTAGCATGCTGCCTTTAGAAGTTTACTTTGGAAAATTATTGGCTAAGAGATTGAGTCAGTTATCGATTCCAGATAAATTTCCGGACGGAAAATTGCTTGTCTGCAGCGATCGCAAAGAACTCAAAAAAGGTTTGATAAGAAGTCTTTTCATATCTTGCCAGCATGCCCCGAAAGCCAATTTAAAAGACCTTTTTTCTATCATTTACAAAGAGGTGGATTCAATTGCGGATGTATCTGGTGTGAAGGTCCAAGAGATTTACATCAATCCGCCTAGTGGAGTTTTTGATATTGGCGGTCCTGTAGCGGATACTGGAGTAACCGGTCGGAAGCTCATTGCTGACGCGTACGGCCCCCGCATAAGTTGGGGAGGCGGGGCCCTCTCCGGGAAAGACCCAACAAAAATAGATCGCTCGGGTGCATACGGTGCACGCTATGTTGCCCGGTCACTTGTGGCATCTGGGCTGGCTAAAGAGGTCGTGGTCCTATTCGCGTACTCTTTTGGCCAAGCTCAGCCGGAGCGAATAGAAGTTTATGATGAGAACGGCGAGAATTCTCGCCTGGAGTTAATTGTAAGGGGAAAATTTGACGTTTCTCTACAGGCATTAATTGAAAAGTTTGACTTATTTCGTCCAATTTTCAGGGAATCGACCGAGAATTTTCATTTTGGTATCAATGCAGATTTGCCCTGGGAGAAGTCTGAGTTTATTTAGTCGTCGAGTTCGGAGGACATGTAAAGCAAGTCGGTAGGGAGACACGCTGCGAATCACGCAACATGCCATCGGAACTCCCGAGTATCGTGTGTGTGCGCTGATGGGTGGTTGTGTGTTTTATCCAAAGTAACGGTGGGGCGTGGGGAGGTTTGCCTCCCCACATTTCTTTCTGCTCTTTTTCAGACTGCGGCGGAGTGCTTTGCGCGGCCGGTGGCGAGGTAGCGGTCGAAGGTGGCGGCTACGATGCGGCTGAGCGGGCGGGCTTCGGGTTTGAGGGTGATGCGGGCGTTGTCGCGTTCGATGATGCCGTCGGCTTCGAGCGGGGTGAGGGCGAGGAGCTCGGGGTCGGCCCAGTCGGCGGCGACGTGGAAGCGGTCGGCGGCGTCGTCGAGGTCGACTGCACCGTCGCACATGATGCGCTCGATGACCCAGGCGCGCAGGCGATCGTCGGGGTTCAGCGCAATGCCCTTGGCGACGGGGAGCGTGCCGGCGCGGACGGCGCGGGTCCAGGCACCGGTTTCGGTGATGTTCTGGACGTAGCCCTGGGCGGTCCGGCCGATCGAGGTGGCGCCGAGGCCGAGGAGGGTTTCCTGGGCGTCGGTGGTGTAGCCCTGGAAGTTGCGGTGCAGCTTGCCGTTCCTGGCCGCCTCGGCGAGCGGGTCGTCGGTGAGCGCGAAGTGGTCGAGGCCGATCGCCTCGTAGCCGGCGTCCTGCAGGGCCAGGCTCGCGGCTTCGGCCTGGCGGGCGCGCTCGGTGCCGTCGGGCAGCGAGTCGTCCGGGATCATCCGCTGGTTCTTGGCCATCCAGGGGACGTGGGCGTAGCCGAAGAGGGCGATGCGGTCCGGGCGCATGGCAGCGGCCCGGCCGATGGTGGTGAGGAGTTTCTCGGTCGTTTGGTACGGCAGGCCGTAGATCAGGTCGAAATTGATCCGGCTGATGCCGACCGCGCGCAGGGAGTCTACGGTGCGCTCGACCATTTCGGGTGGCTGGATGCGGTTGATGGCTTTTTGGACCTCGGGGTCGAATTCCTGAACGCCGAAGCTGGCGCGGTTGAAGCCGAGCTCACCCAGGCGTCGGATCATCGCATCGGTGAGCGTCCTGGGGTCGCTTTCGACGGCGAGCTCGGCATCCGGCAGGATGGTGAAGTGATCGGCCACCGTCTGCATCACCCGGGTCATGTCGTCAGGGGTGAGGGCAGTGGGCGTGCCGCCGCCCCAGTGCAGGTGGGCCACCTGCATCCGGGCGGGCAGGGCGTCCGCGACGAGCTCGATCTCGCGGATCAGGTCGTCGACATAGGTGGCGATCGGCGCATAGCGGGCGGCGAGCTTCATGTTGCAGCCGCAGTACCAGCACATCTGCTTGCAGAAGGGGACGTGCAGGTAGAGCGAGATCGGCTGGGCGGGGTCGGTCTGCCGGAGCCAGCTGCTGTAGGTTTCCGCCCGGAAGTCCGGGCGGAAGTGGGGGGCGGTCGGGTAGCTGGTGTAGCGCGGGACCGCCCGGGCGGCGTATTTCTGGATGATCGACTGCACGATGGCCGGCCTCATTCGGCGGGGATCTGCTCTCGCTTGGCCTGGCGAGCATGGACGATGGGCGCGGTCTTGGAAAGATCCGCGTCGTCGACCATCTGCTCGGTCCCACCGCCACAGGCTTTGGCGGCGGCGGCCACGGCCTTGCGCTCCTTCATCTTGCGCGCCTTGTCGGCCTTGGCCTCCCAGTCGGCGAGCTGGGCGGGGGCGATCTTGCGGCTTTCGTCGAAGTTGAAGTCGACCTTGCCCTTGGATTGCGGCCCCCAGTAGTTGACCTTGCCGAGGTCGTAGAAGGTGCGCTGCACACCGGCCTTCAAGAAGGCCTTGAGGCAGCCGAGCAGGTATTTGCGCCGGAAGCCGGTGCCCTGCCAGGGGTAGGAGAAGAGCGCCTTTTTCATGTAGAAGCGGCGGTAGTTGTGCATCACCCGGTCGAGCAGGGTGGCGCGGTCCATCGCCTCGGGCTTGATGATCGGGGTGACGAAATTGTACTTCTCGAAGTCGAAGACCTCGACCTTGTCGCCGAGCTCCTGGAACAGGTCGGAGAACGGCCAGGGCGTGTACATCGCCCAGTTGGCGAGGTCCGGAGCCCAGTCGCAGGCCATCTGGTAGGTTTCCTCGAGGGTCTCCTTGGTCTCGTTCTCGAGGCCGACGATGAACTGGGCTTCGGTGAAGATCCCGGCTTCGCGCAGGAGGCGGATGGCCGTCTTGTTCTGCTCGATCGTGGTTTCCTTGTTGAAGCGGTCGAGCTTCATCTGGGCTGCCGCCTCGGTGCCGAGCGAGATGTGGACGAGGCCGGCCTTGTGGTAGAAAGGCAGGAGGTCCTTGTCGCGCATGATGTCGGTGACACGGGTGTTGATGCCCCACTTGACCTTGTCGGGCAGGCCGCGGGCGATCAGCTCCTCGCAGAACTCGATGAACTTCTTGCGGTTGATGGTGGGTTCCTCGTCGGCGAGGATGAAGAAGCCGACCTGGTGCTCGTTGACCAGCTTCTCGATCTCGTCGACCACGGCCTTGGGGTCACGCACCCGGTAGTCGCGCCAGAACTTCCACTGCGAGCAGAACGAGCAGGTGAACGGGCAGCCGCGCGCCATGTTGGGGATGGCGACCCGCGTACCCAGCGGGATGTAGATGTATTTCTCCCACTCGAGGATGCTCCAGTCGGGCTCGATGCCGTCGAGGTCGCGAACGGTGGGGGCGGCCGGGGTGGCGACGATCTGCTCGCCGTTGCGGAAGGCGAGGCCACGGACCCGCTCGCGATCCTCGGGCCAGCGGCCCTCGGCGATCGTCGAGATCAGGTCGTTGAAGATCTCTTCGCCTTCGCCCCTGACGATGACGTCGGTCCAGGGGGCCTCGGTCAGCACCTGTTGGTACATGAAGGTGGCGTGCACGCCGCCCAGCACCGTGATGATCTCGGGGTTCACCTCCTTGGCGATCTGCAGCACCCGCTCGGCCTTGTAGATCGAGGGGGTGATCGCCGTGGTGCCGACCACGTCCGGGGCGGCGGCGCGGATTTTCTCGCGCAGGTCGTCGTCCTCGAGGTGGTTGGTCATCGCGTCGAAAAAGACGACGTCGGTGAAGCCCGCTTTTTTGAGCGAGCCCGTCAGGTAGGCGACCCAGGCCGGTGGCCAGCTGCCCGCGATCTCCGCACCGCCGGAATGGTAGTTCGGATGGACGAGCACGATACGCATGATGCCTCTCCCTGGCGGGCTGTTCCCGATTGGGCTAGCAGCGCTGGTGTCAACCTTCCTTGACATAAATCAAATCTTACACCGCTGGTCAACACCGACGGCGCAGGCGGCCAGGAGGTTGGAGCCGTTCTGGATCGAGCCCATGCCCCAGCCGGCCCCATCCACGATGTCGTACGAGCTCTGCGCCGAGGACGGGCTCACCCGGCGCGCGCTCGCCCTGCGGCTCGACGTCGAGCAGGCGGCCAAGGCCGACACCTTGGCGCGCCGACACCCTGGCGCCGATGGCGCGCGGCGGCGATGGACGAGCCGTTGCTCGCGAGCCGTTGATTGCGCTGCAGCTTGTTATAGTATAACGGCTCGCCGTTCAGCGCTCCGAACCGGAAATCACCGATGCCCGTCGATCCCGATCCCGCACGGCAGCTGCCGATCACCGTCGTCACCGGGTTTCTCGGTGCCGGCAAGACGACACTGTTGCGCCATATCCTGGCCGATCCGGCGTTCACGCGGACGGCGGTGATCATCAACGAGTTCGGCGAGGTGCCGCTCGATCACGAGCTGGTGGCGACGGCCGAGGAGGACATCGTCGAGGTGGCGGGCGGCTGTCTCTGCTGCACGGTCCGGGGTGATCTCTCGAGGGCGATCCGCGAGCTCGACATCGAGCGGCGCCGTGCCCGGGTGATGGATTTCGAGCGGGTGATCCTGGAGACGACGGGCCTGGCCGATCCCGCCCCCATCCTGCAGACGCTGATGACCGATCCACTGATCGCGCACGGCTATCGGCTGGACGGGGTGGTCACCCTGGTCGATGCGGCCACCGGGCTCGCCACGCTCGATGCGCAGGAGGAAGCGCAAAAGCAGGTGGCGATGGCGGATCGACTCCTGGTGACCAAGGCGGATCTCGCTGGCGACATGGTGCCGGTGGCCCTGACCCAGCGGCTGCGGGCGCTCAATCCGGTGGCCGAGATCGTCGCTTGCGCGCAGGGTGTGGTAGCACCGGAGCGGCTGTTCGGGCTCGGGCCCTGGCGCGAGCGGCACGGCTCGGCCGAGATCGAGGCCTGGCTCGGGGCGGCGGCGTTGGACGGGCATCATCATCACGAGCACGGGCATGATCCGAACCGGCACGGCGACGATATTCGCGCCTTTTGCCTGCGTGCCACCGAGCCCATCGAGGCCCGGGCCTTCAGTACTTTTCTGGAGCTGTTGATCGCCAGCGCCGGACCCGGGTTGTTGCGGGTCAAGGGGCTGGTGAAGATCAAGGAGCAGCCGGCCTATCCCCTGGTCCTGCATGCGGTGCAGCACATCCTGCACGAGCCGGTGCTGCTCGATGGTTGGCCCTCGGCGGACGAGGACACCCGGCTCGTCTTCATTGTTTGCGGCATCGCCGAGGCATCGATCACCACGCTGTTCGATGCGCTGACCGGTGCGCCTGGCTGAGCCGGCCGCAGCGGCGCCGACGGCCCGCAGTCTGTCGCGTGCGGGCGCGTGACAGTCGTTTAGAATTCGACTAAGGTCAAACTGTTGAAAAGTCCAAGCCAACAGGGAGGCTGGTCATGAAACGGTGCAAGGCACTGGTCGATGTCGGGCGTCGGCAATTCTTGCGCGGCAGTGCGACGAGTGCGGCGGGAGCCGCCGCTGCGGCCTTCGTGGCGCAGCCGGCCCGCCGGGCGCAGGCGGCGGCACGGGTCGACTATCCGTCGGCAAGGCTCGCCAACATCGCCGATCTCGTCGTGGATGAGCCGTTCAACATTGCCTATCCGGACGAGGGTTCACCGGGCGTGCTGCTCAAGTTCGGCCATGCCGTCACCGGTGGCGTCGGCCCGGACGGCGATATCGTCGGCTTCTCCACACTCTGCCCGCACAAGGGCTTCCCGCTGCTCTTCAGCGCCGAGGACCGGGTGTTCAACTGCCCGGGGCACTACTCCCGATTCGATCCGGAGAAGGGCGGGCTGCAGATCTGGGGCCAGTCGACCCAGAACCTGCCGCAGTTCGTGCTCACCGTCGACGATGCCGGCGACATCCATGCCCAGGGTGTCGACGAGCTGATCTATGGCCGTCTCAGCAACGTCTTGGCGTAGGGGGAGAAGGACGATGGCTTTCAAGCGTCAGATCGACCGGCTGCCGATCATCCCCGCGGATGCCAGAAAGCAGACCGCCGTCTGCCATTTCTGCATCGTCGGCTGCGGCTACCATGCCTATAGCTGGGACATCAACAAGCAGGGCGGCACGGCCCCCGACCAGAACGTCTTCGGCGTCGATCTCGCCGAGCAGCAGGGGGCCGAGACCGAGGCCTGGTACAGCCCCTCGATGTACAACATCGTCAAGCAGGACGGTCGCGACGTGCATCTCGTCATCAAGCCGGACCCGGGCTGCGTCGTCAACTCGGGCCTGGGCTCGGTGCGTGGGGCCCGGATGGCCGAGCTGAGCTATTCCGAGGCGCGCTCGACCCAACAGCAGCGGCTGACCGCTCCCTTGGTCTGGCGCTACGGCTCGATGATGCCGACCAGCTGGGACGACGCCCTCGATCTGGTGGCCCGCGTCACCGCCGCCGTCGTCGAGGAGCAGGGCGAGGACGGGGTGATCGTCTCCGCCTTCGACCATGGCGGGGCCGGTGGCGGCTACGAGAACACTTGGGGCACCGGCAAGCTCTATTTCGGGGCGATGAAGGTCGAGAACATCCGCATCCACAACCGCCCGGCCTACAATTCCGAGGTCCACGGCACCCGCGACATGGGGGTCGGCGAGCTCAACAACTGCTACGAGGACGCCGAACTCGCCGACACCATCATGGCGGTCGGCACCAACGCGCTCGAGACGCAGACCAACTACTTCCTCAACCACTGGGTCCCCAACCTGCGCGGCGCGTCGCTGGCGAAAAAGCAGGCCGAGCTGCCGGACGAAGCGCACAGTGCCGGGCGGATCATCATCGTCGACCCGCGGCGCACGCTCACCGTCAATGCCTGCGAGGTGGAGGCCGGCAAGGACAACGTGCTGCATCTGGCGATCAAGTCGGGCACCGATCTGGCGCTTTTCAACGCGCTCTTCACCTATATCGCCGATCAGGACTGGGTGGACCGCGACTTCATCGAGGCCTCGACCCTGCGTGACGGGGCGAGCCGGCCGCCGCTCTATCCGGCCCGCGGCGTCTCCGAGGCGACGCCCGGCCACCTGACCAGCTTCGAGGCGGCGGTCGAGGGGTGCCGCATCTCGCTCGAGGAGGCAGCCGAGATCACCGGCCTCGATCCCGCCGACATCGTCAAGGCGGCCGAGTGGATCGCCATGCCCAAGGAGGGCGGCGCCCGTCGACGCACCATGTTCGGCTACGAGAAGGGGCTGATCTGGGGCAACGACAACTACCGGACCAACGGCGCCCTGGTGAACCTGGCGCTCGCCACCGGCAATGTCGGCCGCCCTGGCGGTGGCGTGGTCCGGCTCGGCGGCCACCAGGAGGGCTATGTCCGGCCGAACGAGAGCCATGTCGGCAGGCCTGCGGCCTATGTCGACCAGCTGTTGATCGGCGGCCGTGGCGGGGTGCACCACATCTGGGGCTGCGACCACTACAAGACGACCTTGAACGCCCAGGAGTTCAAGCGGGTCTACAAGCGGCGCACCGATATGGTGAAGGATGCCATGAACGCGGTGCCGGCGGGCGATCGCGACGCCCAGGTGGCGGCCATCGTCAACGCCATCCGCCAGGGTGGCCTCTTTGCCGTCGATGTCGACATCGTGCCGACCAAGATCGGCGAGGCCTGCCACGTCGTGCTGCCGGCGGCGACCTCGGGCGAGATGAACCTGACTTCGATGAACGGCGAGCGGCGGATGCGGATCACCGAGCGCTACATGGACCCGCCGGGCGAGGCTTTGCCCGACTGCCTGATCGCGGCCAGGCTCGCCAACCACATGGAACGCGTGCTCCGCGAGGCCGGCAACGACGCGTATGCCGACCAGTTCCAGGGCTTCGACTGGCAGACCGAGGAGGACGCGTTCATCGACGGCTACCAGGCCAACGCGCACGGCGGCGAGCACGTCACCTACGCGCGGCTCCGGGCGATGGGCACCAACGGCTTTCAGGAGCCGGCGACCGGTGTCGAGGGCGACGTCATCCAGGGGACCAAGCGGCTCTACACCGAGGGTGTGTTCTCGACCGACGACGGCAAGGCGCGGTTCATGGATGCGCCCTGGCGGGGGCTCGAGGCACCCGGCAAGGTCGAGCAGCAGGCGAACCATCGTTTCCTGATCAACAATGGTCGCGCCAACGTCGTCTGGCAGTCCGCCTATCTCGACCAGGCCAACGACTTCGTCATGGATCGCTGGCCCTACCCCTATATCGAGATGCACCCCGACGACATGGCCGATCTCGGGCTCGGCGAGGGTGACCTCGTCGAGGTCTACAACGACGTCGGCTACACCCAGGCGATGGCGCTGCCGACGGCGACCGCCCGGCCGGGCGAGACCTTCATGCTCTTCGCCTTTCCCACCGGTGTGCAGGGCAATGTCGTCAATGCCGGCACCAACGAGTTGGTGATCCCCAACTACAAGCAGACCTGGGCCGATATCAGGAAGCTATCGGATGCCCCCCGGGCGGTGGCGCATCTGTCGTTCAAGTCGCGGGAGTACAGCACCGGCTGAGTTGGGCAGCCCGTTTCGGGCAGTCTTCGGGGCTTCGGGAAAGCGCTTTCCCGGAGCCCTTTTTTGTCGCAGTGCAGGATGGCAGCGTTGCGCTTACGTCGTTCGACAGTCGTCGAAATGAGCCGCGCTCGGCAAGGACGGCGGGCGGTCGGAAAGGGCAGCGATGGATTGGGCAGTCGAGCGCCGTTGGCTATTACTGGCTTTCTTCGGGTTCGCTGCAATCTACGCCGTGCCCTTGACGACACTCGCCTGGCTCGACTGGCGGCCGGTGGCGTTCGCCGTCTACGAGGGGGCGGCACTGCTGCAGTGGTATGCCCGCGAGCACGTCATTCTCTGCCTCCTGCCGGCCTTCCTGGTTGCTGGCGGCATGGCGGTCTACATTCCGCAGGCGGTGGTGCTTCGACATCTGGGGGCGGAGGCGAATCGCTGGGTGGCGCTGGGCGTCGCGTCCGTTTCGGGCACGGTGCTCGCGGTCTGCTCGTGCACGGTGCTGCCGCTCTTCGGCGGGCTCTACAAGCGGGGGGCCGGCATCGGCCCGGCGGTGGCGTTTCTCTACACGGGTCCTGCGATCAACGTCATCGCCATCGTCATGACCGCCAAGGTGCTGGGTGTGCAACTCGGCATCGCCCGGGCCGTGGCGGCGATCGTTTTCGCTATCGTGATCGGTTTGATCATGCATTCGATTTTCGGCCGCAACGGCAACGCCGCAGGTTTCAAGGCGCTGCCGGACAGCGAGTTCCGAGCCGGGCGGACCGCACTCCTGTTCGGGGCGATGATGGCGGTGCTGGTGTTCGCCAACTGGGCCGTGGTGAGTGCCGAGGACCAGTCGCCGTGGGCGGCGGTCGCTGCCGCCAAGTGGTGGCTGACCGGCGGGTTCGCGGCACTTCTGGCCGTCGTCCTGGTGGTCGGCTTCCACTGGCGGCCGATCCCGCTGGTTCTTGTGGGTGCCGTCGTCGTGGCCCTCGCCCTCGTCGCACCGGACGAGCCGCAGCTGGCGTTTCTCGCAGGCTTGGCCGGGCTCGTGCTCGTCGGCCTGAAAAGTGGCGCAGATGCCCAAGACTGGATGGCCGAGACCTGGGGCTTCGCCAAGCAGATCCTGCCCTTGCTCCTGGCCGGGGTGTTCGTCGCCGGGTTCCTGCTCGGCCGGCCGGGCGAGGAGGGCTTGATCCCGCCCGGCTGGATCGCGACCGCCGTCGGTGGCGAGGGGCTGGCCGCCAATCTCTTCGCCTCGGTCGTGGGCTCGCTGATGTATTTCGCGACGCTGACCGAGGTGCCGATCGTCCAGGCCCTCCGGGGTGCCGGGATGGGTGAGGGGCCGTCCCTCACTTTGCTGCTCGCCGGCCCGGCGCTGTCGCTGCCCAACATGCTCGCCATCCGCAGCATCATGGGCAACGCGCGGACGGCGGTCTATGTGGCGCTGGTCGTCGTCATGGCGACCGTTTCGGGACTGATCTACGGCAGTATTGTCGGCTGAAGAGGAGACGAGCATGCTCGATCTGAAGGTCTATGGCACCGGTTGTGCCAAGTGCAACCGGCTCGAGGCCAACACCGATGCGGCGGCCAAATCGCTCGGGCTCGACTACCGGCTGGAGAAGATCACCGATCCGGATGCGATCACCGATGCCGGTGTGCTGATCACCCCGGCACTGGTCGCCGACGGTACGATCGTCGTCTCGGGCAAGGCGCCGGCGTCCGAGGAGATCGCGACGCTCCTGGCGAAAAGCTGACGGTCGCTACGATCTTGTCATCGCCCTGTCGCGCGGGCGGGCTATTCGGGCTTGGTGCGATCGGCACTATACGCTATGTCGACGGCACGTTTCGATGATCGGTGAATTATGGAAAACGATGAAGCGGTGCTCGCTTTCACGGCGCTCGGCCACGGCACCCGGCTCGGCATCCTCCGGCTGTTGGTGCAGCAGGGGCCGAGCGGGCTGCCGGCGGGGGCGATTGCCGAGGCGCTCGGTGTCGTCGCGTCCACGCTGTCCTTTCATCTCAAGGAACTGGAGCGGGCGCGGCTTTTGACCTCCTGGCGGCGGCAGCGGCAGATCTTCTACGCCGCCGACTTCGAGGGGCTGCGCCGACTCTTGACCTATCTCACCGAAGACTGCTGTCAGGGCCGGCCGGAGATCTGCGGCGGGCTCATGGCGGCGATCGCCGGCTGCCGGCCCATGGAGTACGGGGGCAGCCGACAAGCGGCCGACCAACAGGGGGCCGACCAACAGGGGGCGAGGAGACGATGACCGACCGCAAGTACAACGTGCTGTTCTTGTGCACCCACAACACCGCGCGCAGCATCATGGCCGAGGCCATCCTGCGCAACCGGGCGGGGGATCGGTTCAATGCCGCCTCTGCCGGGGCCGAGCCCGGTGCGGCCGTGCATCCCATGGCGCTTCGCGTGCTCGAGCAGGCCCGGCTGCCGATCGACGGGCTCCGGCCGAAGGGCTGGGACCAGTTCGCCGGGGCCAACGCGCCGGCCTTCGACTTCGTCTTCACCGTCTGCAATCGGGTCTCCGGCGAGACATGCCCGGCCTGGGAGGGCCAGCCGATCACCGCCGACTGGAGCGTGCCCGACCCGGCGGCGGCCGCGGGCAGCGACCAGCTGCGCATGGCGCATTTCCAGGAGGCCTTTCGCTTTCTCGACAACCGGATCAAGATCTTCGTCTCCCTGCCGATCGGCTCGCTCGACCGGATGAGCCTGCAGCAGAAGGTGGACGAGATCGGCAAGCTCGTGCCGGCCGACGACAGCGGCTCGTCGGCGGCGTGAGTGGCGGCGTGAGGGGCGGCATGCGGGTCGGGATCAACGGCTTCGGCCGGATCGGGCGGATCGCCGCGCGAGTAGGATTGGGTGGGGTCGAGGGCAGCTTTCCCGCCCTCGACATCGTCCATGTCAACGATCCGGGCTACGATGCCGAAACGGCGGCGCATCTGCTCGAGTTCGACAGTGTGCACGGCCGCTTTCGGGCGGCGATCTCGGCCGAGGCCGATGGCTTCAAGGTCAATGACCAGCGGATCGGGATCAGCGGCCATGCCCGGCCGGCGGACGTGCCCTGGCGCGAGCTCGGCGTCGACATCGTGATCGAGAGCTCGGGCCGGTTCACCGAGCAGACGCTGCTCGAGCCGCATCTCGAAGGCGGTGCCGAGGCCGTGGTGGTGGCGGCCCCGGTCAAGGACGGCCCCTTGAACATCGTCATGGGCATCAACGACCACCTCTACGACCGGGCCAAGCACCCGATCGTCACCGCCGCCTCCTGCACGACCAATTGCCTGGCGCCGGTGGTCGGGCCCATTCACCAGGCTTTCGGCATCCGCCATGGGCTGATCACCACGGTGCACGACGTCACCAACACCCAGGTGATGGTCGATGCGCCGAAGAAGGATCTCCGGCGCGCCCGCTCCGCTCTCTTGTCGCTGATCCCGACGACGACCGGCTCGGCCACCGCCATCGGGCTGATCTACCCGGAGCTCGAGGGCAAGCTGAACGGCCATGCGATCCGCGTGCCGCTGCTCACGGGCTCGCTCACCGACTGTGTGTTCGAGCTGAACCGGTCGGTCACCGCGGGCGAGGTCAACGACGTGCTGCGGGCCGCGGCCGAAGGGCCGTTGCGTGGCATTCTCGGGGTCGAGGAGCGGCCCTTGGTCTCGATCGACTTCCGGAGCGACACGCGCTCCTCGATCGTCGACGCACCGTCGACCATGGTGACCGACGGTACGATGGTGAAGATCTTCGCCTGGTACGACAACGAGATGGGCTATTCCTGCCGGCTCGTCGAGCTGGTCGCCAAGGTCGCCCGCGCACTTCGGGAGTAGCCCTTGAACATCCGCGCCTACGGCATCGTTACCGCCGCCTATTGGGGCCAGACGATCACCGATGGTGCGTTGCACATGCTCGTGCTCCTGCATTTCTACACACTCGGCTTCACGCCGTTTCAGATCGCGCTGCTGTTCGTCCTCTACGAGCTCATGGGTGTCGTGACCAACCTCTGGGGTGGCTGGATCGCCGCCCGGTTCGGGCTGAATACGACACTCTATGCCGGGCTGGGCCTGCAGATCGTGGCCCTGGCGCTGCTCAGCCTGCTCGATCCCGCCTGGCCCGTGCTCTGGTCCGTGGCCTATGCCACGGCGCTGCAGGGGCTCGCCGGGATCGCCAAGGATCTCACCAAGATGAGCTCGAAATCGGCGATCAAGCTGATCGTCGCGGACGGGGCCAAGGGTACCCTCTTCAAGTGGGTGGCGATCCTGACGGGCTCGAAGAACGCGATGAAGGGGGCCGGGTTCTTCCTGGGCGGCGTGCTGCTGGCCACCATCGGCTTTCGGGCGGGCCTGCTGCTGCTCGCCGCCGCTCTCGTCCTGATCCTCGTCGGCACGCTCGTCAGCCTGCCGCGCGGCATGGGCCGGGCCAAGGCGAAGCCGCCGATGACCGCCCTTTTTGCCAAGTCGGCCGCGATCAACCGGCTTTCGTTCGCCCGCTTCTTCCTGTTCGGGGCCCGGGATATCTGGTTCGTGGTGGCAGTCCCCATCTTTCTCTACGAGGTCGCCGGCTGGAACTTCGTCCAGGTCTCGACCTTTCTGGCATTCTGGGTCATCGGCTACGGCGTCGTCCAGGCGATCGCCCCCAGGCTGATCAGACGGACCACCGCGGGGCTGGAGGCTGAGGTCAGGGCCGCCCGGTTCTGGATCCTCGGGCTGGCCTTCTTGCCGGCGGCTCTGGTCGTCGCTCTCGCCCAGATCGTGCCCTGGCCGCTCCTGGTCGATCATACGGCGACCACGTCGGCGCCGATCCCGGCTGCCGGGCTCGCCATCGCCATCGGGCTCGGCCTCTTCGGGGCCGTCTTCGCGGTCAATTCCTCGCTGCATTCGTTCTTGATCCTGGCTTATGCCGAGGCCGAGGCGGTGGCGATGGACGTCGGCTTCTACTACATGGCGAACGCGGCAGGTCGGCTCACCGGCTGCCTCCTCTCGGGGCTCGTCTACCAGTGGGCCGGCGTGGTCGGGGCTCTGCTCGCGGCTACGGCTTTTCTCGTTGTCGGCTGGCTGGCGTCGCTCGCCTTGCCGCGTGGAGCCGCTTCGGTCGCGGCGACGACCAGCTGAATTGTATCAGTCGAGCGGCAATTTCTTGCCGCGGATCGATCCGGGGCCATCTTCAGACCGTAGCCGTGTTTATCGCTTTGTTCATGGAGTCGGCCCTTGTCGATCATGCGTCAATTGATCGTGTCTCTCTTCCTGCTCGCTGCGGCTGCGGGTGGCTATCTGCTCTACGGTCAGTTGACGGCGCAGGAAGCGACCGATCAGGACAACCGACGTGCTGGTCAGACGGTCGGCGTCAGCGTGGCCCCGGCGGTGCTCGACACGGTGCGCAGTCGGGCCGAGGCCGTGGGCACGACCCTCGCCAACCAGGCGATCGAGATCGTTTCCCTGGCCTCCGGGCGGCTGGTCGAGATCGCGTTCGAGCCGGGTGAGCCGGTCGAGGCCGGCACCGTTCTCGCCCGGCTCGACGACACGGTCGAGCGCGCCGATCTCGCCGAGGCCGAGGCTTTGGCGCAGGAAGCGGTCTCGGCGCTCGAGCGGGGCCGTCGCTTGCGGGAGAGCAACAATATCCCCGAGGCCACGCTGGTCGAGCTGCGGGCGGCAGCTGCCGCGGCGCAGGCGCGTGTCGATCGGGCGGCACAGCGTCTGGAGGACCGCATCGTCCGGGCGCCGTTCGACGGGGTGGTCGGCATCCGCCGCGTCGATCTGGGTGCTCGCGTCGACGACGACACGGTGCTGACGACCCTCGACGACCGCAGCCGGATGATCCTCGAATTCTCGCTGCCCGAGGTTTTCTACGGGCAGGTCAGCCGCGGCCTGCCGGTGACGGCGCGCAGCACCAGCTTTCCGGATCGCGATTTCGACGGCACGGTCAGCACGGTCGACACCCGGATCGACGTCACCAGTCGCTCGTTCCGTGTCCGGGCGACGCTGCCCAACCCCGATCTCTTGCTGCCGGCCGGGCTCTTCGTGCTGGTCGACGTCACCCTCGACGAGCGCGAGGCGGTGGTCATTCCCGAGGAGGCGGTGCTCACCGAGGCCGGCCGCACCGTTGTCTACGTCGCCGGCGACGAGCGGGCCGAGCGACGCGGGGTCGAACTCGGCCAACGGTCGGTCGGCATGGTGGAGATCCGCTCGGGCATCGAGCCCGGTGAACTCGTGGTCACGCGCGGCTTGCAGCGGATGCGGGACGGTATCGCCATTCGCTACGAGCCGCCGGCGAACGACGGCGAGCTGCCGGCAGACAGCCGTGAGCAGGTGGCCTCGCCGGTCGGCGACGTCGGATGAGCCTTTCCGAGCTCTGCGTACGCCGGCCGGTGCTGGCCTCGGTGGTCAGCCTCTTGATCGTCGTCTTCGGCATCGCCGCGGTGTTGCAGCTGCCGGTGCGCGAACTGCCGGACGTGGATCGGGCCGTGGTCTCGGTCACCACCACCTATACCGGTGCCGCACCCGAGATCATCGACACCGATATCACCGAACTGATCGAAGGGGCGGTGGCCGGCGTCTCGGGCGTGCGCGAGATCAGCTCGGAGAGCCGCCGTGGTCGCGGGCGGACGACCATCACGTTCAATGTCGAGCGCGATATCGACGAGGCGGCGAACGATGTCCGCGATGCGGTCGCCCGCGTCCGCAACGAGCTGCCGGGTGACGCCGACGAGCCGCAGATCACCAAGAGCGACAGCGATGCCGAGCCGGTGCTGCGCATCGGCGTCGTCTCGGACCGGATGACCCCGGCCGAGATCACCGATTACATCGAGCGTTTCCTCGTCGACCGGCTCGGCACGCTGGATGGCGTCGCCAATGTCGAGATCAACGGCGAGCGGCGCTTTGCCATCCGCATCTGGCTCGACCGGCGCGCAATGGCGGCGCGCGACCTGACGGTGGCCGACATCGAGGACGCGCTCCGGCGCAACAACCTCGAGCTGCCGGCGGGCGAGGTCGAATCCCTGACCCGCGAGCTGACTGTCCGGCTCGACAGCCGTCTCCAGGATGTCGACGCCTTTCGCCGGATCGTCGTCGCCAGCGAGGGCGGCTACCCGATTCGCCTCGGTGACGTCGCCAGGGTCGAGCTCGGCTCGGAGGACGACTCGACCTTCGTCCGCTCGGACGGGCGGGTCGCCGTCGGGCTCAGCGTGCTCCGCCAGTCGCAGTCGAACATCATCGAGATCTCGAACGCGGTCAGGGACGAAATCGCCGCGCTCGAGCCTACCTTGCCGCCGGGCATGGAGCTTCTGGTCGGCTCGGACGAGGCGATTTTCATTCGCGCCACCATCGAGGAGGTGTTGACGGCACTCGGCATCGCGATCGTCCTGGTGGTGCTCGTCATCTTCCTCTTCTTGATGTCGGCCCGGGCGACACTGGTGCCGGCGGTGACCATCCCGGTCGCGGTCATCGGCAGTTTCATGCTGATTCTCGCCCTCGGTTTCTCGATCAACGTCCTCACCCTCCTGGCATTGATCCTGGCGATCGGGCTGGTGGTCGACGATGCCATCGTCATGCTGGAGAACATCCAGCGGCGGATCGACGAAGGCCTGCCGCCGGTGGCGGCCTCGGTCTTGGGATCCAAGCAGGTGACCTTCGCGATCATCGCCACCTCGTTGACGCTGATCGCCGTCTTCGTGCCGCTCTCCTTCATGGAGGGGGCCGTGGGGCGCCTGTTCGTCGAGTTCGGCCTGGTGCTGGCGGCTGCGGTCGTGATTTCCACCTTCGTGGCGCTGACGGTTTGTCCGGCATTGTGTTCGCGGGTGTTGAAGGGGCGTGATCGCGGGGAGAAGCGGCCGATCGAGACGGGCCGCTTCGGCCGTGCCGTGATGAACGGCTACACCCGGCTGCTCGGCACGGCGCTCGCCGCACCTCTGCCGGTGATCGTCATCGCGCTGCTCCTCGCCGGCACCAGTTTCGGGCTCTACCGCGTGTTGCCGCAGGAATTGGCCCCGGCCGAGGATCGCGGCGTCTTCTTCGTCCCGGTGACGGCACCGCAGGGCAGCACCGTCGCCTACACCGACGAGCAGGTAGCGCTGGTGGAGGCCGCGATCGAGCCGCTTCTGGAGAGCGGCGAGGCGGAGCGGGTCTTTGCCATCGTCGGCTCGGGCAATCGCGGCAATCGCGCCTTCGTCGTCGCCCGGCTCGCCGAGTGGGGCGAGCGCGAGCGCAGCCAGGCCGACATCGTCCGCTCGCTGATCCCCGAGATCAGCAGCATCAGCGGCGCGCGTGCCTTTCCGGTGAGCCCGGCGGGGCTCGGTCTTCGGGGCTCGAGCTCGCCCTTGCGGCTGGTGATCGGCGGCCCGGACTTCCAGAGTGTCAAGGAGTGGGGTGACGCCGTTCTCGAGCGGGCGCGCGAGAACGAGAGGCTGGAGAATCTCGACATCGATTTCGAGCAGAACCAGCCGCAGCTGACGCTCCGGGTCGATCGCGACCGGGCGGACGATCTCGGCATCCCGCTCGAGACGATCGCCCAGACCCTGCAGACCATGCTCGCGTCGCGCGAGGTCACCGAGTTCATCGACCGCGGCCGCGAGTACGCCGTGATCCTGCAGGCGCAGCGCGAGGACCGGCAGAGCCCGACCGACCTCGCCAACATCTTCGTGCGCAGCGGCGACGGCGCCGATCTGGTGCCGCTGGGTGCCCTGGTAGCGGCCGAGGAAGGGGCGACGGCCCCCGAGCTTCGCCGCTTCGATCGGCTGCCGGCGGTGACCATCACGGCATCCCTGGCGGACGGCTACGACCTCGGCTCGGCCATCCGCTACATGGAGGAGATCGCGCAGGAGACGCTGCCGGAGGAAGCCCGGGTGAGCTTTGCCGGGCAGAGCCGCGAGTTTCTCGATGCGTCGGGCGGCATGTTCCTGACCTTCGCGCTGGCGCTGGTCATCGTCTTTCTGGTGCTGGCGGCCCAGTTCGAGAGCTGGGTGCATCCCTTGATCATCATGCTCTCCGTGCCGCTGGCGGTGGCGGGTGCCCTCTTCTCGCTCTGGCTGACCGGCGGCGGGCTCAACGTCTACAGCCAGATCGGCATCGTGCTGTTGATCGGGCTGATGGCGAAGAACGGCATTCTGATCGTCGAGTTCGCCAACCAGCTGCGCGACGAGGGGATGAGTATTCGTGCGGCGGTGCTCGAGGCCTCGGCGCTTCGCTTGCGGCCGATCGTGATGACCGTGGTCTCGACGGTGCTCGGTGCGGTGCCGCTGGTCATCGCCACCGGGGCGGGTGCGGAGAGCCGGATCGCCATCGGCACGGTGATCATCGGCGGGCTCGGCCTCGCCTCCGTCCTCACCCTCTTCCTGACGCCGGTGCTCTACGACCTGCTCGCCCGCTTCGCCCGGCCGTCCGGAGCCACGGGTGAGCAGCTCGAGCGAGAACTCGCGGCGGTGGCCGGCGAGCGGCGTGGCGACCGGGCGCAGCCTGCCGAGTAGGTGACGGGGTGGCTGCCGAGATCGCTCCCGAGATCGCAATCGTCGACGGGGCGGGGCGGGTCGACTACCGCGGTGCGGGCGCTGCGCGACCACCCGATGTGCCCTGGTGGAGCTTCACCAAGACCCTGATCGCCGCTGCTTTTCTGCGGCTCGCCGAGGAACACCGGTGCGATCTCGACCGCCCGCTCGCACCGCATCCCTTCACCGCCCGCCAATTGCTGTCGCACCGCAGTGGGCTCGGCGACTATGGCGCGCTCGCCGCCTATCGGGACGCTGTGGCAGCGGACCTCGAGCCCTGGCCGGACGAGGTGTTGCTGCGCCGGGTGCCGCTCGATCGGCTGCAGTTCGCACCGGACAGCCGCTTCGCCTACTCGAATGTCGGTTATCTCCTGCTGCGCCGTTGCCTCGAAACGTGGCAGGGCCGCGGCCTCGAGGTGGTTCTCCACGAACAGGTTCTTCGTCCCTTGGGGCTCCGGCAGTCGCGGCTCGCGCTCTGCCGTCGCGACATGGCGACGACGGCGTTCGCGGGCGGCCGTCGCTATCACCCCGGTTGGGCCTTTCACGGCATCGTTGTCGGCCCGGTCACCGAGGCGGCGCTGGCGCTGCATCGCCTCCTCTCCGGCGATCTGCTGAGCCCGGCATCGCAGGCCGCGATGCTGGCCGCACGGCCGGTCGGCGGGGCCTTGCCCGGGCGGCCCTGGCAGCAAACCGGCTACGGGCTCGGGCTGATGATCGGGACGATGCGCGCTCGAGGTGGGCCCGTATCGTTGCCGGTCGCGGGGCACTCGGCCGGCGGGCCGGGCAGTATCGGGGCGGTTTATGGCGTACGGCTGGCCGATGGCCGGCGCACGGTTGCCGTTTTCGCGCCGGGTGACGACGAGGGGGTGGTCGAGCACCGGGCAGCCGTGCTGCTGGCACAGGTCGGTCGCTAGCCGATCACCGGCAGCTCCGCCGGGGCGCGCGTCGACAAGACGTCGGCGCCGTCGGCGCGAACCACGATGTTCTCCTCGGCCACCATGAGCCGCTCGGGGCCGAGCACGATGGCCGGCTCGAGCGTCAGGACCATGCCGTCGCGCAACACCGTGGCGTCCCCCGCCATCAAGGAGGGCCATTCGGTCAGCTGCAGGCCGAGCCCGTGCCCGAACCGGCCGGCCGCCGGCACTCCGCCGCCGGCCTCGATCGTCGCCGCCATCACCCGATGCAAGTCGGCCGCCTGCAGTCCCGGGCGCACCGCCCCGAGCCCCGCCTCGACCGCGGCGTAAAGGAGCGCATGGGCACGGCGCACCGCATCGTCCGCCGCGCCGATCGCAAAGTTGCGATCGAGATCGCAAAAATAGCTGTCCCGGACCACCCCCGTATCGAGCATCAGCACGTCACCCGGTACCAGGGGTTTCGCGGTCGCGGGCGAGATGACGTCGCTGTAGCCGCCGCGGCCGGCGCCACCTGCGAGATAGGCCACCCGATCCGCACCGGCCTCGAGACAGGCGATCTGAAAGTCGCGAAAGACCGCGTCCAGCGGCACGTCCGCGCCGGCGATCGCCGGCAGCCGCGCGAACGCCCCATCGGCCACCCGGCACGCCGCCCGGATCTTCTCGATCTCCGCCGGCGACTTGACCTCGCGTACCCGCCGAACGACCGACGTCGCATCGGCGAAGCTGCGCGGTGCTACCGCGGCGCGCAAGCGGTCGAAATCGGCGAGCGGCATCCGCAGACAGGTCTCGGGGCCCATCGGCAGCCCGATCCGCCCACCCGCCGGCATCACCTCGGAAAGTGTGGCGGCCAGGAGCTGAACGCCGTCATCGACGGGATCCGGGGATTGCCAGGTCCGGACATCGCGCAGCCAAGTCCGCGCCATGCAGGCGGCGCCGATCGCCGGGATCACCGCCACCGGCTCGCCGGCCGCCGGCACGATCACGAACCACGGTCGGGTCGGGCTCTCCCAGAACCGGGTCGCGAAACCGGTGACATGAGCCACGTCGGCCTCCGTGGTGAGCAGCAGGGCCGCGAGCCCGGCGGCCGCCATCTCGGCCTGCAACGCCGCTGTGCGGCGCTCGTATTCACCGACCGGAAAGCCGCGCCCCTGATCGCTCACGAGACCACCTCTTCGTCGCGGAACCGGGCCCGTGCGTCGGCGTCGACGCGCGGCCGCCTGCGTCTCGCTTCCGGCTTACATCGCGACGCGGCCGTTGTCGCTGGTTGCCCGTATCGGCACGAGCGCGCGCACCAGGTCGCGCATATCGAGTACGCCGACCGGCCGCTCGTCGCGCATGACGCGAAAGACGGCGTTGGTCTCGCCGGCGGAGAGTTGTGCCGGGTACTGATGGCCCTCACCCGGCAGCCCGACACGATCGAGCCGATAGGCCGCCTTCTTCTCGACCTCGGCACGCGCCGCGCACCGCTTGTGCCAGGCCCGCATTCTCGAGCAGGGGACGTTGCGGCATCAGTGTGAATTTCTGGAAGACCATCGACATGCGGTCGCCGCGCAGCCGCCGCACGGCATCCTCGCCGAAGCTCATCACGTCCTCGCCATCGACCAGGATCTCGCCGGCGGTGGGCTCGAGCAGCCGGTCGAGACGGCGGATCAGGGTGGATTTGCCCGACCCGGAAAGCCCCATGATGACGGTGATTTGCCCGGCCTTCATCGCGATGTCGATGTCGCGCAGCCCGAGCACGTGGCCATGCTGTTCGAGCAGCTCGTCCTTGCCGATGCCTTTCTCGACCAGCGGCAGCACGCTCAGGGGATCGGCGCCGAAACTCTTGTCGAGGCCGCGCAGCCGGAGCTTGGTTTCGCCGTTCTCGCTCATCGTCCGGCACTCACCGCTGCTGCGGCTTGTTGACACGGGCGGGCGCTGCCTTGGTCACCCGATCGAGGATCACCGCCATGGCCAGACTCATCATGATGGTCTGGTTCACCCCGACGATGCTGTTGGGCAAGGCCAACGCGATCTGCACGCCGAAGAGTTTCTGCCGGTCGGCCATGCCGAACGCGTCGGCGGCCTCCGGCACCTCGGGATCGACCAGCCGGATGCCGAGATCCGTGAGGCGGATCACCGGCACGATGGCGAAGAGAATGATCGCGATCCCGTAGAGCTCGGGCTCGGTGACGCTGAAGAGAAAGATCAGCGGGATCAGACAGACGAAGGGCGGCAGCGTCTGCAGCATGTCGAGGATCGCGATCGTCGCCTGCTGCATCCGATCGCTGCACGACATCAGGATGCCGATCGGCACTCCGAAGGCGACACCGATCGCCGCACAGACGAAGATGATCGAGAGTGTCTGCATCGCCTCGGCGTAGCGGTCGATGAAGGCGAGAAAGGCGACCGTGGCCACCACGAGCATGGTCAGCTCGAGAGAGAGCGCGCCACGCCGAGCACGACCAGCGCCCGAGGCGGGATCATGATCCACCACCACGGCGTTTCCCGAAACAGCCAGAGCACATGGCGCAGGGCCACGCCGAGCGGCTGGGTCGGCGGATCGAGAATGGCCCTGAGCACGTGCCGGATGTCGAGAAAGTCCTGCTCGAGGCCGCGGGTCAGATCGCGCGACTGCGGGATCGCCGCACACGCCTCGTGCCGCGCGTCGAGCGACGGAAACGGGGTTTCCCATAAAGGACGCCGGCATCGGTTTCCTCGCCGCGGGTCCCGGCGAGGAGATCGCGCATCGATCGCGGTGCCGTGGCAGCGTCCGCTTGCGGGTCGCCACCCGCTGCGCCGCAGTCTTCCAGGCCCCGACCCGGAACAAGCCTTCATAGGTGGTCCTCGTCGCTCGTTGCCGGGCCGCGCCCGGGTGGGGGCGGGACGACCTGTCGTGATCGTGAACGAGCAAACGCAGGCGAGGCCGTGAACAGCAAGCTGCGCCCCGCGTCGCGCACCTGCGACCGTTTCCCGAACGACGACAGCGCCATCGAGGCGTTGTGCCTGGTTTCGAGCCCGGCCGTAAAGGAACGGAGGACGCCGCCGAGGGAGCCGGCCGCGGTGACAGCCCAGTTCGTTCTCCGCTTCGCATAACGCTTCCGGGCCGCCTGAACCAGATGATCGACCCACCGCCCGTACCCGGCATTCCTGACGGTCCACCTGGCCGAAGACGTGGCCGGCGCGCGCCCCGGTTCAGCCGATCACCAGGAGGAGCACGAAGAGAGCGCTCGCTCCGAGCGCCAGTACCAAGCTCGCCCAGGCGAACAGCAGCCAAGTCGACGCCGAGGCCGCGGGCGCGTCACGCGCGACGGCGTGTCGCGGCGGCGCTGTCGACCGGCCCGGCGGCGCGGGCGGCTCGGCAATCGGCGCAGCGTTCTGCAGATCGGCGGGTGTCGGGATCGTGGCGGGCTGCGGCGCGCGCGGAACTCTGGGCGCTGCAACCATCCGGACAGCGCCGCGAGAGCGTTTGCGCTCGGGCTTCTCGACCTTGTAGACGACCCGGGCGGCACTCTGATCGGTGCGCGGATTGTAGCGTTCGTTGACGACCTTGACGGCCATGACATCGGTCCGCCGGGCGATGTCCTCGGCCTCGGCCAGGGCCTCGGCGGCGGTAGCGGCGGTGCAGTCGATGGTCCAGCGCGTCTCGCGGCGGACATGCACCTCGAAATAGCTGGCAACGCCGAGATCGTCCTCGGTCGATCGAGCGGCCGCGAGCGTTCGGGCCATGCGCACTCCTCATCCAAGAGCCGCCCGCAGCGTGCCACAGCGCCGGTTAACATTCAGTAAGCGTCGAATGGTTGATTTCGGCAGAACGACCCATTAGGTCTCAGCACGCGGTCGGAACAGACGAGGTCCCCATCGTCTAGCGGTCAGGACATCACCCTTTCAAGGTGAAGACACGGGTTCGATTCCCGTTGGGGACGCCACTGAGTGGTGGGCCGCCCTTTGCTGTTCGGGCTCGGGCGACGGGGCCGTCGACATGCCGGGACGCGCTGCTTGCCCTGGCGAGATCCTTGACCGTCGGAAAGTGCGCGAGCTTCCTGGCGCACCACGTCAGCATTACCGCGGTGTCGGCGAAAGTGCTCGCGCAGCCAGTCGTCGAGCCCATCTGAGCGCCTACCGCGTCGCGGTCGCTTGAACGGCTGCCAGCCACCGGCCTCGACCTCGAACCGACGGTCTCGGCGATAGAGGGGCTGAGCCGTCTCAGGTCGGAGCAGCCGGAGCGGTTCTCGGACAAGCACCTACGAACAGTCCAGCGGGCGGTGAAAGTCTGGCGGAGCCAGCAGGCGCGCCGGATCATTCTGGAGAGCCACGCCGGCCTGATGGCCGGGGTCGTCGATCCCCCGCCCCCGGACTCCCACCCCCGCGGATCGCCCACGGGGGTCCACAGCTATCCCCCGCGCATCGCTCCGCCAGCCCCTGATCGGCTACTACGCGATGCGCGGGGCCCCTCTGTGGACTCCATGGACGATCCGAAACGACACCAAGCCCTCGGTAACATCGCTGGGTGAGGCAACATGGGGGGTCAGTTTTTCATGTCGCCGGACATCGAGGGTCGCGGCGGGCTGGGCCACGCGCTCCGGCGATCGGTTGTCGTCGACGTGGAAGGGCGATGCCGCGGCCGCGAGCGGCACCGATCGCGAGCTCGTGCGCCGCACTCGTAGCGTGATCGGCACGGTCCGGATGTCGGGGGGGCGTGGCTGCGCTCGAGTTCGCCGGCGCAGGTGAAACCGTACAGTCGGCACGATCGAGACCAGTGGCCGAGACCGCGAGTCGAGACGCCGTTTCGACCGGTCTTCGAAGAAGGGGAAAAAATCATCTGGCGACGCCGTACCAGCACAACAGCGCGGCGAAGCTTCGGGCGTCCTGCGTCTCGATATCGATTCGCGGGATACGGAACGGGTCGAAGCGGTGTGGCACGACGCGGGGCCAGGTGGTGAAGCCGGCGCGCAAGCCGAGTTCGGCCGCCAGCGCACAAGTCCTGTCGTCGTGCGCACCGGCCGGGTAGGCGACGAGGTCGATCGGCGGGGCCGGCCAGTTCTCGAACGTGGCCTTGCTCGAGGCGCGATCCTCGCGTTGGCGGCCGGCCGAGAGCCGCGACAATTGCGGGTGAGTTCGGGTATGCGCACCGATGGTGATCAAGGGGTGTGCGGCGAGCGTGCGCTACTCGGCCGCGGTGAGCGGACGGTGGCCGGGTCGCGGCCTCGGCCTGGTGCCGAGCTGTTGCCAGAGGGCCGCGAGGCCCGCCTCGCGCGGCCCGGTATCGACGCTGCCCGGGGCGTCGTGGAGGGGCGGATGGAGGGCGTGGCGCGCCGCATGATCGACACCTCCGGTCGGCCGAGTCCAGGCGACCGCGTTGCCCTCGATCTCGAGTTCGATGGTGTTGGGCAATTCGGGCGGTGCGAGCACGGCCTGCTCCAGCCGGTCCCACCAGGTCTCGTGGTCGCCATCGACGCAGCCGGTCATGATGAAGACGGTGGCCGGAATGGCGTAGCGTTCGAGCAGCGGCAAGGCTTCGAGGAGGTTGTCCGCATCGCCGTCGTCGAAGGTGAGGGCCGTGGCGTCCTTCGGCAGTGTGCCGTGGTTCCGCCCGTCCAGGAATTCGCCCAGCGGCAGGCAGGTCGTCCGTTCGGCGGGCACGGCGAGGTGTGACGCAAAAAGCGCCGGCGGCACCGCCTGCGCCCAGGGATCGTGGCCGGGTTCGGTGATCCGATGGCAGAGCAGAACGGCACCCCGGCCGACGAACGGCAGCTTGCAGGAGCGGGCCAGAAGGCGCAGTCGGTTACGCGGTCCCGGCGGTAGACGGTACATGACATCGCGCAGGCGTCGGCGGAGCCTCGGCATCCTCAGACCGGCAGGCGCCCGTCGCGCGCCCGCCTCGCCGCGGCAGCGATCAGGAAGTCGAAAGATTCTGGATCGGCGGCCAGATCTGCGGGCTCCGGCTCGGCGGCAACGCGGCCGCAAAGGAAGGCCAAGGTCGAAAAGCGGTTGCCGTGCGCTGCCACCTCGATCGTCCGGCCCGCAAAAGTGGCCTCCAGCAGGCTTCGCGTCCAGCCCGCACTCGAGCCCCGGCACCAGCGCGATTGTCGAGCCTCGTCGGCGAACGGGGGGCACCGGGGGCCCGAGCTTGCGGCCGCGGCGATCGGCGAGGTGGTCGGCGAAGACGGGGGCGAGCATGTGCGACGGCCGCATGGTCGAGGTCCAGCGGGCGACGCGGCGCCGAGTAGCTCCGAGGCGCCCATCGAACGAGCGGATGGGAACGAGTGTATGGGAACGAGCGGATGGGAACGAGCGGATGGGAACGAGTGGATGGCGCACGGGCGTACCCTGGCATCGACCACGCCTGTGGACCGCGGCGGCGGTTGCGCTGCCGACAGCCCACGGCCCGGTCGGCAATGACGCCCGGTGGGCAACGATCCGGCGCCGCTCGGACCACCAATCTCGAAGCAAGCCGCGGCTCGCCGCGCAAGCAAGGTTGGCGAGCTCGCAAGCGAAAAGAACGGGCTGAAGCAGCGTTATGCTGTGCTCGAGATTGCCGAGCGCCGTGGCCGACAGCGGCTCGGGCCTGTCGAGACCGCCGCACTCGGCCGGGTGGCTGGCCTCGGCGCGATACGAGAGATCCGCATGCCACAGGGCCCGCTCACGCTCGGCACGGCGACGCGGACCTCGACCACCGGACCTCCTCGTCGTCGTCATGGCAGCCGACAGCGGCGGCCCTCGCGGTTGCCGGCGCTGTGCCGTCCGAACCGTCCGATGGTGTCGCCGTGTTGTCCGCTCGCTGCCGATCGGACGCCGGACACTAGTCGCTGCCGGTGACCCGCAGCGCTTTCGGGGTCGATGCCGCGGCCGGTTCGTGGCGTGCGGCCTCGCTCTGCAACAGTCGCCGGTAGACGGATTCCAGCCGTACCGCCACGCGCGACCAGGTGAGTTCCTCGACCACGCGCCGGCGCGCCGCCACGCCGAGCCGGCGCGCGAGGTCGGGTCGATCGAGGACGGTGGTCAGCCCGTCGGCCAAGGCTCGGGCCGTGGGCTCGGCGACGAGCCAGGCATCGCTGCCGTGGACGAGGTCGCGAGCCGAGGCGGCAAAGGAGACGATCGCTCGACCGGCGGCCATGTAGTTCAAGAGCTTGAGCGGATAGCCCGGGCATTCGACCCGCGGATTGACCAGCACGTCGGCGGCGGCCAGCCGGGCGCCGAGTGCGTGTGGTGGCGGCGGCACCTCGAGATCGATGCGGCCGAGGATGCCCAGATGTTGTGCCTGCCTCGCATAGGGCTCGAAAGGCGACTCGGTGATCAGTTGCAGCCGGGCGGCGGGCCGCCTGGCCGCGACCACAGCGAAGGCGCAGAGCAAGGTGTCGATGCCCTGATAGCCGGCGAGATTGCCGGCGTAGACGATTCGCTCCGCCGCCGTGTCGGCGGCTGCCCGAACCTCGGGCTCGATCGCCGTGGCCGTGACGAAATCGTCCTCGATGCCGTTGCCGATCACCGTCACCCGACGCTCGGGCATGCCGTCGTCGAGCATTTCGTGCGCGATGTACTGGCTGGTCGCTATGGTATGGTCGGCGAGCTTCGGCAAGCGCCGGTCGAGTATCCGACCGATCCGGCTGGTCAGGCGACGCGGCAGGCCGTGCCGGTAGTAGGGCAGTTCGCCGGCGAGCGTCGTGTGCGCGTCGTAGATCACCGGCACCCGGCGCAACCGCTTGGCGGGCCAAGCGGCGAGCAGGCCCTCGTAGTGGTGGGCATGGATGATATCGATGTCGTGGCGGCGCGCCACCCGGCCGAGGGTTGCCGCGAGCATGGGCAGGAGCGCCGCGAGCCGCAGTGGATCCGCGCCCGGTGCGGTGCGCCGATAGCCGGGCAGGCCGGCACTGCGGTGGACCCGAAACGGCAATCGGCGATCCAACTCGCCGACCGGGTAGGCGACGACGTGCACCTCGTGGTCGGCTTCGTGGAGCGCTCGGGCCATGCCGAGGATGCGCGCCGGCGTGCCCCGCGCCCAGGGGAAGGGACAACCGGCTACCAGAGCGATCCGCAGCCGCCGCGAGCTAGGCATCGAATCTCGTCATCGAAGCGAGTGCTCCCCGGTTGATCGATGCATCTTCACTGGCCGCCGCGACCTTTACCGAGAAGGCCACAGCACTGTCGGTGCACTCTCCCGCGTTTTCCCCTCGCGCCGCCAGCTGAAAGCTGCACGGCGAGCGGTCCCGCGCCGAAGACGGCGCCGTACCATTGATGTCGATCAAGACGGCCAGCGCCGGCTTGGCGACGATTCGCCCCGATGGCACGATTCTTCGTCCATATGACTTGAACTTTACTTGGGCGATCGGGTCGTTCGTAAACGCTGAGAGTGCGAGAAAGGGTTAGGGGCTCCGACGCGACGTCGCAACTAAAAAAATTTATACATTCATGCGTTGCTCAATGAGGGCGCGAAGTTTGCGCGATCAGCCGGCATGGCACGCCCAGGCCGAAACCCGCCGAGAATGGCGGCCGAAGACGGCGATTTCCGTGGCGAACCGGCGATCGTTGTCGGCTTGCCGGCAAGGCGCGGTCGGGCTGAGAAGCGACTCTCTGCCGCGGCCGTATCAACCGTGCAGGGGTCGGGCGTGCAGCGGTTCGGGCGTGCAGGGGGGCGGGCGTGCCGAGGATCGGTGAAGGCAGCAGGGAGCCGAAGCGCCGAAGCCCGCCGCTGCGCTCGTTGCGCCGGCCGTGGGGTCGCTCTTGCTCGCATCGCGGGTCGGCGTTCAATCGACAGTGCCGGGGATCGTCGCACCCCGGGGCACGAGCCGCTCGACCAGCGGCGTGGACGAGCGGAGCCGGACACGCTGTTGCATCCGGTGCCGGCCGCGTCGGCGTCGTGCCGGTTCGACCGGACGAGGCGATCGGCCGGGCACCCGCCCCGGGGCAGCACGGGGTGACCGGTTCCGCTCGTTGCGAGCGGTCCGCCACGATGCTGCCGGCTACGGTCCGGGGGGCCGCTCACGGTACGCGGCGCCTCGGTTGCCGGTCAGTAGCGCGCCTCGACCAGCGAACGGAGGTAGCTGCCGTACTCGTTCTTGCGCAGTCCCTCGACGCGGGCGAGCAGCGCGTCGTCGGTCAGCCAGCCCTTGCGCCAGGCGATCTCCTCGAGGCAGGCGATCTTGTAGCCCTGGCGCCGCTCGATCGTCTGCACGAACTGGGCCGCTTCGAGGAGACTTTCGAAGGTGCCGGTATCGAGCCAGGCGAAGCCGCGGCGCAACAGCTGCACCTTGAGCTCGCCGCGCTGCCGGTAGACCTCGTTGACGCTGGTAATCTCCAGCTCGCCGCGGGCCGACGGGCGGATCTGGCGGGCGATGTCGATCACCTCGTTGTCGTAGAAATAGAGGCCCGTCACGGCGAAGTTCGACTTCGGCCGCTCCGGCTTTTCTTCCAGCGAGACGACCTTGAGCTCGTCGTCGAACTCGACGACGCCGAAGCGCTCCGGATCCTTGACCTGGTAGCCGAACACCGTGGCCCCGGACGGGGCGGCTGCCGCCGCTTCCAGGATGCCGGTGAAGCCCTGGCCGTAGAAGATATTGTCGCCGAGCACCAGACACACGTGGTCGTCGCCGACGAACGACGCGCCGATCGTGAAGGCTTGCGCCAGGCCCTCCGGCCGCGGCTGCACCGCATAGCAGAGGTTGATGCCGAACTGGTGGCCCGAGCCCAACAGCCGCCGGAAGGCTTCCTGGTCTCCGGGTGTGGTGATGATCAGGATATCCCGGATGCCGGCCAGCATCAGCACCGAAAGCGGATAGTAGATCAGCGGTTTGTCGTAGACCGGCAGGAGCTGCTTCGACGCGCCCATGGTGATCGGATAGAGGCGGGTGCCGTTGCCACCCGCGAGCACGATCCCTTTCATCGGCCGTCTCACAGACCGCGCCGCTCGAGTCGGTAGCTGCCGTCGAGCACCTGCTGCCACCAGGTCTGGTTCTCAAGATACCAGACGACGGTGGCCTCGAGGCCGCTCGTGAAGCTCTCCGCCGGCTGCCAGCCGAGCTCGTCGTGGAGCTTGGTCGCGTCGATGGCGTAGCGGCGATCGTGACCGGGCCGGTCCGGCACGAACGTGACGAGGTCGCGATAGCGGGCGACGCCTGCAGGCTTGAGCGCGGCCGCGTGCCGCTCCAGAAGATCGCAGATCGCCTCGACCACCGTGATGTTGCGCTGCTCGCTGTTGCCGCCGATGTTGTAGGTCTCGCCGACCCGCCCGGCCTCCAGGACGCGGATCAGGGCCCGGGCATGATCCTCGACGAAGAGCCAATCCCGGATCTGCCGCCCGTCGCCGTAGACCGGCAGCGGCTTGCCGGCGAGCGCACTCAAGATCATGTGCGGGATCAGCTTTTCCGGAAACTGGTAGGGGCCGTAATTGTTCGAGCACGAGGTCACCAGCACCGGCAGGCCGTAGGTCCGGTGCCAGGCACGGACCAGATGATCCGCGCCGGCCTTGCTCGCGGCGTAGGGCGAGCTCGGCGCATAGGCCGTGGTCTCGGTGAACGGCACGTCGTCGCCGGCGAGGTCGCCGTAGACCTCGTCGGTGGACACCTGATGAAAGCGGAAGCGCTCGCGCGCTCGGGGCCCGAGGCCCTGCCAATAGGCGCGCGCGGCCTCGAGCAGGGTCAGGGTGCCGCCGATATTGGTGCCGACGAACGCCTCGGGTCCCTCGATCGAGCGGTCGACGTGGCTTTCGGCGGCGAGGTTCATGATCGCGTCGGGCCGATGCTCGACGAGCGTCTGCGCCATCGCCTGCGCGTCGCGAATATCGGCTTTGACGAAGCGGTAGCGCTCGGCGCGACCGCCGGGCTCGGCGACGACGGCGGCCAGCGACTGCAGGTTGCCGGCATAGGTCAGGCAATCGACGTTGATCACGCTGTGCGCCGTGCGCTGCAGCAGCTCGCGGATCACCGCCGAGCCGATAAAACCGGCGCCACCAGTCACGAGTATCTTCATTGCGCGCGATCCAGTGATGAGAGGGACGGCCACCCGAAGGCGTGAGGATCAACGCCCCGAACCATGCCATACTTCGCAGTCGAGCCGAAACACTCTTTCTGCCTGCTGTATTCCGCTACCGCGAGATATGAATATTTATTAACCGATTAATCGTCTTGTCAACGAACCTTCGAATTACTGCCGCCGTGCATACCCGGTTGTCGTATTCTGTCACCGAGAATGCTTTGGCTGCACGGTAAATCGATTGTATTCTAAGACTGGCGTCGGTGCTCGAGGGATCGGCGCCGGCAGCAGAGTGGATTGTCCGACATGCGGCAGGCCGGCCGGGCGGAGCGACCATCGAATCTTCGGGACGTGCCGGCTGCCGCCTGACATTATTGCGTCGATCGCGGCAACGGATCGACAGGAAAAGCGACGAGGAGTGCCCTGATGACCGCCAACCAGCATCGACCAGGCCGCATCGGTTCTCGCCCCCGGCTTCGCATCCGTTCGGCCGCGCCCGTCGTGCCCGGCCGTCGGGTCGGCGTGGTGGGCACCGGCTTCGTCGCGCGGCATTTCGTGGTCGAGTTGCTTCGCCGCCCGGAATGGTCGCTCGGCGGCGTGCTCAGCCGACGCTCGCCGAACGACGTCAGCGGCATCCCCGAGGCGGCGCTCACCGACAGTCTCGATGCGCTGCTCGACGCGGCCGATATCATTCTCGAATGCACCGGTGACATCGAGCATGCGACAGCGGTCGCGGACAAGGTTCTCGCCGCCGGCCGGCCGCTGGTCACCCTGAACCCGGAATTCCACGTCACCACCGGGTCGGCGTTCGTCGGCCGGGGCCTGTTGACCGAAGCCGAGGGCGACCAGCCGGGTTCGCTCGCGAGGCTCGCCGAGGATGCCGTCACCATGGGCTTCGAGCCCCTGGTCTACGGCAACATGAAGGGTTTCCTGAACCGGCTGCCGACGCCCGAGGAGATGCGCTACTGGGCGGCTCGCCAGGGGCTCAGCCTGCCGATGGTGACCGCCTTCACCGACGGTACCAAGCTGCAGATCGAACAATGCCTGATCGGCAATTTCCGCCGCGCCGACATCGCCGCGGAGGATCTCTTGGGCCCCGCGGTCGACACGCTGGAGGAGGCGGCAAGGATTCTCGGCGAGGCGGCGCTGCGGGCCGGCGGGGCGATCACCGACTACGCACTCTCCGCCGCGCTGCCGCACGGGGTCTTCATCGTCGCCCGCCACGACGCGGCGCAACACGCGGCGCTTCGCTACCTCAAGCTCGGCGACGGGCCGTTCTACACGCTCGTGCAGCCCAATATCCTGGTGCACCTCGAGGCCTTCAAGACGCTGGAGCGGGTGGCCGCCGGTGGCGGGGCGCTGTTGCACAACACCGAGCAGCCACATCTCTCCGTTGCGGCAGTCGCCAAGCGACGGCTCGTGCCCGGCGAGCGGATCGCGCGCGGCTGCGGCAGCTTCGATTTGCGCGGGATCTGCGTGCGCCTCGCCGACCGGCCCGGTCATCTGCCGATCTGTCTCGCCAACGAGCTGCACGTCCGGCGGACCATCGAACCCGGCGAGGTGGTCGAAATGACCGACGTCGATCTGGCACCGAGCCTCGCCCTCGAGCACTGGCAGCGCATCGCCGACACGGCCGGATCCGCCGAGCGCCGTGTGGCAGGAGGGTGAACGAATGGAGATACGCGATACCGGTCTGCCCGGTCTCAAGCTCGTTCGTCCCCGGTACTTCGAGGACGAGCGCGGATATTTCGTGGAACTGTTCAAGCGCAGCAGCTTTCGCGAGGCGGGCCTGCCGCACGACTTCGTTCAGGACAACGCCTCGTTGTCCCGACAGCCGGGGACGTTGCGCGGCATGCATTGGCAAGCGCCCCCGTTCGCGCAGGCTAAACTGGTCCGCGTCGCCAAGGGTGCGGTGCTGGACATGGTGGTCGATCTGCGCCGCGGCTCGCCGACCTACGGCCAGAACTTCGCCGTCGAGCTGAGTGCCGAGAACCGGCTGCAGCTCATGGTGCCCCGGGGATTCGCACACGGCTTCTTGACCCTCGAGCCGGAGAGCGAGGTGATCTACAAGTGTGACGCCTTCTACCATGCCGCAGCCGAGCGCGGTGTGCATTGGGCCGATCCCGACCTCGCTCTGCCCTGGCCCGACGAGCCGGAGGTGTGCGTCGTCTCGGACAAGGACCGAGCCTGGCCGCGCCTGCGCGACCTGGCCTCGCCCTTCGCCGACACGCCGGTGGAGTCACGCTGCCGAGCCGAAAGCTCGCCGGCAGAGATCGTCGTGAGCTTCTGAGGCTTCGATCGTCAGCGAGGCGCCGGGTGCGCCCCGGGCGGCGCGGTCATTATTCGGGAGTTGGATCGTCATGCGGCTCGCCTATTCGATCAGCGGCTACCATCTGCCTCGCCAGTTCGCCTGGCTGATGGGCGCCATTCGCCATGCCGACGATCTGTTCGTCGTGCATGTCGACGGGCGGACGGCCGAGCCGGTGTTCGCCGAGCTGCGCGCGGTTGCCGGCGAGGCCGACAACGTCGTCGTCATCGACCGGCAGCCGATCACCTGGATGGGCATTTCGCTTGTCGAAGCGGAATTGCGGGCGATCCGCACGGCGCTGGAGGTCGAGCCCTGCTTCGACTACCTGATCAGCTTGTCGATGCAGGACTACCCGCTGAAGAGCCGGGCGGAGATCGTGGCCGCGCTCGAAGCCGCTCCCGGGCGCGATTATTTGACCTTCGAGCCCTTGGCCGAGCAGCCTTTTCACATGCGTCGCCGTCCTTGGCTCTGGTCCTTCGAGCACCGGGGCCGACTGGTGCGGACGATCCTCCCGCGGCCGATACCGCGCGATCTTCCGATCCGTTGGAAAGGGCCCTGGTGGCGCATTCTCAGCCGCGAGACCTGTGCCTGGCTGGCCGCGTCGCCTCTCACCGAGCGCTATCTCGGCTTTTTGAAGAACGTGCAGGCGCCGGACGAGTTCTTCTTCCAGAACCTCTTGATGCAGGGCCTCGGCACGGCACGGCTGGCCGACGGCTATCGCCACTTCATCGCCTGGCCCGGCGGCAGCGCGAGCCCGGAGACCTTGACCATGGCGCGTGCGGACGCGCTCGCGGCCTCGCCGATGTGGTATGCGCGCAAGTTCGACGAGCGGGTCGACGAGCGGATTCTGCACTTTCTGGCGAACCGGATCGGCGCCGAGGTGCCGGCCCACGCCCGTACGGCCCGTGTCGTTTCGGCCTCGCCCATCGCTGCCTGAACCCTGCTGGCCGCGAGCTGCTGCCGCGGAGCCCGTTTCAAAAAGCTTTCGTGCTGTTTCATGAGCTCGGCAGCGAGCAGATGCGAGGCGTTGGTCGGCCGTCGATGCTGCAGCCCGAGTGGGGCTGCGGGGATCCCACGGCCCCGCATGGGTCGGCCGACCGACGACGAAGCAGGTGCTCCCCTCTGGGGCCGCGGGGTCCCCACTGCCCCGCGGGGTACCGAGTTCACCGGCGGTCGGCTTACGGCTGGCGGCGGCTTTACAGCATGGCTTGGCCGATGCCCGGCATCGGGCCGCGCTCGGCTCTCCGTGCGGCGCTGCGGCGACCCCGCGGCCCCGCAGCGGTGCCGGCGCTCATCCGTCAGCCGATGAAACAGCACGAAAACTTTTGAAGCGGGCGCTCAGTCGCGCCGGGCGATGCTGATCTCGCCGTCGCCGAGCATGGCGATCGGGTCGATCGGGGTCTTGCCTCGGCGGATCTCGAAGTGCAGCTGCGGCTCGACCACGTCGCCGCTGCGGCCGACCTTGGCGATCGGCTGGCCGCGGGCGACGACATCGCCGCGGGTGACCAGGAGCGTGTCGTTGTGGGCGTAGGCCGAGAGATAGCCGTCGGCGTGGCGGACCAGCAGCATTCGACCGAACGCCGCGAGATCCTCGTCGGCGTAGACGACGAGACCGTTCTCTACCGCGCGGACCAGGCTGCCGGCGGGGGCTGCGATATTGATCCCGTCGTTGCGCCGGCCGTCGGGCTTGCTGCCGAAGCTGCCGATCACCTCGCCGGTGGTGAGTGGCCAGAGAAAACCTTCACCGGAAAGCGAGGGTGCCGGCACCGCGGCGAGGTCGCGCTGGCGTGCCGCGTCGCGTTCGGCGACCGCCGGCTCGACCGGGGCCGGGCTCGCCTGTCGGGCCGGCGCCGGTGCCGGCGGTCGGCTCACCGGCAGCGAGGCATTCACCGGCAGCGAGGCGACATCTGTCGTGTCGGGCGCTGCTGCCGTCTGTCGTGTCGGTTCGCCCGCTGTCGGCCGCGCCGGCGTCGGCGCCGGCTGGGGCCGCGCGATCCGTGTCGGCGGTGTGCTCGGGGGCATGGCCCCGGCGGGCAGGCGAAGGGTGGTGCCGACATGCAGGCGCTGCGGATCGGCGGTGTCGTTGAGCGCCACGAGATCGCCGAGGCGCACGTCGTACGCGGCAGCGATTCCGGAGAGCGTCTCGCCGCGGGCGACCACGTGGGTCTGTCCGCTGCCCGGCTCTGGGGCTGCGGAACGCGGCAGGCGGAGCACCTGGCCGACATAGATGGTGTAGGGCGGCGGCAAGCTGTTCAGGGCGACGAGGTCGCGCGAGGGCACACCATAGAGGGCGGCGAGCTCGCTCACCGTCTCGCCGGGCATCACCACGTGGCGGGCGTCGGCCGGCACCATCCGCGAGCTTTCGCCGTTGGCCCGGTAGATCGCCTTTCTGGCTTGCTCCCAAGGCACCAGCCCGCCCCAGTTGACCGGCTGGTAATCCGTGCAGCCGAGCAGAGCGAGCCCGGTCAGCGTGGCGAGCAGGCCCCGTGTCGCACCCCGTCGCATCGTTTCGAGCAACCTCCTGCCCTCGTCCCGCTAGCGAAAACCCACCCGGACAACGCGCGATCGGCGGGTATCATCCACCGCTGACCTGCCATCCGCGCCGCGGTGTCCAGCGCAGACCACCCACGAAGAACAAGAATTCACGAAAAAGTACGCTGCTGTCGACGCCCGAATGGTCGCGCCCGGAAAGTCGACGGCCAGCGTTACTCGAGAGCCACAGCAGCTGGTCGGATTTTCACTGCTGTGACAAGAGGTTGGTGAGTTTGGCGAAGCTCGGGTGATGGGTCATGTCGAGCTGGATCGGCGTGACCGACACCCACTGGTCGCGAACCGCGGCCACGTCGGTGCCGTCGGCATGGTCGACCTGGTCACGTGAAAGACCAATCCAGACATAAGGTTCACCGCGCGGATCGATCCTTTCGATCAGCTCGTCCCCCGCCTTCTGCTTGCCTTGCCGGGTGACCTGCACGCCCTTGACGCTCGGCACCACGCAGTCGGGAAAATTCACGTTGATCAAGACGTCCTTCGGCCATTCCATTGCCAGAAGGGGGCGAACGATTTGCGGTCCCCAGTGCTCCGCGGTTTTCCACTTGACCGGGTGGCGTTCGTGGCAAGCCTGGCTGAAGGCGATCGCCGGCACCTGCAGCAGCGTCGCCTCCATGGCCGCGGCGACGGTACCGGAGTAGGTCACATCCTCGGCGAGGTTGTGACCGTGATTGACGCCCGAGAGGACGAGATCGATCTGCTCGCTCTGCAGGATGTTCTGCAACGCCAGGAGCACGCAATCGGTGGGCGTGCCGTCGACCGCGTAGTGCCGTTCGGACACCCGCCGGGTGCGCAACGGCCGCCGGATGGTCAAGGAGTGTCCAGCGCCGCTGTGGTTCACCTCGGGTGCGACCACCCAGACCTGGTCGGTGAGCTCTCTGGCGATCGTCTCCATGACCTTGAGGCCCGGTGCATTGATCCCGTCGTCGTTGGTGACGAGAATCCGCGGTTTCTCACCCGGTGCTTTGAGCATGTGCGCTGATCCGTTCGATGCCGCCCATGTAGGGCCGAAGTGCCTCCGGCAGGGTGATGCTGCCATCGGCTTCCTGGTAGGTCTCCAAGACCGCGATCAGCGTGCGCCCGACCGCGAGGCCCGATCCGTTCAGCGTGTGGACGAAGCGGGTCTGCTTTTCGCCTTTCGGCCGGCAACGCGTGTTCATCCGCCGGGCCTGGAAGTCGCCGCAATTCGAGCAGGAGGAGATCTCGCGATAGGTTCCCTGTCCGGGCAGCCAGACCTCGATGTCGTAGGTCTTCTGCGCCGAGAAGCCGGTATCGCCCGAGGCCAGCGTCATCACCCGATAGGGCAGGTCGAGCAGCTTGAGGACCGCCTCGGCACAACCCGTCATCCGCTCGTGTTCGGCCGCCGACTGTTCGGGCGTGGTGATGCTGACCAGTTCGACCTTGCTGAACTGGTGCTGGCGGATCATGCCGCGGGTATCCTTGCCGGCAGCGCCCGCCTCCGAGCGAAAGCACGGTGTGAGAGCCGTAAAGCGCAGCGGCAAATCCTCCTCGGCCAGGATCTCGCCCGCCACCAGGTTGGTGAGCGGCACCTCGGCCGTCGGGATCAGCCAGCGATCGTCGGTCGTCCTGAACAGGTCCTCGCCGAATTTCGGCAGCTGGCCGGTGCCGAACAGTGCCGCGTCCCGGACGAGCAGCGGCACCGCCGTCTCGCGGTAGCCGTGCTCGGTCGTCTGCAGGTCGAGCATCAGCTGGCCGATCGCGCGCTCGAGGCGGGCGAGTGCACCTTCCAGCACGACGAAGCGGGCACCGGCGAGCTTGGCCGCGCGCTCGAACTCCATGCCGAGGCCGGCGCCCAGCGCATCGTGCGCTTGCGGCGCGAAGGTGAAGGCGCGCGGCTCGCCCCAGCGCCGCTCCTCGCGATTCGCCGTCTCGTCCGGCCCGTCCGGCACATCGGCCGCCAGCACGTTCGGCAGATCGGCGAGCCGGGTGTCGAGCTCGGCCTTGGCCTTCTCGAGCTTGCTCTCGCGGATCTTCAAGAGGTCCTTGAGCTGCGCCACCTGATCCAGCAGTTCGGCCGGGGGCTTGCCGTCCGGCCCCCGCTTCTGGCCGATCTCCTTGGACAGCCGATTGCGCAGCGCCTGGTCTTCCTGGACCTTGGTCTCGAGCGCCCGCCACTCGCGATCGAGCGCCAGGATCTCGGCGGCCGCCGGCGGCATGCCGCGCCTGGCGAGCGCGGCATCGAACTCGGGGCCGTGCTCCCGCAACCACTTCAAGTCGTGCATGGAAAATCTGCTCTCGGTCGCTCTGGGCATCGGCTGTCTAGCCGACCCCTCGGGCTGCTTCAACCGGAGCGCCGGGGGGTCGACGGCAGTGCTGTTCAGACTATCCTCGTCCCTGGCCGCTCGGCCACAGTGCCAATACCCACGCTGCTTCGGAAACCAGCCATGCGCGCCGCCCTACTCACCTCGACCGTCGCCGGCTGCCTGCTCGCCGCCGGCTGCGGCTACCTCGTGCCCGCCGGGCAGCAGACGGTGGAGCGGAGCGAACTCGCCGGTGGCGCCTTCGCCTTGGACCCCGAGCATGCGACCATCCACTGGAAGGTCGACCATCTCGGGTTCTCGCAATTCGTCGGTCGCTTCGATCGGTTCGATGCCAGCCTGGATTTCGACCCCGAGGCACCCGAGGCCGCCAGGCTCGAGGTGGTGATCGATACGGCCAGTGTGTCGACCCACGTGCCGGGCTTCGCGGACGAGCTCAGAGGTCGCTCCTGGCTCGACACCGAGCGGCATCCGGAGGCGCGCTTCGTCAGCCGCGAGATCACCGTGACCGGGCCCGACAGCGGCACCGTCAGCGGCGACCTGACCCTGCTCGGGACCACGGCGCCGGTGACCCTCGACGTGACGTTCAACGGTGGTGCGAACAACCTCGTGACCGGCCGCTACACGCTCGGCTTCGCCGCCAGCGCCGTCATCGACCGGACCGCGTTCGGGCTCACCACCCTGGCCCCGGCGATCGGCCGCGAGGTGACGCTCGAAATTCATGCCGAGTTCATCGACACGGGCAGGTGATCCGGGCAACCTTGCGATGGGCCCGCCGACCACCACGTCTGCGGCACAGCAATCGGCGGAGGGGATATGCGTCGACGATCGAAGTACCGGCTTCTGGCGGCCGGCCTGCTCTTGACCCTGGGCATCGGCCCGTTCGCACGGACGGCGTCGGCGGCCGTCGACGACGGCACGTCGGCGGTCCGCGGTGTGGGGATGCTCAGCTGCAGCCAGTATATTTCCCTGATCGAGGAGGAATCGCCGGCAGTCGAGATGGTCGCCGGCTGGATCGACGGGTTCACCACCGGCCTCAACGCGACAACGGCGGGGGTCTTCGACCACCTGCCGTGGCAACGGACGGATCTGGTGATGCAGTTGTTGGCCAACCATTGTTCGGCCAACCAGAACGATGTCCTCGCCAATGCGCTCAACCTCTTCATTCGTGCCACGGCGGCGACCCGGCTGACCGAGGTCAGTGAACTGATCGAAATTCCGCTGCCGGACGGTGACGGCGCGCTCGAGGTCTATCAGGCGACGCTCGCCCGTGTGCAGAGCATGCTGGCCGATCTCGGCCATTACGACTCGACCGTCGACGGACTCTACGGTCCGGGCACCGCCGAGGCGATTCGCGCCTTTCAAGCCGAAGAGGGTCTGCCCGAAACCGGTCTGCCCGACCAGCGCACGCTGCTCGTCCTGTTTGCCCCGACCTTCGAAGGGGTAAACTGACACTGTCGCCGACGCAGCATTAACCCGGTTTTAACCTCGAGCGTGGTTCTCTCGACGTGTCGGTGCCACCGGCCGACAGCACCATTGGAGAGCCACATGAGCCGTTCGCGCGGTATCGTCCTTTGTCTGATCACCGGGCTCCTGTCCATCACGGCGCTCGTTCCCGCCGTCGCTGCCGCCGCCGCTGCAGCCGGCGGCGGTGCCCGCATGCCCTGCCACGATTACCAGACGATCGTCGAGACCCTCGGCAAGCGCTACGGCGAGGCGCCGGTCTCGCTCGGCCTGCAGACCAACGGCCACGTGCTCCAGGTCTTCACCTCCGCCGAAAGCGGCAGCTGGACCATCCTCTCGGTCGCGCCGAGCGGGCTCGGCTGCATCGTCGCCGCCGGCAGGGACTGGCACGACCAGCGGGCCCCGTCGACCGATCCCAGCACCTGACGTCGGATCGCCCTCGCACCGAACGTTGCCCTGCGGCGATCGTCGCGCACCAACCTTGCCCTGCGGCGATTGCCGCCTAGCCTCGGTCGGGACGCGTGAACGAACGGAAGGACGGGGCATGTCACGGATCCTGATCACCGGCGCCAATCGCGGCATCGGCCGGGCACTGGCCGAAACGCTGAGCGGCCGTGGCTACGAGGTGATCGCCGCATCCCGCCGTCCGGCCGAACCGCCGCTCGAGGCTCCGGGCCTGCGTCGTCTCGACCTCGATGTCACCGACCCAGGGTCGATCACCGCGGCGGCTGCCGCACTGGCGGACGAGCCGCTCGATATCGTGGTCAACAATGCCGGCATCTTCGGTCCGCGCGGTGCCGGTCTCGGGCGGATCGACGATGCGATCTGGCACGCGGTGTTCGCCACCAACGTGATCGGTGCCTATCGGGTCAGCGAGGCCTTTTTGCCGCATCTCCGGCGTGGCCGGGACAAGAAGCTGGTGACCATCTCGAGCCGGATGGGCAGCATGGGGGCCAACACGAGCGGTGGCGAATATGTCTACCGGTCGTCCAAGGCCGCGGTGAATGCGGTGATGCGCAGTCTCGCCATCGATCTCGCCGCCGAGGAGATCACCGTGACCGTGCTGCATCCCGGCTGGGTGCGCACCGACATGGGCGGCCCGGCGGCGACCCTCGATGTCGCGACCAGTGCGGCCGGTCTCGCCACCGTGATCCTCGGTCTGACGCCGGCCGACTCGGGCGGTTTTTTCGACTATGACGGCAGCCCCCTGGTTTGGTAGCCTGTCCCTAATCCCTGTCGCGCTCGCGCAAGTGGCGGCCGCCGCACGGCCGCTAGAGTGCGACGGCGAGAGGTTGCTCGGGGCCTCCGGAAATGGCCCGGGTGCGGGGAGGTGTTTGGATGGCAGTCGAGACAACGGTCACGCGTGAGGCACGCCTGCCGGCGCGCGGCACCAGGCGTGGCCGGCCGACGCCCAAGGGGCGCGAACTCCAGCCCGGAGCCTCGGCCGAGATCCGGGCACTGCTCGGCGATCGGCCGCGCCGTCGCGACCTGTTGATCGAGCATCTCCATCTGATCCAGGACGCCTATGGACACCTGAGTGCCGCCCACCTCAAGGCACTCGCCCACGAGCTGCGGCTCGCCGAGGCCGAGGTCTTCGAGGTCGCGACATTCTACGCCCATTTCGATGTGGTCAAGGAAGGCCGCACCCCACCACCTGGGCTGACGATCCGGGTCTGCGACAGCCTCACCTGCAGCATGCTCGGCGCCGAGCCGCTGATCGCCGCGCTCGAGAGCGCTGCCGATCCCGACGCCATCCGGATCGAGCGGGCGCCCTGCATGGGGGCTTGCGACCGCGCCCCGGCGCTCGAGGTCGGCCATCGCCAGCTGTTCGAAGCGACCGCCGACGAAGCCCTGGCTGCCGCCCGGGCCGGCCACACCCGGCCTTTCATCCCGGACTATATCGACCTCGCGCGCTATCGGGCATCGGGCGGCTACTCGCTGGTCGAGCGGCTGCGCGCCACCGATCCGGGCGATCCGGAGGGCGGCCCGGTGCACGATTTCATCGACCGGCTCGAGGCCTCGGGCCTGCGCGGCCTGGGTGGCGCCGGCTTTCCGACCGGCCGCAAGTGGCGGCTGGTGATGGGCCAGCCCGGCCCGCGCCAGCTCTGCGTCAATGCCGACGAGGGCGAGCCCGGCACCTTCAAGGACCGCCACTACCTGGAAACCGACCCGCACCGCTTCCTCGAGGGCATGCTGATCGCCGCCTGGTCGATCGCGGCCGAGAATGCCTGGATCTATCTGCGCGACGAATACCCCGCCGTTCGCCATATCCTCGCGCACGAGATCGCAGCGCTGGAGGCCGCGGGCCTCGCCGAGCCCGGCTACATCCGGCTGCGGCGTGGGGCCGGTGCCTATATCTGCGGCGAGGAATCGGCGATGATCGAGAGCCTCGAGGGCAAGCGCGGGCTGCCCCGCCACCGCCCGCCCTATGTCGCCGAGCGGGGCCTCTTCGGCCGCCCGACCCTGGTCAACAATGTCGAGACCCTGTACTGGATCCGCGACATCGTCGAGCGCGGCCCCGAATGGTTCGCGAGCCGGGGACGCCACGGCTCGAAGGGCCTGTGCTCCTACTCCGTCTCCGGCCGCGTCAGAGAGCCGGGCGTCAAGCTCGCCCCCGCCGGCATCACCGCGAAGGAGCTGATCGACGAGTTCTGCGGCGGCATGGCCGAGGGCCACCGCTTTCGCGCCTATCTGCCGGGCGGCGCCTCCGGCGGCATCCTGCCGGCCAGCATGGCCGACATCCCGCTCGATTTCGGCAAGCTCGAGCATCTCGGCTGCTTCGTCGGCTCGCATGCCGTCATCGTCCTTTCCGACCAGGACGACCTCGAGGCCGCCGCCCTGAACCTGCTCCGCTTTTTCAAGGACGAATCCTGCGGGCAGTGCACGCCCTGTCGCGTCGGCACCGAAAAGGCCGTGGCGCTGATGCGAGAGCGACGCTGGGACCAACCCCTTCTCCTCGAGCTCGCCCAGGGCATGGCGGACGCCTCGATCTGCGGCCTCGGCCAGGCCGCCGGCAATCCGATCAAGTGCCTGATCCGCTACTTCCCGGAGCTGTTCGATGCCGGTGCTGTTCGATGATCGAGGGGCCGAACGCCGGCAGCTACGCTCTAGTGACATCACTCCAAGAGCCCGGTCATGTCGACCGTGACCGCCCGCGAGGCCAACCAACACTTCTCGAAAATCCTCGACGCCGCCGCTCGCGGCGAGGAGGTGACCATCACCCGCCGCGGCAAACCCGTGGCGAAGCTGGTGCCGGTCGCGTCGCAGGAAGAGACTGCCGCAGCGGCGGCGGCCACGGCGCGGCGCGCCGCCCTCGAGCGGCCGGCGAGAGGCTACCCCGGCAAGGCCGTCGAACCGTGGACCCGCGACGAGCTCTACGACGATCGGATCGAGCGTCCCCGGCAGCCGGACGACACCTGCGATCGACCCTGGAGACCAACCTTCTGGTTTACGCGGCCCAGCGAGACGACCGCCGCCACGCGGCCGCCAGCGAGATCGTCCACCGTGCCGCCGTTGCCGACGCGCGTGCCGGCTGCCGGCTCAGCCTGACGGAAGACTTCCACGACGGTCGGAGCCTCGAAGGCGTGCTGTTCGTCGATCCCTTCAAGCCCGAGAACGCCCGCCTGCTCGACCTCGCCCTGTCCCCGACGATTGGTTGTAGCCCATGACCGACACTGTCCGCTTCACCCTCGACGGCCGCGCGGTCGAGGCCGCTCCCGACGAGACCATCTGGCAGGTCGCGAAACGCGAAGGCACCCTGATCCCGCATCTCTGCTGGCTGCCCGAGCCCGGCTACCGTGCGGACGGCAATTGCCGTGCCTGCATGGTCGAGATCGAGGGCGAACGCGTGCTCGCCGCCTCCTGCCTGCGCCGACCCACCGAGGGTATGAAGGTGAACGCGTCGAACGAGCGCGCCGAGAAGGCGCGGCGAATGGTGATGGAACTCCTCCTCGCCGACCAGCCGGGGCGCGACCGATCCCCCGACCGGGACAGCCGGCTCTGGCGCTGGGCCGAGCAGGTGGGGGTCACCGAGAGCCGCTATCCCGCGGCCGAGCGCGGGCAGCCCGATCCCAGCCACCCGGCCATGCGCGTCGACCTCGACGCCTGCATCCAGTGCACGCTCTGTGTCCGCGCCTGCCGCGAGGTCCAGGTCAACCACGTCATCGGCATGGCCTATCGCGGCCACGAGGCGAAAATCGTCTTCGACCAGGACGACCCCATGGGCCAGTCCACCTGTGTGGCGTGTGGCGAATGCGTCCAGGCCTGCCCCACGGGCGCACTGATGCCGGCTTCGATCATGGACGAGCAGGGCATCGGCGACCGCAGGGTCGATCGCAAGGTCGAGAGTGTGTGCCCCTATTGCGGCGTCGGCTGCAGGCTCACCTTCCATGTCGAGAACGACAAGATCCGCTACGTCACCGGCGCCGACGGTCCGGCCAACCAGAACCGCCTCTGCGTCAAGGGGCGCTTCGGCTTCGACTACGTCCACCACGCCGAACGCCTGACCGTGCCGCTCGTCCGCAAGGAAGGTGTGGCGAAGCGGGCGGACGATATCGTCGACCCGGCCGATCCCTGGACCCACTTCCGCCGCGCCAGCTGGGAAGAGGCGCTCGAGCGCGCCACCGCCGGCCTGCTTACGGTCCGCGACCGCTACGGCGGCAAGGCACTCGCCGGCTTCGGCTCGGCCAAGGGCTCGAACGAGGAGGCCTATCTCTTCCAGAAGCTGGTCCGCACCGGCTTTCGCACCAACAATGTCGACCACTGCACGCGGCTCTGCCACGCCTCGTCGGTCGCAGCCTTGATGGAAGGCATCGGTTCGGGTGCGGTCACCGCCCCCTTCACCGAGGTCGCCAACAGCGACGTCATCGTCGTCATCGGCGCCAATCCGACCGAGAACCATCCGGTCGCCGCCACCTATTTCAAGCAGGCCGTCGAGCGCGGGGCCAAGCTCGTGGTCATGGACCCGCGCGGTCAGACGCTGAAGCGCCATGCCACCCACATGCTGCAGTTCACCCCGGGCCGCGACGTGGCGCTGCTCAATGCCATGCTCGAGGTCATCGTCACGGAAGAGCTGTTCGACCGGCAATACATCCAGGCCCATACCGAAGGCTTCGACCAACTCCGCGAGCACCTCGCCGCCTACCCGCCCGAGGCCATGGCCCCGATCTGCGGCGTCGACGCGGAAACCATCCGCACCGTCGCCCGGCTCTACGCCCGGGCCGAGGCCGCGATCGTCTTCTGGGGCATGGGTGTGAGCCAGCACACCCACGGCACCGACAATTGCCGCGCCTTGATCAGTCTCGCCATGCTCTGCGGCCAGGCCGGCCGGCCCGGCACCGGCCTCCACCCGCTACGGGGTCAGAACAACGTCCAGGGTGCGTCGGATGCCGGCCTGATCCCGATGGTTTTCCCGGACTATCACAAGGTCGGCGATGCCGGCTATCGGGCGAGCCTCGAGCGGCTCTGGGGCGGGGTCAGCCTCGATCCGACACCCGGCCTGACCGTGGTCGAGATCATGGACGCGATGTCCGCCGGCAGCATCCGAGCCATGTACATCATGGGCGAGAATCCGGCGATGTCCGACCCCGACACCGCGCATGCCCGGGCGAGTCTGGCCAAGCTCGAGCACCTCGTCGTTCAGGACATTTTCCTCACCGAGACGGCGCGTTTCGCCGACGTCGTCCTGCCGGCTTCCGCCTGGCCCGAGAAAGCCGGCACCGTCACCAATACCAACCGTCAGGTACAGCTCGGGCGCAAGGCCGTGCCGTTGCCGGGCGACGCGCGCCAGGATTGGTGGATCATCCAGGAAATGGCCAGGGGCCTCGGCCTCGACTGGCGCTACGAGGGCCCCGCCGACGTCTTCGCCGAGATGAAGCGGGCGATGCCGTCCCTCGATCACATCACCTGGCAGCGCCTGGAGCGCGAGGGCAGCGTCGCCTACCCCTGCCCGAGCGACGATCATCCGGGCCTGGGCGTGGTCTTCAGCGACGGCTTTCCCACCGCTTCCGGCCGTGCCCGGCTCGTCCCGGCCGAGGGCATCACCCCGGCCGAAGCGCCCGATGCGGCCTATCCCATGGTGCTCACCACCGGCCGCACCCTGGAGCACTGGCATACCGGGGCGATCACCCGGCGGGCCGGCAAGCTCGACGCGCTCGAGCCCGAACCTTTCGTCGGCATGAACGCTGCGGACATGGCGGAGCACGGCATCGCCCCCGGTGCGCGGGTGCGGGTGACGACGCGCAGGGGCGCCATCGAGCTCGCGGCACGCCGTGACCCGGCGATGGCACGCGGCATGCTGTTCATCCCGTTCTGTTTCGTCGAAGCGCCGGCCAATGCCTTGACCAACCCCGAATTGGACCCGTTCGGCAAGATTCCGGAGCTGAAATACGCCGCAGCCCGCGTCGACACGCTCGAATCGGCTGCCGCCGAGTAGCCGGCCGCCCGCAAAGCCCGAAAAGGGCAAGGCCGGAAAGCAGGTCTGCATCGACGGCGCGTTAACCGAGTGGAAAGAAATCGGCGCTAGTCTCCAGCGACAGGTCGTCGGTTGCGGGCCCGAACCCGAGCGGCACAGGCCCGGACCGACCGTCCCAACGCGCCCGGAGATTGCTCGCTATGGCCCTCGATTCGAATCTCTCGATCCTGATCGTCGACGACTACAAGACGATGTTGCGGATCATCCGCAATCTTTTGAAGCAACTGAGTTTCACCAATGTCGACGAGGCTTCGGACGGCAGCGAGGCCCTGGCCAAGCTGCGCGACAAGGATTACGGCCTCGTGATCTCGGATTGGAACATGCAACCGATGACCGGCCTCGACCTCTTGCGCGAGGTCCGTGCCGACGCGGCCCTGAAGCATCTCCCGTTCATCATGATCACCGCCGAGAGCAAGGCCGAGAACGTGGTCGCGGCCAAGGAAGCAGGGGTGAACAACTATATCGTCAAACCGTTCAACGCCGAGACCCTGAAGGCCAAGATCACGAGCGTCCTCGGCCCCAACTGAGCCCGGGAAACGACGGCCGGAGGCTGCCCTGTTACAGGATCGCGAGAGCCGAACCGATGTTCGACGGGTGACGGCGCCAGCCGCGGCACGAAGCCGGCCCGTCCCGGGCGAACCGATAGCGGCGGCAGCGCCGGAGAACGGCGATCGTCGGCACCGGCCGGCGCCCGGTCGGCATTCCGGTTGCGGCTTCGCGTCGTCGCGGCCCGCCGCGGCCTGCCGGCTGGCGGCCCAGCCGATCCTGGGCGACGGGATGCTGAAGCTGATGCTCATTCTGCTGGCATTCTTCATCTTTCTGCACAGCCGCTCCGAGCTCAACGCCGAGCGCGTCGCCCCGATCCTGGACTCGCTGGCACTTCGCTTTGCCGCGAGCGTGGAAGCCGGCGGCGAGACGGCCACGAGCCCCGCGGCCCGGCAGCTCGATCCCCGGATCCACATCAGGCGGCAGCTCCTCGGCCATCTGCCGATCACCGCGGGTGAGGTCGAGGTGTCGGGGGCACTGCTCGCGTTCGACCTGCACGAAGCGGCACTGTTTGCGCCGGAGACGGCGGAAATCCTGCGCGATCGTTTGGTCCTCGTCCATCGCCTGGCGCAGGCGTTGAGCGCGCACGAGGCCGGTCGGCAAGGCGTGCTCGTGGTGACGACGCGCTGGCCGGACGAAACGGCAGCCCTCACCGCTGCCCGCCTGCGCAAGCTGGAGGCGATCTTCGCCGATACGCCGCTCGAGGTGGACCGGCTGAGGCTCGGTGTCGCGCCCCTGCCCGAGGGCATCTGGCGCTTCGCCATCCACGCGGTGGCGGGCTATGCGGCTTGACGCCACCGCCGGCGCGCCGCGCAGCTGGACGATCATGCTCGCCGATGTCATCGGGTTGATGCTGGCTTTTTTCGTGCTCAGCTTCTCGATGCGCGAGCTCGTCCCGACCGACCCCGTCCCGGCACCGCCGCAGCCGGATACGGTGGCGGTGCTCGACGCACCGCTTCTGGACCAGTTGCACGCCCTGGAGCAGGAGCGGGCGTCCAGCCCCTCGTTCGCCTATCTGGCAGCGATCATCGAGGCGAACGGCACCGACACCAGGCCCGATTCCATCTGGCACGATGACACGCGCCTCGCGATCCGGTTGCCCGGCAGGGTCGACAGCACGACGATCGCCGTCCATGCCGGCACCCGAGAGTTGCTCCTCACCCTGGCTTTCCTCGCCCGCCGTTTCGATCTCGATCTGACCATCGATGTGCCGCGCCCACCGGGCCGAACGATCGAACGAAGTCTGGAGGAGGCAGCCGCCATCCGGGCGTGGCTCGTCGAGACAGCAGGGCTCGCCCGGATGGAAATGACCTTCTATCGGCCGCGCTCTGCCACCAGCCCGGCCGACAGCTTCCTCGCCGCCCTGAACGCGCGGCCGGCCCAGGTGCCCGCCCAGGTGCCGGCAACCTCGGTAGCCCGCCCATGACCCGCTGGCTCGTGGTCGTCATGGGCTTCGCCCTCCACCTCGTCTCGATCGCCCATGCGGCGACGAGCGAAGCGGTGATCGACAACGGTGTCGCCCGTCTCGCGGTCGAGTGGGCGGCTCCGGTCGTCATCTCGACCGACAGGCGGGACAAGGCCGTGGAGATCCAATCGAGCCGTCCCTTCCCGCCACGAATCGAAGCCCAACTGGCCACGCTCCGGCCGCTGATCACCTCGGCAAGGCTCGACGAAACGGCGACCAAACTGGAATTGAGTCCGGCTGCGAGTGTCCAGATCGAGGCCGCCAGTCCGGACGATCGCTCGCTCGTGATCACCGCCGCGCCCGGCGATCTTTCGACGCTCGGTGTCAGGCTCGGACGACATACCGATTTCGAGCGCATCGTGATCGAGCCGGTGGCCGAGCAGCAGGTGCGGTTGCGGCAAGACGGGCAACGTGTGACCCTGAGCCTGCCCGGACGCTTGGCTCCGGCCGATCGCCAGCGGCTGCGGCAAATCGCGGGGCTCGCGCGGGTCGAGACAGCGGGCAACCAGCTGGTCTTGGAGCTCGCCCCCGGCGCCTTTCTGAAAGACCTCTTCGTCGAACCCGACCGGCAAGTGCTCGACGTCTACGGCGAGGCGCCGAAGGCCAGTGCCGACGCCGGCGCGTCGAATGGGCGAGCGTCGGGGCCTGCCGAGACGTCCGCTGCTGCCGCCGCGGTACCGGCCGATCTGCCCACGACGACAGCCGCAACCGAACCGCTGCGGGAGACGGCAGCGGCCGCACCGGCGTTGTCCGCCGAGCGATCGGCGACAGCGCTCGGCCGGGTGCCGGCACCCTGGACAGCACCGAGCTTTTCACGCTTGGCGATCGACGCCGTGACGCATGGCGACACCTTGGAGCTGCGTTTCGCCTGGCCGGAGCCGGTGCCGGCTGCCGTCTTCGTCAGGGGGGAGCGGCTCTGGGTCGGCTTTGCCGCCGAGCACGACGGCATCGCCCTCGATGCCGAACGTTTCAGTGCCGCGGCGCGAGGTTTCGTGACGACCCTCCGAGAAGAGGCCCATCCCGAAGCGACGCTGATCCGTTTCGACCTCGTCGCCCCATCCGATATCGACGTCGCCCGCGAGGGCGCCGTCTGGCACGTCCGTCTCGCCACGGCCCGCGAAGGCGAGGGCAGCCGAAGCGGTGTGCCGCCCCGATTCGAGCCGGTGGCAACCGGCGGGTTGGTGATGCCCGAGCTGGATGCCGTGGCGGCGCTGACCGATCCCGTCATCGGTGACGAGATCGGCATCGGCATGGCGCTCGCGGTGACCGGCCGGACCGAGCGACCCGCCCGGTTCGTCGGCTTACGGCTGCAGCCGGCTGCGCAAGGGGCGCTCTGGCAGCACCTCGGCGAGACCTCTCGCGAGCCGCTCTGGACCGAAGCCGGTCTCCATCTCGGGCCGGAGGAAGGGGTGGCGCGCGGCGGCATGGCGCATAACCCGCCCGAGCCGCCGGTGGCGCTGCTGCAGAGCCTGCCGATGGCGCTCGATCCCCCTGTCGAATCGCCCGGGCCGGTCGAGCCGCGCGAGCGTTCGCCCTCGGCCACGACCGATCCCGGGGTCGCCCATCCCGCAGCCGATGCCGGCGCCGAGAACCCTGCGACGACTGCCGACGCGACGACCAGGGACGGCGCGATCGCGGCAGACGTCGCTCCGGCGCCGGCCGAACCGAAGGCCGTGGGCGAGCCGCCCGGCAGGGTCGGCGAGACCGGCAGCCTGCGCCGGCCCGCAGCAGCTGCCGCCGCGGCGCCGCCCTCGGCAGCCGGACCGCTCGATCTGGCCCGGTTTCGAGCCGCTCCCGGGCGCCGTTTCTGGGATCAGCGCAGTCGCTTGCTGCAGGCGGCGGACAACGTCGAGAGTGAGCACGCCGTCACGGGGAAGCTGGAGCTCGCCCGGCTGCATGTCGCGAACGGTCTGGGGCCCGAAGCGGTTTCGCTCCTGGCTGCGCTACCCCAGCCGGGCCCACTGGACGGCCCCTCGCCCGAACGGCGGGCGCTCGAGGGCGTCGCGCATTTTCTCGCCGGCCGATACGAAGCCGCACTCCAGCATCTCGACCATCCGGAACTTCGGTCCGACAGCGAGACGGCGCTCTGGCGCGGTGCCACGCTCGCTGCCCTCGAACGCTGGGACGACGCCTCGGCCGACTGGCAAGCCGGGCAGGCGTGGCTCGGCGACTACGAGCCGGTGAACCAGGCGGCTCTGGCCGAGCCCGGGATCATGCTGTTGCTGCAGACCGGGCGGATCGACGAGGCCTTCGCGCTGCTGGACCAGATCGCGTCACTGTCGTTGCCGGCGAGGTCGAGCGAGCGCTTGCGCGAATTGGAAGCGGTGGCATTGGAACGGGACGGGGCCATCGACGAGGCCCGCGCGATCTGGCGCGATCTCGCGGCCGAGGGCTCGCCCGAAGCCCGGTCACGGGCGTTGATGTCGCTGGCCTTGTCCGATCTCCAGACGGGTCTGATCGAAGCCGACGAGGCGATCGATCGCTTGGTGGCGGACAGCGTGCATTGGCGCGGTCAGAGCGACGAGATTGCCAAGCGGCGGCGACTCGCCGCTGTTCAGCGAAAGGCCGGGTATATCGAAGAGGCGCTGGCGACACTGCAAGAGGCAGTCGCCGGCGATCCGCCGGCCGCCCTCACGGCCGCCGTCACCGACGACATGACCGCGATCGTCGAGGGGCTCTTCGACGATCTCGCCGCTGGCGAGCGAAGTGCCACCGCGACCCTCCTGCTCTACCGACGTTACGCCGAATTGTTGCCGCCCGGTGCCGCCGGCGATGCGAAAGTCGAAACTCTCGCCGCAGCACTGAGCGAGCTCGGCCTCGATGACGCCGCAGCCGACAGTCTCCGCTCGCGCCTGGCCCGAAGCGACGCGAGAGATGCCGGTCGAGCCGCACTCGGCTATGCCTTGGCGAGCCTGCTGGCGCGCAACGGTGATCGCCGGGGGGCGATGTCGGCCCTCGTCGACAGCACGCCGGTCGAGGCGATCGACGACCGCCTGGCCGAGGCGCGGCGTGCGCTCTTCGTCGACATCGGCCGCTCCGGCGATGCTCCTGCGGCGGGTGCCGAGCGGTCCCTGGAGGCCATCCGCGAGCGGGCGCGCCTCGCATTCGATCGCGGGGCCTGGCCCGAAGTACTGGCGGCCACGGGCACATCCGAGCCCGAGTTGCCGACAGCGGGCAGGCTCGATCCTGCCACCACCGAACTCGTGCTCATGGCGGCAACGGCAAGCCGTCAGCTCGGTGACCATGCCGCCGTCGAGCGCTTGGTGGCGACCTATGGCGATCGCCTCGCGACCGCGAGCGACGCTGCCGTCCTCGGGCTGCTGGCGGGCAATGCCCATTTCGCCGGCAGCGCCGACGATGTGCTCGGCGAGGCATCGAGCTACATTCGGACGATGCGCGACGCGGTCGCCGACATGCCGGCGCTCTGATCGTCGATTCCCGCCGACCGCCGCCGTCGGTCCGGAGCGATGGTCGGCCGCGGCGAGCGAGGTCGCAGGTCGCGGCGCATCGGCAGCGTTCACGAGCTTTGCGGTTCGGCGATCGACGGTCGTCGTGCCGGGCCGCTGCCTCTTGCCAGCGTCGACGTCACGAGCTTCTCGGCCTCGACCGCGTCTCGGCGTCCACTCGCGGTGCCGTCGGCGGCGTTGCTCGGGCTCGGCGGCGACGAGACGGTTCGCCGGGTCGACCCCGTCGTACCGGCGACGCGTCGGGTCCGCCTCGTATCGCACCTCGTACCGATCCCACCAATTCATGACCGGTTGTGCCCGAGCCATCGAGCAGAGGGATCTGATCCTTCCTCCTTCACCGATCGCGCGCTGCCGGGTACGGCAGCCGGTGTCGACGACGGCGTCGTCGTGTTCCCACGGGCGATGCGAGAGGACGCGTTCTTCGAGATGGGGCCAGAGGCGCTCGATCGAGTCGAGCTCGGGCGAGAAGGGCGGGAGACAGACCGGTTTCGGGTTTTCGAGCAAGACGAGGTCGCTGGCGTAGTGCCGACCGGCCCGGTCGATCAGCAGCAGCGCACGGGTGTTCGGCGGCACCTGGCCGCCGAGCTCGTCGAGGAAGGCCCGCATCGCCGCGGCCCTGACGATCGGCGGCACGAGGCCGAAGGCGGCGTCGGACTCGGGGCAGATCGCGTCGAACAGCTAGAGTATCCGTGACGGTCAGCCGTGTTTCGGCGTCCACAGCCGATCGTCGCGCAGCAGGGCGTTGGCGAGGATGATGAGCTTGCGCATGACGGCTGTGATTGCGACTTTGGCGGGCTTGCCGGCGTTGGTCAGGCTGTCGAGCCTAGCCTTCATGTCGGCGTTGTAGCGGGCCGCGACCAAGGCTGGCATGAAAAGGGTCTGGCGGACCTGACGACGCCCGCCTTGGACCTTGCTCTTGCCTTTCCAGTTGCCGGATTGGCGGGTCATGGGTGCCGAGTCGGCGAGGGCTGCCGCTTGTTGTTCGTCGAGTGTGCCGAACTCGGGCATGTCGGCGAGCAGGGCGATCGCGGTGGTTTCGCCGAAGCCGCGGATGCTTTCGAGGATGACGCGACGGCGATCGACGTCTGGGTCGACTTTGGTCGGGGCTCGCGCGGTTTCGTCGATGGCGTTAATCTGCGCGTCGATCTGGATGAGCCTGCGGCTGGCCTGCCGGAGGAGCAACGGTACCCGCAGCGTTTTCTGGCGGTTGAGGGTGGCTGTGCGGTCTCTCACCAATGCTCGGCGGGCAGCGACGAGCTCGGCCAACTGGTCGAGGGTTTCGCTGCGCAGCGGCCGGCATTCGGGTTCCATCACGGCGCCGAAGCGAGCGAGCATCACCGCGTCGACACGGTCGGTCTTGGCCGGACGACCGGTGGCCTCGGCGAACCGCCTGGCATGACGTGGATTGACCCTGGCGAACGACACGGCGGATTTTTCCAGCCGCCGCTCCAACTCTCGACCGTAGCAACCGGTCGCCTCGAACACCACGTACGCCACCGCCTGCTTTGCCAGCCAGCGTAGCATCTTGCCATGACCTCGCCGATCATTGGCGAACTGCCGCGTCTCACCGCTCGGGTGAAGCGCTATGTCGAGCCGATCTTCGGAGATGTCGATGCCAGCGGTCGGTGCAATGTTCGCAGTCATCTTTTCCATGTCCTATGCTCGTCGTTCGGGGCCGAACCCCGGGTATCCGTTCAGGGTTCTGGAAAAGAAAGGGGCGATCCACCTCTAGTGGTAAGTCCGAGACCGAAGAGTCCGTCGAGCCATCCCCTGCCTCCCCCGCCGGCGTGCGGCACTGCCGTTGAGCGTACCCGGTACCCTTAATGCCCGTTAACCACGCCGCCCTCGCCGATTTCGTAGCAACCCGAAGTCACGGTGGGGGCGGGGAGGATCATCCTCCCCGCATTGCGTCCCACCATCAACGGCTCGGCCGGTCGGCGCGCGTCTCCCAGACCCGATCGCGGTAGCCGTTGCACTGCGCCAGCCGCTCCGCGCTCTTCTCGCCCCACGCGGCTCCGGTTTTGCCGCCGACCTCGAGATCCATGAGCCGCTCGGCCGCGAAGCCGAGCATCTCACGCACCAAGTCGGCGTCGGACGTCTTCTCCAACAGCCCCTGAAGGGCCATCATCTCGGTGGTCATCAGTGGTCGCTCCGGTTCAGGTTGATCTTCACAACCCGACCTTACCGGAGCACCGCTGGTGGCCACCGTCAGCTACACCACGGCCTGGGACGCGATCTGTTCGAGCTCGGCGAAGACCTGTTCGATCGGATCGAGATCAGGGCTGCAGGGTGGCAGATAGAGTAGCGTTGCGCCGCGCGTCTCGATGGCTTCCTTTGCGCCGGCGACTTTTTGGCTGCTGAGATCGTCGATGATGACGAGATCCCCCGGGCGGAGTGTCGGCGCCGATGCTTGCTCTGTCCAGGCCCTGAAGCAGTCACCATCGAGCGGCCCATCGAAGCCGCAGGGGGCATCGATTCGATCGTGCCGAAGTGCGGCGACGAAAGTCGTGGTCAGCCAATGGCCGTGCGGCACGCTGCCTCGCACCCGATTTCTCTTCGGCGCGCGCCCCTAGCGCGGCGTCATGTTGGTCGAGGTCGATGTCGCGTCGACGACGACGTGCTGCTCCAGCGTCAGGTTACTTTGCTCGCTTCGCCGAGCGTCGCGGGTGTCGGCGACATCCTCGCGGGTCGTGTCGCGGCACGTGGTGTAGCTGACAGTGGTCATCGGCGGTTCTCCGGTAGGGTCGGGTTGTGAACACCAACCCGAACCGGAGCACCGAACCGATGACCGACGAGATGATGGCCCTGCAGGGGCTTTTGGAGAAGACGTCGGACGCCGACCTGTTGCGCGGGATGCTGGGCTTTGCCGCCGAACGGCTCATGGAGCTGGACGTCGGCAGCAAGACTGGAGCGGCGTGGGGGGAAAAGAGTTCGGAGCGGCTGGTGCAGCGCAACGGCTAGCGCGACCGGGTGTGGCAGACGCGGGCCGGAACGATCGAGCTGCGTATCCCGAAGCTCCGGAAAGGCTCGTACTTCCCGGGTTTCCTGGAGCCTCGACGATTGGCCGAGAAGGCGCTGACGGCGGTGATCCAGGAGGCTTACATCCAGGGAATGTCGACGCGATCGGTCGACGAGCTGGTCAAGACGCTCGGCATGAGCGGGCTCTCGAAGAGCCAAATCTCCAGGCTCTGCGAGGAGATCGACGAGCGTGTCGGCGCGTTCCTCAGCCGTCCTCTTGAAGGCGACTGGCCCTATCTCTGGATTGACGCCACCTACATGAAGGTCCGTCGGAATCGCCGCATCGTCTCCGTGGCGGTGATCATCGCGGTTGGTGTCAACAGCAACGGCCGCCGTGAAGTGCTCGGCATGCACATCGGCCCTTCCGAGGCCGAAACCTTCTGTGTCGAGTTCCTCCGCTCGCTCGCCCGGCGCGGGCTGCGCGGCGTCAAGCTGGTGATCTCCGATGTGCACGAGGGCATCGAGGCCGCCGTCTCGAGGAGTTTCACCGCGACCTGGCAGCGCTGCCGCGTCCACTTCAGCATCCGTCGCGCGGCCCGGCCATCGGTCACCTGCTTCGCGCGACGCCGCAGCGCGTCGGCTGGATTGTCCCGGCGAAGGGCACGGCGCCGGGTATGGGCCTATCCTGTCTCTCTCGGCAGCCGGGCCGAATACGCCCTCCTTCACGAGCCGGGTGAGTCGACATAGTGCGGGTTCGGCGGCTCGATCGACGGCGGAGAGGACATTGCCGAGGTCTCCGGCGGGGTCGTCGGGTCGCTGGCATCGAGAGCGCGCCTTCGCGATCCGGCCGAAGCACTCGGCGGACGCGTCGCCGAGAAGGGGCAAGCGGCGGTGCCGGCGAACTCGGCAGGCGGCGGCGTGCAGGTTTACCCGAAGGGCCGGTCTTCGATCGCCCGACCGGGTCCAGCTCGCATGCTCTCCAGGCGGCGGGCCGGATCATGCCCTCATCGTAGCGCCTGCCAGCAGGGGATGCTCGTTGGTCGAGGCATTTGGCGCGGTCCCTTCCATCGTCGTCCTGACGCTCGTGTCATGGTCAGCGATGTCGCGAGCTCCGAGCGCGGCCGGTCACCTGCCGGCGAAGGGCGGGGGTCGGGACGGGATGATGGCCGACGCGGATGGTGCTCGGTCGCGACGGCGGGGTCGTCGCGGTCGACGGGCACGGAGGCGGCTCGAGGCGGGTCGTCCGGCGATCCCCGTTTGCGCTCGCGGCCGGCGCGTCCGTGCCCGAGGTTTGCCCTGTCCCGGCTCGTCGCCGGTCGAGGCTTTCGCGGTGGAGCGCTTGGCCTCGGCGGTCGTTCCGTGCTTTTTGCTCGGCCGATTGTCTGGAGGAGGACGTTGATGCTGCTGCGCGCCACACCGTCGGGACTTCTGGTCGACCTCTATCAGTTCACCATGATGCAGGCTTATCTCGAGGCCGGCATGACCGAGACGGCGGTTTTCGAGTTCTTCGTCCGCAAGCTGCCGAAGGGTCGCGCGTTCTACGTCGCTGGCGGGCTGGAGCAAGCCCTGGATTACCTGGAGGACGTCGCGTTCGAGGCACCGGAGCTCGAGTGGCTGGCCTCGACCGGCGAGTTCGGCCGGGACTTCATCGACCACCTGGCAGCGTTTCGCTTCACCGGCGATGTCCATGCGATGCCGGAAGGTACGGTGTTCTTCCCGGACGAGCCGATCCTCCGGGTCACCGCACCTCTGCCCGAGGCCCAGTTCGTCGAGAGCCGGCTGATCAATCTTCTGCAATTTCAGACCGTGATCGCCGCGAAAGCAGCGCGGATGGTCCTCGCTGCCGACGGCCGCACGCTGGTCGATTTCGGCTTTCGCCGGGCGCACGGCGAGGAGGCCGGCCTGCTCGCTGCCCGGGCCGCCTATTTCACCGGCTTTGCCGGGACGGCGACCGTGGGCGCGGCACGCCTGTTCGGCATTCCACTCTACGGTACCATGGCGCATTCCTTCATCCAGGCGCACGATGACGAAATCACGGCGTTTCGCCATTTCGCCGAGGCGCGGCCGAGTAAGCTGGTCCTGTTGATCGACACCTACGACACGGTCGAAGGGGCCCGCCGGGTCGCCGAGCTCGCGAAGGAGCTGCGGGACCAGGACATCGCGGTCAGCGGCGTGCGACTCGACAGCGGCGATCTGGTCGAGCTCGCCGGGGCAGTGCGCGCCGTGCTCGACGAGGCGGGGCTGCAAGAGACCCGGATTCTGGCCTCGGGCGGCATCGACGAGACCGAGATCGCCCGGCTGCTCGCGGCGGGCGCACCCCTCGACGGCTTCGGCGTGGGCACGAGCCTGACGACGTCGAACGACGCGCCGGCCCTCGATTGTGCCTACAAGCTGCAGGAATATGCGGGTCTCGCCAGGCGCAAGCGATCGGCGGGCAAGGCCACCTGGCCCGGCCGCAAGCAGGTTTATCGCTGGCTCGACGACGACGGGCGCATGCTCCGTGATCTGGTGACCGTCGAGGAGGACGAGCAAGCGGCCACTGCGCTCATCGAGCCGGTCATGACCGGCGGCAAGCGGCTCGAAGCGTCGCCGAGCCTCGAGGATGTCCGGGCGTACGCCGCCCGGCAGCTCGCCACCTTGCCCGATGGCCTGCGCCGGCTGGAAGGCGCCGACGCCTACCCGGTCGAGGTCGGCGAGCCCTTGCGGGCGCTGGCCGACGAGGTCGACCGGCGCACCGGCTGAGCCGTCGCCCGGCGTCGGCCCTGCTCAGCGCTGCCGCGTCGCCACGAGGGCTGCGGCCAGCATCAGTGCTGCGCAGGTGGTCATGCCCATGGCCATGGGATAGGCGCTGCCGAGCTGGATCGAGCCGATGATCTGGGCGGCGATCGCCGCCACCCCCATCTGCACGAAGCCGGCGAGGCCGGAGGCGGCACCGGCGATCTCGGGCTTGATGCTGACGACGGCGGCGAGGCTGTTGGGCATGGCGGTGCCCTGGGTGAAGGCGACGACCATCATCGGCAAGAAGAGCGCCCAGGGTGTCGTCCAGGTGAGCGGCACGGCGAGCAGGATCAGGGAGCAGCCGACGAGCGTGCCGATCGAGCCCGCGACGATCATCCGCTCGATGCCGAGTCTGCGGGTGAAGCGGGCGGCCGTGTAGTTGCCCGCCATGAAGCAGCTGGAGACGACGATGAACATCAGGCCGTACTCGGACGGCGGGCGTTCGAGGACGGTGATCATCACGTAGGGGGCGGCGGCGAGGAAGCTGAAGAAGACGGCCATCGAGAAGCCGCCCTGCAGCGCGTAGCCGACGAAGGCCCGCTCCTCGAGCAGCGAACGGAAATCGGTGAGCATCGCCCGGGCCGTGGTCGGGCGATCATTGGGGACCAGGGTCTCCGGCAGGCCGACGAAGACGGCGACCAGCACGACGACACCGAGGGCACCGCCCAACAGGAAGACGGCGGTCCAGTCGACGATGTCGGTGAGCACACCGCCGATCGCCGGTGCCAGCATCGGAGCCACGACCATCGCCATGGTGATATAGGCGATGGCGGCGGCCGACTGCTCGCGGTCGTAGACGTCGCGGACGATGGCCCTGGAGAGCACCATGCCGGCGATCCCGCCCGCGGCCTGGATGATCCGGCCGACGACCAGCCAGGTGATGGTCGAGGCGAAGGCGCAGACCAGCGAGCCCGCGAGGAATACGACCAGCCCGGCGATCAGCGCCTTCTTGCGGCCGACCCGGTCGGAGACCGGCCCGTAGAACAGGGTGGCCACGGCCATCGCCAGGGCGGAGAGCGAGAAGGCGAGCTGGGCCACCGCCGCCGGGACCACGTAGGTGGCCTGGATCGCCGGCAGTGCGGGCAGGAACACCTGCATGGAAAAGGGGCCGATGGCGGTTGCGACCACCAGCACCAGGATCAGCCGCCACTGGCTGATCCGTGTGCCGTCGGCCGTTGCCACCGACGCTCCGACTGCCATACCCGGGTCCTCTATCGTGCTGCGCCCGGCCGGCCGAAACTCGGGCGGACCTGCCGGTCGGGGTCTCGCCCCCGGCCGGTGCGCGTGCTAGTTTCTCCTCCAGACCGAGACCAATACGCTGGCCCGGGCGGTTTCGATCGCCCGCCGGCAGGATCTGGAGCCCTATCTCGTGACGACCGCCGGCCGCCTCCCCATGACCGTTCTGCTCGCCAATCCGCGCGGCTTCTGCGCCGGCGTGGACCGGGCGATCGCCATCGTCAAGGAGGCGTTGGCGAAGAACGGCCCGCCTATCTACGTCCGTCACGAGATCGTGCACAACCGCCATGTGGTCGAGGAGCTCAAGGCCAAAGGGGCGATCTTCGTCGACGAGCTCGACCAGGTGCCGGACGACGGCATTGTCGTTTTCTCCGCGCACGGCGTGCCGAAACGGGTGCCGAACGAGGCCAAGCGCCGCCAGCTGATCTTCGCGGATGCCACCTGTCCGCTGGTCAGCAAGGTGCATCGCGAGGTCGAGCGGCACGCGAAGGCCGGCCGGACCGTGCTGCTGATCGGCCATGCCGGCCATCCCGAGGTCGAGGGGACGATGGGCCAGGTGCCGGCGGGCTCGGTGCTGCTGGTCGAGACCGTCGAGGATGCGCAGACGATCGACGTGGCGGATCCCGAGAACGTCGCGTTCGCCACCCAGACGACGCTGTCGCTCACCGACACGGCCGCCATCGTCGCAGCACTGAAGGCGCGTTTCCCGTCGATCGAGGGGCCGCGCAGCGAGGATATCTGCTACGCCACCACCAACCGGCAGGAAGCGGTGGCCGTCATGGCGCCCAAGTGCGACCTCGTGCTCGTCGTCGGTGCCCCCAACTCGTCGAACTCGCTCAGGCTGGTCGAGGTGGCGCGCAACAACGGTGCGGCGCGCGCGGCCCTGATCCGGACCGCCGCGGACATCGACTGGCAGGCCATGGACGGCATCGCGACGGTGGGGCTCACCGCCGGCGCCTCGGCGCCGGAAATCCTGGTCGAGCAGGTCATCGAGGCGTTCCGTGCGCGCTTCGACGTCACCCTCGAGACCGTCCACCACACCGACGAGAACGTCTACTTCCGCGTCCCACCGATCCCGTCGCGCAAGCCGGCGACGGTTTCCTGACGCCGGGTCGGCGGGCGTGACAAGGCGGGGGCGAGGTTGCATAAGGCCTTGCATCCGGCGGGTCGGCGATGGTGATGGATGGCGGTTTATACCTCGGTTTCCGACGATGCGCTCAGCGCTCTTCTGGCACGCTACGCGATCGGTGATCCGCTGGCCCTCGAGCCCATCGCCGAGGGGGTCGAGAACTCGAATTTCAAGCTCGAGACGTCGCGTGGCCGCTTCATCCTCACGATCTACGAAAAGCGGGTCGATGCTGCCGACCTGCCGTTTTTTCTGGCCTTGATGGATCATCTGGCGGCCAAGGCGATCGCCTGCCCGGTACCGATCCACGATCGCGAGGGGCAGAGCCTGCAGACGCTCTGCGGCAAGCCCGCGGCGATCGTCAGCTTCCTCGAGGGGCGTTCGCCCAAACGGATCGACGGGCCGCGCTGCCGTGCGCTGGGCGCTACACTGGCCGGTCTGCATCTGGCCGTGCGTGACTTTCGGGGCCACCGCCGCAACGCGCTTTCCGTCGGCGATTGGCGCCCGCTCTTTCGGGCCTGCGAAGCCAGCCCGGCGCCGCTGCCCGAAGGCCTCGCAGCACTGATCGGTCCCACCCTCGATCGGCTCGAAGCCGCCTGGCCGGGCGATCTGCCGGCCGGGGTCATCCACGCCGATCTCTTCCCGGACAACGTGTTCTTCGCCAATGACCATGTCAGCGGCGTCATCGATTTCTACTTCGCCTGCAACGATCTCTTCGCCTACGACGTGGCGATCTGCCTCAATGCCTGGTGCTTCGAGCCTCTGGGCGACTACAACCTCGGCAAGGGCCGGGCGTTTCTGGAGGGTTATCGGGCGGTCCGGCCGCTCTCCGTGGCCGAGGTCGAGGCGTTGCCGACGCTCGCCACCGGGGCGGCGATGCGCTTTTTGTTGACCCGGCTCTACGACTGGCTGAACCGAGTGGAAGGGGCGCTGGTGAAGCCCAAGGATCCGATGGAATACGCCAGGAAGCTCGCCTTTCACAACGCTGCGCACGGCCCCGCCGCCTATGGCCTCGACTGAGCCCGTGGCCGATTCCGACATCGTCGAGATCCACACCGACGGCGGCTGCAGTGGCAACCCGGGGCCGGGCGGCTGGGCTGCGGTGCTGCGCTGGCGCGGCCACGAGAAGGAGCTCTCGGGGTTCGAGCCGGCTACCACCAACAACCGCATGGAGCTGATGGCGGCGATCGCCGCCCTCGAGAGCCTGAAGCGGCCGATGCGGGTCAGGCTGGTGACCGACAGCAGCTATCTCCGGAAGGGCATCACCGAGTGGCTGCAGGCTTGGCAGGCGCGGGGCTGGAAGACCGCGGACAAGAAGCCCGTGAAGAACGTCGATCTCTGGCAGCGCCTCGAGGCCGCGGCCGGGCGGCACAGCATCGAGTGGGCCTGGACCAAGGGCCACGCCGGCGATCCCTTGAACGAGCGGGCCGATGCGCTGGCGACGCAGGCGATCGAGGATGGTCGCAAGACGAATGGTGGTCAGTCGGGCATCGAGACCTGATCGCTGGCCTGCTCGCTCGAGGGGTGCGTCAGCGTTTCGGGTGGCCTCGCGGCCGAGCCTCGCGACCCTCGGCGAGCCAATGATCGGCGGCTTGCCGGCCGAGTGCCCGCAGGTGATCGAGCACCCGGGCGCCGGCGATGACGCGGGTGCTCGGATCGAGTTCGGCGATCGCCGCACCGCCATCGATGATGTGCAGGCGATGTCGGGCGATCCGCCGGCGCGCGGCCGACGGCGAGAGCCGAGCCAGGCTCGGCTGTCGGCCACGCCGGGCTTGCAGCAGCGCCAGCTCTTGCGTCAGCGGCTGCTCGAAGACGATCTCGCCGACCCGGCTTCTGATCCCGGCAGCACTCAGCGGCTGCTCGGCGCGGTCGGCGACGTTGATGCGCACCAACAGCGTATCGCGCGCACTGGACCCCTCGACGAGCGGCAAGAGCGGCGGATTGCTGACATAGCCGCCGTCCCAATAGGCGTCGCCGTCGATCTCGACGGCGTGGTGCAGCCGGGGCAGGCAGGCCGAAGCCAACACCGCATCGACCGACAGCTCGGCGTTCTGGAAGATGCGCGGTCTGCCGGTCCGCATATTGGTCGCAGCGATGAACAGTTTGGGTGCACCGGCTTCGCGCAGCAGGGAGAAATCGACCAGCTGCAGGAGCATGTCGCGCAGCGGGTCGAGGCGCAGCGGGTTCAGTTGATAGGGTGACAGGAGGTGCGTCGCCGCATCGAGACCGATCTGCGACAGTCCGGCGGGCGACAGGTGCGCCGCGACGTCGGCGACGGCCTGCCAGAGTTCGGCCAGACGGGCCTTGGCGACCGCCGGCCCACCGGCGAGCCATCCCGAGGCGAACACGGCGGCATTGACCGCCCCGGCCGAGGTGCCGCTGATGGCACTGAGCTCGACCGCTTCGCTCTCCGCGAGACGGTCCAGAACACCCCAGGTGAAGGCACCGTGCGCCCCGCCGCCCTGCAGCGCCAAATTCAGTTTCGTCGGTGATCGGATCCGCTTCGCCGCAGCCGTGTCCGAATTCGACGGCGGCCCGCGGCGCCCGGGGATGAAGCCGAGCGCCCACCCCGAGCGGCCGTGCCGAGGCTCGGCTCGACCCTCGGAACGGTCCTCCAAGGGGAGGGCTTCGGAACGTTCGATGCTCGTCGCTCCAAGCGGCGCACGGACAGGATAATCGGGGGAAAGTCGGCTTCTTTCCTTCGCGCAAAGGTAGCTATACCGCAGTGCGGCACGATCGGCTGTGTCGATCGCGCAACGCGACGAGGTCATTTTCGAACGGCACGGCAGTGCGAGCCGCCGTGATCCCCGGGGCTCGACGAGCCCGAGGGGGCGCCAGCCCCGGGGATCCGCCCTCTGTTCAGAGCGCCTTCAGGATATGCTCGGCACTCGAGACTTCCATCATCGGCGGTGCGTCCTCGACCGCCAGGGACTTCACCACGCCGTCCTCGACGACCATTGCGTAGCGCATCGAGCGAGTGCCGAGCTTGAAGCCGCTGCCGTCGAAATCGAGGCCGATCGCCTTGGTGAACTCGGCATTGCCGTCGGAGAGCAGCATGATCTTGTCGGCGCAGTTCTGGGTCTTTTCCCACTCGGCCAGCACGAAGGGGTCGTTGACGGCGACGCAGGCGATCGTGTCGACCCCCTTGGCCTTCAAGCCGTCGTAGTGCTGGAGATAGCTCGGCACGTGCTTGGCGTGGCAGGTGGGGGTGAAGGCGCCGGGGACCGCGAACAGCACCACCTTTTTGCCTTTGGTCAGTTCGTCGACGCTGACATCGACCATATCGCCGCCCTGGTTCACCTTGAAGGTCGCATCGGGCAGGCGGTCACCAACCTTGATCGTCATGGAGCATTCCCTCGTTCACTGGATTTTGGCGTATTCGGCAGCGTCGATGACGGCCACTCTCTTGTTGCGCCGGTCCCGACCGGTTATCTCTTAGCCATGCAGAACGACGACGCCAACGACAACAACCTGGCCGGCATGCTGCTGGTCGCGATGCCCGGGATGCCCGATCCGCGGTTCGATCGATCGGTCATTTTTCTCTGCGCCCATTCGAGCGAAGGGGCGATGGGCATCATCGTCAACCAGCTGGCACCCAACGTCGCCTTCGAGTCGATCGTCGAGCAGCTGGGGATCGAGCCCACAGCGGCGGCGGCCGGGATCAAGGTGCACGTGGGCGGGCCGGTCGAGAGCAGCCGCGGTTTCGTTCTCCATTCTGCGGACTATGTCCACGAGAACACGCTGATGATCGACGAGAGCTTCGCGCTCACGGCCACGGTCGACGTGCTCCGCGCGATCGCCGGCGGCGAGGGGCCGAAGCAGAAGGTCTTCGCGCTGGGCTATGCCGGTTGGGCGGCGGGGCAGCTCGACGACGAGATCCAGAAGAACGGCTGGCTGATCGCGCCGCCCGACGCGCGTGTCGTCTTCGATGTCGACGATGCCGAGAAGTGGACGGCGGCACTCAGAAAGATCGGCGTCGATCCGTCGCTCCTCTCCTCCACTGCCGGCCACGCCTGACGGCGAGAGGTGCCGGCCACGCCTGACGGCGAGCGGGTCCGAGAAAGCGAAAAGCCCAACTGTCCGCAGACGCCGGTCGGGTCGGGCCGCGACCGGTCGCTCGCCTCAGTGCTGGGGGATCTGCGCTGCCGCCGCTTCGGCCGCGCCCGTCGCTTCGGCACCGCGGATCGCCTTTTGCAGCTTCTCGAAGGCGCGGACCTCGATTTGCCGCACCCGCTCGCGGCTGATGCCGTATTGCGTGCTCAGCTCCTCGAGGGTGGTCGGGTTCTCCTTGAGCCGGCGTTCGTGCAGGATGTGTTTCTCGCGATCGTTGAGGACGTGCATCGCCCCGGCGAGCAGCTCGCGCCGGTGGTCGAGCTCGTCGTCCTCGGCGATCAGCGTGTCCTGGGTGGCGCGCTCGTCGACCAGCCAGTCCTGCCACTCCATGTCGCTCTCGGCCCTGAGCGTCGCGTTCAAGGAGTGATCCGGGCCGTCGAGGCGCCGGTTCATGCTGATCACGTCCTCCTCGGTGACGGCCAGCGTCTCGGCGATCTTCTTGACCGCCTCGGGGCTGAGGTCACCCTCCTCGATCGCCTGCATCTGGCTCTTGAGCCGGCGGAGGTTGAAGAACAGCTTCTTCTGCGCCGCGGTGGTGCCGAGCTTCACCAGCGACCAGGAATGCAGGATGTACTCCTGGATCGCCGCCCTGATCCACCACATCGCATAGGTGGCGAGGCGGAAGCCGCGCTCGGGCTCGAAGCGCTTGACCGCCTGCATCAACCCGACATTGCCCTCGGAGATGATCTCGTTCATCGGCAGGCCGTAGCCGCGATAGCCCATCGCGATCTTGGCGACGAGCCGCAGGTGGCTGGTGACCAGGGTGTGTGCGGCGTCGACATCGTCCTCCTCGCGCCAGCGCTTGGCCAGCATGTACTCTTCCTCCGGCTCCAGCATCGGAAACCGGCGGATTTCATCGAGGTACCGAGACAGGCCGCTGCCCTCGTGCGGTACGGTTGGAAGACTTGCCATGGGCGACGTCCGTTCGTTCATCTCGTTTCGAGGACGCATCGACGGGCCGAATAGTTCCCGTCTTTGTGCTCGATCCAGGCTTTAGCATCAGCAGCCCGGCCCAGTGCAATGAAAAATCTGTAACTGCGGCCTCGCCGACACCGTTTCAGCCTACACGTGCCAGCTCGAGAAGTCGACCGAATATCGCTGGAGGCGCGGATTGGAAGCGAAGTCTTTCGCCTGTTCGCGGATGGGTGAAGCCCAGGACCTCGGCGTGCAGCGCGACCCGGTCGAGCCCGGCGATCGCTGTCGCCAGAGCGTCGGGCAGCGCCGGCTTCTTGCGCGGCTTGTAGATCCGATCGCCGAGCAGCGGGTGGCCGAGGCTCGACAGATGCACGCGGATCTGATGCGTGCGACCGGTCTCCAGCGACAATTCCAACCGGGCGATCCGGGTGCCGGCGGCCTCGACCAGTCGGTAGCGGGTGACTGCCCGCTTGCCGCCCGGCACGATCGCCATGCGCTTGCGGTCCGTGGGATGGCGGCCGAGCGGCTGGTCGACCGTGCCTTCGGGCGGGCTCGGCACGCCGTAGACCAGGGCCTCGTAGAGCCGCTCGACACTGTGCACGGTGAACTGGCCGGCGAGCCCCTGATGCACCCGGTCGTGCTTGGCGACGACCAGGAGGCCGCTCACGTCCTTGTCGATCCGGTGCACGATGCCGGGCCGCGCCACCCCGCCGATCCCGGAGAGGCTGTTGCCGCAATGCGCGAGCAGGGCGTGGACCAGCGTACCCTCAGAGTGGCCGGCGGCCGGATGGACGACCAGCCCGGCGGGCTTGTCGACGACCAAGAGATCCTCGTCCTCGTAGACGATGTCGAGCGGCCGGTCCTCGGGCAGCAGTTCCGAGGGCGCGGCCGGGGGGAGGGCGAGGCGGTAGCGCTCGCCCGGTTTGACCCGCCGCTTGCCCTCGGTTACCACCTCGTCGCCGAGTGTCAGGTGCCCCTCGCGGAGCAGGGCCTGCAGGCGCGAGCGGGAGAGGTCGGCGAGCCGTTCGGCGAGCACCGTATCGAGCCGCCGCCCGGCCTCGTCCGCGGCGATCTCGACCAGCGGTGCCGGGTCGCCTGCCGTGGTCGCCTCGGCCTCAGCCATGGCGCAGGGCAGGCGTGACGACGGCCTTCGAGGGCAGGCGGTGGATGGAACGGTATCTCGGCATCATCAAGATCTTCAACATCGTGGCCGGGGTGCTCATCGTGCTCGGCACGATGACACTGGTCTGGCTCTTGGTCGACCGCTCGCGCGGCGGGCTCGAGGTGCGGGCTCCGGTGGAGGACGGCTCGATCGCCTTGCCCGCCGGGTTCAGCATAGCGCAAATGGCGGCGACCGGTGAGTTTCTCTTTCTCCTGGTGACGAACGAGGCCGGCGACGTCTTGCTCCTCCGCCTCGACCCGCGCGACCCGGCGGCCACCGCGAGCTTCGTCGTCGAGACCGCGAGACCTTGAGCGGGCGACGACGGCGACCGGCGGCGCCGCCCGAGACCCTCGATCTGCGCATCGACGAACTGGGTTTTCTCGGCGACGGCATCGCGCACCATCGGGGCGAGCGGCTGATCGTGCCGATGACGCTGCCCGGCGAGACCTGGCGGGTGCGTCGCCGCGGCAAGCTCGTCGAGCCGCTGGCGTGCCTCGTTGCCGGTGCGGCGCGAGAAACGCCGGTCTGCCCGCACTTCGGCGCTTGCGGCGGCTGCGCGCTCCAGCATGTGCCGCAGGCGACCTACGACGCCCTGAAGACGGCGCGGATCGCCGGAGCTCTCGCCGCCCGTGGCCTTGCCGCACCCGGGCCGATCAGCCTGCACAAGAGCCCGCTCGGTAGCCGGCGGCGGCTGCGCTCGGGCTTCAGCGGCGACGGCCGGCTCGGCTTTCGCCGCCGGGCCGGGCGGGAGATCGTCGAGGTGAGCGAGTGCCCGATCGCGCGGCCGGAACTGGTGCGCCTGATCGAGCCGCTCCGCCGGCTGCTGCGGCGCCTGGCCGCGGCTGCGAAAGGCTGCGAGGTGACCTTGACCAGCCTGGATGCGGCACCCGAGGTGGTGCTGCACCTCGCCGCGGAGCCCGACCTTGCCGATCGCGAGGCGCTGGCGGCCTTTGCTGCAGCCGAGCGGCTCGCCCGCCTCGCCATCGGCGTCGGCGATGCGGCACCCGAGCCCTTGGCCGTCCGTGGCGACGTGACGCTGACCATCGCCGGACAGCCCGTGCGCGTGCCACCGGCGGCGTTCCTGCAGGCGACGCGCGAAGGCGAGCAGGTGCTGCAGGCCTTCACCGCACGCCGTCTCGAGGGGGCGCGCAAGGTCGTCGACCTGTTCGCCGGGGTGGGCACGCTCGGCCGGGCGCTGCTCGCCGGTGGGGCCACCGTGCGGGCCTACGACGCGTCGCCCGAGTTGGTGGCGGCCTGCCGCCATCCGCACATCGAGGCCTGCCGCCGCGATCTCTTCACCGCCCCGCTGCAGCCCGACGAACTGCGCGGCGTGGATGCGGTGATCCTCGACCCGCCGCGGGCCGGAGCACTGGCGCAGGTCGAAGCCTTGGCCCCGAGCGGCATCCCGCGGCTGGTCTACGCCGCCTGCGAGCCCGCGAGCTTCGCCAGGGATGCGGCCGTTCTGGTCGCGGCCGGGTATCGTCTGGTGGCGCTCGAGGCCGTGGATCAGTTCCTCTTCGCGCCGGAGATCGAGCTTGCCGCAGGCTTCGTGCGCGATCCCACTTGATCAGCGATGCCGCAGCCTCTACGTACGGGTCGTCGCGCTGCGACCCCTTCGTCTAGCGGTCAGGACGTCAGCCTCTCACGCTGAAAACACGGGTTCGATTCCCGTAGGGGTCGCCATCTCTCCGTTCATGCTCCCTCGACGACCTCGAAGCCCTCGAACTCCGGGTGGCCGAGATAGAGGCCCTTGTGCTCGCCGGCATCGCGATGCGCGTTGCGGAAGGCGTCGCTGCGGGTCCAGGCGATGAAAGCATCGCGCGAGGCCCAGACGGTGTGCGAGGCGAAGAGGGTGTGGTCGTCCGAGCTCGGGCCGCGCAAGAGGTGGAAGGAGCGGAAGCCGGGCGTTTCGGCGAGGCGGGTCTCACGGTTTCGCCAGACCGTCTCGAAGCGTTCCTCCTCGCCGTGCCGGACGCGAAAGCGGTTCATCGCGATGAACATCAGCTGTCTTCCTCGCTCGAGAGTTGCGGGGCGAGCTCGTCGATGCCGCGTCTGAAGCACGAAGCGCTGGCACTTCTGAGCGGCACGAAGGGCTTGGCGTAGCGGCGGCAGAGGGCGCGGGCGCGCAGGCTCGCGCCGTGGCTGACGCAGTCGACCGGGCAGAACACGACGTCCACCTGCGGTACCAGCTCGTCGAGGCGGGTGACGTTCTCCTCGATGCCGCCGTCGTGGTGCAGCAGGCGGGCATCGATCCGCGCCGCGTCGGCGCGCAGATGCGGCAGCGCACTCGGCCTGCCGCCGACATAGAGCAGCGAGCGCAGCATCGCGACGCGGCAGGCGGCCGGGCGTTCCGGCGGCTGGTGGCGGGCGAGATCGGCGAGCCTTGCCGGCAGCGGTGGCAGCCGGTCGCGGTCGGCGAGCGCTGCCCGCAGGCTGTCGTTGGTCGCCTCGAGCCTTGCGACCTGCTCGCGCAGGGCGGCCAGCCGGCGTCCCTGCTTGGCCAGTCGCCGCTCGAGCCGGGCGATGGACGCACGCCCTCCCGGCGCTCGCTCCACGGGTCGTGCCGCCGTTGCCGTGGCGCGGAGCATGGCGAGCTCGCGCTCGAGGAGATCGATCCGGGCGCGTTGCGCCAAGTCCCGCTCCTCGGCCCGGGTCCGCACCTTCTGCAGCCGCTGCTCCAGTTCGCCGTTGCGCTGCTCGGCCGCCCAGAGTGCCGCCTGTTGCTCGCGGCTGGCACCGGCCATGAAGTGGCCGAGCATGTGGACATCGCCGAAGATCCGGGTGGCCAGGGTCGGCGGCAGCTCGGGCAGCGTCGAGAGCGCCCAGTATGGACCGGCGATGGCACCTCGTCTGCAGGCCTCCTGCCACCAGGCCAGCATCGCCTCTTCGCCGTCGAGCCGCAGACTCTGGCGGATCGCCCCGGCGTATTTCTTGTCGAGATAGCCGTCGATGACCCGGCCGACCGGACCCTGCCGGGCCGCCTCGTTCACGAGAAAGCCGTGCACCTGGTAGTCGGGTGCGCCGGCTTCCCGCTCCAGCCTGGCCTTGCGCAGCACGGCCTTGACGTCGGCGGGGCCGAGGCAGGTGCCGATCACCGAGCAATGGATGCCGCTCCTGATTTCCCAAAGTTCCAGGCGTTGTCCCTGTTTCATGGTCATGCCACCTCTTCGAGTGCAGGCCGAAGGTCACGGGTGTCCAGCCGCGAGGCCAAGAGCGGCCGGCCGCTCGCCGGATGGCGCAGCACATCGACCGCGATGCCGAAGACCGCGGCGATGCGCTCGGCGGTCAGCACCGCCTCGGGCGGGCCGTCGGCGACGATCCGTCCCGCGTCCAGCATGACGATCCGGTCGGCGACGAGGGCGGCGAGATTGAGGTCGTGGACCACGGCGGTGACCAGGACCGAGGCCCGGGCGAGGCGCCGCGCGATGACGAACAGGCGTTCCTGGTGCGCCGGATCGAGGCTGGCGCTGGGCTCGTCGAGCAGCAGAATGCCGCGCTCGACCAGGCCATCCGGGGTTGCCAGCTGGGCGAGCGCCCGGGCGAACTGCACCCGCTGGCGCTCGCCGCCGGAAAGGGTCGGGTAGCTGCGCAGGGCGAGATGGCCGACACCGGCTTCGCCCAGTGCACTCTCGATCAGCCGTGTCTCGATCGCCCGGCGATAGCGGCCGTGATGCGGGCTGCGGCCCAGCGCCACCACTTCGCCCGCGGTGAAGGCGAAGGCGAGCTCGTTGTGCTGGCGGAGAACGGCCCGGCGACGTGCGAGCTCCCGTGGTGCCGTGCGCTCGAGCAGTCTGCCGGCGATGGCCACGCTGCCCCGATCGGGGCGGGTGATGCCGGCCAGGACCTCGAGCAGGGTCGATTTGCCCGCACCATTGGGGCCGACGAGCACCGTCACCGCGCCCGGCTGCAGCTCCAGGCTGACCGGGCCGAGGATGCGGCGGCCCTGGCGTTCGACCTCGATGGCCGTGGCGCTCAGCATCGCTGCCCGGCCGTCAGAAGGCGGGCTGCCGCAGCCGCCGCTGCAGCATCCAGAGAAAGAAGGGGCTGCCGACGAGGGCGGTGACGATGCCGATCGGCAGCTCCGCCGGCAGCACGACCAGCCGGGCTGCGAGATCGGCGCCGACCAAGAGCGTCCCGCCGAGCAGGGCCGAGGCCGGCAGCATCAGCCGGTGATCGACGCCGACGAGAAGTCGCGCGAGATGCGGGGCGACCAGGCCGATAAAGCCGATGATGCCGGAGATCGCCACACCGGCACCGATCGCCAGAGCGGTGACGATGACGACGAGCGCCTTGGTCCGCTCGACGGCGAAGCCCAGGAGGCGCGCGTCGGCCTCGCCGAGCAAGAGGGCGTTGAGGGCCCGGGCGGCATAGGGGATGGCGAGCAGCGGCAGGACGAGGAGCGGCAAGGTCTGCAGGAGAGCCGGCCAGGTGATCGCGGCGAGCGAGCCCATCATCCAGAAGGTCGCCTCGCGCAGTTGCTGATCGTCGCTCATGAAGACCAGCAGGCCGATCAGCGCACCGGCGAGCGCGTTGACGGCGATGCCGCCCAGGAGCAGCATGGCGACGTCGATCCGGCCGTCGCGGGTCGCGATGGCGACGATCAGGGCGGTGACGACCAATCCGCCGGTGAAGGCCGCGACCGGCAGGCCGAAGCGCAGGAGTTCCGGGGCGGTATTCTGCAGCCAGGGGCCCAGCACGACGATGAAGCCGACCGCCGCCACGGCGGCACCACTCGAGATGCCGATCAGGCCGGGATCGGCCAGGGGGTTGCGAAAGAGCCCCTGCATGCCGGCGCCGGCAATGGCGATCGCCGCACCGATGGCGAAGCCGGCGATCAGCCGCGGCAGGCGGATCTCCACGAGCACGACGGCGTCCCGGGCGAGCGCCGGGTCGAGCGTGCCCGAAGGCCGGTGCCAGAGGATCGCGAGGACGTCGCCGGGAGCGATCGCCACCGCCCCGGAGCCGAGGGCGAGCAGGGTGACCAGGACGGCGATCAGGAGCAGGCCCGGGAAGATCAGAACGGTCCGCGTCGGGCGGTCGCGGCCGACGAGGGCCGAGGGTGTCATCCGTCGCCCATCGGCTTCGCCTCGGCGTCGCCCAACGGCTTCGCCTCGGCGTCGCCCAACGGCTTCGCCTCGGCGTCGCCCAGCGGCATCACCCCCGCGTCGCCCAGCGGCTTCGCCCCGGCATCGCCCAGCGGCTTCGCCCCGGCGATCGTCGCCAGGGATCCGGCGAGCTCGCGTGCCGCTTCGGGCGTGCGCGGGCCGAAGCCCAGCAGCAGGAGCCCGTCGAGGGCGACGAGACGGCCCGCCGCACCTGCCGGGGTCAGGCCGATCTCCGGCCGGGCGAGCAGGGTCTCGGGGCCACCCAGGGCCTCCACCGTTTGGGTCATGGTGAGGATCAGATCGGGTGCCGCGGCGATCGCCGCTTCCGGGTTCAAGGGGCGGTAGCCGGCATAGCTCGCGACGGCATTGGTGCCGCCGGCGAGCCGAATGATCGCATCGGCGGCGGTGTCGTGCCCGGCGGCCTGCGGCGCACCGCGGCCCATGCTGATGATGAAGAGCACGCGCGGGGCGGGTGCTACGGCAGTGACCGCCCGCGCCGCATCGGCGAAGGCGGCGGCGATCTCGGCTTTCAGCTCGTCGCCTTCCGCCTCGCGGCCGAGGGCTCGGGCCACCGCTTCGACCTTGCCGTAGATGCCCTCGATCGACGGCTCGTCGGGGATCGTCTCGACCGCGATCCCTGCCGATGCCAGCTGCTCGAGCACTGCCAGCGGACCGCTGCCGGCACTGGCCAGCACCAGGTCCGGGGCGAGGGCCAGGATCGGCTCGGCGGAGAGCCGGCGCATGTAGCCGATATCCGGCAGAGCATCGGCCTCGGGTGGCCAGAGGCTGGTCGTGTCGACCGCGACGATCTCGTCGCCCGCACCGAGCGCGAAGGCGATCTCGGTCACCGCCCCGCCGATCGAGACGATTCGCCGTGCTTCGGCGGATGCGGCGGTGAGCAGGACGACGACACAGGATGCGAGCGCCAACGCCCTCACGCGGCCGCCTCCTGCAGCCGCCGGCAGCCGCAGCGCAGATCGGCGATCCGCTCGCGCAGCCGTGCCGCGCGCCGCCGCTCGCCGCTGTCGACCGCCTGCTGCAGCTCCTGCTCCAGTGCTGCCAGCCGTTCGCTCAAGAGCTCGTAGCTGCAGCCGCCCAGGCACTCGCACATCCGACCCCTCCTTCAGGTTGTGCCCGAAGGATGCCGTCCGCGACGATGGCGATCGACCGGTTTCGACCGAGCTTGGAGATCGACTGATTCCAAACAGGCGGAGGCCGTCAGCGGAGGGTCAGGAGTTCCTCGACCTCGAGCAGGACGAGCTCGTTCTCGTCGGCGCGACCGGGGGTGCGGCCGATCGAGCCCGGATAGTTGTTGTCGTTGCCGACGACGATGTGGCGCTCGTCGACGATATCGACACTCTCGATGGTGACGAAGGGGAAGGTGAACACACCGTCGATCGTGCCCTGCCGTGCTATGCCGTCCGGATCGGCGATCGCCATGAGGTCGACATAGCCGAGCTTGCTCACCACCCCGTCGTCGTCCACGGCCTCGAGGTCGACGAGATAGACCCGCTTGAAGACGGCAGGCTCGGGCATGTCGAGACGCGGGTCACCTTGCTCCCAGTCGCGCTCGATCACCAGGGCCCGGCGCTCGTCGATCAGGTTGAAATCACCGATCGCGTGGCTCTCGTCCTCCAGCGGGTAGTAGCGCACCTCCGGCGACCAGCCGCCACCGGTGGTGTCGAAGGCGAGGATGCGGAGCACCGGGCGATCGCCCATCGTCTCGTAGCTGCCGTTCTCGTGGTCGTAGAGCTGCCCCTCCAACATCGGCCGCAGCGTCGTGCCGTCGGCGGCGAGGGCCAGTCCCTCGTAGCCGCGGCTGCGGCTGAGGTTGAAGGGAGGGGCATCCCCGTCCGGCGCGCTCTGCAGCTGGATGCGATGGTGATCGGGCGATTGGACCAGAAGGCCGCCGGGCTCGGTCTCGACGAAATCGGTCACCCGGCCCGTGGCATCCACGCGGACGAGATAGGGGCCGAACTCCTCGCCGATCCAGTAGCCGTCGCCGACCGGCTGGATCCCTTCGGGATCGAGATCGGCACCGGTGAGGTAGCGGGTCTCGCTGTGCTCGGTGGTGATCGGATAAGGGATCACCCGGTCGGGGTCGGCAAGAAAGATCGTCCGCTCGATCACGAGCCGGCCGGTGTCCCAATCGGCGCGGGCCTCGTGGAACATCAGCATGGCGTCGGCGGAGTTGCTGCGCGCGCCGAAGCCGTTGTCGGTCAACAGGAGATAGCGGTCGTCGCCCAGATGCTTGATCCCCGAGAAGCCCTGCAAGGGCTGGCCCGGAAAGGGGCGACCGAGGCCGGTACGCTCGTTGACGATGGCATAGAGCGTCTCGTGACGCTCGCTGTCGCCGAAACGGCCGGCCATGAACAGTGCGTGGGGGGCGTCGGCGGGCGGCAGGGTGAAGCTCTGCGCCGGCAGAACGGCGTGCCCGGCGAGGGTCGCGGTGACACTCACGGGCTCGGCGGCGAGCGGTGCGGCGACCAGTGTGGCACCGGCACTGACGAGCAAGAATCGCAGCATGGTCCGTCGTCTCCAGCCGTTGAAGCGCTACGGCCGGAACGCTAGCAGGGCTGCATGGCGTCCAGTTTACGACTTCGTGACAATGTGAAGATCGTTGGTCGGGCGAAGATCGTCGGTCGGGCGAAGATCGGCGTTCAGGCGGTGCCGGCCTCGTCCTCCTCGTCTTCCGTCTCCGCCTTCTTCTGTTCGGCGAGACGGACGAGGTAGATGGAGAGCTCGTAGAGCGCGATGATCGGAATGCCCAGGCCGATCTGGCTGATGATGTCGGGGGGCGTGAGCAGTGCCGCCACGATGAAAACCCCGACGATGGCGTATCGGCGATTGCGGGCGAGACCGGCCGAACTGACGATGCCGACCCGGCCCATCAGCGTCAGCGCCACCGGCAGCTGGAACGAGATGCCGAAGGCGAAGATCAGCTTCATCACCAGATCGAGATACTCGCCGACCCGCGCCTCGAGCTGGATCGGCAGGGCCCCGTCCATGCCGGAGCTCTCGAAGCTGATGAAGAACCGCCAGGCGAGCGGGAAGATCAGGTAGTAGACCATCGCCCCGCCGAGGAAGAAGAGGACCGGCGTGGCGACGAGGAAGGGCAGGAAGGCCTGCTTTTCGTTGCGATAGAGCCCGGGTGCGATGAACAGATAGAGCTGGGTCGCGACGAACGGGAAGGTGATGAAGGCGCCGGCGAAGAACGCCACCTTGATGTAGGTGAAGAACGCCTCGGTGAGACCGGTATAGATCATCCGCCGGTCGGTCTGGCCCTCGTAGATCTCGGCCAGCGGGCGAACCAGGAAGGCGTAGATCTGCTCGGCGAAGAAGTAGCAGACGATGAAGCCGAGGAGGATCGCGGCAGCGCTGTACATCAGGCGGTTGCGCAGCTCGATCAGATGGTCGAGCAGCGGCATCTCGCGATCGTCGATGTCCTTGATCACCGCCGGCGTCCGCTCGTCGCTACGCATGAGGAGATGCGATCAGCCACGCGACGGCGCCGCCTCGTCGGCCTTGGCTGTCCGTTGCTCGGTGGCAGGCGCGGTGTTGCCCGCATGGCCCGCCGCCGGCGTTGCCCCGGGCGAGCCACCCGTGGCGCGGTCAGGGGTGCGCTCGCCGGCAGGGGCCGCGGTGATCGACTTCGGCTCGACCTCGGCAGCGCTCGGTCGTTTGGCCTCGGCGTCGACCTCGAAGGCGCGGTCGAATTCGTCCTCGGGGTCGACCATGTCCTTGACGGCCTTCTTCATGTCGAAGCGGCCGGCCTTGCCGATGCTCTTCTTGATCTCGTCGAGTTCGGCCTCGCGGGCCATGTCGTCGAGCGAGCGCTGGAAATCGCGCGCCAGCGCGCGCGCCTTGCCCGTCCACTGCCCGATCGTGCGCGCCACCTTGGGCAGATCCTTGGGGCCGATGACGATGAGTGCCACCAGCATGATGACGGCCATTTCGGCCCAGCCGAGATCGAACATGCCCTCGTGTCACTCCGGCGTCGCGAACGGGATGCGGCTCAGCTCTTGGCCGCTTCGTCCTTGACGGTGCTCGGCCGCTCGATCGTGACCTCCTGGTCGCTGGTGTTCTCGCTGATCGACTTGGTCGGCTTCTCGTCCTCGTCGTCGTCGCGCATGCCCTTCTTGAAGTTCTTCACGCCGGCAGCGACGTCGCCCATCACCTTGGGCAGCTTGCCGGCGCCGAACAGGATCAGCACGATCACGAGGATCAGAACCACCTGCCAGATACCGATACTCATCCGATAACCCTCTTTGAACTGCGACGCGTGCCGGCCGGCCCGTGTCCACTCGGCAAAACCAGTTTCAGTGTGGCAAAAAAGGCCAGCCCACGCAATCACGACCCGGTCGGCGGCTCACCGCTCCGGTCGTCGTTCGGCGGCGAGGCGTCCGACCCTTCCGCTGCGGCCGAGCCGTCGCGTGGGTCGCTGCCCTCTTGCCGCTCGCTTTTGACCACCTCGCGGGCATCTGTCGAGCGAAACAGCCCCGCAGCCTCCAATTCGTCGAGTCGAGGCAGATCGTCAAGAGCGGCGAGTCCGAACTGGTCGAGAAAGGCTGCCGTCGTCACCCAGGTGACCGGCCGCCCCGGCACCTCGCGCCGGCCCTTGGGCATCACCCAGCCGGCCTCCACGAGCTGGTCGAGCGTGCCCTTGGCGACCGGCACGCCGCGCACCGCCTCGATCTCGGCCCGGGTCACCGGCTGCTGGTAGGCGATGATCGCCAGAGTCTCCATCGCCGCCTTGGAGAGCCGGCGCCGCCTGGCCTCGGTCCGCTGCAGATGCGGGGTCACCTCGGCGGCGGTGCGGAAAGCCCAGCGCCGGCCATGCCGCTCGAGGCGGATGCCACGTCCGGCGTAGTCCATCTTCAGCGCGTCCAGGACATCGCGCACCTGACGTCCGTCCGCGACGTGCGCCTGCAGCACCGTCTCGTCCACGGGTTCGGCCGACTGGAAGAGAAGCGCTTCGATCACCAGCCGGCTGTCGATCGGCTCGAGCGGCTGTGCCACGCTCTCCTCGGCATCGCCGATCTCGGCCTCGCTCATCGCCGCCGGATCCGGATCGGGCCGAACGGCCGCTGTTGCTCGAGATCGATGGTGCCGCGCTTGGTGAGCTCGAGGCTCGCCACCAGCGATGCGGCCAGTGCCGAACGGCCGAGAAACGCGTCGTCGAGCCCGGGCGGCAGGAAGCTCGACAGCTCCTGCCAGTCGCGGCCGGCGAGCAGCCTCGAGAGCCGGTCGAGCGCCGCCTCGACGCTCATCGCCTTTCTCGGCACGAGGCGGATGCTCTGCTGGCGCCTGCGACCCATGAGCCGCGCATAGGCTTCGAGCAGCCCGCCGAGATCGGCCCGCCAGTGATCGTCGTGGCGCACCGGTGCGTCTTCGGGGCTGCCGCGGACCAGGCGCGCGATGCCGAGTTGCGGCCGTTCCTCCAGCCGGACGACGGCACGGCGGATCGCATCGAGCTTGCGCAGCCGGGCGGCGAGGGCCTCGGCCATGGCTTCGGCGTCGTCTTCCTCGCGCGCCTCGGCGGGCAGCAGGAGTTGCGATTTCAACAGGCAGAGCCAGGCCGCCATGACGAGGTATTCGGCGGCGAGCGTCAGCTCGCGGGCCCGGGCGTCTTCCAGATAGGCCAGATACTGCTCGACCAGGGCGAGGATCGAGATCCGTGCGAGGTCGACCTTTTGTGCTCGTGCCAGGTCGAGCAGCAGGTCGAGCGGTCCCTCGAAGCCGTCGAGATCGACGACGAAGGTGGTGTCGTTCGCGCTCGCCATGCGCCGCTCACCAGCCCGTCAACAACAGCACGAGCGTGTGCACGGACTGCACCATCGGCAACAGCACGGTGGCCAGCGGATTGATGGCGAAACCGAGCTCGCGGGCGATCAGCGGCAGCACGAACACGACGCCGAGCAGGATGAACAGGCCATAGGGCTCGGTCCGCGCGAACTTCCGGGCCAGCGGCAGCGGCAGCAGGCCGGTCAGCACCCGGCCGCCGTCGAGCGGCAACAGCGGCAGCATGTTGAAGCAGGCGAGGACCACGTTGATCAACAGCGCGTTGTCCAGATTGTCCCAGATCCACAGCGCCACGTCGCCCTCGCGGCCGACGAAGACATGCATGGCGGTCGCCGCGGCCAGGGCGAGGGCGATATTGATGGCGGGCCCGGCCAGCGCCACGAAGATCATGTCGCGCTTGGGGTTGCCGAGCCGGTGGAAGGCCACGGGCACGGGCTTGGCCCAGCCGAAGAGAAAGGGGGCACCCACCACCAGCAGCATGCCCGGCAGGATCAGCGTGCCGAAGGGATCGACGTGGCGGACGGGGTTGAAGCTGAGCCGCCCCATCGATTTGGCGGTATCGTCGCCGAGCTTCCAGGCGGCCCAGGCGTGCGCGGCCTCGTGCAGCGTGATCGCGAGGACCACCGGCAGGAACCAGACCGACAGTGTGTGGCCGAAAGCGGCTAGATCAAACACCCGTTACCCCACGGCCGAGCCCTGCTGCGAGCTCGGCCAGAACATCGTCGAGGGCCACCGGCTCGGCAGCTCTCGCCGGGGCCAGCGCCTGCAACCGCCGGCATCGGTCGGCCGGCAGCTCGGGCACGTTGCCCAGGACCGCGACCAGCTCGTCGAACGCGCCGTTGCAGTGCAGCGCCAGGTCGCAGCCGGCCGCCAGCGAGGCCAGGGCGCGTGTCTCGATCGGCCCGGCCAGCGCCTGCATGCTCAGATCGTCGCTGAGAAGCAAGCCCCGATAGCCGATCAGCCCGCGAACGACCTCCTCGATGACGACGGGCGATTGGGTCGCCGGGCGGTCCGGGTCGATCGAGTCGAACACGATATGGGCGGTCATCGCGAGGATTCGTTGGCCGAGCGGTGGCCCGACCAGGGGTGCGAAGGCGCGAAAGTCGCTGGCCTCGAGCTCGTCGCGTGGTGCGCCGACCCGGGGCAGCTCCAGATGGCTGTCGACGGTCGCCCGGCCGTGCCCCGGCAGATGCTTGATCACCGGCACGACGCCCCGGGCCAAGAGCGTCTCGGCATAGATCCGGCCGAGCCGGGCGACCAGGGTGGGCTCGGCGGCGAAGGCCCGATCACCGATCGCGGCCGTGGTTTCCGGCCGCAGCAGATCGAGGCAGGGGGCACAGACGACGTCGAGCCCGGCGGCATTCAGCATGCCGGCGATCACCGTCGCGTGCAGCCGGGCGGCCGCTTCGCCCGCCGCCGGATCCTGTTCGGCGAGCTCGCCCACGCGGCGCAGCGCCGGGACGGCCGGCCAGTGCGGGGGTGCCAGGCGCTGCACCCGGCCGCCCTCCTGATCGACCAGGATCGGGACCCAACGCTCCGGGAACAGCGCCTTGAGCTCGGTGGTGAGGGCGGCGAGCTGGGCGGGCTCGGCGCAGTTGCGCTTGAAGAGGATGAAGCCCGCCGGCGGTCGCTCGGCGAAGAGGGCACCCTCGTCGGCGCCGAGCGCCGTCCCGGCGATGCCGACAACGGCAGCGCGACAGGGGCTCAAGAGGGCGGTGCCACCACGAAGCAGTCGGCACCTCGGGCTTGCAGGGCTGCACAGACAGCCATCGCCCCCGTGCGGTCGGCAAAGGGACCGGCCTGCAGCCGGTAGAACGTGTCGCCGCCGATCTCGGCCTGTTGCACTTCGCTGCGCAGCGGACCGAGAGCGTCCGGGAAGCTCGCCTGCAGCCCCGCCCAGGCCCCGGCTGCCGCCTCTTCGTCGCGCACGGCGAGCAGCTGGATCCGGAAAGCACCATCGAAGGTAGGCGCCAGCGTCGGGCTCGGTAGAGCGGCGACCGTGGTCTCCGCCGCTGCCGGCGGGGTCGCGGCTGGATCCGTGGTGGCAGTGGCCGGGGCGGCGGCCTCGGCCGTCGTCTCGGCGCCGGGCGACGATGGTGGGGCGGGGGTGCCTGCGGTGGCCGGCGGCGCGCTGGATGGCGCCGGCTCGTCGGCGGCCGTGGTCGGGCTCGCGGCGGTCGGGCTCGCGGCGGTCGGGCTCGCGGCGGTCGGGCTCGCGGCGGTCGGGGTGGTGGGCGCCTCGGCCGCGGTGGGGGCTTCAGCTGCGGTGGGGGCTTCGCTGGTCTGGTCGGCCGGCTCGGGCAGCGCCAGTCCATCGGCCGGCATCGGCACGCTTTCGGCACCGGCGACGTCGTCCTCGCTCACCGGTCCGGCGGAGGGCTCGATGGCGCCCAGCTCTTCCGGGGTCTCGATGATCTCGGCGAGCAGCGTTTCGAGCGTGTCCGTCGCTGTCGTCTCGCCTGCGGCATCGGCGGCAGCAGCATCGGCGGCGGCAGCAGCATCGGCGGCGGCGGTGCCGGGCGTCTCGGGCATGGGCGCATCGGCGTCCGGCGTCGCGGCGGCGACGATCGGCTCGGGGCTCGGTTCGGCCTCCAACGCCTCGGGAACGACGTCGGCGGTGGAGCGCGGTGCCGTGCTCTCGCGCGGCAGGATGCGCTCGACCCGCAGCGGGCTCTCCGGCTCGTCGAGGGCTTGCACGATGGCCGATTCGGCATTGACCACCGGCAGGCCGCCACGCTCGTCCGGCTCGCGCTTGAGCTCACCGGCATCGGCGCGGATCAAGGGCGGTGGCGTGTCGGCGCCGGGCATCAGGTCCTGATAGGCGAACCAGACCACGGCGGAAAAGAGTGCCAGGACCACGACCACCATGCCGCTCACGATGTAGCGACGCAGTCCGCGTTTGCCTCTTGTCGGGCCGTGCCCCCGTTTGACCGAGCCCATCGGCGGTTGCCGACGCAGATCGGCGACATCGAGATCCCGCTCGACTGGATGATCTGGCGATCGCAAGGTGCCGCTTCCTTTCGTGAGCCCGGCCGACAGAAAGCCGGAACGCCAAGATTAATGCATTTCCGCCACCGGCGTCACGCCCATGATGCGCAGCCCGTTGGCGACAACACGACGAACCGCCACGAGCATGGCGAGCCTCGCCCGGCTGAGCTCCGGCTCGTCGTCGATCAGAAACCGAAGCCTGCCGTCTTCTTTGCCACGGTTCCACAATGCATGAAAGTCGCTCGCCAAGTCGTGCAGATAAAAAGCGATTCGGTGTGGCTCATGGTGCACGGCGGCACTCTCGACGAGGCGCGGGAATTGCATCGCGGTCTTCAACAGCTGCAGCTCCGCCGGATCGGCCAGCTGCTCGACCGCCGCACGCTCCGGCATCTCGAGCCAATCGCCGTGCCCGTCCGCCTCGGCATTGCGCAATACCGAGCAAATCCGCGCATGAGCGTATTGGACGTAGAACACCGGATTGTCGCGCGATTGTTCGACGACTTTGGCGAGATCGAAGTCGAGGGCGGCGTCGTTCTTGCGGGTCAACATGATGAAGCGGAAGACGTCCTTGCCGACCTCGGCGAGGACGTCGTGCAGCGTGACGATGCGGCCGGCGCGCTTGGACATCTTCAACGGCTGGCCCGCATCCATCAGGTTGACGAGCTGGCAGAGCCGGACATCGAGTTCGGCCCGACCCTCGGAGAGCGCCTCGACCGCCGCCTGCATCCGCTTGACGTAGCCGCCGTGGTCGGCCCCCCAGACATCGATCATTTGCGCGAAGCCACGGGCGTACTTGTCGTGGTGATAGGCGAGATCGGCCGCGAAATAGGTCCAGGCCCCGGTCGACCGCTTGAGTGGCCGGTCGATATCGTCGCCGAAGGCGGAAGACTTGAAGAGCAGCTGTGGCGCCGGTTCCCAGTCGTCGAGCTGCTTGCCCTTGGGCGGCGGCAGGGTGCCGGTGTAGAGCAGCCCGAGCCGCTCCAGATGCGCCAGCGCCGCGTCCACCTTGCCTGCCTCGACCAGCGCGCGCTCGGAGGTGAAGACGTCGAAGACGACGCCGAGCGAGGCGAGGTCGGCGCGGATCCGCTGCAGCATGGCAGCCGTCCCGGCCCGCCCGAAGGCATCGCGCCACTCGGCTTCGGGCACACCACGCCACGCCGCGCCGTCACGGGCTGCGATCGCCTCGGCCACCGGTACCAGCTCGGGCAAGGGATAGAGCCCCTCCGGCAGCGGCCCGGGGGCGTCGCCGAGCGCTTCGAGGTAGCGGTGGTGGATCGAGCGCGCGAGGATCTCGATCTGTGCCCCGGCATCGTTGATATAGTATTCGCGGGTCACGGCGAACCCGGCGAACGCCAGGAGTTCCGCGAGCGCATCGCCGAACACCGTCCCCCGGCCGTGGCCGACATGCAACGGCCCCGTCGGATTGGCCGAGCAGAACTCGACATTGACCGGCTCGCCCCGGCCGATGGCCGACCGGCCGTAATCCTCGCCCGCCGCGATGACCGCCGCGACCTGCGCCTGCACGAAGGCATCGGTGAAGGTCATGTTGACGAAGCCGGGTGGTACCGCTTCCGCCCGCGCCAGGACCTCGACATCGGCGAGCTCGGCCGCCAGCATCTCGGCGATCGCCAAGGGCTTCATCCGCGCCGGTTTCGCCAGCACCAGCGCCGCATTGGTCGCCGCATCCCCGTGCTCGCGCTCGCGCGGCGGCTCGACCGAGATCCGCTCGAGCGGCATGTCGGCCGGCAGGCTGCCCTTTTGCGCCAGCCGTAGAACCGCCTCGTGCACGGCCGTGAGAAGGGTGGCAAAAAGGTTCATCGGGTCATCCAAAGGTCAATAAAGATGAAATGCGGGGAGGATGATCCTCCCCACGCCCCACCGTTCCTTCGCGACGGCGCTCGTTCCGACGACAAAAGAATGGCGGGGTGCCGGGAGGTGCTACCTCCCCGCATCTTCCCTTATCAAGCTAATCCGCCGGCTCAGGGCCGAAACCCGGTAAGCTTGAAGAGGCGATCGTGCTCGTCCACCGCGAACCGGTCGGTCATGCCGGCGACATAGTCCCGCACCGCATCGGCCGTCGCCGGACTACCGGGTGCCCCGGCTCGGGCCTGCCAGCGATCCGGCAGGCAATCCGGGGCGGCGAGCAAGAGTTCGACGAGTTCGGTCACCAGCTGCCGGGCGGTCCGCGCCATCCGGTTGACCTTGTAGTGGCGGTACATCCGCTCGTGCAGGAAGCCGCGAAGCGCCTGCACCGCATCGGCCATCTCGATCGAGAAGCCGGCCAGCGGCCGCCCCGCGTCACGCACCTCCTGCACCGACCGGGGGCTCACCTCCAGCAGCCGGCGTTCGGTCTCCGCCACCAGATCGGCCACCATCCGATCGATCAACCGCCGGTTCACCTCGTGGATCAGCCGCCGGCGATCGACCCCCGGATAGGTCGCCTCGATCTCGGCGACGAGCGGCCCCACCACCGGCAGATGGGCGAGATCGTCGAGGCCGAAGAAGCCGGCCCGGAGCCCGTCGTCCATGTCGTGGTTGCAGTAGGCGATATCGTCCGCGATCGCCGCCAGCTGCGCCTCGAGCGGCGGCTGGCGGTCGAGCTGCATCGCTTCGGCCGAGGGGTGCTGGGCGATCACCGGGTGCGGTGTGGCCAGCGGCCCGTTGTGCTTGACCAGGCTCTCGAGCGTCACCGCCGAGAGGTTCAAGCCGTCGAAAAGCGCGTAGCGCTGCTCGAGCCGGGTGACGACCCGGAAGGTCTGGACGTTGTGATCGAAGCCGCCGAACCCGGCCAGCGCCGCATCGAGCGCCCACTCGCCGGCATGGCCGAAGGGACAGTGGCCGAGATCGTGCGCCAGGGCCACGGCCTCGGCCAGGTCCTCGTCGAGCCGGAGGGCGCGTGCCAGGGTCCGTGCGATCTGCGCCACCTCGAGGCTGTGGGTCAGCCGGGTCCGATAGTGGTCGCCCTCGAAATTGACCAGCACCTGGGTCTTGTATTCGAGCCGGCGAAACGCCGTGGAGTGGACCACCCGGTCCCGATCCCGCTGAAAATCGGAGCGCAGCTCGCTGCCGGGCTCGACGACCAGCCGTCCGCCCGACAACGCCGGTGTGGCCGCATGAACGGCAGGGCTCGGCAACGGCGACAAAACCCGGTTTGACAAGGGATCGCGACTTCTTACATCTCGGGATGCAGCGGACTTTCGCAACATAGGTGTCGAGAATGGCCGAGATCAAGGCAGCCGAGGCCCCCGCCCGCCCGGCCCCGATCAGCGTTAGCGCCAACGCCGCGCGTCGCGTCAAGCGGATCATCGAGGCCGAGGGCAAGACGGATTTGAAGCTTCGGGTCAGCGTCTCCGGCGGTGGCTGCTCGGGTTTCCAGTACAGTTTCGCCCTCGACGACAAGAGCGAGCCGGACGACGTCAGCATCGAGAAGGACGGCGTCACCGTGGTCGTCGACGGCATGTCGCTGATGTACGTGTTGGGCTCCGAGCTCGATTTCGTCGAGGACCTGACCGGCTCGTACTTCCGCATGACCAACCCGAACGCTACCGCGAGTTGTGGCTGCGGCACGTCCTTCGCTATCTAGTGCGTTGAAGATCACCACCTGGAACGTCAATTCGATCCGCAAGCGCGAAGCCATCGTGCTGGACTGGCTCGCCGCCAACGACCCCGACGTGCTGCTGTTGCAGGAAACCAAGGTGGTCGACGCGAGCTTTCCGCAGGAGAGCTTCGCGACCAGGGGCTACCACCTCGCCCTGGCCGGTGAGCCCGGCCGCAACGGGGTCGCGATCATCAGCAAGACGCCGATCGAAGACGTGACCAGGGGCCTCCCCGGCGACGACGACGACAGCCAGGCCCGCTACATCGAGGCCACCATCGAGGGCCTGCGCATCGCCTCGGTCTACGTCCCGAACGGTACGAGCACCGAAAGTCCCAACTTCGCCTACAAGCTCGCCTTCTACGCGCGGCTGCGCCGCCACGCGGCGACGCATCTCGAAGCCGAAACGCCCTACGTCCTCGGCGGCGACTTCAACGTGGCGCCCGAGCCTGTCGACGTCTACGACCCCGCCGAATGCGAGGGCACGATCTGCTACCACCCCGCGGAGCGCCACGCGCTGCGCAGCCTCACCAACCAGGGCCTCTACGACGCCTTCCGTGCCGTCCACCCCACCCGCCGCCGATACACCTGGTGGGACCTGCGCGGCGGGTCCTGGGAACGCGACGAAGGCCTGCGCATCGACTACCTCCTGCTCTCGCCGCAAGCCACCGATCGCCTCGAGGAAGCCGACAGCGACCCGAAGACCAGGGCCGGCAAAGGCATCTCGGACCACATCCCGACCTGGTGCGTGTTGGGATAGGAAAAGAAGAGAAAAGCGGGGGAAATGATTTCCCCCGTACCCCCTTCGGCCTTTGGTGAGGGGGTGTGAAGCGTTCGCGTCAGATGCCGGGGTTCGGCCCGGCCACGACCTTGGCGTCGTAGAGTTCGCCGATTTGTCGTTGGCCGAGGCCGAGGATGTCGGCCAGGATCGGCTCGGTGTGCTCGCCGAGGATCGGGGCCGGCCGGGGGGCTTCGCGCTCGAGGGCGCTGAAGTCGAAGGGGCTGCCGGGAACCGGGAAGGTGCCGATGCCGGGCTGCTCGAGATTGCTGAAGAGCGGGTTCTCGGGCGACAGGTCGGGATCCAGCCTGACCGCCTCGGCGAAGCTCCGGAACTCGGACCAGGTCAAGCCGGCGGCTTCGAAAGCGTCGGCGAAATCGGCCACCCGCCGCGCCGCGAACCAGGGTGCCAGGATCGCCGTGATCTCGTCCCGGGCGCGGAACCGGTCGCCCTCCCGGCGGAGATCGAGGCCGAGCCGCTCGCCGAGTGCGGCCATGGCCTCGCCCGTCTCGGTGATCTTGACGAGTCCTCGCCACTGCCGGTCGGTGAGGCCGATCACCATCACCCGCCGACCGTCGGCGCAGACGAAGTCCTGGCCGTAGGCGCCGTAGAGGCTGTTGCCGTATTTCGGCCGATCGAACCCGTTGACCGCGACCTCGCCGATGATCCCGAGATTGCCGAGCATGGCGGCGGCCACGTCCTTGAGCGCGATTTCGACGAGTTGCCCCTCGCCGGTCTTGAGCCGGTGCCGTTCGGCCGCCAAGAGACCCATCGCCACCATCTGTCCCGAGATGCAGTCCCAGGCGGGCAGCACGTGGGCGATCGGCTCCTCGGACCCTGCCGGGCCGGTGGCATGGGGAAAGCCCACGGCCGGATTGACGGTGTAGTCGACCGCGGGGCCGTGCTGCCGCGTGCCGGCCAGGGCCACCATGATCAGATCCGGGCGGCGGGCGGAAAGGGCAGGGTAGTCCATCCAGCCGCGAATCCTGAGATTGGTGAGAAAGCAGCCGGAATCCGGCCCGGGTGCGGTGATCAGGGCCGTCACGATCTCCTGGCCCTCGGGCCGCGACATGTCGACGGCGATCGATCGCTTGCCCTTGTTGAGCCCGGCCCAGAAAAGGCTCTTGCCCTCGCTGGTCACCGGCCAGCGATGCGCATCGAGGCCGCCCTGCAGCCGATCGAAGCGGATCACGTCCGCCCCCATCTGCGCCAAGGTCATGCCGGCGAGCGGCACGGCGACGAAGGCGGAGCCTTCGACCACGCGAAGGCCGTTCAAGATCCCCATCGAATTGTCTCCTGCAAGCGTTGTCCGGGCCGCCGCCTCACCACGTCACCGTCGCCTGCATGCAGGCATGGCCATCGCCGTTGACCGTCGCCAAGTGCTGCTCGTTTCCCTCGATGGCGGTGCCCACGACCTGCACCGGCTCGAAATGGAACAGCGGGCGCACGCCCCGGAAGCTGTAGGTTTTCGGCATCGCACCTTCACGGTGGCGGCGGGCGGCCTCCATGATCAGGACGGCCTGTAGCGGGCCGTGGACGACGAGGCCCGGGTATTTCTCGACCTCGCGGGTGTAGTCGAGATCGTAGTGGATGCGGTGGCCGTTGAAGGTGACGGCGGAAAAGCGGAACAGCTTGACCGTGTCGATCGCCACCTGCTCGCGAAAGGCGACGGGTGCGGGTGGCTCGACCGGTGGTGGCGGGGCGAAGCGCTCGGGGATGGCGACGTAGACGATGTCCTGCTCCTCGACGACGGCGAGGCCCTGTTCGGTCGAGAACCGGTGCTCCACCGTCACGAAGACCATCCTGCCGGCGCGGCCGGCCTTGTCCTTCACCGAGAGGATGGTCGAGCGCCGCTCGAACGGCTCGCCGATTCGGATCTCGCCCATAAAGTGCAGTCGTCCGCCGGCCCACATCCGCCGCTCGAGCGGCACCGGTGGCAAGAAACCGCCGCGCTTCGGATGGCCGTCCGGGCCCAGCCCGGACATCGGCGTGGTCGGCAAAAAGGCGAGCCAATGCCAGAGCGCCGGCAGCATGCCGCCGGCGACCAGCCCGAGCCGCTCACGTGCCGCCTGGTCGAGATCGAGGGTCGCCGCCAGACCAGCGACCTGCTGAACCGTGACCGAGTCGGTCGCCGTCTCGGCCCGTCCGACCCAGGCGGAAAACTCGCCATCTGCCGTCATGCCATCCTCCGCTGGCACTCGCCGGGTCCAGCCTTAGGTGTCCGCCGCAGCATTCGTCAAGCCGCGAAACAAAGGTCACCGAGGACTTCGGGAAGGCGTTCCTCCCCGGTTCTTTTGTCTATCCCTCGCCGCCCGTAACGAGCCACTGGAGGTAGTGCTGTTCACCGCCACTGATCGGCAGCACGAGGAAAGCCGGCAGGTCGTAGCTGTGGTGTTCTTTGACGAGATCTTCGAGAGCTTCGACTGCGGCGTCGGTCGTCTTCAGATAAACGACCCATTCGGGCTCCTCGGCGATCTCGCCTTGCCAGCGATAGACTGCGGTGATCGGCCCGTGGATATTGGCGCAGGCCGCGAGCCCGGCTTCGACGGCGGCACGGCCGATGGCCCTGGCCTCGGCGTCGCTGCCGCAATTGGTCTGCACGATGACCGGCGCTGGACTGTCCGGCATCGGCTAGACGATCTTCTGGCCGGTCGCCTCCCAGTCCTTCAGGAAGGCGGCGAGGCCCTTGTCGGTCAGTGGATGCAGGGCGAGTTGGCGGAGCACCGCGGGCGGCAGGGTGGCGACGTGCGCCCCCATCTTGGCCGCCTCGATGACGTGACCCGGGCTCCTGACCGAGGCGACCAGCACCTCGGTGCGAATGCTCTCGTACTGCGCGTAGATTTGGCAGATGTCGCTGATCAGCTCCAGCCCGTCGAGGCCGATATCGTCGAGCCTGCCGACGAAGGGCGAGATGTAGGTGGCCCCGGCCTTGGCCGCGAGGAGCGCCTGGGCGGCGGTGAAGCAGAGCGTGACGTTGACCTTCACGCCGTCGGCGGTCAGCCGCTTGGTCGCCTTGAGGCCGTCCCAGGTGAGCGGCACCTTGATCGTGACGTTGGCGGCGATGGGGGTGAGCCGGGCCGCCTCGGCGAGCATCCCGTCGAGGGTGGTGGCGGCCACTTCGGCGCTGACCGGGCCGGGCACGAGGTCGCAGATCTCGGCGATCACCTCGAAGAAGTTGCGCCCGCTCTTCATGATCAGCGACGGGTTCGTCGTCACGCCGTCGACGAGGCCGGTCGCCGCCAAGTCCCTGATCTCGGCGACATCGGCCGTGTCCACGAAAAACTTCATGCCTTTTCCCCGAAAGCCGACACCTGACAAAACGTGCCTGCCCGGTGCCGCGCGCTCTGTGGGACAGCGAGCGGAATGCGACATCGAGCGGGCGGGCCCGCCTGCGTTCTCGACTATGGCATCCGCCGCTTGCGAAACCGTTAACGGCGCCGGCCGAAAGCGTTGGTCAGTGCGCGTAGATGCGCTTCGGGGTATACTGACCTTCGTCGACGTTGTCGAACAGCTCCGCGATCTGCGGATGGTTCACCGGCTCACCGGTCGCATCGACCAGCAGGTTCTGCTCCGAGACGTAGGCCACGTAGTAGGCTTCGGCGTTCTCGGCGAGCAGATGGTAGAAGGGTTGATCCTTGGCCGGGCGGATTTCCTCCGGGATCGATTCGTACCATTCCTCGGAATTGGCGAACTCGGGGTCGACGTCGAAAATCACCCCGCGGAACGGGAAGACCCGGTGCTTGACGACTTGGCCGATCGTGAATTTGGCAGCTCTCGCTTGCATTCTCCTGTACTCCATGGGCTACCTGAAGCATGCGCGCTCCTGCACTCCATGGGCTACCTGAAGCATGCGCGCGCAGGACCTCAGCAATCCTTGCTTGGAGATATGGGGTGGCGGACGGGGAGCGCCAAGTGCCCGGCGCGAAGCCGGCGCCTGCACCGGTGCAGGCGCGGTTTCTGCCACCTCTTGCCGGCTGCATGCCGTGATCGGTCCGCCTACCGGCCGTCGCGCAGGTTCAAGATGAGCGACGAGGTGTCCCAGCGGCCACCGCCTTTCTGCTGGATCAACCGGTAGAGCTGATCGACCACGGCGGTGACCGGCAAGGCGGCGCCGTTGCGCCGCGCCTCCTCCATGCAGATCGCGAGATCCTTGCGCATCCAGTCGACCGCGAAGCCGAAATCGAACTTGCCCTCGGCCATGGTCGGCCAGCGATTGACCATCTGCCAGGAGCCGGCGGCACCGCCCGAGACCACCTCCAGCACCTTGGCCGGATCGAGCCCCGCCTTCTGGGCGAAGTTCAGGCCCTCGCCGAGGGCCTGGACCAAGCCGGCGATGCAGATCTGGTTGACCATCTTGGTGAGCTGGCCGGCGCCGACCTCGCCGATCAGCCGGACCGTCTTGCCGTAGGCCTGCATGACGGGCTCGGCCGCGGCGAAATTGGCTTCCGAGCCGCCGCACATGATCGACAGCACGCCGTTCTCCGCACCCGCCTGACCGCCGGAGACCGGGGCATCGACGAACCCTACGCCCGCCTTCTCCGCCGCCTCGCCGAGTTCCCGGGCGAGTTCGGCCGAGGCCGTGGTATGGTCGACCAGAACGGCACCCTGATCGATGCCGGCCATGACCCCGTCGTCGCCGTAGACCACCGAGCGGACGTCGTCGTCGTTGCCGACGCACATCATCACGAACGCGGCCCCGGCTGCCGCCTCGCGCGGCGTGCGGTGCGCCTTGCCGCCGTGCTCGGCAGCCCACGCCTCGGCCTTCGCGAAGGTGCGGTTGTAGACGCTGACCTCGTGACCCTGCGCGGCCATGTGCCCGGCCATCGGGTAGCCCATCACACCGAGGCCGATAAACGCGGTCTTGGCCATTGTTGTTTCCTTCGTTGTCTCGATTTTTCGACGTCGATGCCGTTCTCGGCCGGCATCCGGCCTTGCGCGCACGAGGCTAATCGCACACCAAGGGTCCGACAAGCCGAGCGCCGGTGAAGGGCCCGGCCATTTCACAGGGCGGAAAACGGACGAGGTGCCCGAATTGACCCAGACGACTGTCGCCGACGACGCAACATCCGGCACGACCGGTGCGAGCGACGCGCAGCGGCAACAGGTGATCCGTCTTTCCGACTACACCCCACCGGCCTATCGCACGGTCGACGTGGCCTTGACCTTCGCCCTCGATCCGGAGACGACGCACGTCACCTGCGTGCAGCGATTCGAACGGGTCGGCGATGCACCGAGCCCGTTGGTCCTCGACGGCGAGAACCTGGAGCTCGTCGCGATCCGACTGGACGGTTCGCCGCTTGCGGATCGTTTCTGGCGCCTCGATGCCGACAGCCTGACCCTGCTCGAGCCGCCGGCGAGCTTCACCCTGGAGATCGAGAACCGCATCCACCCCAGGACCAACACCGCCCTCGAGGGCCTCTACATCTCCTCCGACATCTTCTGCACCCAGTGCGAGGCCGAGGGTTTTCGCCGGATCACCTGGTTTCAGGACCGCCCCGACGTGATGACCCGCTTTCGCGTCAGGATCGAGGCCGACAAGGCCGCCTACCCGCAGCTGCTCTCCAACGGTAATCCGGTGGGCGAGGGCGACCTCGCCGACGGCCGCCACTATGCGCTCTGGGACGACCCGTTCCCCAAGCCGGCCTATCTGTTCGCGCTGGTGGCCGGCGACCTCGCTTTGCTCGAGGATCACTACACCACCGGTTCCGGCCGCCGGGTGACGCTCCGGATCTATTCCGAGCACGAGAACATCGACCAGTGCCACCACGCCATGGCCTCGCTCAAGAAGGCGATGGCCTGGGACGAGGAGCGCTACGGTCTCGAATACGACCTCGACCTCTTCATGATCGTCGCGGTTGCCGACTTCAACATGGGGGCCATGGAGAACAAGGGCCTCAACATCTTCAACACCTCGGCGACCCTGGCGCATCCCGAGACGGCGACCGATGCCGACTTCGTCCAGGTCGAGCGGATCATCGCCCACGAGTACTTCCACAACTGGACCGGCAACCGGGTGACCTGTCGCGACTGGTTCCAGCTGACCTTGAAGGAAGGGCTGACCGTCTTTCGCGACCAGCAGTTCACCGCCGACATGCACTCGCCCGCCGTGAAGCGGATCGGCGACGTCACGCTCCTGCGCGAAGGCCAGTTTCTCGAAGATGCGGGGCCGCTGGCGCATCCCATCCGGCCGGCCGAATACATGGAGATCAACAATTTCTACACGCGGACGGTCTACGAGAAGGGCGCCGAGGTCATCCGCATGATCCACACGCTGATCGGCGATGATGCCTTCCGTCGCGGCATGGACCTCTATTTCGCGCGGCACGACGGCGAGGCGGTCACCTGCGAGGACTTCGTTGCCGCGATGGCCGAGGTTTCCGGTCGCGACTTCGGCCAATTCATGCGCTGGTACAATCAGGCCGGCACGCCGGTCCTGCGGGTCGAGGACGACTTCGATGCGGTGCGCCGCCGCTATACGCTGACGATCAGCCAGGACACGCCGGCGAGCCCGGGCCAGCCCGAGAAGCTGCCGTTCGTGATCCCGATCCGCCTCGGCCTCATCGATCGGCCGAGCGGGGCACCGCTGCCGCTGCGGCGCGAAGGCGAAAATGCGGCCAGGGGCAACGAGCGCGTCCTCGAGCTCACCGAGGCCCGCCAGTCCTTCACCTTCGAGGACATCGACCGGCCGCCGCTGCCGTCGCTGCTGCGCGGCTTTTCCGCTCCGGTCAAGCTGGAGACGGCGCTCGAGCGCAGCGATCTCGCGGCCATGCTGGCGCACGATCCGGACACCTTCAATCGCTGGGAAGCGGGACAGCGGCTGCTGCTCGATCTGCTGCGCGAGCTGTTGCGTGATCATCAATCCGGCCGGGCGATGACCCTCGATCCGAGTCTGGCACCGGCCCTGCGCAAGGTCCTCGACGACCGGACGAGCGATCCGGCCTTCACCGCCCGGGTGGTGACGCTGCCCAGCCGCTCGCTGTTCGCCCAGGGATTGCGGGTGATCGACGTCGAGGGGGTCGACGCCGTGGCCCGCTTCATGCGCAAGGAGATCGGCCATCTCCTGCGCGACAACTGGCTCGCCATCCTCGAGGCCGCGGGTGAACCGCATCTCGAAGCGGTGATCGACGGCGCCCCCTCGACCGAAGCGATGGCCAACCGGTCCTTGAAGAACACCGCACTCGCCTACCTCGTCTGGTCCGGCCTCGAGACGGCGCCCGCCGTCGCCACGGCGCAATACACCGGGGCGCGCAACATGACCGATCGGATCGCAGCGCTCCGGGCCCTCGCCGATGTGCAGGCCGAAGGCTACGAGGCGCTGCTGGAGGACTTCTATCGACGTTTCGAGAGCGCACCGCTCGTCGTCGACAAATGGTTCGCCCTGCAGGCACTGATCGAGGACGACCGGAGCGTCGAGCGGGTCGGCCGGCTGATGCATCACCCGTCTTTCACGTTGACCAATCCCAACCGGGTACGGTCGCTCGTGGGCATGTTCGCCACCGGCAATCTCACCGGCTTCCACCGCGCGGACGGTGCCGGCTACCGGCTGCTCGGCGACACGGCCCTCGAGCTCGACCGCAAGAACCCGCAGATTGCGAGCCGCCTGCTGCTGCCGCTCGGTCGCTGGCGCCGCTACGACACCCATCGCGGCGAGCTGATGCGCGCCCAGCTCGAGCGGGTCGCCGCGGCCCCGGGCCTCAGCAAGGACGCCTACGAAGTCGTGAGCAAGAGCCTGCGCAGCTGACGTGAACCGAACGCCGAGCTCCCCGAGTTTCTGCCTGTTCGGGGCCGGCGGGTGGTCGTTCGCTGGTCGCTCGAGCACAGTATAGGGGCCGTTCTACGGCGAGCTGTCGCGTTCCTGCCGTTCGGGACAAAGTGAAAGCAGCCACCGTCTGCGCTTTCGCCGCGCGCTATGTCCCAATCCCCTAACCTCGGTCAATGCGCGCCGCGACTTGTCGGGTTACCCTCGAACAGTCGAAAAGATGCGGAGAATGGGCAGCTACAGAAGTTGACGCTCGTACCGCGGGAGGAAGCCCGATGTTGACACCGCGACTGCAGCGCGACGGTCGTCGATTGGCCTCGGTGCGGGCTGTCGCCGAATTCGCCGGCGATCCGCAGCGGCAGCAGCGCTGCCCCGTTTGCGACATTCTCGCCGCTCTGCCGCTGGTGCGGGCCCTGGCCAGGGTGCGTACGGCAACGCCCGACGCCGCCGAGGCGCTGGCCTGTGCCACGCTGCAGCGGGCCCTGGTGGCACTGACCGACGATCCGGCTGCCGAGCGCCCCGCCGGCGAAGATTTTCGGCCGTGGTTGCTCGAGCTTCAGCGGGATCTCTTCGTGACCGCCCGGTTTGCTGCCGCCTCGATCGATGGCTGCGGCGAAGCGGTGGTGGCCGAGCCGGGGCGCGGTGCCACGGCTGCGTGGCAGGTGCTGCACCGGGCTCTCCTGGCCTTGCCCGACCAGCTGCGCGAGGCGCTCGTGCTCGCCGACGGTGCGGGATACGACAGCGCCGAACTCGCCCGCCTTTCCGGTTGTCGCACAGCGGCGATCCGCGACCGCGTCCGCGAGGCTCGCGCCGCGCTTTTGGCGGCACTGGCGCCGCCGCGGTCCGAGCGCTCGACCTTCGGCGGCCGTGGCGCCTGCCGGCTGTCGTTTGACTTTCGGCGCGGCCCGCGTCCCGTCGCCGATGCTCGCCCGGCGGCGACCGTGCAGTCGGCCGTTCGGCAATCGGTGCTGTCCCCGCGACCGCGTGCCCTGCCGCCGGCGGACGAGGCGCTGGATGACGAGCAGTGTTTCGCGCGGCGGCTCGGCATCGCCCTCTACGCTGCCTTGCTTCGGGGCTGTGCCGACGGCGGCCAGAGGCGGGCTCTCGGCCAACTGCTCGTCGACGAAGCGGCCGGATCGCTGCCGGCGTCCGGGCAGTCGACCAGGGCGTCGCGGATCGGACGGGCGAGCCGCACGAACTGGCTGAGGCTCATGTTCATCGCCTATGCATCCCCAGCGCCGGGCCGCGTGGACTCCTCCGGAAACCTCGCCGTTTCTGCCAATTCGGGCTAGAATTGGGCTCAAGGATCGAGGAGAGCGCCATTGCCGAGCCGGGCCGGGTTTTGGAGCGTGGAAGATCGCCTGAAGGAG
>Ga0081535_100025_pt1 | contig 115722 bp, 115 predicted proteins | sample HotLakmasection3_FD_71020 | JGI IMG/M metagenome (GOLD analysis project Ga0081535, IMG submission 71020) | Hypersaline microbial mat communities from Hot Lake, Washington, USA - Section #3 (SPADES assembly) (version 2) | ecosystem: Environmental > Aquatic > Non-marine Saline and Alkaline >... | reverse complement strand
GAGAATCTGCGTCCCCCGTGACCGATAGCGGATCTGCCCTCCTGCTTTTTCCAGACCATCGGCCAGGGCCTGGGCAATACGACCGACCCCTCCTTTGGGATAGTTGACGCCGCCGTAATGCCGATCACTGAAGACCATCCCGGCATTAATCAACGGGGTGCGGTCAGCAGGTACCACCGACCAGCAGTAGCACTCCATGTCGATAAACCGCAGCAGTTCAGGGTCCTGAATATACTTTCTGGCGACGCGACCAACGTTGAAGGGCAGGCGCTTTGCCAATCCCAAACAGGCCAGGGGATGCTGAAAGAAGACTCGGGCCACGTAGCGGGGCTCTTCCAGAGAAAGCAATTCCATGGCATTCAGGCAGTGGAAGACCTGCCAGCATTCGTCGTAAAACTGACGGATGCCCCGGCCCTCGTGGGGGAAGCGATCGCACAGTTCCTGCAGAAATTGTTCGTAGTTGCGATGGACCCGCACATTCAGGCCATCGGGCAGGTGGTAGTGGACCTGCACCGGGTCAGGCAGGGTCTCCAGAGCCATGCCGACTGCATCCAGCGCTCGCGTCAGCAGGTTGGTGGTGCCCTGGTTACCGAACCCAAAAATCATCGAAGCGCCCACGTCAAAGCGGTAGCCGTCGCGCTCAAAATATCCGGCACTGCCGCCGGGGATTAAATAGCGTTCTAAAACCAGAACTGACGCCCCTTTCGCCGCCAGTTGGGTGGCAGTGACCAGGCCGCCAATGCCCGAACCAATAACGATGGCGTCCCAATTAGCAGAAGAAGTCTGCATAGGCAGCAGGTTGCGATGAAGTGGTACTGGCCTGACCGTAGGCCCGCTGAATATTATCGTAGGTCATCACCGCCTGGGGCACATCATTGGCCAGCAGGGTGCGGTTCAGCAGCAGCAGCCGGTCGTAGCGATGCAGGGCCTCTCCCCACTCATGGCTAGAAACCAGCAGAATTTTGCCCTCGTCTTTAAGCTCATTCAGAATGGTGAGCATCAGCCCTTCGGTTTTGCGGTCAATGCCAGTGAAGGGCTCATCAAGCAGCAACAGGTCGGCATTCTGGGCCAGGGCACGGGCCAGAAAAACTCGCTGCTGCTGCCCACCCGACAACTCCCCCAGGGAACGATCGGCTAGATGCAGCATATCGACCCGCTCAAGGGCTACGGTCACCCGCTGCTTGGCAGCCTGACTGGGCCGACAAAACCAACCGGCCAGCACAGATTGCGCCATCATGGCAACGTTCCAGGCGGTGATGGGGTAATCCCAGTCGATGTGCGATCGCTGGGGCACATAGGCCACCCGCTGCTTATTTTTCCGCAGGGGCATCCCTTCAAACAACACCTGCCCCTGAAACGGCACCAATCCCAAAAGCGCCTTGATAAATGTGCTCTTGCCAGCCCCGTTGGGGCCAATTAACCCAATCAATTCACCCCGCCCCAGGGTTACAGAAACATCTTGCAGAGCGAGAGCGCTGCGGTATCGAGCTGACAGTTGGCGAACCTCAAGGCTCATACTAGAAAATGATAACCATTATCACCCGTATTATAACCGCGATTGGTGATGTCGCCCATCGGTTGAGAAGGACAACGAAGCCGCAACAGCCCCTAAGGCCAAAAATCTAAACGGCCTTTAGCAACATAAAGAGAAAAGCAACCATCAATCGCACTATTTTTGTACTATTTTTAGTTCTTTTGATCTATAATTCTGATTACGTTTCACATCATCCTGCTTTAGCATGCGTGGCTTATGTTTGCTCGTTTCGAGTCCAGGGTCGACTGGCAGTTTGTTTCGCTAGCAGCTCAATCCCTTATCGTTGCAGCGGTTGGAGTTTGGGGCATCATGGAATTTAGCCAATATTCTGAAAAAATTCATGCTGAACAGCAGTCTCCTGCACCGGTCGAGCAGGCTGAGCTAAATCCCTGGGCCGGTTCATCCTTTCCCCTCGAAAATTTCACCGCTTACACCTCTCCCTTCGGCTATCGCAACCATCCCTTCGGGGGTTACCGATTCCATTACGGTCTGGATTTTGCTGCTCCCATGGGCAGCTACATCCGCAACTGGTGGGATGGAACCGTGATTCAAGTTTCAGAAGGTACCGCCTGCGGTACTTCAGCGATTATTCAATCGGGTAAATGGACCCATGTTTACTGCCATATGCAGGGGCACATTGTGGTTGAAAAAGAAGGCGGACGAGTCCTGGTGGACCGAGAAGGCGGCATTGCCCTGCGCCAGGGAACCCAAATTCGAGCCGGAGAAAAAATTGGTCGCGTCGGCATGACCGGCAGTACCACCGGACCGCATTTGCACTGGGGGCTTAAATACGACGGGGTGTGGGTTGACCCGGCGGTGGTCATTAAAGCGATGTACGACAGCCAGTAGCTCTCATATGCAGTTAAATGGGGGATGGTCATTTATTTCCCCTGCGCCTGTGTCTGATGCTAAACCCTCCCGTTCTCTGGCCAATATTGCTGGTATTGTCGCGGCGGCAACTATCATCAGCAAGCTGTTTGGGTTATTTCGCCAGCAGGCGATTGGAGCAGCGTTTGCGGTAGGTCCGGTGGCCGATGCCTACAGCTTTGCCTATATCATTCCCGGCTTTCTGCTGATTCTGCTGGGGGGTATCAACGGTCCTTTCCATAGCGCCATTGTTAGCGTGGTTACCAAGCGCCCCAGGGAAGAGACTGCCCCCCTGGTGGAATCTATCAATACCCTGGTAGGGCTGATTTTGCTCAGCCTGTCGGTGTTTCTGTTCCTATTGGCAGGACCCATCATCGACCTGATTGCCCAGGGCTTATCTCAAACCGACCCCGTAGCGCGTGACATTGCCGTATTACAGTTGCGGATTATGTCGCCTATGGCGCTGTTGGCGGGGTTGATTGGCATTGGCTTTGGCACCTTAAATGCCGATAACCAGTTCTGGCTGCCTTCTTTAAGCCCGATTTTTTCTAGCGGAGCGGTGCTGGTGGGCCTGGGCCTTTTGTTTGCCGCCATTGGGCGCGACATTACCAGTCCAGAGTTTTACCTGGTGGGTGGGGTTGTACTGGCAGCCAGTACCCTGGGCGGTGCGTTTCTGCAGTGGTTGGCCCAGCTGCCGGCCCTGTGGAAGTCTGGCCTGGGGCGTCCCAGGCTGCGCTTTGACTGGTCTGATGCCGGGGTACGGCAGGTGCTCAGCATTCTCATACCTGCAACGTTATCGTCGGGGATGCTGCAGATTAACTTGTTTACAGATTTATTCTTTGCGTCCTTTATCCCTGGGACAGCGGCGGCTCTGAGCTACGCCAACCTGCTGGTACAGACCCCGTTGGGGATTATTTCTAACGTCATTCTGGTGCCGTTTTTGCCGGTATTTTCCCGCCTGGCAGACCCCATGCACTGGCCAGAGCTGAAGTTACGCATTCGCCAGAGTCTACTCTTTACGGCCCTGACCATGCTGCCCCTGGGGGCCTTATTCGTAGTTCTGGCGCTGCCCATTGTGCGCGTGATTTATGAACGGGGGGCCTTCGATGCCGAAGCCTCTGCCCTGGTGACGTCGGTGCTCATGGTCTACGGCCTGGGCATGTTTGTCTATTTAGCCAGAGATGTACTGGTGCGGGTGTTTTACGCCATGGGAGACGGGCAAACCCCGTTTCGCATTAGCCTGGTAAACATTGTGCTGAATGGGGTGCTGGACTATATCTTTATTCGTCAATTTGGGGCACCGGGTCTGGTACTGGCAACGGTGGGGGTGAATATATTTTCCACGCTGGTGATGGTGATGGTGTTGCACAAGAGGCTGCGCGGACTACCTCTGCTGGAATGGGGCGGCGCGATCGCAGCCCTTACTGCAGTCAGCCTGATGGCTGGCGGGGCCGCATTCGGCAGCTTCCGAGGGCTGGAATCCTGGCTGGGCAGCGAGGGAATTTTGGTTCTACTGATACAACTGTTAATTCCTGGCCTGGTGGGAGTGTTGATATTTGCTTTAGGTGCCATCTTGCTCCCCATTCCCGAAGCCGGACAGTTACTGAACCGCCTGAAGCAAAAGATCAGCCGCCGATAAGGTTCTCGCCAACGGATACTTCATTCTCGTGCAGTCAAACATCCATGCCTAAATAACGCCATGACGACCCAAGGCGCTCCCTGACTCTCTCACTCCCTGACTCTCCCGCTCCCTGGCTCCCTGACTCTCTCGCTCTCTCACTCCCTGACTCTCTCACTCCCTGACTCTCTCGCTCTCTCACTCCCTGACTCTCTCGCTCTCTCGCTCCCTGACTCTCTCGCTCCCTGGCTCCCTGGCTCCCTGACTCTCTCGCTCTCTCGCTCCCTAAATTAACCCCAGCAAGAATCAACACAATAGGGCTTAATTTCCTTCCGCCTGAATTCTCTCGGCCTCTTGCAGAGCCAGGGTCTTGTTTTGAATGTAGGTTTCCATGCGGTCCTGGGCGATGGGGTAGCGTTCGTCTTCGAGAGAAACCTCTGACATCAAATCTGAAGCCCGCTGCCAGCGGACTGCTAGATCCAGCCATTCTGCAGCGGTTTCGGCAGATTTTCCGTCTTCTACTGATTGCTGGGCGATGCGAACCGCCAGTACAAACGGGTCTTGGTCCGCAGATACCTCGGGCGCTGGGGGTTGGTCGGGATTGGTGACTTCTTGACCGGGCAATATGGCTCCCAGGTCAAACCCCAGCCAATCTTTCGTCGCCCAGCCCACCATCAGCAGCAACAAAATCAGGCTGGCTCCACCAATGAGCCCCCGCCAAAAAGCCAACTGACTGGGAGATCCTTTCTTAGATGGCAAGTCATCCAGAAACGGATTGCGCTGCCGGGGAGCCCGCAGGTCTTGCCAGAACCGCATGATAGGATTGGGGCGTTTGAGGGTAATGGGCTCTGACCACAGTAGATTATGTTCTGGGTCTCGCTTGATTTCATCTAGCCAGAGCAACTGCTGCTCCTGCACGATGCGGCTGTTAATGTGGACTTTAGTAACACCTTTAGGGCTGATGGATTCCAGCACCGTGCGGACTTCATTAACTATGGCATCCTGGGTCAACTGGTCTTCTCTAGGAGCTTCGACCAGTAACTGCAAAACGCCATTATCTTGCACGGCTCTCGTTCTAATACCAGTGGTGGCAAAATGCTCATTCAAAATTTGAATGATGGCGGCAATGCTTCCTTGTCGGGCCTGGAGGTCGATATCGTCAATGGTAGGAGCCATGATATGAGTTCCGCAGCTACGAGTGTAGCCCACTATTTTAAACGGTTATATGATCCCCGAATTATAGTCAGGCGTTGTCATGTTCGCAATCATTGAAACGTTTTAGCTGCCAAAGTTCCGTATTGTAAAGGTTTTCGCAATTCTGATGCCAGCGGTTGCGATCCAGCCAGAATTCAAACAAGCCCGTGGGTTGGATGGAAAAGCCCCAGGTGCGATCGCTCCCCAGCAAACAGGCCATCAACTGCTGCATGATCCAGTGATGGCTAACGACCCAGATCTGGTCTCCGTTCTGGTGCCGATTCACCATGTCGTCAATAAATTTTTGGGCTCGCTGCCGCCCCTCGCTTATGGTTTCAGCCTGGGGAATGGGTCGCCAGTCAAGGGACTGCTCTAGAGATTGACATAGCTCAGGATATTGTTTTTGGGCTTCTTGCCAGGTGAGTCCTCCCAGCACTCCGTTGTTGTACTCCTTCAGTTCGTCTTTAAACTGCAGGGGAATGTCCAGCTTAGGAAGGTCAACCGCTTCCCTTGCCTGGCTAAAGGCGGACCAGAGGTTCTGCCAGGTTTCGGTGGCTCGCTGGAGGGGACTGCAATACCCATGGGTGGGATGCCAACCCTCCCGAGCCAGGCGCTGACCTAACTGCTGGGCCTGCCTGCGGCCTGCACCCGTGAGGGCCGTAGAAGACCAGCCCTCCATGCGTCCCTCTACATTGCCAAGGGATTCTCCATGACGAATAAACAGGAGTTTAATGCAGGTCATAACCAGGCTAAGTCGTCTGTGTCTATGGACGGTTTTACTCTATCTATAGACAAGCCCCAGCTTCATGGCAAGAAGCTGGGGCAAATTGGTCGTTCCATTTGTGGTCGTTTGCCCTTAAGATAGCCCCCAAACATAAGGAATTCATAAGGCTTTCTGCCTTATGAACCCCCAATAGAGACTGTATCTCTTATGAATCTCTTACCCAAAAATCCTAAAATCCTTCCATAATTGCTGTTGGGGCTGTCATTTTCTTTTGACATTGTGTCCCCTAAAAATTCAACTTTTCTCGTCATTAGGAGTCAACACACAATGCCATTAACCAAGCGTTGTATTGCCGAATTTTTCGGCACTTTGTGGTTAGTTTTAGGCGGCTGCGGCAGTGCAGTACTGGCCGCCGTTTTCCTCGATGGTAGCGGGGCGTTTAATCTTGGCATTGCCTTTGTTGGGGTGTCGCTAGCCTTTGGCCTGACGGTATTGACTATGGCCTATGCTATCGGCCATATTTCTGGCTGCCACCTCAATCCGGCAGTGTCGTTTGGTCTATGGGCCGGGGGAAGGTTCCCTAGTGGTGAACTCCTACCCTATATTGTGTCCCAGGTGCTGGGAGCCGTGGTAGGGGCCGGCATTGTATACCTGATTGCTTCCGGCCAGCCCGAATTTGCGATTGATCCCACCAGCTCCAATCCTCTGGCCACCAATGGTTATGGCGCTCATTCTCCGGGAGGATATGGCCTTTTTGCCGCTTTTGTGTGCGAAGTGGTGATGACCTTTTTCTTTCTCATGATTATTTTGGGCGCTACCGACCAGCGGGCTCCGGCGGCTCTCGCGCCGGTGGCGATTGGGTTGTCTCTCACTCTGATTCACCTGATCAGCATTCCGGTTACCAACACCTCCGTAAATCCGGCCCGGAGTACTGGCCCAGCTCTGTTTGTCGGTTTTGAACTAATCAGCCAGCTATGGCTGTTTTGGATTGCGCCCATTCTGGGAGCCCTAATTGCTGGTTGGGTCTATTCCACTGTCTTTGACACCAAAGCCGAGGACGTTCAGCGGGTTGTGTAACACCGCATTTCCATAAAAACTATTTACTCCTCATTCAATAAGGGTTTGACTCTGAATGGGGTTTAATGCCGAAGTCGTCAGGGCAACCAGCATTTGCCCTGACGACTCCACAGGTAAGGTTGGATGTCGGCTAGCTCAATTAGTTGGCATCAAAGTCTGTGGTAAAGCCTTCCATGTTGGTTATCTCAATTCTTTGAATCGCAACCTCATATCTCCTCCCCCGTTCCCTTGATTCCCTGCTCTAATGGATAGCCCCGACTAAGAGAAACGGGGTTAGCCCTTGTCAATCAGCGAACAGGCGCGGGCGGTAATGGCCATTTCGGTCAGGGTAGGGTTTTGCCAGCCAGAGGTTGGCCAGCAGGCCCCATCTACCACCAGCACGTTGGGGGCATCCCAGCACTGGTTAAACGGGTTCACCACCGAATTATCGGGAGAGGTTCCCATCGGTGCGCCGCCTACTTCGTGGATGTAGTAACCGGGGCGGGCTGCGGTCATAGCCCTTTCTTCAACTTGATTCAGGATTCCAGACAGCCAGGGTGTCCTGAGAATTTCTGAGGGCCGCAGGCACCGTCCCTGGGCCAGCTCAATTAACTCCTGAATCTGTCGTTTCATGTGGGCCAGCATGCGGTATTCGTTATCAGACCAGGTGAAATCAATGTGAGCGACTGGAATGCCCCAGGCATCTACCCGGTCGGAATCGAGTTGGACCCGGTTTTCTGTTTGGGGCAGCACTTCTCCACAGCCCACTAAAAAGCCAATGGCCTCCTGACCGGTTTTGCGTAACAGGGCGGGAATATTCACCCGCTGCACACCGCCCCAAATACCATAGCCCCTCAAAAAATCTTCTTGCTGACCCTCTAAATTGGTGAAGCGGGGGATGTAAAAACTGTCGCATCCCGATAAATCAAAAGACTTTTGCAGCTGAGGGAATTGCGGCAGGCTGAAAAACTGCATGGTCGAAACGTGGTCCATCAGGTTGCGCCCCAGTAGACCCGACTGGTTGGCTAAGCCACCTGGTTGATGCTCCTCAGTGGAATGGAGCAAAATCCTGACGGTTTCAATGGTGGAGGCACACATCACCACCAGGTTGCCCCGCACGGTATGGGCAGTTTTGTTGAGCCGGTGCACATATTCCACCCCCTGGGCTTTACGGGTAGGGGGGTCAAAGATCAGATGACTGACCACCGCATCGGGCTGAACGGTGACCTTACCGGTAGCCAGAGCATCCCGCAGGGAAGACCCCGGGCTTGAGGATCGGGGCCAGGGTTGATCGGGGGTTGGCCGATGCAGCGAAAAACCCCGTGAGGCAATCAACTGTCGGTCGGGAAAATGCTGCTCAACCAGTTCCTGTAAATACACCTCTGCCGGGGTGAGTTCGGGGGATGCGCTGTAGTTACCATCCGGCAATTGGGGGAGACCGTCGCGATTGCCCTTGACCTGAAACGCCCGCTCCAGCTGGGCATAAAACGGGGCCAGTTCTCCATGGCTGAGGGGCCAGTCTTGACCATAACCATCGTAGCTGGCAGCTTTGAACTCGTAGTCCGAAAGTCGCAGGGTAATGCCCCCCCAGGTAAGGCTGCGTCCGCCCACCTGTCGCCCCCGGATCCAGTAAAACGGGCGATCTTTTGGCGTGGAATAGGGATTGTCCTGCTCGTTGACAAACAGGTTAGGATTTGCCTTCCAATAACCAGGATGCAGGGCCTGGTAAGACTGTTTACGGGTAGCCAGATTTAACAGGCGAAACAACCCCTGGGTAAAACTGCTGGTACTGACAACCTGGGGAGAAAGCTGGGGGCCAGCATCTAGCACCAACACAGATAAGCCCTGTTGGGCCAGGGTTTTAGCGGCGACTCCTCCGGTGGCACCAGATCCCACCACAATAGCGTCATAAATTTTGGAGGCAGGAAACATGGAGATGGCCACCGTTATGTTAATTCTGAGAGCACTGCATTATCTACCAGAATCGAAAGCCATTCAAGGGATAGCTGGATTTTTCCGTAGCCAAAACCATTGTCGTGAGTAAACGCAATTTCCTGAAGGTATAACCCCCAGGGGTGAAATTAGGGTTAGAGATACATCCTGAGCCTTTTTTTTCCTGATTTATTCCATAGCCTGAAGGAAACCTTGATATCGGATTGGCGAACGAATTTCCCCTGCCGAAATCGATTTTTGTTCAGGATGGCTCTACCTATGAAACTCGGTCAAATTCTGGTTCGTAAACGGATCATATCCCCCGATACTTTAGAGCAAGTCATTGCCACCCAACCCCAAGGGTCTCGCCCCTTAGGAGAACTCTTGCTGGAGCAAGGCGAGATCGACCATGAACAACTCAATCGGGCTTTACAAGAACAGTACTGGCGCAGGCGGGGTTACTGGGTGATTAGCTGACGATGGAAATTGCTCCACCCACGGCAGCAATTTAGAACAAACCGTCAACCCCAAGGCAATATTCCAGGGTCTCAAGCTCCAGGGGGTAATATTCCCCTAACCAGTTTGCTTGAATAGAAAGCTGGGGTTCACTCTGCAATAGGGTGCCAATGGTGCGCTGCCACTCTGCCCAACACCAGCGACAAGACTCAGCAACAGCCCTTGCCAATTTTGCAGCCCTGCTTGTTGCATCAGCCATTTCGTACCACATTCAGGCCAAGATCCGTAGCTTTCCATAAGACAAAACTCCACTTCTGGACCTGGGCAAGGTTTTTTCAGCCCTTTGACCACCCCAGATAAAGTATGGTAAAAACCCCACGCACTTTACAAAGCCGCAGAAGACTTTAAGGAAAATATGAAAAATATTTTTCATCAAGAATTTATTGTGCCCGCCGAAGTCGTCGATCTCAATCACCACGTCAACAACGTGACCTACGTCCAGTGGATGCAGGATGTCGCCGTAGCCCATTCTCGCTCTGCTCAAGGCACCGCAGCAACCCAGAAGGTTGGGGCAACCTGGGTTGCCAGGTCTCACCAAATCACTTATCTGCGTCCGGCGTTTGAGGGCGATCGCATCCGCCTGCTGACCTGGATCTCGACTCTGCGAAAAGCCAGCAGCACTCGCAAGTACAAGTTTCTAAGGCTTGATGACAATGCTGTACTGGCAACGGGCGAAACTGAATGGGTATTTGTGGATGTCAGCACCGGGCGTCCCCGCTCTATCCCTGCCGTTGTGGCTAACTGTTTTGAATTGGTGCCACCAGCAGATGAACCCTAGCCTGGCGAAAAAAAAGAGAAGGTGAAAACCTTCTCTGATGAAATGATTTAATTGTCGAATGAGTGAGGGGTTGAGCTCAACCCTTCACCAGATCAACCAAGTCCAACTCGAGATCTGTAGTTTCCTCTCAGGTAAAACTCCACGTCTGACCTTGGAGAAGGTTTAAAGCCCGTAGATGCTAGAAGCTAGAACGGCGATAGTTGCCACCGCCACCATTGCGAGAACCGCCGCCACCGCCGTTGCGGGAATCATCGCGGGGGCGAGCTTTATTAACCCGCATTTCGCGACCCATCCACTCAGCGCCGTCAAGGGCTTCGATTACAGAATCTTCCTGAGCTTCTTCATTCATATCAACGAATGCAAAGCCACGGGGACGACCGGTTTCCCGATCGGTAGGAAGGCTGACTCGGCTTACTTCGCCATACTCGCTAAATACCCGTTCGAGATCTTCGCGGGTGACATCATAAGACAAGTTACCAACATAAACTGACATAGGATCCTCTCCTGGAATGAAATGTGTAGGGCGTAAACGGAGACGGACCTGTAACGAAAATCGGAATGAAATGAAACAAGCGTAATCTACCGAAAACTGACCATACCCAGCATAACACTGTCATTTAGTTGTGGGGCGTATTTTTATAGTATCCTGCTGAGACTTTTGGGGGCGAGATAGCAACACAGATAACAAAGCATAACGTCTGCATTAACTTAAATGAAGACACCCACCTCGACTGAACCCTACTATGAACTTTGCCAGCGACAACACCGCCGGAATTTCTCCCGCCATTGCGGCAGCTATTGTTCACCACAGCAGTGGCGCTGCCATGCCCTACGGCAATGATGACCTTACCCAGCGACTAAAGCAGAGGTTCAACAAATACTTTGAAGCAGAGGTCACCATGTTTCCGGTGGCAACGGGTTCGGCAGCCAATGCCCTGGCTTTAGCCGTCATTACCCCTCCTTACGGAGCCATCTACTGCCACCATGAAAGCCACATCAATATGGATGAGTGCGGTGCCCCTGAATTCTACACCCACGGTGCAAAGCTCGTGGGCCTGGAAGGAAAGAACGGCAAAATCACCGCCGATGATCTTGCGAGCTGGCTGGATAAAGCCTCTCCGGGAGTGGTCCACTCTGTACAACCTGCCGCCGTCAGCATTACCCAGGCTACTGAGTGTGGCACCGTCTATTCTTTAGAAGAAATTCAGGCCATCGCCCAGGTCACCCATGACCACGGCCTTTACCTGCACATGGATGGTGCTCGGTTTGCCAATGCGCTGGTGAGCCTGGGCTGTTCCCCCGCAGCCATGACCTGGCAGGCCGGAGTCGATATTCTCAGTTTTGGAGCCACCAAAAACGGGGCCCTGGCCGCAGAAGCCGTCGTTTTCTTCAAGCCCGAATTAGTCAGAGACTTCGAATTTCGCCGCAAGCGAGGAGGGCACCTATTTTCAAAAATGCGGTTTCTCTCAGTGCAGCTCCAGGCTTATCTAGAAAATGACCTGTGGCGACACAATGCCCAACACGCCAATCGGCTAGCAAAGCGTCTGGCAGCGGGGCTGAAGGAAATTCCAGGCGTCGTGCTGGCCTATCCGGTGCAAGCCAACGAATTGTTTGTCCATCTTCCAGCCCCCATCCACGATCAGCTCAAAGCCGCTGGATTCATCTTCTATCCCTGGTCTGGAGCAGACCTGCCCCTCGTCCGCCTGGTGACATCCTTTGATATGCCCGAAACAGCCGTAGAGCAGTTCTTAACCGTCGCCAAAGATGCTGCCTCCCAGGTCGCGTAACTTCAGAGGAATGTCCACCTCCCCTTCCCATCCGACTGAGAAATCTCTCACTCCCCCACTCTCCCACCCTCCCACCCACCAACCCACCAACCCACCTCCACCCCCCCACTCCCCTCTATCTTTTCACCCCCCATCCTTTCTATACTGATACCCTGGTGCTGAATTATTGTCTGAGCCGCCAAGGAGTCTCATGTCTGTCATCCGCCAACTGCATCAACAGCTTGTCAGCAAAGAACGGTCTGCCGTTGAGATTACCCAGGACTATCTAGATCGCATCGCTGCTCTGGAACCAAAACTCCACAGCTACTTAACGGTTACTGCAGATCAGGCTCTGGCTCAGGCCCGACAGGTAGACGCCAAAATTGCCGCTGGGGATGAGCTTGGCATGCTGGCGGGGATTCCCCTGGCCATTAAAGACAATATGTGCACCAAAGGAATTCGCACTACCTGCGCTTCTAAGGTGTTGGAAAACTTTGTGCCTCCCTATGAGTCCACCGTGACCCAAAAGCTGATGGAAGCGGGTGCCATCGCCCTGGGGAAAACCAACCTGGATGAATTTGCCATGGGCAGTTCCACCGAAAACTCTGCCTATCAGCTCACGGGCAACCCCTGGGATGTGGAGCGAGTGCCGGGGGGTTCTTCTGGCGGTTCAGCCGCGGCAGTGGCAGCAGATGAATGCGCCGTAGCCCTGGGGTCTGACACTGGCGGTTCAATTCGGCAACCTGCTTCCTTCTGCGGTGTGGTGGGCCTAAAGCCGACTTACGGCCTGGTCTCTCGCTTTGGCCTGGTGGCCTACGCCTCTTCGCTGGATCAGATTGGTCCCCTGAGCCGCACGGTTGAAGATTCGGCCCTACTGCTTCAAGCCATTGCTGGATATGATGTACGGGATTCCACCAGCATTAAGGTGGATATTCCTGACTACACCAAGAGTTTGAAAACTGACCTCAAAGGTCGGCGCATCGGCGTTATTAAAGAAACCTTTGATGCCGAAGGTATCGACGCGACTGTCAAAGCCTCTGTAGAGAAGGCCATACAGCAACTCAAAGACCTGGGAGCTGAAATTCAAGAAATTTCCTGCCCGCAGTTCCCCTACGGTTTGCCTACCTACTACATCATTGCCCCCTCTGAAGCCTCCTCAAACCTGGCCCGGTATGACGGGGTCAAGTACGGGGCTCGCAACAACAACGACAGTCTGATGTCGATGTATACCAAAACCCGTGCCGAAGGCTTTGGGGCTGAGGTAAAGCGCCGAATTATGATTGGCACCTATGCCCTCTCCGCCGGATATTACGACGCCTACTACCTGAAGGCCCAGAAGGTCCGCACGCTGATCAAGCAAGACTTCGAGAAGGCCTTTGAACAGGTCGATGTGCTGGTGTGCCCCACCTCTCCCACCACCGCCTTCAAAGCGGGAGAAAAGGTGGATGATCCCCTCAGCATGTACCTGTCTGACCTGATGACCATTCCCGTCAACCTGGCTGGGCTCCCTGGCATGAGCCTGCCCTGCGGGTTCGATGACCTGGGTCTGCCCATCGGTATTCAGCTGATTGGCAACGTGCTGCGGGAAGACCTGCTGTTTGAAGTGGGCTACGCCTATGAGCAGGCCACTCAATGGCATCAACAGGCTCCTAAAGTGAGCCCATAGTTGATTGATATACCCAGTCCAGCTCGAAAGCTGTAGCTTTCTTTGAGGCAAAACTCCACTTCTGGACTTGGACCAGGTTTAAATTGTCACTGCAACAACGTTTACAACCATCCAAAAGCTCTAACGATTTGTAGGATGGGCTTTGCCCACCACTTCCCTGGGTTCAGTGACCTATTTTTCAGCCATGCCTTTCTTAAAGCCGATACCGTCTTTTCTGGGCCTTTTGTTACTTCTGTATGGAGTAGCCTGTGCCTGGTTATTTCTGGGCCAACGGCGGCTGATTTTTCTCCCAGATCGAACCTTGAACACCACCCCCATAGAGGCTGGAGTTGCCTACGAAGAAGTGTGGATTCCAGTGGGGCGGGGGCAGATTCATGGTTGGTGGTTGCCTCACGAAGGCACCTTGGACCTGACGTTTCTGTACCTGCACGGCAATGCTGCCAACATCTCCCAAAATCTGGTTTGGGCCTTAGCCCTGCGGGATATCGGTGCTTCTGTGCTGATGATTGACTACCGAGGCTACGGGTTAAGTTCCGGCCCATTTCCCAGCGAGGCCCAGCTTTACGAAGATGCCCTGGCAGCCTGGAACTATCTTCTGCAGGAAAAAGGCATTCCCGCCGAGGAAGTGGTGATCTACGGCCATTCCATCGGCGGTGCGGTGGGGGTCGCTCTGGCTTCCCAGGTGCGCCAGGGGGGTGGGCTGATAGTGGAAAGTTCCTTCACTTCTATGACCGATATGGCTAAACGGTCGGGCTACGCCACCTTGTTCCCGGTTGAGCAGTTGTTGACCCAGCGGTTCGACTCTCTAGCGAAGCTGCCAACCGTAGACATGCCGGTGCTGTACATTCACGGGCAGGAGGATACTTCTGTACCAGCAGCCATGAGCCAGCAGTTGTACGCAGCAACCCAGGCCCCCAAGGAGATCTGGCTGGTGCCCAATGCCAACCATAACAATGTGGTCGAGCAAGCTGGTGGAGAGTTTCAGCAACAAATTCTACAGTTCTTACATCGCCACGTCCTGATTCAACGGTAAGCGTTGCTCGGGTAAACATCCCAGGCTTCTACCCTCAAGTAGACCGAAGACAGCTTTGATTGGCAAAAGAACCCGGAGTTCTGCGGGCGATACGCAGGAGTTGGCTCTGCTCTTCCCATAAATTTGCCGTAAAGGGGCAGCTTTTGCAGATTGGGAAGCCCCTGGGTATTTGCTAAAGTGAGTCCAATATTCCTGGACCGTGGTACCCGCATGGCGCGACTTTCGACAGAACTGCACCACTATTTTTTTGAAGAAGTTCAGACCCCCCAAGTCACCCTGAAGGAAATTTTGAGCCTGTCCGGGGAGCGAACCTTCGGATTTTTGTTTGTTTTACTGTCCCTGCCGTCAGCCCTGCCGGTGCCCGCACCAGGCTATTCAGTTCCCTTTGGGATCGTGATGCTGCTGCTAGCGGTACAGCTCATTATGGGGCGAACCCGCCCCTGGGTACCTGAAAAATGGAAGGAAAAGCAGTTTGACCTGATTGCTGTACAAAAAGTCGTAAAGGCCGGGGTGCCCTGGCTACGGCGGCTAGAGGCAATTTCTCGACCCCGCATACCCTATGTCTGCGCTAGCTTGCCGGGGCGCATTGTCATCGGGATTGCTATTTCCCTCATGTCAATTTCCATGATGATTCCTATCCCAGGCACCAACACCCTACCGGCCATGGGCATTTTCGTCACCGGCTTTGGGTTGCTTGATGATGATGGTGCCATCAGCATTGGTGGTCTGGTCCTTTGTGTACTGGGGGGCACGTTATCGGTATTGATTTTGCTCTTTGGATATGAGGCAGTCAAGGCAGGAATTGAAGTGCTGAAGAACATCGTTTTTTAAGCCTTGGATAGCGGTTCTCAGTTCAATGAGGTAAAAACTTGATGAGCTTAGAATCCCCCTGGTTTCTGGATGCTTAAGTTTCAACCTTTATCCCCCTTCATCAGAACGGTGGTCTACATTGAGTTATTTTTTGGCTTTGTAGCCAATTAACCGATGCAGCGGCTTCAGCATGTGCCCTTCAAAAGGCTTGCCTTTGAGCATCCGTTCCCAGTAGAGGTAGGGCAGCATGTGCTTCTTCACCAGCCACATGCTCCAGCGTTCTTTGGCGGGATTCATCAAAAAGCTGCCCACAGGGCGGTTGTCGTAATCGAACTCCGCCATCATGGTGTAGTTATAGCCGGTAATCAGCGGACAGCAGGTGTAGCCGTCGTAGGTTTCCATCGTGGTCTGTTGGCGCAGGGTAGCCAGCAGATTATTCACCAGGACGGGAGCTTCACCCCGCACCGCCGCTGCCGTTTTGGACGTGGGTAATGAGGACGCATCCCCCAGGCTGAACACATTAGGGTAGCGGTTGTGGCGCAGGGTGAACTTATCCACATCCACCCAGCCGCCAGCATTTCCGGGCACCGCCAGGGGACTTTCTTTAATGAAGTCTGGCGCGCTCATGGGGGGCACGGCATGGATCATGTCGTAGTGCAGCACTTCCTGATGGGTTTCGCCATCAACAGTGACATCAAACACCGCTTCTTTGGTTTCAGGACGAATTTCCACCAGGTTGTGGTTGAACCGGGGTTCAATGCCCCGCCGTTCTACCACCTGATCCAGCACGGCAGAATATTCCGGCACCGCAAACATTTTGGGGGTTGCAGTGCAGAACATGACTGTGGTGTTCACCCCAACACCGCTGCGGCTCTTAAAGGCATCGTCGGCCATGTACATAATTTTTTGGGGTGCCCCACCGCACTTAATCGGCGTGTTGGGGTAGGTAAAGATGGCAGTACCGCCCTTAAAGGTTTCCAGCAGCTGGCGGGTGTAGAGGATCAGGTCGCGGCGATAGTTGCTGGTGACGCCGTCTTTCCCAAGAGCTTCGGGCAGTCCCTTGATCTTGTGCCAGTCGAGTTGAATGCCGGGGCAAACCACCAGGTAGTCATACTTCACCAGAATGCCATCCTGGGTCAGGACGGCATTGTTATCCGGGTCGAGCTTCACTACAGCATCCTGAATCCAGGTGACACCTTTGGGAATCAGGGACTTTTCATCGCGGGTGGTGTCCTCAAATTTGAATTGACCAGCGGCCACCAGGGTCCAACCGGGCTGGTAGTGGTGCTGGCTGGAAGGCTCAATAATGGCGACATCCAACCCCCGGTCCTGATCCAACAACTGCGCCGCCACCGTAATGCCTGCCGCCCCGCCGCCGATAATTACAATCTGATGACTGACCGATTTGCGCGCCGCATCCTGCTCTAAAGGCGCAGAAAGCTGAGCAACGTTTTGGGGGGTCGTAACCATGGTGTTTGTCCTTAAACGAGTCGATAAACAGCAAACAAGCAGGACGCCTGGACCTTCATAAAACAATGTGTTTTGCGGCAAGCGAAAACTGCCACCTTACCGGCGGAGAATAGCGGCCCCAAATGGTGGCACTGCATACCTTTATTCCTCTAGAACCCAGGAGAACTCTGCATAGGCAGCCCTCCAAAGGTCCAGCTCAAACGCCCGCTTTATTACGAAACTTGAACAATTCTAATAATCCAGATTAGTCCAAATTATATGACTCCATGGTCAAGCTTGAGAATCAGCAAAACCAAAGGAAACCTTAAAAATTAAAGGGCGGCAATGCACTCAATTTCCACCGCAACATCTTTCGGCAATCGGGCTACTTCCACACAGGCCCGAGCCGGAGCAGAATCTCCACCGAAATATTTGGCGTACACCTCGTTAACGGTGCCGAAGTCGTTCATGTCTTTCAGGAAAACCGTAGTCTTGACCACGTTGCTGAAGTCGGCCCCCGCTTCCGTCAGAATCGCTTTAAGATTCGCAATCACCTGCTCAGTTTGGGCGACCACATCCCCCTCACCCACCAGTTGGCCAGAGGCCGGGTCGAGGGCAATCTGTCCCGAAACAAACAGCATTTGCCCCGTTACGGCAACCGCCTGGTTGTAGGGACCGACGGGAGCGGGGGCGTTGGAGGTGGTGATGATTTTGCGTTCCATGGTTTTGAGTAGATGGGTGGATGGGTGGGTGGGTAGGTGAGGTAGGTGGGTAGGTGAGGTGGGTGGGTAGGTGAGGGGTGCAAGGTGTAGGGTGCAGGGTGAATAGCAGACCTTATACCTTGAACCGTAAACCTTACACCCCTCCCTATTCCCTATTCCCTATTCCCTATCCCCCAAATCCACCCCAAACCTTGGCCGTTGACCGTAATAGCGGTAATGCAAATAATCTCGCAAAATGCGGTCGTGATCAAAGCAAAGATTGGTGGGGATGTCCCAGGGGTCAAAAATTTTGACGGATGTGGCGTCGTCGCCAGCGGTGGGGTCGGTGGTGGCGGTGGCTAGAAAGGTGACGCTGAGGGTGTGCTGGCGGGGGTCGCGGTTAGGGTCGGAATAGACGGCAAATTGTTGAATCAGGGTGACGGTGAGGTCGGTTTCTTCTTTGGCTTCTCGCATGGCGGCGGTTTCAACGGATTCGCCGTAGTCTACAAAGCCTCCAGGTAGCGCCCAACCCAGGGGAGGATTGTGGCGTTCTATCAGCACAATGGGGCGATGGGGCTTATGCAATAGCTCAATAATTAAGTCGACGGTGGGGGCTGGATTTTTGTGGGAAGCCATACTCGAGAAAGATTCTTCGGTGAAAACTAAATAACTCCTGAGGAAGCCGTTCCATACTCGATAGCCATGTTAGAGTCAACTGGAACCGAACAGGATAGACTATGCCGTTTCCCAGAGCCAGTGGTATCTTACTGCACCCCACCTCACTGCCGGGTCGTCATGGCATTGGCGATCTAGGACCGGAAGCCTATCGGTTTGTTGATTTTTTGGCCGATACCAAACAGCAACTCTGGCAGGTGCTGCCCCTGGGGCCGACGGGGCATGGCAATTCCCCCTACCTGAGCTACTCATCGATGGCGGGAAACCCGATGCTGATTAGCCTGGAGGTGCTGTGCGATCGCGGCCTCCTCTACCCCGACGAACTCCACGAGCTGGAAGGTCTACCCGACTACACCATCGCGTTCGACCACATCATTCCCATTAAGATGCGGCTGCTGGAGCGGGCGGCCAGTCGGTTCCACGAAATCGCCTCAGACGAAGACAAAGCTGCCTTCGCAAAGTTTACGGAAGAATGCGACTTCTGGGTTGACGAGTACGCTTTCTTTATGGCCCTAAAGGACGCCCACGGCGGCGCGGGCTGGACCCAGTGGGACGCCGCCATTGCTCGACGCAAACCGGAGGCCATGCAGGCCTGGCGAGAGAAACTGTCATCCGATATTTTTAGTCACAAATTCCTTCAGTTTGAGTTTCACCGCCAGTGGCAGGCCGTGAAGCAGTACGCCAACGAGCGGCAAATTCAGATTATTGGCGACATTCCCATCTACGTGGCCCACGACAGCGTCGATGTGTGGGCCTACACCGACAACTTTATGATCGATCCCGAAACCCTGGCCCCCGCCCAAATGGCCGGGGTACCGCCCGACTACTTCAGCGACACCGGGCAGCTCTGGGGCAACCCCACCTATAACTGGGCGGTGCTAAAAGAGCGCAACTTTAACTGGTGGCTGCAGCGTCTGAAGGCCATCCTTGACTATGTGGACCTGATTCGGGTTGATCACTTTCGCGGCTTCGCGGCATTTTGGGCCGTCCCGGCTGGGGAAGACACCGCCATGAACGGCGAATGGGTGGAAGCCCCCGGCTACGAACTGTTTGAAACCGTAAAGCGAGAGCTGGGTAGCCTGCCCATTCTGGCGGAAGACCTGGGCGTGATTACCCCCGATGTAGAAAAGCTGCGGGACACCTTCGAGTTCCCCGGCATGAAGATTCTGCATTTCGCCTTCGGGTCAGATAACAACAACCCCTACCTGCCCTTCTGCTACATTCCCAACTGCCTGGTGTATACCGGTACCCACGACAACGACACCACCCTGGGCTGGTACGAAAAAGTGTCTGACTACGATCGCAAACGCCTGCTGGAGTATGTGGGCTGCATCAGCCCCGAGGGCATCCACTGGACGCTGATTCGCCTGGCCCTGTTTTCGGTGGCCAACCAGGCGGTAATTCCCCTGCAGGATGTGCTGGGCTACGGCAGCGACTGCCGCATGAACACCCCCGGCAAGTCTGACGACAACTGGGCCTGGCGCTACCAGCCCGGCGTGCTGACAGATGAAATTCGCCATCGCCTGCGCAGCCTGACAGAGTTCTCAAAACGCGACCCCCAGGGCCACCCCTGCGAAGGGCAGTCTTAGGCTGGATGATATGCCCAGCCTGAACAAGGAAGTGCGCAAACCTTAGTTGCCCATCCCGTCACTACCCCGGTCCATAGGGGTTAGGTTCCCGCTGGGAGGGTTTTTAATCTCTGCGCGTCAGGGTAAATGTGAGAAACTGCCCTTGCAGAGCCAATCTGCCCAGATTTGCATGGTCCCCCCTATGGCGAACATTCCCCCTGCTTTGCGTCAACCCGGTGATGAGATCACGTCTTTACGGCTGGCGACCCCAGGCCAGGGCAGGCTCTCGCACCGTTGCCCCGGTAGCGATGCTACTTCCAGAGGGTTGTTTGGGTCTGCCTTAAACCCCATTCGCCGCTGGGGTAAGTCGGTTTTTCTGGGGGGTGTCTTTGCCTTAATGGCAGGTTTCTCTGCCAGCGCTGCCGAAAAGCTCAGCTTTCAGTACGGGTTGCTGCAGCGTTCTATCGAGGTTTCATCCCTCCAGTCCTTCGCCGAAACGGGGAATCCGGGGGAGGATCTGGACTATTACTTTCGGTTGATTGGCACCACCGAGGCAGAAAAAGAAGTTTTTCGTCAGGCACTGCAGACTCCCGCGGGGGTCGACCCACGGCTGGTGAGCCGGTTCCTCTACAGCGAATTTGGAGAAGAAATTCTAGAAAACCTGGGGGGTGTTGTAAAAACTCCTGCCGGGTTAAACAGTAAGCTCTCCCTGCGGTCTGCTTTAATTCTGGCCTCGCAACAACCAGAGGGCTTAACCCTATTAAACTTTTTTGAAGAGCTGCCCACCAACCTGACCATTGACCTGGGGGAGGTACAAAGGCTGCAACAGGCCACAGAAAGGGTTGTGCAGGGCACCCTGTCTACCATTGAACAGATGAAGACAGTGGCAGCAGCCGAAGCGACTGAAAATTCGCCCCTTGACTACTCTGAGTTGCCTGATTTAACGGAACCGGGTCCCTACGACGTGGTGCGGTACCGCCTGGACCTGGAAGATGAAAGCCGCAATCGGCAATTTTACGTCGATTTTTATCGCCCCCGCACCCTCCCCTCCGGCGATATCCCTGTCATTGTCTATTCCCACGGGCTGGGGGATGACCCCACCTCCTTTGCAGCCCAGGCAGAACACCTGGCTGCCTATGGTTTTGTGGTAGCCGTGCCCCAACACCCCGGCAGCGATGCCTCGCAACTGGAGGCGTTTCAGGCGGGGCTGAGCGATCGCATCTACCTCGTTAGCGACTTTGTTGATCGCCCTGCAGATGTGTCCTACGTGCTTGATTACCTGACGGAACGCAACGGGGCTGAGTTCGCGGGGCGGTTAGATCTGGATAGCGTGGGGGTAGGAGGCCACTCCTTTGGAGGGTACACTGCCCTGGCCCTGGCCGGAGCCACCTTAAATTTTGATTACCTGGCCCAGCAATGCGACCAGCAGTATCAATTTTTCAACATCTCCCTGCTGCTGCAGTGCGATGTTTTGCAGCTACCTCGTCAAGACTATGACTTTCGCGACCCTCGCATTACGGCTGTTGCGGTCAAAAACCCGGTCAATAGTGCTGTCTTTGGTTCAGAGGGTTTAAATAATGTGGATGTACCCATTCTGGTGGCCGCCGGTAGCCATGACCCGGCTACCCCAGCGGTTTTTGAACAGTTCCGAACTTTTCCTTTGATCGAAACCGAACCCAAATATCTGGTGCTGATGGAAGGCCAGGCCCACGTAGATATCTCTGACCTGGATGCAGGCATATCCCAAACCCTGGATTCTATTGAGGGGCTTGATTTAGCACCGTCAGACCTGTTAGAGCAATATTCCAAGGCTCTCAACCTGGCCTTTTACGAGACTTACACCGCCCGCAAGCCTGAGTACCAAGTTTACCTGCGGCCCGGCTATGCCGATTATTTGAGTCAGGCACAACAATTCAAAATCTACTTGGTCAGCGAAGTGTCAGAAGACGAGTTGCTTCACCCCCTGGAAGATAACCCGCTGATGTCTGAAGGTTCCCTCACTACAGACTTTGCTCACCAGCCGTAATTCAGCGATATGCAACGTAGACCAGGCAAAGTAAAGCGTACCCAGCGATCAAAATTCCGATGCTGGGCAAAGTCCTTTCCTGCCTACGGGTTCTTACCATCGCCTTGTATCGAAATCCTGAACCCTTGTATTCCCTTTGCCGCTGTGTGGGTAGCCTATACCAGACCAGGTTTAGACAATCATCGGAGTATGCCGTAGTGGCCAAGTTTCTTAACACGAGTGCAACCAAACCTACTCTTCACCCCCCTCCTCCCGGCTCCACACATACTCCTCACACACCTTGCAGGCCGAAATAAACGGCTCGCGGTCAGCATTCTTAAACAGGGGTTGGTAGCGAAAGCGGTTGCAGCACAGGGCCAGCCAGTCGCGCCAGGTGCCGCCGCGCCACGCCGTAAATCGCTTCGGCGCGGGTGTTCAAAGCCCCCATCAGCCGCCCCATGGTTTGATAGGCTGCCATGGGTAGCAGCCGCCGTTGAGTATCTCGATAGCTCCATAGCTCTGTCAGGGCAAACTCCAGCAGGGGCAGGCTATTTTTCTCCTGCTCTACCTCCGTCAAAATTAGCTCCAGCAGGCCATCCCCAAACTGGTAACCCTGCTTTTGGGCGGGTTTTTCAATGGCGTCTCGCAGGTCTTGCCCTTCTAGCGCCCCCAGCCACACCGCCTGTTGCTGAATTGCCCCCACAAGCGCCCCATAGCTCAGCCAGGGTTCTACAAAATCTGCCCGCATGGTGGTCACAATAGCCAGGGGCAGTGCTGGGGTTTGCGAAATTTCGGTAATGCGCTGAATGAACTGCTGGCGTTCTGCCTCTGAGGGGCACACCGTAAACACTTCCTCAAACTGGTCAATTACCAACAGCACTTTGGCATTGGGGGTGGTAGGCAGGTCTGGCGGGTCAAGGGCATCTTCTTCTGGGTCGGGGTTAAAGATGCGGGCAATGCCGATGGTTTCTATCAGGCTGTAAACCTCGGGCCAGTCTTCTGGTTGGGTAAATAGGGCGCAAAAGGCTGCTTGCAGAGCCGCCATGGGCTTTACCCCCGGCTTTGGGTAACGGGGTCAGCTTGCCAAAGGGGGCGTTTTGCCAATCGCAGGGCCGCAGAATAATGGGAATAACCCGCGCAATGCCAGCATGATGCCGGGCAATAGCCTGGTCCACTGCCGTGCGCCACAGCTCATCGGAGGCTAAAAAGTCGGCACTCACCAGCAGCAGAATGATTTGGGCATTGGCCAGGTTGTGCTGCATCAGGGGGGCGGTTTCTTCCCCGGCTTCAATGTATCGATCATCCCAGTTGGCAATATCGCCATTGCGCTTGAGACTGCTGAGGTGGTTGCCCAGTTCTGTCAGGAGTTTTTCATCCTCACGGGCATAGGCGACATAGACATTGATGGGGTTGCCAGCCATGAAACGGGTGTAATGCAGAGGGCCAAAACGTTGCCAGAATTATAGTCTTTAGCGCAAAAGGCTCTGGTTATCCAACTACCCCAGGGGGGTATTCATCAGCATGAAGCACCTACGAGAATGAATCAGAGGCCGGTAGTACAGAACATAGGATGGCCGAGCAAAAAGACGGCTCAGCTCCCTGTTTGTACTAGCCGAGCAGTACAAAAGCTGGCTCGGCTTCCTGTTCGTATTAGCTGAGTCGTACAGAAGGCGGCTTGGCTTGTCATTAAAAAAGGCTGGCTGGTGATAGAAAAAGCTGGCCTGAGCTTTTGTACCAGTTATGCAGTACAAAAGCCTCCTCGGCTGATTTCATGACCAGCCGTATCCATTTTTTTGGATGATCTGCAGCCTAATTGAAGAGATGACTGGCTGGTTCTGACAGGTATGTTGTTTCTGCGAGACTGGCTTTTATGGTTTTAGTTGTTCTAAGCAAAATCTATTATTTTCAGGTCAAAATTGACTTATTTCCTTCAAAAGCCGTAAAACCACCTAGGTAGTCACCATAGCCATCAGACACCATTGAAATTGTGCAGGCGATGCCCCCTTAAACCCCTGCTCAATCGATGTAAAACCTATTTATTTGGGAGCATCTAAATGCTAACAAAAGAAATCAGTGCTACCCTTTCTGACAAAAATAAGGCCGAAATTAAGCAGGCCATTACGACCATTCAAGACAACCTTGCCTTTCTAATTAGCCTGACCCCAGAAGAGCGGCGTAAGCGCCCCAAAATGGGCAAAAAAAGTCTCGCCTTTGTGCGCGACAGTGTCACCGTTACCCAAACAAACCCTGAAGTGGTGCCCAGCAATTTTGATTCTGCAGAGTTTGCCCGCGACTACCAGCTCACCGCAGACCTGACCGAAGTGCTGAGCTTGCTGGAGCAGCTTACCGAAAAAGTTGACGACACCCTGCTGGCAGCGGGCAGCGAATCAATGATGAGCAGCCTGCTGGTTTACGACTATGTTAAAACTGCCGCCAGACATTCCCCCGGTTTGAAAAGCGTAGCCGAGCAGCTGGGCGAACGATTTAAGTCTATGGGTCGCCGGGGTCGCCGTTTCTCGACGGAAGACGCCGCTTAGCAGAGCTTAAGGAATGAGGATTGTATAACATCCAAGTCTTGTAGGGCAGGCATCTTGCCTGCTCTTAGAGTAGTCCAACTAATAAAACATCCAAGCTAGGCCCACCCTCCGGGAAGCAAGCTACATCCCCCAACCCCTTCTCCCTAGGGGAGAAGGGGAGCCGGATTCAGAACCCCTCTCCTTCAGGGAGAGGGGCAGGGGTGAGGGCAGAGGGTCACGGCAAATGGATAGTCATTTTCATGGAATACTCTTAGATAGCCGAGAGAGCCGCTGTGGCTTTTTCAAAGAGCATCTGGATCGACGCCCAATTCTCGAAGTTTAGCTGCCATAGAATCTGCACGATTTCGCAATGTTGCCTGTTCGCTTTGGGCCTGTCGTATTAAGTCCTCCACAAACGGCGGATTCAGCACCTCGTCTACATCCAGAGAAAAACCGGGAAACTCTAAGGACTCCACGACTTCGCCAGGGTAGCGTTTGACCACCTCGTACCCCTCAGGTCGGTCAGGATTGGTCAACACCCAGACCTGCTGCCGCACATAGTCCACAATCCAGTACTCAGGCACCTGAATAATGGCGTACTCGGCGCGTTTGCGGAGGTAGTCTTCTCGCCAGTTACTGCTGACCACTTCTACCACCAGTCGAGGCATCTCTTCCTGGGCAAAGTCAAGGATGCCGCCGCCGGGGCGGTTGCTCAGCTTTTCCCACAGGGCCTGGGTGCAGATGGTAACGTCGGGAATTCTGGATGAGGAGGTTTCTGTTCTCACGCCCGTTTCGGTGCGGACCACCAGAGACAGGTTTTGCGAGACCAAATACTGCTGCCATTGGTAAACCAAAAACTGGGAAATGGTGACATGGAGGGGCGCGGGTGGGTCCATACGAATTAACCTGCCGCGAAACAGCTCGTAGTGACAGTCATCAGGAGGTTCCCAAAAGCGATAGTCTTCAAAGCTCAGTTGTTCGGGAAGGAGGTCGTCTTTGACCTGAATCATCATCCCACCGCCTGTGTGTCGATAGTCTGCTCCCATTCTAGAATGGACATTATGATGTAGATTGTCGCGCATTCGGTCTGCCAGCTATGACTTCAGTCGTTACTACCGATCAATCCAAAGCTATGGATGACGCCAAGCATGGGCTTCCTGTCACCATCATTACCGGCTTTTTGGGTAGCGGAAAAACTACCCTGCTGAACCACATCCTCTCTAACCAGCAGGGGCTGAAAACCGCTGTGCTGGTGAACGAGTTCGGCGAAATCGGCATTGATAACGACCTGCTGATTACCACCGAAAACAGCGACGATACCTTTGTGGAGCTGAGCAACGGCTGCATTTGCTGCACCATCAATAACGACCTGATGGATGCGGTCTACAAAGTGCTGGAACGTCAGGACAAGATTGATTACCTGGTGGTGGAAACCACGGGGTTGGCCGACCCCCTGCCCATCGCCTTAACCTTTTTGGGTACCGAACTGCGGGATATGACCCGACTCGACTCCATTGTCACCGTGGTGGATGCTGAAAACTACAGCCTGGATCTGTTCAATAGCCAGGCGGCCCACAACCAGATTGCCTACGGTGACATCATCCTGCTCAACAAAACCGACCTGGTAGATGAAGCCGATCTGGATTTGCTGGAAGTCAAGATCCGCGACGTGAAAGAGGGTGCCCGCATCCTTCGCACCACTAAGGCTGAGGTACCCCTACCGCTGATCCTTAGCGTGGGGCTGTTTGAGTCTGACAAGTACTTTGGCCAGGAAGAATCCCACGATCATGAGCATCACGACCATGGGCACCACGACCATGGGCATCACGACCATGGGCATCACGACCATGGGCACGAGGCTCACGGCCATAGCCATGATCACGACCACCCCGATCATTCCAACTGCGACCATGACCACGGTCATTGCGAGCATGACCACGACCACGAGCATGACCACGACCACGAGCATCACCACTCCGACCACTTAGCGATGGATGGGTTTACGTCCCTCTCCTTCGAGAGTGACCGTCCCTTTGCCATTCGCAAGTTTCAGCATTTTCTCGACAACCAGCTGCCGGAGTCGATCTTTCGGGCTAAGGGCATTCTCTGGTTTGATGAAAGCCCCAAACGCCATATCTTCCACCTCAGCGGCAAGCGTTTCTCTCTGGACGATTCTGAGTGGAAGGGCAAGCTCAAGAACCAGCTGGTGCTGATTGGCCAAGACCTGGATCATGATGACTTACGGCAACAGCTCAACAGCTGTCTCTGTATGCCTTCGGCGAATCGCGGCAAAGGCTTTGGGGCTTAGCTGCACCCGGCGATGAACCATAACGGCCATATTGCCAACGCTAATTCAAACTCCCCAGGTGAATGTCTGGCCTGCCAGACCCTGGAGGGCAAGTTCGAGGTGCCCGGTGGCGTCATTGCTGAGAATGAATGGTGGGTAGCAGACCACTGCCTTGGCCCCTATGGTTTAGGGGCTGTGGTGGTCAAAAGCAAAGTGCATCGAGAGAACCTGTGGCAACTGACCCCAGAGGAATCTGCCTCCCTGGGGCCTTTTATGGCAAACCTTTCTGAGGCGATTGCCAAGGGGCTTGAGGCTGAGCGGGTTTACGTCAGTCTCTGGGTTGACCAATTGCCTTACCATGTTCATTTTGTGCTGCAGCCCCGCTACCCTGGCAAACACGAACTGGGGCTAAAGGGTCTTGAACTGCAGGTTTACCGCTCCCTCAGCCAGCCGCCCCCAGCGGCAGACATGGCGGCAGTCGCCGAACGCATTCGGGCCTATTTACAAACCAAAACTGGAGTTGAGTTAGGGTGCGAGGCTTAATTGAGGTGTCTCTGCGGCTTAACGTAACAGGAAAGGGCAGCGGCTCAACAGCAGTAAGCGGTTGAAAGTTTCATCAGTCCTAATCAAAGGTCAAATGCTCCCATAAAACAACATTGGGGGCATCTTCAATTGGTAGGATATGCCCTCCAATCGATATGATTCAGGCAATGCTTGAGCCAGGGGGCGGTATGGCTGACGGTGAAGATGCCAAGATCCGACTAGAAGTAGAGTTTTCAGTCAATCAGCCAGGACTGCTGGAGGGTCTTGATCAATGGCTGCAGCTAGGGCTGATCTCCGAAGAACAGGTTCGCGCCCTGTGTCAGGACAACCTGACCTGCGAACTTCCTCCCCTGGCTGATGCTGCATCAGCCGCTGTTTCGACTCCAGATTTTATTGCAGCTGACTCTTCCTCTCCTCCCAGGTCCGAAGCAGCTGCCCCGGTGCGCACCAATCCTTTCGACGACGCCAGAGCATCCCTTGCGGCAGAAGCTGCTGGGGTCTCCGATTTCTTACCCTATGGGGAGGATACCGAAAGTTCGCCGTCTCCTACCGCTGGGCCTGCCGGGCAACTCTCTACCACCAATGCGCCCAGGGCTGTCTCCAGATCTGCCGCCAGTGCTGCTGCTGGGCAGGAATCACCAGCCTCTCCACGACCAGTCAGCCTCTGGCTAGATCGGTTGATGAGTGAACTCAGCGTGATCTGGCTGCTGGGGTTGGGCGTGTTTCTGGTGGTTCTGTCATCGGCGGTGCTGGCCGCAACCCAGTGGGCCAGATTTAATGCGGTCGGCCAGTACCTGGTGTTGTTGGCTTACACCCTGGTGTTTTGGGGCATTGGCCTGTGGAGCAGCCGCAACGAGCACCTGCAGCTGACTTCCCGTACCCTGCAAATGATTACTCTGCTACTGGTGCCCCTTAATTTTTGGGCCATGGATGGCCTGGGCGTGTGGACATCGACGGGTGGCTTTCTGGTGGTTGCCATTGCTGCAGTAGCCCTGACTCTAGCCGCTCTACAGGTTCTGAGCCAACAACAGACTCCGGCAATTAAGCAAGCCAATGCCCTGGGGCTGTCTTTTCTCCATTTCGGCTGGGAATGGGCGGCAATGCCGGTGCTGGCCGTTTATGGGGGGGTGCTGGGCAGCGCCATCGCAACCCTCTTCACCCGAGCCACGGGTACAGATCCCCCGCCATCCTCCGCCTCCCGGCGCTGGTCTACCCTGACAGTGTTTTTCGCCCTGGGTCTCTTATTGCTCCGTGGTCTTGCTGTCATTGCTGAAGATAACTGGGGGCAATTGGGGCTTGCCTTTGGGCTCTATGGAGCCACCTGGATCTGGCTGGGGCAGAGACGCTGGGGACAGTCCCAGGCAGAACCTGGGGAGTCTGTTTCCGCCGGTTTGGCTCCTAAGGGCAGCATCTGGCTGGGGCGAGCCTTGCTGTGGTGGGGGTGGCTGATTGCTATCGATGACTTTCGCTTCCAGGCATTTGGGGTCAGCGTTTTAGGCCTGGGGCTACGGCTGCAGGCATTGCAGAAACTAGGCCGCAGGCGGGACTTGCTAGTGGGATATGCGATCGCAGTGCAACTCGCCTTCGTCGGCTGGCAGCTGGTTCCCTCTGCCCTGCGTGATGGGATTATGACACCCCTATCTGCCTGGGCCAGCACCCGTGGCGGAGACGCTTATGCTCTGCTGGGGCTCTCCCTCTTTCCCTACGTCGTCGCGATGGTTGCCCTGGCGGATGGGTATCTGCGGCAGGGCAACACAAAACTGGGGCAATTCAGCGACGGCATTGCCCTGGGGTCAAATATTTTACTGACATTGTGCAGCCTCTTCAGCCATCCCGTGCTGGTGGTCCATCTCATGGCCTCTACGGTTACGGCCCTGGTGGGGGCCTGGCGCAGAACTCCCACCAGGCGATGGCGAATTTTTCTGTGCCATGGGCTTACCCTGGTTACCACCATTGTCACCATCGACTACTGCTGGCCCAGTTTGGCCTTCACCGACTGGATAGGGGTCATGACCGCTCTGGCAGTGCTCTGGCTATTGCTCAGCAAAGGGCTACCTGGCCAGTGGGGTAAAACCGCCAGCCTTTATGGATACGGGCTTTCCGGCCTGTCCCATTGCCTGCTCTGGAGCCATTTGATTAATACCAACTTTCAGTCTTCCCTGGGCTGGGTCGGCTTTCTCATTCCCCTCACCCTTACCCTGATAGGTCGCTACCGGGTCAGCGTATTTGCCACTGGTATGGCGATTCCCCTCACCCTGGCCATCCCCTGGACCCGGCTGATCGGGCTGGGCAGTGCAACGGGCCTTACCCTGGCGAATAGCACATCATATCGCCGCCCCTGGGTGGCCCTTATGACCATCGCCCTGGGGCTGGGCTTCGTCGTCAGCGTTTGGGAGGATCTGGTCCCCGGATATCCAACCCATGCCGCCGATTGGTGCATAGTCACCGTCGGTCTAATGGCAGGCTTATGGTTACTCTGGCGATGGCTGCCAAACCCCACCGAAACTGGACCCTCGACTCTGGTAACCGTTCCATCCATCTACAAAAACGCGACGGATACCTGGAGCCATGTACTGGCGGTCGGGCTGCTGGTGTTTATGTCCCTGGCTCTGGCCTTTTTGTATGCTGGCTTGGGTGCCCCCCTAAGGGCCTTTGCCATTGCCCAGGTTGGCTTTTTGGTAGTTCTGGTCCTCCGCTACTGGGGGCAGTTTCAGGCCATTACGGTCTACTTATGTGGCTGGGCCGTCGAGCTGCTGGTGGCTCAGCTCCTGGCCTGGCAGGAACCCGTGGCGGTGCATCTAGCAGTCCCAACCCTCGGGTTAGGCGTGGTTGCCCTGATCCTGGCGGTGGCCATTCGACAAGCCTGGCCCTCCCTGGTGTCGCCTCTGCATAGCCTCACGCTGGCCTATGCTGTGCTGGCTTTAGCCCTGCGGAGCACAACCGCCACCGCCTGGACCGGTTGGCTCGTCGTCGGTGCCGCCCTGCTGCTGCTCGAAGTGGGACGCCGAAACCAGCAGGCCGAACTGCGATGGCTCGCTCTCCTGGGGCTTTCCCTGGGCTGGTATGAACTGGTAATTTACCAGCTGCTCCAAGCCGACGGTGGCTCTCCGGTGGATGGAGTCATTGTTCTGGCAGGGGTAGCCGCTTTGATTATGGCAGTCTACCGACTGGCGGCGAACCGGTTAGATCGGCATCTGCACCTGCCTCAAGCGGATCTAATTTGGGCCGCTCACAGCCACTGGCTGGTTGGCAGTGTGCTCATGCTTGGGGTAGGAATCGCGCTGTCGTTTACAGATGCCGATTTGGCCTGGGGTGGGGTTGCGATCGCCACCGCTCTTCTCCTCTACGCCCTGCTCCAGGGACGCACGGGTGACCACTCGAGACTAAAATCCGCCTGGGTCTATGGGGGCCTGGTGGAACTGGTGGGCTGGTTTGCCCTACTGCGCTTTACCGTGCCCACCCTGGCATTTTTGGATGCCTGGTGGGGAGCCGTCGCCTGTGCCGTCGCCGTTCCGGTTTACTGGATTCCCTGGTCCCGGCGGGGCTGGCCCCAGCGGCCCTGGCGGGTCATGGCGGTGGCCGTCCCCCTGGTAATCACCGTGCTGACCGCAGGGTTCGACCACATCCCTACCCTGTGGATTCTGGCCGGGTTCTACGGCTGGCTGGCCTGGCACAGTCGCCGTGTCCAGGTCTCTTACCTATCGGCCTTCTGCATTGTGTGGGCAGTTTGGGTCTGGCTAGAGCAACAGAGCATTCAGGACACCCTGGCGTTTGTCCTGCCGTTTGGGATGGCTCTCCTTTACATTGCCCAGGTCGATCCTTTCCTGAGCAATGCCAATGCTAAGGGATCCCGTCACTGGCTGCGCCTGATCGCGGCAGGCATCATTTTGCTTACCGCTCTTTTCACCGATCGATGGACCGGCCTGCCCGTCGGTGTTATGGCCCTGGGGGCCGTTGCTGCCGGGCTCTTTTTCCGTACCCGCGCCTTTCTTTACATGGGTACCGTTGTCTTCATCCTCAATGCCCTCAACCAGCTCATCCTGCTCAACGCCGAATATCCCTTCATTAAATGGGTCGTCGGCATCCTGGTAGGAGTCGCCCTGATCTGGATTGCCGCCGACTTCGAGCGTCGCCGCGACCAGTGGCTGGTGCTCACCCAAAACTGGATGCAGGATTTGGATGGCTGGCAGTAGGAAGAATCTGAGGACTAATTTGGCTTCTATGGGGATCTTCAGCTCCAGCACCCATGGTTCCGGTGTCTCCAGTCGATTTTGGCACTAGCGTCAGGCTTGATGGGCACCTGAAACGTTTCAGAAATATACTTGAAGAAGGTCAGCCATATGTTTGGATTCGGCAGAATTCATGTGGCGAGCATCTAGTCGGTTACGACTTAGGGGGTTTGCTCAAAGCCGAGATTAGCTCTATTACCATTTACGGTTTGATAGTTGTTTAGATGATCTGAGTTGAGAAAGTAGTCACAGTTGCAAAAGGGCGAATAGAGCGAGTGATTTTAGTTGAGGAGACAGTTGCATCAATACTGATTTGATAGAGGGTAAAGATCATGCAATTACAACAAACAATCAAATCCTTTATTCGTCCGGGAGAGCAAGGCGGCTATGTCGCTGAATGTTTAGAAATTTCCGTGGTCACCCAAGGCGAAACTCTAGATGAGGTCGTCAAAAACTTGAAAGAAGCTATTGCTTTGCATCTGGAGGACGAAGATCCAGCCGAATTTGGGTTAGTTGTGAATCCTTCAATTTTAGTAACCTTTGAGTTACAGCCTGCCTATGCCTAAGCTTAAAAGACTATCAGGGCCTGAGGTTGTTAAGATTCTGGAGCAATTTGGCTTTCAAGTCTACAGTCAACGGGGGAGTCACATCAAACTACGTCGAATCAGCCAATCTGGTAAAGAAACGCTCACCGTACCCAATCATCGACAGCTCGATACCGGAACCTGTAGAGCCATTTACCGGCAAGCTTGTCGATATATTCCCGAATCAGAACTCTTTTCATATTTTTATCAGTAACAGAGATATTTGAATACTTATTGGGATATACCATATGCGAAAAGTCCTCCATGCAACCTACCACGATGGCAACTTGATACTCGATGAAAAACTCGACTAAGTCATTAATCCAATCACTTTTGCAAAAAATGACATCTTATCGTAAATACGATTACGATATTAGAAGTATCGACTCTGGCAGATAGATATATACGAATAATTAATGAACTCTTCCCTCGAAGTCTTGAGGATGAGCTAGATTCGGATGATGTTTAGTCCACTGTATGTTGTGTATGAGAATCGAGGCTGGGAACGAAGCTGTCTCACAAAGAACTGTTGCGAACATGCTCAACAAATTCAGGATAACTTTGCAAATCTTCTACAGACTGCAAAGGTGGCATCTCAACCCAGTCTGCTTCGGCGTGCAATTTGTCTACATAGGCATGAAATGCTTCTTGATCATCCCGATGCGCTAAGACGTAGGTATGCAATTCTTTCAAGCTCATGGCTTGAAAGTTAGGCTTGCTCACTGCACATATATCTTTATCATTTACTGTTGCTTTGAAAGCCTTCCAGCCAGTCCAACATCAACGCATTGACAATTTCTGGCCGCTCATCATGGGGGCAGTGGCCGGTGTCGGGAATGCTGTGAAACGTGACCAAGTTGGATTGAGCTGGATCTTCCGCCAGTTGCCGGTAGATGTCCGCCCCTTTAATAGGAGTCCAGGGGTCGTTTTCGCCCCAGAGCACCAGCAGAGGCTGCTGAATTTTGGGCAGCAATTCCGTGGGTTTTGGTCCTGGCGGGGCCGTGACAATAGAGGCAAACACTTTCTGGGCCGTGGGCTTGCTGGCGGGGGTGTGGATCATATCAATCAGCTCGTCGGTGATGGCCTCGCGGTTGCGGTAGACCTGCTTGAGGGAACTGCGAATGCGAGGTTTGCGGCGCACCTGGCTGAACACGAAGGGACCCAGGAATTCGGAACTAACGACGCGGGTAAATGCCCCCATCACCCAGTTCAACGGCGGGTGCAGTTCTTCGGGGCGGTGGTTGAGGCCACCAGCGCAGTTCAGGACGGCCCCTGCGATCGCGCATTCCGAATGGTCCGCCAGCATCATCAGCGTTAGCAGCCCACCAATGGAATTGCCGACATAAACTGCCGGAGTCTGAATCAATTCAGCCCAAAAGTCCTTCAGCAAAGCCTGCCAGAGGTCAAGGGTATAGTCGATGGGGGGTTGGTCAGAGTCGCCAAACCCCAACAAGTCGAGGGCGTAGACCCGGTAATTGGCCTCGGCCAAAACGGGAATATTCTTGCGCCAGTGGCCCATAGAGGCTCCAAATCCGTGGATGAATACCAGGGGCTGGCCCTCTCCCATCACCGTATAGGCGATGGTGTGGCCGTTCCAGGTCCAGGTTTGTTTGTCGAGGCTGGGGGAAATCAGTTCAGTGACCATCACCAAATGTGTAACAGTTTATGTATCTTTCCCCATCATAAACCTTGTCTCAGTACAGAGGTGGAGTTTGAGGGAATAGACCCTGGTGGATTAGCCCCAGGGCTACTATGGGGACACAGCAGTGCAAAGGCGAGGCTCATGACAAAGGAACTGATTGCCTGGTTGGTGGTCGTATCGGGAATTTTGGGAGTTGGCATGGGGTCAATGGTCTGGGCCTATCGTCGCCCCCTGGGTAACCGGGTGTTGTTTCCGGTGCCTGTGCCAGAGCCTTCGGTGCCCGTGCAAGACAAAGCTCGGCAGCAGTTTGAGGCGGGTTGCGAAGCCTTCAAGCGGCAGCGATTTGTGCGAGCGGTAGAACAATTTACCCAGGTAATGGAGCGAGAGCCGAATTGTGCAGAGGCATTTCATAACTGCGGCCTGGCTTATGCCAATCTAGGCACCGATGGCCTCGCCGCCAGAGCCCTGGTCAAGGCTAGCGAATGCTACGACCAGCAGGGCACTAAGGCCGGTCTTGATCTGGTTAAACAGCAGCTTCAACAGTTGGCCGAGCGGCCTCACCAGACGGGCACAGCTCCTCGGGTTGCGGCGGAATAAAGCCATGGCCAAGCAACGGTTAGATGTGGTGCTGGTGGAACGGGGGTTTTGCGAATCTCGCCAGCAGGCCCAGCGGGTGATTCGGGCGGGGGAGGTACAGGTCAACCATGCGGTGGTAGATAAGCCTGGTACTCCCATCACCGAGGACGCTGAGATTTTAGTGAAGGTTAAGTCTCCCTTTGTGTCTCGGGGGGGAGAAAAGCTGGCCGGTGCCCTGGCAGAGTTCCCCATTGCCGTTGCCGATCGGGTGGCGCTGGATGGCGGCATTTCCACCGGAGGGTTTACGGACTGTTTGCTGCAGGCCGGAGCGAGACTGGTGTACGGCATTGACGTGGGGTACGGCCAGGTAGCCTGGAAGCTGCGTCAGGATGTCCGCCTGGTGTTACGGGAGCGGACCAATATTCGCCATCTCAAGCCGGAAGATCTGTATGGCCCGGAAGACCCCTGGCCCAATTTAGGGGTGATGGATGTCTCGTTCATTTCCCTGACAAAAGTGCTGCCCTCCTTTTGGGCGCTGCTGACCGCCCCGCGGGAAGTGGTGTTGCTGGTGAAGCCGCAATTTGAAGTGGGGCGCGAGAAGGTGGGCAAAAAGGGGGTTGTGCGCGATAGCAACGACCAGGCGGAGGCCATTGCCGCCGTGTTGCACTGTGCCCAAGCATTAGGCTGGCATTACCGTGGTTTAACCTGGTCGCCTTTGCTAGGGCCGGCAGGCAATATTGAATATCTGCTGTGGCTGAGCGAAGACGGAGCAACAGCTTCCCCTGGTGACATTCCCCTCAGTGATTTACAGACGTTGACAGGCAAGGCGCGTGCCGCCCTGGCGTAGGGTGCATTCGCGGTCAGCGGACTTGCTCAAAGTCCCACAGACTCTGCTTTTGGACCGCAATGCACCGATTTCGGCATCTGGATTTGGTGTGAATCCGTACCAATCACCGTTTCAGCACCCAATTCACAAAGGGAATTGCGGCACGATCCGGCAGTAACTCTACCTGAAACCGAAAGGGAACTAGCATCATAACCGGGCGCATCCCTCGTCCGGAAAAGGCGTTAAGCTGCAGCACCAAATCCAGACCATAGGTGCGTAGGGGGGGCGGCATGGTCACCACCTGTTCCAGATTGACCAGGGGAGAACTGATTTGCAGTATCTGGGACTCTGGATCGCGGCTATAGGTGGCTTCGCTGGTCACGGTGGTGCTCAGGTACTGGTTAGGGTTAATGGCGCTAACTACCTGGGGCAAAGACAGGTCGAGACGCATTCCCGGTGTGTGACGAATCACCCGAGAAATTTGACTATTCATGCGGGTAAAGGAGCTGCGGTCCCAATCGGTAATAACCTGCAGAGTTTGAGTTTGGTTAATGACATTGACCGTCAGCCCTTTGAGGGGCTGCATGGGATGAGGCCCCTGGGGCAAAACCTGCAGAATGACTTGCCCATCTGGAAGTTCGTCGACATCCGCATGATTGGGCAAGGTAGGATTTGGGATAGTCAGTCGCAGCGCCAGCCCCGATTTGAGGGGAGGCGGAGGTGGATTTAAAACCTCTACGGTCAGCTCAGACAGCCCCTGCTGAGCCAGTTGGGTTTTGACGGAATTCTCCAGGTATTCGCCATTGGGGACCAGCACCACCTGGTCTTCCAGCTCTGCCTCCAGGGAAAGCGCCATCTGGTAGACCACATAGCCGATGCAGATGAAGTATACGGTCAATATCAGCAGGTCTATTTCCATGGCAGCAGGGCCAAATCGATGGAGACTTCAAGATTTCCTCCTATGGTCAGCCTGGGACTGGGTAGGCCAGACCCAGGGGTTAGCTACGGAGGGTTACGCTGTCGGTTCAGAACTCCTGTCAGCAAGAGTTCTTTGGACGATGCCATAGCGGAACTTTTGCCGATACAGTTTAGTCTCCTCAGCGACGTTGTTGGAGAGCAGGATGCCTCCCAAAACGGCAGGAAACGCCATTGCGAACATCATCATATCGCTAAATGTGAGAACCGCTCCCAGGCTGGAAACCACCCCAAGAAAAACACAGCTGATGTAAAGGGTTTGATAAATCGGTGTGAGAGACGGCCCCAGCAGATACTCCCACGCCTGCACACCGTAGTAGTACCAGGACACGATGGTGGAGAAGGCAAACAAACAAACGGCCAGGGTCAGAATGACTGGGAACCAGGCTAACTCTGTACTAAAGGCTGCCAGGGTAAGGTTAACACCGGTTAGATTTGGGGTTGTATAGACCCCGGTAACGATACACACCAGGGCCGTCATGTTGCAGATCAAGACGGTATCGATAAAGGGTTCCAGCATGGCCACCAACCCCTCCCGCACGGGTTCGCTGGTGCGAGTGGCCGAGTGGGCAATGGAGGCGGTACCAATGCCCGCCTCGTTAGAAAAAACGCCCCGGCGAATGCCCTGCACCATTACCCCAATGGCTCCTCCCTCCACGGCTTGAGGGTGAATGGCGTCATGGAGAATCGTTTGAAATGCTGGCCAGATATCTCCGGCATGGCTACCCAGAATCCACAGCCCGGCTAACAGGTATAGACCGGCCATGGCGGGCACAATCACCCCGGCGACAGCCCCGATGCGGCGAATCCCGCCCAAAATTACCAGGGCGACTAACACCGCCAGGGTTAAGCCATACCAGGGACGATAGTTGGCCAGGGCCGGTATCAATGTCGAAACAGCATAGAAAGACTGATTGGCCTGGAACATATTGCCGCCCCCCAGCGCCCCCAGCAGGCAGCAGCCCGAGAAGGTGGCAGCTAATACCTGACCGGTGAAGGGGCGTCCCAGGTCTGACAACCCTCGGGAAAGGTAATACATGGGACCACCGGCAATATGGCCTGACTCATCAACAATGCGGTATTTCTGACCCAGGGTACACTCCACAAATTTAGTGGACATGCCCAGAAAACCCGCGAGGGTCATCCAGACAACGGCTCCGGGGCCACCCAGGTGAATGGCGATCGCAACCCCCGCAATGTTCCCCAACCCCACCGTTGCCGACAGGGCCGTGAACAACGCCTGGGCATGGGAAACTTCCCCCGGCTCATCAGGAGTGTCGTATTTACCCAAAATTACCTGCACGGCGTGGCCAAAGGCGCGAATATTGATGAACCCCATCCGTAGAGTAAAGAACACCGCCCCGGCCACCAGCCAAATGATGACCAGCGGCAGGCCATAAATATCAATGAACAGGGTATGTTCAAGCCAGGTCACCAACGTGGCGAATCCCTGTTCGAGGGTTTGAATTATTGTCACTCAGCTTGATATATAAGTACACATATATCTTAAGGACTTTTCTCAAACCTCCTGTCATGCCCAGGGGAAAGGGCGAGGGGCATTAGACACATCCTGCTTTAGCCGCGTTTGTGCAGCTTGAGCAGCAAAGAGGTCGGGATGGGGCATTTCCCACCGGGCTTAATTCAGTGGCATGCTGATACCAGTGATCAAGGCGTTAAAGTTCTGGGAGAAGGACTTTGCCAACTTTCTTATTTGATTTTGACGGTACCCTAGCAGACAGTTTGTCGACCATCGTTGACATTACTAACCGCTTAGCACCCGAGTTTGGCTATCGGCCCACCCCCCTGCAGCAGGTTGATGCCTTAAAAGGGCTCAGTACCCGACAGCTCATTCGATACTCTGGCATTTCGGTACTCAAAATTCCGGCTCTGCTGCGACGGCTGAGGGCAGAGTTAATTGACTACAGCACCCACATTGCGCCGTTTCAAGGTATTCCAGAGGTGGTTCAGCACCTGCACTCGCAACACCATCCCCTGGTCATTGTGACGTCAAATACCCCAATGGTCGTCAATCCATTTTTAGCCACCCACAGTCTCGATCGCTGTTTCGTCAGCGTAGTCGGCGGCGGCACTCTGTTTGGCAAAGGCCGACTGCTGGCGAAATGCGTGGCGCGTTATGGGTTCGTCCCTGAGCAGACAGTCTATGTCGGCGACGAAGTGCGCGACATCCAGGCGGCGCGGTTTGCGGGTCTGCGCTCCGTTGCAGTGACCTGGGGGTTTAACAGTCGAGAGGCTCTGGCCATGGCTAAACCAGACTGGCTGATTGATGATCCTGGGGATCTGGCCGCGATTGCAACCACCCTATTCAGCCCAACCAACCATGGAGTGTGATGGCTTTGGAGACGAGGTTTAATTGCGATTATTATTCGTAAAACTGAGCCGAGCCCCGGCCCAGTGCAGCTTATTCCGCAGGGTGCCGTAGTAAGAATAATTCTCCCGCAAAATAATAAATTTGGTCATGTAGTCAGAAATTCGCACATCCACCCGTTGCCCAGGCCAGATGGCGGTGCCCAGTACCCCATCGGTCCAGAGTTTTGTACTCAAATCAGGATCGGCCAGGGGCCAGACGCTGACCACAGAACCGGGGGGCAGCACAATGGGGCGGCTAGATAGGCTCAGGGGGCAAATGGGCGTGATCACAATCGCATCCATGCCGGGATGAATAATCGGCCCCCCCGCAGCGACCGTGTAGCCCGTCGACCCAGTAGGAGTGCTGATCAGCAGACCATCCCCCTGATACTGATCCACCACTTCCCCATCAATTTCCATTTCCAAAATGGAGGTAATCATGCGATCGGGAGAAGCTGGCTTAACCGCCACTTCGTTCAGGGCCAGAAAATATTCACTCATGGGTTCCCGATTGGTGCGGTTCCCCTGAAAAATCTGGGCCTGTAGCATCATCCGCCGCTGCACCGCAAAGCGATCATTCAGCAGCCGTTGCCACACAGCCTCGGTATCTTCCATTTCTTCGGAAGTTTCGGTCAAAAATCCCAGATGCCCACCCACATTCACCGCCAGAATGGGAATGCCCTCGGGAGCCAGGTGCCGCGCTGCCGTCAGGGCAGTGCCATCCCCACCAAATACAATGGCCAGATCGATGGGTTGACTCACCGACGCCAGGAAAACCGGATAGGGATTATCTTTGGGACCGCTGGGGCCTTGTAGAACCCTGCTACCCAGGGCTTCTAGCTGGCGGGCACACTTCTCTGCCCACTGCTGGCTCAAGCGGTTTTTTGCCTTATGGATCAGGATGACTTGCTGAAGTTGCAAAACAAAGAGAAAATGCAGGACTTTAAAACAATCGTAGAGGGAGTAGCTTCTACCCCCTCTACAAATTCAGCAAAACTCTAGCTTTCCTACCACTTCAGCAGGTTGAACTGTTCCATGTCGACGGTATCGCGGTTGCGGTAGATCGAAAGTACAATCGCTAACCCCACCGCCGCCTCAGCAGCGGCGATGCTGATGACAAATACCGCAAACACCTGGCCCCGCACCGAAGCAGAGTCCAAATAGTTGGAAAATGACATCAGGTTGAGGTTGACCGCGTTGAGCATTAGCTCAATGGACATCAACACGCGAATAACGTTACGGCTGGTGACCAGGCCAAACACCCCAATGCAGAACAGGGCCGCAGCCGTTAGCAGAAAATATTCTAGTTGCATGGCTTAATACTCACGATCAAGTCAAATCAAATCAAAAATGGTGAAGGCAATCGGGTGGGGTAGGACTACTATGACCAATCTAAACCTTGCCCAAGTCCAGAAGTGGAGTTTTACCTTAGAGAAAGCTCCAGGTTTCGAGCTGGACTTGGGATAGTCATGTCTCCCCAAGCTGGCCCCCCCAGAGGCTGAGGCACAGCACCGACTAGCGGGAGCTGGAATCTGGCCCAGAACCAGAGGGTACCAGTTCCCTGGGGCGTTCCGGCAGCTGCAGAGCTGCTGATTCGGGTTCGCCAGGGGCAACATCGGGAATAAACTCCCGCCGAGCCAGCACAATGGCCCCAATCAAAGCAATCAGCAGCAGCACAGAGGCCAGCTCAAACGGCAGCAAGTAGTCTGTGAAAAAGTGCTTGCCAATTTCGACGATAGCCATATCGCCCGCCGCAACTTCGGTAGACAGCACCCAGGGCGTATTCAGCACCGATACCGTCAGCAGGGCGAACAAACCGGCACATACCCCGCCGGTCACAACCCGGCCCAGCCAGGCTCCCTTCATCGGGTCAAAGGGCTGGCGCTTGTTCACCAGCATAATCCCGAACAAAATCAGGACGTTTACGGCTCCCACGTAAACCAGGACCTGAGCCGCAGCCACAAATCCTGCATTCAGCAAAATGTACAAGCCAGCGATACTGACAAACACAATACCCAGCAAGAATGCCGAGTAAACAATATTTTCAAGCAGCACAACTCCCAGGGCTCCGCCAATGGTCATGGCGACTAATATCCCGAATGTGACGAGTTGAACACCTTCTGCTAACGTCACGACCGTAGACTCCTAACGACAAATTGAATCTAAATCCTGTCCAAGCCCAACAGCGGCGGTTGCGCTCAGACAACCCTCCAGATTTCGAGCTGGACTTGGCCTATGTTCTGACCAAAAGCAGGATGCAGGCTAGGCTTCAGCCCTGGTCCCATCTTTTTGGGTTTCATCGATGATTTCTTGAGGCAGTTTGCCAGCCCGGCGGGAATTTTTGGGCAGACCGTGGGGGGCCATCACTCCCTTGGGTAGGTAGGCCAGTTCTCGTAGGGGAGTCACCATTGGGTCTTGAGTCACCTTATAAGGCAGGCGACCCAAAGCCACGTTGTCATAGTTGAGTTCGTGCCGGTCGTAGGATGCGAGTTCGTACTCTTCAGTCATCGACAGGCAGTTGGTGGGGCAGTATTCCACACAGTTGCCGCAGAAAATACACACTCCAAAGTCAATGCTGTAGTGCTTAAGGTTCTTTTTCTTGGTCTCTCGATTAAACTCCCAATCCACTACGGGCAGGTTGATAGGGCAGACCCGAACACACACCTCGCAGGAAATACACTTATCAAATTCAAAGTGAATACGTCCCCGGAACCGCTCAGACGGAATTAGCTTTTCGTAGGGGTACTGCACCGTCACAGGACGACGCTTCATGTGGTCGAAGGTTACGGATAAACCCTGACCGATGTATTTAGCGGCCTGATAACTTTCTTTGGCGTAATCACCGACCTGCTTTAGAAAACCCAACATGGGGTTAACCTCCGGAATACTACAGTCTCGTCTGCGAAAAATAAGCTGGTAACTAGCAGCAAACCCTACCGGGTTCGCCAGGAATAAGTGTTTCTAACCACCGAATGCAACCGGGAAGGCTAACTTTAACCCGGCGGTGAGCAACAAATTCACCAGGGATACCGGCAGCAAAAACTTCCACCCAAAGTCTAACAACTGGTCAATGCGCACCCGAGGTACCGTCCAGCGCAGAAGTACGGCAATAAAGACCAGGGCATAAGCCTTAAACAGAGTCATCATAATGCCGACCGATGCGGTCACTACCTGCAGCCAGGGAGTAGTCTCACTAACGCCGAACACATTGGCAAGCCAGGTCACAGAAACCGGAAACTCCCAACCGCCCAGGTACAGAATGGACACAATCAAGGCCGACAGCACCAGGTTCACGTAGGAGCCAACATAGAACAAACCAAACTTCATGCCGGTATATTCGGTTTGATATCCGGCCACCAGCTCTTCCTCTGCTTCTGGCAAGTCAAAAGGAAGCCGTTCGCACTCTGCCAGGGCCGCAATCCAAAAGATTAGGAAACCAGCCGGCTGACGCCAGATATTCCATCCCAAAATGCCATAGCCCGACTGCTGATTGACGATATCGATGGTGCTCAGACTATTGGACATCAGCACCACTGCCAGCACCGCCAGCGCCATGGGAATTTCATAGCTGATCGATTGAGCCGCCGCCCGCAGCCCCCCCAACAGGGAATACTTATTGTTGGAGGAATACCCCGACATGAGCAGACCAATGGGGGCAATACTGGAGAGGGCAATCCACAAAAAGATGCCGACCCCGATATCAGTAATCACCATGTTTTGGCCGAAGGGCACAATCAGGTAAGACAAAAACACAGGAATCACCACAATTGCCGGACCCAGGGTAAAGAGAATCGGGTCTGCTTTAGCCGGGGTGATGTCTTCTTTGAAGATCAGCTTGATGCCGTCTGCAGCGGCCTGTAGAGAACCCAAGGGTCCGGCGTATTCAGGACCGATGCGTTGCTGGGCTGCCGCCGAGATCTTACGTTCTAACCAGACGGTGACAAAAATGCTGACCGTAGCAGCGATTAAAATCAGGCCCATAGGTAAGGGCAGCCAGAGGGTTTTTGCCACCCCTGTGGGTAGGCCCAGATCAACGAGGGCTCTAACAAAGCTACCTTGCAGGTCGATTCCTTGATTCATGTATTAACCTTGAGCAGCGTCGAGTCAATCATCTCCAAGCTCCTATAGTCTCCTGCGAAAAACGCACCTGGCGCAGGTAAACGAAACTTGGTTTTTTATTTCTCTTCATGATTCTACCGTTTCATCCCTCAATCCGAAGAACAGGGGTGGCGTTGTTCCATAAAAATATCTACTGAGAATGATTATGGCCCTGGCGGAGAAAGGTTTAAAAATAAAAGCCCTCCGGCAGAACCGGAGGGGCAGGAGTTCCTGAAAATCGTCACTGCAAACATCATCATGCCGTTTGACCGATGTGCCCAGGGGGGTATGACCCATCAGGAGGGTAAAAGCACCTGAAAGCCCTGTTTATCCCAAATTTGGGGACGATCTTCAACCCCGACGTAATTCTGGCTGCGGGGACCCGTGTAAATCTGGGTAGGTCGAAAGATACGGTTTTCGCCCAGTTGCTCTTTCCAGTGGGCCAACCAACCGGCCACTCGGGCGATGGCAAACACCGGGGTAAACAAATCTACCGGAATGCCCAACTTGCGGTACACCAACCCCGAGTAGAAGTCGACGTTAGGATACACCCCCTTATGGCCCAGCTTTTCGGAAATCACCTGCTCCATTTCCAGGGCGATTTCGTAGTATTCGTCCTGGCCGAATTTCTCAAATAGTTGCTCGGCCAGCTTTTGCAAAATGGTGGCACGGGGATCTTTGACCTTGTAAACCCGGTGCCCAAAGCCCATAATTTTTGACTTGGTTTCTATGCACTTTTCCACGTAGGGGCGCACGTTTTCTACCGAGCCAATCTCCTGCAGCATGGCAATCACCTCCTCATTGGCCCCACCGTGGAGGGGGCCAGCCAGAGTACCCACCGCCGACGCCACTACGGCATAGGGGTCCGTTAGGGTAGAGGCCGTTACCATGGCCGAAAAGGTCGAGGCGTTAATGGTGTGTTCGGCATGGAGGGTGAGACAAATGTCAAAAATCCTTGCGGCCAGGGGGTCGGGTACTCTTTCGTTCAGCATGTAGAGAAAGTTGGCGGCATAGTCCAGATCATCCCTGGGCTGTACCGGATCGTTTCCTTTACGGATCAGCTGAAATGCAGCCACCATGGTCGGAATTTTAGCCAGCAGCCGCACCACCGCCTTTTGGATGTAAATGGGATCATCCAGGGCTCGACGGGAGTAAAACAGCCCCAGAGCCGCAGCACAGGCCTGCAGAGCATCCATAGGGTGACCGCTTTCGGGGAAGCACTTCATCATGTCCCGAATGCGGTACTTGAGGCGGCGATGATAGCGAATTTCATGCTCAAACGCTGCCAGTTCGCTCTTGGAGGGCAACCCACCCCAAATTAACAGGTAGGAGGTTTCTAAAAAGGTACTGTGCTGAGCCAGGTCTTCAATGCGAATGCCACGGTATTCTAGAATTCCTTCCTGACCATCCACATAGCTAATGCTGGACTGGGTCGCTGGTACGCCCTCAAGCCCAGGACGATACTCACATACGGTCATAAACTACTGCTCCCATTCGCTGACTTATGATTCCAACGGGGATGAGAGCCCCGCCGTTATGTTTGCTACCAAACGTGAGATTGCTATGGTAGCGTCCTTGGATATTACACCGGGAAGCCCGCCCCAGACGATAGCTGAACTTAACCCAAGCTCAAGCCAGAGAGCCGTGGGTTACAAAATTATGCTAGCTGCAGACTTTAATCGGTAGTAATCATGCCCTCTTCAGGGTCTACCAGCCGCCAGAGCTTTTGCTTGATCTGGGTATCAAACACTTCCCATTTGAGGCGGTTGTAGTCTGAGTTTTCGTAAAAGCCTGACAAAAATCCTACCGGAATTTCAAAGCCCCCTGCCATCGAGCGCCCGCCTCCAAAAAAGCGCCCTTCACTATCTTGGCCAAAGGCTTCCTTCAAAAATTCATCCGGGTCGAGGGTAATTTTGCTGGTGCGCAGGGAGCCGATTACCACCTCCACTTCTTCGTCTTCGTCGTGGACGATGCCGTATACGACGGCAGTGTGGACGTTTTCTTCTGTCGCCAGAAAGTCTGCCGCCTGGGGAATGGCATCCCGATCTTCGTAACGCAAATACCCCACCCCGGCAATAGACACATTGTTTTGCACTTTGCGATTGCGCAGGGAGCGCTCAATAACATCCATCACCCGCTTTGAGCGGGAGGCCTGCAGTACGGCACTCAGCAGTTGGCCATCGTAGTACCGGCTCAGGTAAGCTGCCGCCATAAAGTCATCTTCGGCGGCATGCATGAGCTGGTTAGTATCGGCTCGTAGCCCGTGCATGAGGGCCGTGGCGCATTTGGTGTGCTTGGTGTTGCTGCGATCCAGGGTCAGCAACCCCCGCTGCAGATACTGGGTCAGAATGGTGGCCGTCGCCCGAATGTGGGGGCGCAGATCAACATATTCAGCATCCAAACGGGCTTGGGGGGCATGGTGGTCAATCACCAGCACCACGGGAATTCCCGCTTCTTTTACATGGGGGAACAGCTGGCTGGTGGTGCCCTGGTTGTCAATCAGCACAACCCCCTGATACTGCGACAAATCGGGAGCTTCATGACTGGTTAAAGTCCAACGACGGGCCGGTAACCCGGTGAGACGCACCAGCGCAATATTTTCTTGGTGGCTCAGGGTGCCGGCATAAAAAATATCGCACTCAATGTCGTAAGTAGACGCAATGAGTTTGAAAGTCCAGGCAGACGACAACGCATCAGGATCGGGAAAATCCTGCAGTAAAATCATTTGGCGTTCGTCTCGATGCTTGTCCAGCAAAGACCGAATCGCCTGAACCGGGGCGTCCTCCTCCGACAGCCCGCGTTTAGGCTGAGGATCAACCTGGCCGTCAATATCGACGTCGGGAGTTCCGTTGGCTTCAGTCTTGAGGGGTGTCATAGGTGATTTTGAGGGTGTAGTTACCATCCTAAGCAGTTTCCCCAAAAATGGCTCTACCCGCAGGAACGTGTGTTACGACAACCCAATGACATACTTGCGCCACTCTTGATGAACGCCGCTATGAATTTGCCGCGTTACTTCAAAATAGAGGCTGCTGTGGGGCTTGCGAGGCTGGCTTAAGAGGGGCATTTCGGCCTCCCTTGGCGTTCGATTTCCTTTTTTGACATTACACCGCACACAGGCGGTAACCATGTTCTCCCAGGTGTCGCCGCCGCCCCTGGACCGGGGCACCACATGGTCGAGGGTCAGCCCGTCCCCTGAATAGTTGCAGTACTGGCAAGTATGATTATCCCGCTGCAGTAGATTGCGGCGGGTCAAAGGAATATCTTTATAAGGGATTCGAACATAGTGCCTGAGCCGGATTACGGTAGGCAGCGGAAAATCTGCGTAGACAAGTTTGCCATTGTGCTCGATCCGCTCAGCTTTGCCCTTAATAATGAGGACGACAGCCCGACGCCAACTCGTAATGTTGAGCGGTTCATAGGAGGCATTCAGCACCAGAACCTTACTCATCCCTAGTCAATGTTTAGATGGATGAAGGACAAACCCAACCCACCTCCAAAACCAGCCTTGAACCCAGGTGTAACCCCGGTCTAGCCTTGGAACAGGTTGATCAGAGTATGGCAAAAAGTTGCCCCAATGACGAGGCAGTTCACCCCTAACAGCAGCTAACAGCCACAAATTGACCTGCAGCGGCTGAATGGATACTTAATGAAATACTCTTAGCCCGATGGTAGCACAAGTGGCCAATTCAGAGATTCCACTGGAAAACTTGGCCAGATTTACCCAAAAACAAGGGAGTGGCTGAATCTATTTGATTAAGGCATAATCAGTCGCTTAAATGGCCCTTTCGTTTGGCGTCTCGGGGGGCAATGACCATCCATTTGAATCAGTCGGTCTGTGCCCGGGTTGGCTGGCGTTGCCGATGCAATCGTCGGGTCTTAGCAACCGTTTCCCGGTCTGCCAGCTCAAAACCAGAGGGAGTTGCCAGGTAGAGGTTGCCAGGTATAGTAAGGCCTGGGTGGTGAAGGAGAGAACACTATGCTGAGCTGGGAGCAAACCCCTAGTCTGGAACCCATGCGGTGCTGTCGCGCCTGGGTAGAAATTAACCAGAAGGCTGTGCAGCACAATGTCCAGCAGATTAAAGCCCTGCTGTTACCAAAAACTCAACTCATGGCAGTGGTAAAAGCCGATGCCTATGGTCATGGGGCGCTAACCGTGGCCCAGGTGGCGTTGCAATCCGGGGCATCCTGGTTGGGGGTAGCCACTGTCCCAGAGGGAATTGAACTGCGTACTGCCGGTATTCAGGCTCCCATTATGGTGATGGGAGCCATTAACAGCACCGAAGAGATGCAGGCCGTAGCCCACTGGCGGCTGCAGCCCACCCTGGTCATGCCCAAGCAGGCGCTCATGTTTTCCGATGCGCTGTCGCAACTGGGGATGATCGCATCCCGCCCCCTGCAGGCCCACCTCAAGCTCGACACCGGCATGTCGCGATTAGGGTTTCCCTGGAGCAGTGCGGCAGAATTTGTAAGATTCGTGCGCCAACTCCCCCACATAGAAATCTGTAGCGTATATTCTCACCTGGCTACTGCAGACAGCCCCGAACCAACCATCTTGAATCAGCAACACCAGCGGTTTAAAGCAGCCATTCGGCAGCTACGCCAACAGCAGCTCTTACCCCCCCGCCTGCATCTGGCCAATACAGCAGCTACTCTGGTCGACTCGGCCCTGCACTACGACATGGTGCGGGTGGGCTTAGGTTTGTATGGCCTGTACCCCGCCCCTCACCTGGCCAATCAGGTCGACCTCAAACCCGTTATGCAGGTTAAGGCTCGCATTACCCATCTGAAAGATGTGCCAGCGGGCACCGGGGTGAGCTACGGCCACCACTATGTCACCCAGCACCCGGCCCGTATCGCCGTCGTTGGTATTGGCTATGCCGATGGGGTACCGCGAGCCCTCTCTAATCGAATGCAGGTCATTGTGAAGGGTAAACTCGCCCAACAAATTGGAGCCATCACCATGGATCAACTCATGATTGACGTCACCCCCATTCCTGACCTCCAGGAGGGAGATATTGTGACCCTCCTGGGGCAGGACGGGGCTCATCAAATCAGCGCCGATGACTGGGCCGCCCTGACTCAAACCATTTCCTGGGAAATTCTGTGCGGGTTTAAGCACCGTCTTCCTCGGGTCACCACCCAACCGCCCGTCAGCACTCCGCCCCAGTCTCTGGGGCGAGGGTATTAGTGCCCCGCTATAGCTGGCTGAGCACCTGCAGCAGCTGTTGGGGAGAGGCATTGTGGTGCAAAAAAGAAAAGAGATGGCAGAAACGGACTCGTCCCTGGGCATCCAGCCCAAACTGGGCCGGCAGGGGGGCTCCCAGGGCCTGGCCGGTGTGGTAAGCCCGAAAGGTTGTTCCCGCAGGATCACACAGCAGGGGCAGCCTGAGCTGTAAATCGTCTACTACGCCCCGGCTCTGACGACGGTTAGTACTGGTAATCATCCACACTTCTGCGCCAGCGTTACGCAGCTGGTCGTAGGCCTCATTCATGGCCACGATATGAGGAAAACAGAAGGGACAGTATACTTCTTCAGCAAAGATGCGAGTGAAAGCGAGCACTACGGGCTGCTTGCCCCGCCAGTTTGCCAGGCGCACAATGCGGTCGTGGGTTGCATCCCAAAGGGCGAAGTCAGGCGCAATGCTGCCAATGGGTAATGCCAGCCGGGCCGGAACTGGCAGCAGATAACGCAAGAAATTAGGGGTGACAACTTGAGAGGTGCTGGCGGTCATATCAAACCGTTATGCAGAAGCGAAAAATTCCTTCGATTTGACGGGATCGGGGGTCATGGTTTTATCTCCCGGTTGCCAGCCAGCCGGACAAACCTCATCGGGGTTCGCCTGGACGTATTGAATGGCCTGGAGCACCCGCAGAGTTTCTTCGACGCTGCGACCAAAGGAGAGGTTGTTAACGGTGGCGTGCTGAATGATGCCGTCTTTATCGATGATGAAGAGTCCCCGCAGGGCCACCCCAGCATCGGCATCGAGTACGTTGTACGCCATGCTGATGTCTTTCTTGAGGTCAGAAACCAGCGGATAGTTGAGGTCACCTACCCCTCCTTCTTTGCGATCGGTTTGAATCCAGGCCAGGTGAGAAAATGCGCTGTCTACCGAAACTCCCAGCACCTCTGTATTGATGCCTTTAAAGTCTTCAAAGCGATCGCTAAATGCAGTTACCTCAGTGGGGCACACAAAGGTAAAGTTGAGGGGGTAAAAGAACAAGACAACATACTTACCCCGATAGTCAGACAGCTTAACGGTCTTAAACTCCTGATCATAAACGGCGGTAGCCGTAAAATCTGGAGCTGGTTGACCAACACGGAGGCAGTCTTCCATCGGGCTCGTCATACCATCCATCTCCTGGGTTTGATGTATTGCCTCCGGAAAGCTGACTGTTACCCTCCAGAGAAATGGCTCAGGCGTGATTTGAACACGCGACCAAGGGCTTATGAGTCCCCTGCTCTACCACTGAGCTACTGAGCCGCTTGCAGGTTATGGCGTTTGCGCCTTCAACCAACAGTATATAAACCTATCACAAAATGCTGCGCTAACTGCACCACCCCCAGCAAAAAAGCTTGTTGCCGATTTCATCTTCCGACGCTCCATCTGAGGACGCTCCATCTGAGGACGCTCCATCTGAGGACGCTCCATCTGAGGACGCTCCATCTGAGGACAGATGACTCCAGCCGCTTTCCTGAAGACAATAGAACCATTGCAACGGACCCAAATGACCCAGCTTCCTGCACGACTAGAGACTCCATCCACGCAAAAACCGACACCCCGGTCAGACAGAGTGTCGGCTTATGGTTTTAAACGGTACCTAACGACCCGGCAAATAAGCCATAGGATTCACGGTACCTGTGTTTGGCAGATGGACCTCAAAGTGCAGGTGGGGGCCGGTACTGAAACCGGTGCTACCCATTTCTGCGATTTGCTGCCCCTGGCGCACCTGCTGCCCTTCACGAACCAGCAGACGACTGTTGTGGGCATAGCGGGTCATGCTGCCGTCGGCATGGCGGATGTCGACCAGGTTACCGTAGCCGCCCGAGTTCCAGCCTGAGCGAACCACAACCCCAGCCGCCGCTGCCATGATTGGGGTTCCCACAGGGCCAGCGATATCGATCCCGCGGTGCATTCTGCCCCAGCGCCAGCCATACCCTGAGGTCAAAACGCCTTGGGCCGGCCATACATAGCCATTAAAGCGATTAGGAGCTTCCGGCAGAAATTCTCCAGAGTCGGGCAGGATGGGCATACCCGGTGTTACGGTCTCTCCTACCGGCAGCTGAGGAGTAGCCCGGTACACGTCAGGGCGCATGGGTGCAGCGGCCATTAAATTAGTAGGCACTGCAGGAGCACTGAGAGACTCTGATAGCGCTTCGGTAGATTCGGTTCTGGTGGTCAAAGTTGCCAGTTGAGCACCATTGATATCTCTAGCGGCATCTGTCACTGTCCAGTCTGTCTGAGCAGAGGCAGATGATCTCGCCGTAGAAGGTCGATTAGCATCAGATTCTGCCGACGCCAGCCCCTGAGCACTCTGCGCCGCCAGAGAGGCATCAGGCTCTTCTGCAGAGCGGTGATATTCAAGGGGCGCGCTGCCGCCCGTTGCACTGGCCTCGGTCTGCTCCAGAGATTGGCGAACAGCGGTAATCCGCGCCTTCAGCTCTTCCTGATCAACCTCTCGATTAGCCGCTTCCCGAATCCGCGCCAGATGATCACGAATGGCAGCATCGCGGCTGGCCTCAGGCTGCAGCTGACCGGTCCGTGCCAGGGTAGCACCAGCCTCAGGAGTAGCCTGAGCTGTGTTGGTGGGAAGGTTAATGCTGTCTCCGACCAGGAGGGCTTCAGGGTTGCGCCCCGCATTGTGGCGCATTAAATCATCAAGGCTGACACCGTGGCGATTTGCAATGTTCCAGAAAGTATCTCCAGCCTTCACCCGATAGCCCTGAGTGGTGGTGGAGGCAGGCTCCGCTGCTTCAGGAGAAATCTCTACTTCGTCGTCAGAGGATGTCCCCAAAACAACTGCTGTCAAGGGCTTTTCAGTAACCCGAGGGGTCGTCACCCCAGAAACAGTTTCAATTTCTCGGTTTTGCCAGGTGTCTGCCGGTTCAGCAGCCTGGGGAGGCAGTACAGCCTCAACCTCAGCCATGGGAGCAGGGTCCTCAACGACCGGCGGTGAGGTAATATCGTCGTCCTCTAAGGCATTAGAGGGGGCTGCAGCAACAGTCGCCTTAGCCGCAAGGGGGTTGGCTTCTACTGAGCTGAGGGGTAATGAATCGGGCAGAGCCTCGGGAAGTGCCGCAACGGTTGTTTCTACAGCATTATCGGGCTCGCCAGCAGCTAAACCAGGCTCAGCAGCATCAGCTTCCGGCGCTTCAACCAGGGCGGCGGCAGTCATGTCGTAGGCCTGATCTGAAGGAAGCTTGTCGGAAGCGTCTTTCTCGAGGCCTTCATGATCGAGTCTGGCTATTGAGAAGGTCTCTGGATCTTCGTCTGCCTGAGCACCATCTGCAAGTTCAGGTAACTCTTCTCCGAAGACAACGGACAGGTCTCCACCGACACCGCCACGCACATCGGCACTGAGGGCAAGGCGTTGCCTTTGGTCGGCACCATCTGCACCGGCAACTCCTTCCAACACGGATGGCAGCCGCAGCACCTGACCTACCCGTAGCAATTCATCAGGGGCAATACCATTCGCCGCCTTAATGGACTGGACATCGGCACGGTGTTCACCCGCAATGTGCCAAAGGCTATCCCCCTCTTCAACGGTGTGATAAATGGTGGCAGCCACATCACTGGATTGATTGCCATTTCCAGGCTGAGCGAGTTCAGCCTTACTTCCAGCGGTGGGTAAGACCGCAACAACTGGCCCTTCAGCCGCTAGGGCAGATTCAGGTTCGATCAGCAAAGGGGCTGACGTACCGAAGGAAAGAGCGATGCCCAACATGGCTGCCGAAGTTTGAACCCGGCGAGAGCCACCTGAAGCCCCCGGCTGAATCCCATTCGAAATTAGCGAATGTGAGTCTGCTGCGGACTCTTGCGGAAATACGCGTTTCAAGGAACGACCTCCTGTAAACCAGCGTTCAACGATGGACACCCACAGTCTGCAAACACCTCAGAGCCTAAAAACTTAAGCATGGTGGCGCAAACATAGGGCATAGGAACGATAACTGACCAGAAGCACAAAGACTAGGTAACAATACCTTCATTTTTGCGACTTAGGCAAGTCTACACGAGTAAACCCAAAAATCAATCACCGTCCCTGACTTTTTTCACTGAGGCAGATTCCCAATCTGATTTGGTTAAATCGGGAACTTTGCAAACTCAACGTATAGGTTTAACCCCAAAAAAAAGGATTTAGCAACAGTACTGAAAAAATCAAGAGATTGTCTGACCAGGTTTCCCCAGGGGCAAACGGCGGTTGCCAGACTACAGTTGCGGGGCGGTAAGGACTCCCCTGAAACAGGCTTGCATCCAGGCTTTAGAGTACTTAATAGGGGCTGGTCCAAGGCCATTCACAGAAGCATCGGAGGCAAAATTCAACCCCTTGCAGAGAAGGATATAGAAATTTCTTATCAACTATGGAACCGTTTTGTATCCTTGAAAACCTCTTATTTTTTATTTTTAGCCAGAAGACTAGGTTGGTAAATCTTGCCGCTGTACCTGCCGGTTCTGACTTTTGCTTCACACCACAACTTCTACCAACTGGTCAAAGGAATCGCTGTGCTGATTCGAACCGATCGCACTACAGGACTACAAAGAGGCTCTGGTGATACTCAGGCCGCGATGCCACGGGCCAGGGGAGTGGGTTCTGCCCCTTTCTCAGCCCCTCCATCCCCCCTGACCGATGGCAGTATCTGCTGGGGGAGTCAGGACCATCGTAGTTGGCGCAGGGCTTCAAAAAGGCCGATGGCGGCACTCGCAGAAAGATTTAAGCTCCTGACTACCGACCGATCCATAGGAATGTTCACCGTAGCGGCACAGGCCGCCAGTACCTCCGGCGGAAGTCCATCGGTTTCACTGCCAAATAGCAGCCAGTCAGAGTCTTGATAGTTAAAGTCTATATAGCTACATCGGCCAGTGGTGCTAAAACCGATGGTTCGCCCCCCTGTGGCTTGATGATGGGTCTGAAACTGTAACCAATCCTCATGGAGGTGCAGGTCAACATGGGGCCAGTAATCTAGCCCAGCTCGTTTGAGCTGACGATCACTCAACTCAAAGCCCAGGGGCCCCACGAGATGGAGCGGAGTCGCCGTGGCTGCGCAGGTGCGGGCAATATTGCCCGTATTGGGCGGAATTTGAGGGTTGACCAAAACGATCCGAGGCATGGCAGATAATCATTAAGAAGACACAGCAAACCGAACCAATGGGGGAACCATTGTCCAGTAGATATAGATTTTATTAATACTTCTGGCGGATATTGCGGAGTTGTGAAAGTTCACCCTTTTCTCCAATGTTTTACCGGCCTAGCTGTCGTCACTCTGATGGCTTCTATCCCAGGCTTCTATCCCAAGTCCAGATTGAGATCTGCAGTTTGCTCCATACCAACACTTCCCTGCTAATCCTGGACAAGGTTGATGACAAAGGCAAACCTGGCCCGGTCTAGCCCTACCATTTGCCCATGGCACGGGCCCCGGGCCAGGTTTTCCGTAGCCCCTTTATATTTTTCGTAGCCCCTATATATAGGGGGTAAATGTGGAAGGCCGGATTTTTCAAGCGGCACAAGGTTCACAGAGTTCTTCTGCTAATCGCCCTTCATTGACCTGAACCTCCCGAATGGCCCCGGCCATAATGTGCTGCACTGACTGCCCTGCCTCGTACTGGCTAAGCCAACGTTGGGCCTCGTTGCCTTCTCGCAAAATTTTCTTGAGGGGGCTCAGAAAGCAGCTAATTCCGTTCGCTTTGGCGATAGGCCAGACTTCTTCATAGAGGTCTTGAATCCACTCCTGAGCTGTCAGGGTGCGGCCATCCTGCCAGTGATGGAGTTGGGCGTCTAGACTGCTTTTGGCCACGGCAACTTCATTGGCATCGGCCAGGGCAACCAGATCCCAATTGCGGGTTGCCTGGGGTAAATAGCTGCCTTTCATCGGGTCCAGGTCAGGCTGGGCCATCATTTGCAGCAGACGAGCTTCGAGCAGGGCGGTTACCGCTAGCAGGGCCACAGGGTCGCTGATTAAATCACAAATTCGCAGTTCCAGGCGATTCAAGTTGTAAGGACGGCGGTCACCATTGGGCCGTACCGCAGACCAGAGATGGCGGACGTTCTGCATGGTACCAGCGGCAAGCTGTTCTTCCATCCAGTGGATATGGTGGGCGTAGCTCTCAAACAACGGCACCTGAGCGGGCGTTTTGGGAAATACCTGCCAGCGGCTGGAGTGATGGCCCGTTGCTGTACCCTCCAAAAATGGAGAGGAAGCGGTGAGGGCTAAAAAGAGGGGAGCCTCGACCCGCACCAAGCGGCAAGCCTGCATCAAAAGTTCCGGGTCAGAAATGCCAATATTAATATGTATGCTAGCGGTGACCACCTTGGTACCGTAGGTCTGCTCAATGTAGGTATGGTAGGGATTGCTGGGGTCAGACCGGAAGAATGTGTCAACCGAACCCAGGGACAAGGTACTACCGGGTACGAGGGTATAGTTGCCCAAAGTACGGAGATATTTTCTGAGTTCGTGGCGGGGGCGCACCAGTTCACACAATAATTTTTCGTACCGACATAGGGGAGGAGTCGTATATTCAACATTTCGGCTGTCTGGCTCCCGCACAAAGCCATTCATGTGGGCCACAATCCGATCCGAGAGACCAACGATGTCTCCCTCCGGCGTGCCGGTGTACATTTCGACTTCAAATCCTTTCGACAGCAGCACAACATTCCTCGACTGGCGCAGCCTTTTCTACATCAATAGTATCGGCTAATTGCGGAGGTCTCCAAAACCCTTTCGACGGAGAAATAGAGGGCTGAGGAGTTTTTTGGGGAATACTGGTAAGAACCAGCCTATGGTCAATATTGGTAGCAGCAGCTACCGAACCCTATCTCCACACCTAGGTTAAGTCCCATGATGTTGCGCGAGATGCAGGCGTTTCAAGCCTGTTGGATAGATCTTAAAGACGACTACCCCACCAGTCGTGAGGATAATACCCTGATTGCCCAGGCTATGGGGCAGCTAGTCGATCGCTATCACAAACCCGAAGAGATTGAAAATTCGCTGCCCGAATACCTGCAGCCCCTGTTTCGCCGCCTGGCGGTGGCCTATTTTCAGGGCTACGAACCTAGAACTCGCGGTTCGGTCGAAGCGGTCGATACCGCGGTCGATGCCGAAAGCCAGCCGGTCGGTCAACAGCGGGAAATTGTTGCCGCCGTAAACACCATGCAGTGGCTGGCCCAACGGGCTCGCCACGAAAGTCAACAAGCCCGGCGAGTTGGGGAGCAGACTTTTAGTGAAATGGATACTCTCATTATTGAGATTCCCGAGCATTGGCACTCTGAAGATGACTCCTGACCTCAGATTAGCTGGCGGTCGGGTTATTGTATTGCTATGGCTTACGAACCACTGCACCACAAGTATCGCCCCCAGACTTTTGCTCAGTTGGTGGGTCAGAATGCGATCGCAACCACCCTGGCCAACGCCCTGCAGCAACAGCGCATCGCTCCGGCCTATCTATTTTCAGGGCCCAGGGGCACGGGCAAAACCTCCAGCGCCAGAATTTTAGCCAAATCCCTCAACTGCATTCACCAGGATCATCCCACGCCGGACCCCTGCGGTGTTTGTGACACCTGCCGCGCCATTGCCAATGGTTCAGCCTTAGACTTCATTGAAATTGACGCCGCCAGCAACACCGGGGTTGACAACATTCGCGAACTGATCGAACGGGCCCAATTTGCCCCGGCCCAATGTCGCTACAAAGTCTATGTGATTGACGAATGCCATATGCTCAGTACGGCGGCGTTCAATGCGTTGCTGAAGACGCTGGAAGAACCCCCCAGTAACGTAGTCTTTGTACTGGCAACGACGGATCCACAGCGGGTACTCCCTACTATCATTTCTCGCTGTCAGCGGTTCGACTACCGCCGTATTCCCCTGGAGCCCATGCTGGCTCATCTGCGCGCCATCGCCAACCAGGAAGCAATCGATATCAACGACGAAGCGCTGCGCCTGGTGGCCCAAATTTCCCAGGGGGGACTGCGGGATGCCCAGAGTTTGCTCGACCAGCTCAGCCTGCTGGAACCTCCCATCGCAGCAGAAGCGGTTTGGGATTTGGTCGGGGCCGTCCCAGAGCGGGATCTGCTGGCGCTGGTGCAGGGCATTATCTCTGACGACAGTACAGCCGTACTTGACCAGACCAGAAAATTAATGGATCGGGGCCGAGAACCGCTGATTGTGCTGCAAAATCTGGCCGGGTTTTACCGAGATTTGCTGATCGCTAAAACCGCGGGCAACCGGCAGGATCTGGTGGCCATCACCCCTCCCACCTGGGCAGAGATGCAGAGCCTGGTGCAAACCATCAACCTTCAGGTGCTTCTGCTGGGCCAGCAGCATTTGCGCGCTGCCGAAGTACAGGTCAAAAATACCACCCAACCCCGGCTCTGGCTGGAAGTTACGCTGCTGGGTTTGCTGCCCTCGACTCTGGCCGGTCAGGTCGCTCCTGTGGCCGGTGCAAGGGGGGGCCATCAACCCGCCTCAGCCCCAGTCGGTACCGTTGCCCCCTCCTCCACAACGCCCCCCTCTACAACGCCCCCCTCTACAACGCCCCCCTCTCCACCCCCGTCATCTCCGCCTGCGGTATCACGCCACCAGGAGGCAGCTTCCCCCCAGGCAGAAGCTGCTGGGCCACCTCCTGCCTCTGCTACCCAAGATACAACCCCGCCAACCCCGGCACCTGAGCCATCCCCAGGCCCTTCCGTTACTAACGGTGCGACACCCCCGCCTGCAGGTGAGTCTCATAATTTAGATCAGCTCTGGCAACAGGTGATCGCTGTCTTAAAACCCTTTGGTACCCAGGCACTGATGAAACAGCAGGGTAGTTTGTTATCTTTTGACGGCACTGCTGCCCGCATCGGCATTAGCTCCAAGCCTCTGTTTAAGATGGCCCAGGGACGTGTGCCTAACGTAGAAGCAGCCTTTCAACAAATTGTTCAGCGCCCGGTTACTGTTTCCCTGGAGGTGCTGCCCGACCCAAAGCCCGATGAACCAGGCCCAACAGCACTGGGGGCAGGGGTTCCCACCGTCTCCCATCCCCCCATAGCTGAACCCATACAGCCCCCAACACCATCCTCGCCCCCTCAGCCTTCAGCCCCACCGCCATCCGCGGCTCCACTGCCCGTCGATGAAGATCCGGCCCCCGTCCCCGCCATCCCCACCAGCCCGGTAACGGGATATGATGACCAGGCCACGACGCCTGGCGCTCCCCCTCTGCCGGAAATTGCCACAGACTTTGAGCGGGCCGTTAAGAACTTTGCCCAATTTTTTAACGGTCAGGTGGTAGACATGGAAGACGACGTCGATGCTCTGATAAGCGGGGGAAGGCAACCGTCTGAAGCCGCCGCCCGGCAACCATCCCACGCCGATAAGGACGTTCCCTTCTAACTCATTGCAACCATCGAAAATCAGCCAAAGGTCGAGCCGTTCCAGCCCCACATCGCTCCGGCGGCATCGGCAAATTCAATGTAGGTACGGTTTTTGGGAACCCCCAGGGCCGTTTCAACTTTGGTACAGAAGTCGGCACTCATCGCCTTAGTCTTGGTGCCGCCCATGGTGCCCACGCTCTTAATTTCGATGTAGCACACCGGGTCTGTGGTGCCGGCAAAAGTCATCGGCACATCGGCTTCAAAGGCTGTCATGACATAGGACTCAGGCTTACCCAAGTGGGCAGCTAGGCTAGACGATAGATCTTTCAACATCGACTCAACGCTGGATTGGTCAGGAGCCGCAACGGAGGTTTGAACTTTGATTAAAGGCATAGTCTTGCTAAAGAACAACAAAGCTTGAGAGAAGGATAGCCCCCTGTATGCAGCATTGTCGATCGACACCCCAGTCCTTCCCTGGGGGCAAATTTTGCCACAAATACCAGTCGGCTTTAGGGTTCTGGCAGCTAGAGGATGACTCTAAGAACCCAACATTCGAACTGCCAGCAAACTCTTACCAGGGCAGCACTTGTCCTCTGGCATGCCAGAAGGTACCGGTATTCTCCAGGTTTAATTCATCAATGCGAGCTAGCAACCCCTGCACAGATTCCTGTGGGGTAATCCCGCTCTCGGTAAAACCGGTCATCCGGGTCTGAACCAGACCGGGGTGCAGAATAGCTACGGCAATGCCTTTTGGTTTCAGGTCATGGGCAAGGGATTTGCCCGCCATTGATAAAGCCACTTTTGACATTCGGTAACCATAGGAACCCCCAGAGGTGTTATCACCAATGGATCCCATACGGCTGGTCATCATCACCACTTTGGAGCCTTCGGTGAGGTTGGGCAATAAAGCACAGGTGACTCGCAAAGGGCCAATGGCATTCACCTCAAACTGCTGACGAATGCTATCGATATCAAGGTCAGCCAGGGTTACCCGATCAAGCATCCCCGCATTGTTGATCAATACGTCAATGGTGATGCCCTGCACCCGTTGCGTCAAATCGGTTACAGATGCATCGTCAGTAATGTCTATGCCTGACTCCACCTGAACCTTGAGGGACTTCAGATCATCGGAAGGTTGGCGGCAAACAGCAATCACCCTGTCTCCTCGCTGCTGCAATTGTCGGCAGTATTCGAGGCCAATCCCCCGGTTTGTACCCGTTACCAGATAAGTTGCCATGTCAATCTTCTGCTGATCGCGCCAAGCTTCAGCATAGACAAAATTACGTCAGCTAGAATCTATCCTGGGAGGTTTCTCAAAACGACAGATACAGGAAGGATGTGTATCCACTAAATCTTATCTCCAGTCCAGAAGGGGAGTTTTGCCTCAGGGAAAGCGACAGGTTTCGAGCTGAACTGGGTATAAACCCTATTCCCAGTCCAGAAGGGGAGTTTTGCCTCAAGGAAAGCGACAGGTTTCGAGCTGAACTGGGTATAAAGCTCTAAAGCCACTGCTTCACCCATAGAACTTTGCTGCTGGGCTTAGCTAGAGCTTTAAGGCTTGCTTACCGCTGTTGTTGGCCACCAGGAACTCTGCGGTACTACTGGCGTCTAATCCTTCAATTCTGCAATAAATTTTGCCGTGTACTATAATCCCTGCATTCAAGTTGTTTACAAAGCTTAATCTTAGACATCCATGGTTAACTCTATTCAGTCCCTCCAATGTGTTGCTATCGCTGGAGTCTGCGGCCTCGGCGTAGTTGCGACCGATGTTGCCCTTGCCTCAGACGTCACGACCTCCGGTATTGCAGCCTCTTCTCAAACCACCTGGCTAGCTCAAGCGGGCACAATTGTTGATGTTGCCGCCGGTAATGATCAATTTTCTACCCTGGTTACTGCCGTTCAGGCCGCTGACCTGGTTGAAACCCTCTCTGGTGAAGGCCCGTTTACTGTTTTTGCCCCCACTAACGCTGCCTTTGCGGCGCTTCCTCCCGAAGCCCTCAATGCCCTGCTAGAGCCTGCCAACAAGGACCTGTTGACCGAAGTTTTGACCTATCACGTGGTTGCCGACGAGCTTGGAGCCGATAGCGTAGTCACCGCTTCCACCCTCGAAACCCTGAACGGTCCTGTCGATGTGGACGTCGTCGATGGTGAAGTCATGGTCAACCAGGCGAACGTCATCCTGGCGGATGTGGATGCCAGCAACGGTGTCATTCATGCCATTGATGCGGTGCTGATTCCCGACGGAGTGATTGCGACCCTCGAAACCCGCATGGCAGAAACTGAAATGGCCCCAACCGCCGAACCCGCAACCACGGATGAACCGGTTCGTGGCCTCTGGTAAGGAGAATCCTGGGAAAGAAAATACCCCCAGGTAGGGGCGCAGGCCCTGCGCCCTTAGGGAATGCCTCACAAAACAGGTAATTTTGTTTCAAAAGATCTCCTAAGGAATGAGGATTTCATAACATCCAATGTTTGTAGGGCAGGCATCCTGCCTGCTCTTGGACAGCCGAGACGGCTATCCCACGCTATTGAATCCCCATTCCTAAGTACTAATGGCCAGTCTAGTGCTTTGCTAACGTGAGGTTGGGCAGAGCCCTAGCCATATCAATCAAGTCCACCTCGAAAGCTGTTTCCTGCGGTTTCGTCCTGACCAGGAACTGTAGCCAGCAAGATTGCTCACCGGCCCATCTACCGATGCGCACTGCCGAAAGGTTATTCTTGATTTAAGCTCTGGCCCGGTCTATACCAAGTCCAGTGAAATGGTTTGTCTACGACCATGATGTTGCTTCCATCCCAACGGTCTTTTCGCTCAATTGCTTTGGGGACATTAGTTGCCCTGCTCCATGGCAGCTTTGCCTCGGCTCGAGCAAACCCCGTGCAGGTCGGTCCGGCCATCATGCCTGTGAGTGGCTGGCTAGACGCTAATACCCTCTTTCGTTTCAATCCCCCGCTTCCATCATCTCAAGACTATCTGCCGTCTGCGCCAGTGGCCAAAGCCACTCATCTGGTTTTGCGCCTCAACCAAAAGCGAGTTTATGTGCTGGCTGACGACAAAGTTTTGGCTGACTTCCCCGTGGCCGTAGGGGCACCCGATACCCCTACCCCAACCGGAGAATTTGAAATTTTTCAAATGGTTATCGACCCTGTCTGGCAAAGCCCGTGGACCGGCGAGGTGTTTCCCCCCGGCCCCAACAGCGCCCTGGGGTTGAGGTGGATTGGTTTCGCCTCAATGGACAATGGCGTCATCGGGTTTCACGGCACTCCGACGGTTTCTTCAATTGGTTCTGCAGCTTCTAATGGCTGCGTCCGTCTCCGCAATGAAGATGTGCTGGCTCTGTATGCCCATGCCCGCATGGGTATGACGGTCATTGTGGAGCCTTAAACCGAAAAGGTGCCGCCCAGGGTGCAACCTGTCAGTGATGCAGATTTTATGGAAAAACTTTGCCAATACGATACCTCTACATCCCATGGCTGGATAGCCCCCATTTCCACTCACCTTCCAGTTCTCTTGAAGGCGGGACTCGCGGGGTGCACCGTAGCAGCGATGGTTGGGGTACTGCCGGCCTTTGCAGAAACCTACATACCCAGTCCCTCCCCCTTGAAGGTCCAGCCCACTCCCTTAAATCAAGTTTCATTTACTCCCCCCTTGGGCAGGGCTACGGATTATCTGCCTGAAGTACAAACAGGAGAAAATATCTACCTTGTACTTAAGCTGTCGGAACGCACCCTTTACCTCTACAACCAGCAAAGCCTGATTAAATCCTATACAGTAGCCGTTGGCCGTACAGGCTGGGAAACTCCAACAGGGCGGTTCAGCATTTTTGAGATGCAACAAAACCCGGCCTGGCAGCACCCATTCACCGGGGAAATTATTCCCCCGGGAGATAACAATCCTCTAGGGCAGCGATGGCTGGGCTTTTGGAGCGATGGCACCAACTCTATTGGCTTTCACGGGACTCCCAATGAAGCTTCGATTGGCCAGGCCATGTCCCACGGATGCGTCAGACTACGCAATCAGGATGTAGTGGAACTGTATGAGAAGGTTGCCCTCGGTACCCCCGTCTATGTTGTCCCTTAATCAGGCAGGCGACTAATCAGGCAGGCGACGATGCTCAAGCCTTAGGAAACCTGACGGGGGAGCAGGACATTAATTGCGGCCTAACCACTTCTGGCCGTTTAAACGCTGCAGCGTATACAGCACCAGCAGGTCAAGGGTGATTTTGCGCTCATCCCCCATGAACTGCTCAATAGTGCTGGGCTGAGCCCCTTTATCGGCCAAATAAAATACCTTGGGGCTTTTAATATCATCTTTGGTGAAGGCAATGTTGAACTGCCGTGCCCCCTGCTGCCACTGACCCTTGACATGCCAGTAGGGAGCGCTGTCTTTAATGCCAAATACCCCGAGTGGTTGCTGCTCGAAGGAAAGCTGAACATCACTGATGCCTTCTTCCTTCAGAGCTTTTTCGAGGGTGGGCAGAAATTCTTGCTGAATAAACTCCGGAAAAGGCTTGTCTTCTGGAGCGGGGGGTTTTTCTTTCTTGGGTTTTGCCCCACCAGCGGCAGGTTGAGTCGCTTTTTCGTCAGCCATAGAAGAAAAATACCTGAGACAGTAGCGGATAATCGACTAGAGTGCCACGCCGGGCCAGCTTCTGGAATATCCACCACCATACTAAAGTAAAGCCAAACCAAAAACACGTCGCTGCTCTCACGAGCAGCGACGGTATTGCTGATATTGCCAATTAGCAGGCCAAATTAAACCTTAACCAAATCCAGAAGTTGGGCTTGACCTGCAAAACCTGTCAGATATCCCACTGGACTTGGTCAAGACCGCCATTAGGACGTCATGCGCAGCACATCCCTACGCAGGGTAGCCAGATCCTCATGCTTGCCGAAGTGGTCTTGCTTAATGCCAAGGGCTTTCAAGTCTGCTTCCACCATCAGGTGTACCAGTTCTTCGAAAGTAACCGAGGGTGACCAACCTAGCTGCTTCCTAGCTTTGGTAGAATCACCAATTAGCAGATCAACTTCCGCAGGGCGCAGGTAGCGGGGGTCAAACTCAACATAATCGTGCCAGTCGAGGTTAACGTGGCTGAAGGCAATGTCGAGGAACTCGCGAATTGAGTGGGTTTCATTGGTTGCCACCACATAGTCATCGGGCTGATCTTGCTGCAGCATCAGCCACATTGCTTTGACATAGTCTTTGGCGTAGCCCCAGTCTCGCTTTGAATCGAGGTTCCCTAAATAAAGCTTCTTTTGTTGACCGGCGATGATCCGGGCTATGGCACGGGTAATCTTGCGGGTCACAAAGGTCTCGCCCCGGCGGGGAGACTCATGGTTAAACAGAATGCCATTGCAGGCAAATAGACCGTAGGATTCCCGGTAGTTGATGGTTTGCCAGTGGGAATAAACTTTGGCACAGGCGTAGGGACTGCGGGGATAAAAGGGTGTGGTTTCCTTCTGGGGGATTTCCTGGACCTTGCCAAACATTTCGGAAGACCCGGCTTGATAAAAGCGTACTTCGAGATCGGTACGATACTGGTAGTCGCGAATCGCCTCCAGCAAACGCAGCGTCCCCATACCCACAGAGTCGACGGTGTATTCGGGAGAATCAAAGCTCACCCGCACATGGGACTGAGCCCCCAGGTTGTAAACTTCGTGCGGTTTAATCTCTTCTAAAATTCGTCGCAGGGTGGTGCCGTCGGTCAGATCACCGTAGTGCAAAAATAATTGGGCATCTTCTTTGTGAGGATCCACATACATATGATCAATTCGATCAGTATTGAATGTGGAAGTCCGGCGAATAATACCATGTACCTCGTAACCTTCTTCTAATAACAGTTCTGATAAGTAGGAACCGTCCTGACCGGTAATACCGGTAATCAAGGCACGCTTAGTTTCAGTCATAGGATTACAAATCACAATAAATGTAGATTTACCTTACCCATCTATCCCACAGCTATTGACATAGACCATGGAGAATTAACAGAATCAGCATTTTCCAGGTCTTTAGTTTAAGCTACGTTAATTCTTACTGCTCAGCCTGGCCAAGATAGCTCCAGGCATCTGGCAATTAGCGTTCCAGGGTGTGGTGTCGTCGCCTCCCCAATCGGTAAGCATAGACCTGAGCAACTTCATGACCCAGAACAAGCTCCAACAGGTCAAGTAAAACCAAGGCATCCGCATCATAACACCCCCAATCACTCCGCAGGACTGGTACTGACCGTCGATCTTGATCACGCTGTTGCTGACAAACTGCTGCAGGCCCAGCAGCACACCGGCGGTCAGTATAGCCCCAGACCAAATGTTTTAGATCGTGGGGGCAGCAAAACCCCTGGGTAATCTACCCAAACTTTCGTCTGCCCTCAACCATAGTTACCCCATAAGTCAGGCCCTACGCTAGGGCGAATGCCAAATAGGCAAGAGGGCTCAACTCTGTTAAAGCTCAACGGGAGTACGCAGAGTCATCAACCAACGCCATCTTGGAGAGAAGGCGCAGGGAAGGTACTGCCTGGATCATGCCAGTCGGGGGGAGCCAACCTAACTAAGCTTCTGCCTTTTCTGCAGAGCAGCAAGCATCTGCTGTTTAACGGCTTCTGACCAGGCCGCGAACATCTGTTCGTCCTTGAAAGCTGCTTTTCCCGTCAGTACCGCTGTTGGGTAGGAAGGCTTTAAAGATGAATTTGTCATGGTTTTATTAAATAAATACGACTTAAACCAAATACGACTTAAACCTTGTCCAAGTCCAGAAGTGGGGTTTTGCCTTAGAGAAAACTCCACTTCTGGACTTAGTATATGTCTTACTGCAAAACACCCAGGCGCAGGGTAATTGCATGTTGCTTGAGTGCATTCACCATGAGTTTTAGCATTAACTTTGACTCAGGCTATTCAAATTATTGTGTCGTCCCGCAGACTGCGTTTGGGACCAAGAACAACGGATTGAATTTTGGGGTTGCTATCACCTCCTCAACCAACACAACAGAGACCCGTCGGTGCTCCCTACTCGGCGACACTGGCGGCCAGGATCTTGAGGAGAAAGTTATTATCCAGGGCAGCGGTATAGCGCTTCATGGCTAAACTCATTTTGGAGGGTTCTCGCTTCAGCAGACTCACACTGAGGCGACGGAGGAGGGCCATATTCTGCGAGGCATAGCCCCGACGAATGCGACTGGCATCTTCGTTGAAGGTGACATCAAGGACCCAATGGAGGCTATTTTCCACACTCCAGTGGGAGCGAATCACCTGGGCGTGGCGCACGGCATCGGGCGCTAAACTGCTGAGGTAGAAGTGGACTTCGGTGGTGGTTTTGTTCCAGAGATGTCGAGTTCGACGCACCATCACCACGGTGGTTAAGCCGACCCATTGCGATTGCCGGGGTAACGGGGGCAACTGCGTGATGGGTACGGCCCAGAGTTGTCGGTGTTCCGTTCGGTTATGCCCCGATTCCAGCGTTTCGGTGAAGTGATGCTCGATCCCCAACCACCCCTGGCGTTCGGCCTCCTCAAACCACTGTTTCACCGCCTGGTGGAGCTTGCCCTGATTGCCTTTAAGGGCCAGCACATAGTCTCCCTCGGCCTGCTTAATCTGAGTGGCAATGGCGGTTTGAGTGCCCATGGCATCCAGGGTGACGATGGTGCCTTTGAGGTTCAGCAACTTGAGCAGTAAGGGGACCGCCGTAATTTCATTGGATTTGGCGTCCACTTTTTGTTGCCCCAACACCAGTCCATGCTCACTGCTCCAGGCACTGACACTGTGCAAGGCCTTCAACTGACCGTCCCGGTCATAAGACCCCCGAACCGTTTTGCCATCAATATGAACCAACTCCACTCCGAGCCGTTCACTAATGCGACTGACCCAGGCCAGAAACCGAGTCTCAAGCTCCTCCGGCGACAGCAGTGCCATCACCCGACCAAAGGTATCGTGGGACGGGATACCCTCGGGCAACTCCAGGAAGGTTTCCAGCCACGATTGCTTAGCCTTGCCGTAACGCTCGATGGCCACAAAGCTATCGGCCCCCGCCAGGGTGGCTAAAATGGCAATGCTCACCAGGGACACTAAAGGGTGGTTTCGGCCACGTTCCACTCGCGGGTCCTCCATCTCCTGAAAATGCTGCAGAATGCTCCGCTTGAGGATCTTAGCTTCCCGTTGCTCTTGCGGTTTGAGCACTCGCTGACCAAAGCCCTGAGCCATCCGATTTACCTGCTTGTGGTAGGGGAACCCGATTATTTGAGCACACTCTGAGATCTTGAGCGGCATCCACGGCAACCGTTCTCGCCCCCACCAACTCTATCTTTGTCAAGCACAAATGATACAAAATGACGTGCGATTACCCTGCACCCAGGCGTAAGGTTAATAGAGGAATAAGTTTCATGAAACTTCACCAATTTTAGATGTCTAAATAATGTTTTGAGCCGTTGACATATATGACTCAAAACCAGTTCATTTTATAAATTTATTTCCGAAGTCTTGCCGTTTTAAGCCATCTATGAGAATAATTTCAGCTATTCACGTCTATAGCGAATCTCGCTCGCATGAAATACACCTCAAAAATCCCCCCTGCCCCTGATTAGGGGGGTAAAGGTTGAACCTTAAGCATCCAGAAACCAGGGGGATTCTATGCTAACCAAGTTGGTGCCTGATTGAACTGAGAACCGCTATATAGCAATTGCTCTTGGGTGCATCCCACTTTTGTCATCCTGAGCGGAACGGAGTATAGCAAAGGATCTCAGTCCTTGCGCAAGATCGGGATTCTTCACTTCGCTATCGCTACGTTCAGAATGACGTTTGCGAAACTGGGATGCACCCATTGCTCTTTTAGTTAAGCCGGTCACAGAGTAGTAAGGAATTAGCAAATGCGCAGTTTAGGCAATTTTTATTGAAGACATATTTTTACGTAAAATGCTCTTAAATAAAGCCCGACTATCATCACCACTAGATAGTCGGGCTTGCCATTTTTAACAACTCATGGAGACAGATTCTGACTGAGCGATACAGTCAGGCCATGGCTTTAGTAGTCGAAGTCGCCGCCCATACCAGCACCAGCGCCAGCCGCAGGAGCCTTGGGTTCAGGCTTATCCACCACGATGCACTCGGTGGTCAGCACCATGGAGGCAATGGAAGCGGCGTTCTGTAGACCGGAACGAGTGACCTTGGCCGGGTCTACGATACCAGCCTCAAACATATCCACGAACTGATTGTTAGCAGCATCGTAACCGACGTTGAAGTCTTTAGCCTTTACCTGCTCAACAATCACCGCACCGTTGAAGCCGGCGTTCTCAGCGATACGGCTGAGGGGCGCGGTTAATGCGCGGGTAACGATGTTGGCACCCAGCAACTCTTCCCCGGAGAGGTTGGCGTTCGCCCATGCTTCCAGTTGAGGAGCCAGGTGGGCCAGGGTGGTGCCACCGCCGGGGACGATGCCCTCTTCCACCGCGGCCTTGGTGGCGTTGATGGCGTCTTCCAGGCGTAGCTTACGGTCCTTCATTTCGGTTTCGGTGGCGGCCCCGACTTTGATCACTGCCACACCTCCGGCAAGCTTGGCCAACCGCTCCTGCAGCTTTTCTTTGTCGTAGCTGGAGTCGGTTTCATCGATCTGGCGACGGATCTGCTCGCAGCGAGCCTTCACCTGCTGCTCCTGGCCATCGGCGACGATGGTGGTAGTGTCCTTAGTGATGGTGATGCGGCGGGCCTGGCCCAGCATCTCCAGCTTGGCGCTTTCCAGCTTCAGGCCGGTGTCTTCGCTAATCACCTGACCGCCAGTCAGCACGGCGATATCTTCCAGCATGGCCTTACGGCGATCGCCAAAGCCAGGGGCTTTAACGGCAGCCACGTTCAGGACCCCACGCATGCGGTTCACCACCAGGGTGGCCAGGGCTTCTTTCTCGATGTCTTCGGCAATGATCATCAGGGGTTTACCGGCACGGGCCACCTGCTCCAGCACGGGCACCAGGTCCTGCACCAGGGTGATTTTCTTGTCGGTGAGCAGGATGTAGGGTTCATCCAGCACCGCTTCCATGCGCTCGGTGTCGGTCACGAAGTAGGGGGAGAGGTATCCCTTGTCAAAGCGCATCCCCTCGGTGACCTCCAGTTCGGTGGTCATGGATTTGCCTTCTTCCAGGGAGATAACGCCCTCGCGACCTACTTTGTCCATGGCGCTGGCAATCATCTGGCCCACTTCGTCGTCGTTTCCAGCGGAAATAGCCCCCACCTGGGCGATGGATTTTGAATCTTCCACAGGGCGTGCCAGGTCAGCAATCCGGTCTACCAGGAAGGCGGTAGCCTTATCGATACCGCGCTTCAGGGAGATAGCATTAGCACCGGCAGCCACATTGCGTAGCCCTTCCTTAACAATGGCGTGGCCCAGCACGGTCGCGGTGGTGGTGCCATCCCCAGCAGCATCATTAGTTTTAGAAGCTGCCTGCCGCAGCAGGGAAACGGCAGTATTTTCAATATGATCTTCCAGTTCAATTTCTTTAGCAATGGTGACCCCATCATTAATGATTTGGGGGGCACCAAACTTTTTCTCAAGGACTACGTTGCGACCTTTGGGACCAAGGGTGACAGCAACGGCCTCAGCCAGCATGTCGAAGCCGCGCTCCAGGGCGCGACGGGCATCTTCGTTGTAGGTAATCGACTTAGCCATGGGTAATCCTATCCTCCTAACAGGATTAAATGGGTTAACTGCGAATTAGTGAACAATTCAAAAGGCCAAAATCATGTGTCTATGGGAGAGACTTGTGGTGGAATGGCCCTGAATTAAAGCCGGTGGGCAATGCCCACCCGACAGCAGTGAGATAGTGCTGCCTACGCCAGGGTTGCCAGGATGTCAGACTCGCGCAGTAGCACGTAGTCGTCGGAACCCAGCTTGATATCGGTGCCAGCGTACTTGGAGTAGAGCACCTGGTCGCCTACTTTCACTTCCATAGGCTGAATAGAACCATCGTCGTTGCGCTTGCCAGCACCGACCTGCACCACTTCACCCACCTGGGGCTTTTCCTTAGCGGTGTCGGGAAGCAAAATGCCTCCGGCGGTTTTTTCTTCGGCTTCGCTGACTTTAACTAGAATGCGATCGCCCAAGGGCTTAACAGTTGACACACTCAGGGTGACAGCTGCCATGGTTATCCTCCAAAGGTTTTAAGCGATAAGTAATCAGGGTTCAGGGAGACGGATTGATCCACAACTCCAGGAGTGGCTGAATTTTCGAAGGGAAAGGTTCCAATCCTTCCCTGGAATTTGAGGATTAGCACTCTCGTCTCCTGAGTGCTAATTTATCCGCCGGAAGCGCTTTACGGCAATTATTTACCAGGTGTGGTTTGCCGTACTTTAGACCTGCCAGGTTCCCGTAATAATCGACTGTACAGCTTTGGCAATGCGGGTCAGATCATCATTCAGCATGGGGGGCCAGGTAACCCCGGCCTGTTCCCCAGCCCGATAGAGCTGCCGACTTTCGTAAGCCAGGGCAAATAGCGCCTGCACCAGGGGACGTTCCAGGCTGGGTTCGTCTTTTAGGCCCTCAAACATGACTTTCAGAGCCAGCAGCAGAGAGGTAACCTGCCCCGGCACCGGCGGATGCCCCTGCTGAAGCCGCAGCATAAAACGGTCGGGCATATCGTCGCCGGTATCGAGGGTTTGCTTCAGAACAAACTGACGGGCGGTTTCAAAGTCCATAACACTGCACAAAATGGAACGACAGAAAACGATGGGTGATCGTAATGCCCCGCGTGTGCTAGGGGTGGGTCGCAACAGGGTCCCACCCCAGGTTGACCTTAACCATAGGCCATGAATAGGAATTGTGGTGCACTCTTCCCCCCAACTTTCCCCCCAACTTTCCCCCCAACCAGCCCTCGCAAAGCCTTCTAGGGAATGAGCATCGAATCACATCCAGGTCTTGTAGGGCAGACATCTTGCTTGCCTCGAACAGGTGAGACGGCTCTCCCACAAGATTAATTTTCATGCCTAAGAAGGGCAGCATTGCGTTCTATCGCTGGTGAACCAAAAACCTTAGGGTACGATCATCAATGGCCAGGCCAGCTTTGGGCAAACCAGGTTTGGCCTCCCTCATCTTGTCTGGTCTAATTTTGATCGACATTAAGTCCCCACCCTGACCCAAGACTTTACCTGCAAGGAGTCACGACATTGCCAACCCTGGGAGTTAACATCGACCATATTGCCACTATTCGGCAGGCTCGCCGAACGGTAGAACCTGACCCCGTGGCAGCAGCAGTGCTGGCAGAACTGGCCGGTGCTGACGGCATTACGGTACACCTGCGAGAAGATCGACGCCATATTCAGGACCGAGATGTCCAACTTCTACGACAAACGGTACGCACCCACCTGAACTTAGAAATGGCGGCTACCGATGACATGGTGGCCATTGCCCTCGACATCAGACCTGACTACGTGACCCTGGTGCCCGAACGTCGTCAGGAGGTGACCACCGAAGGGGGACTGGATGTTGCCGGGCAGGTGGATCGCATGAAGCAGGTCGTCACCACTCTGCAACAGGCCAGCATTCCGGTCAGCCTGTTTATTGATGCCGACCCTAATCAAATTGAGGCTGCTGCAAAAACCAGTGCCGCCTTTATTGAGCTGCACACGGGTCCCTACGCCGAAGCCCATGGGGAAGAGGACAGCCAGCAACAACTAGAAAACCTGCGGCAGAGCACCCAACAGGCTATAGGGCTGGGGCTGCGGGTGAATGCAGGCCACGGCCTCACCTACTGGAACACCTATCCCGTGGCCTGCATTACGGGCATGGAGGAACTGAACATTGGCCATAGCATCATCAGCCGAGCCGCCCTGGTGGGCCTCGAGAGAGCCGTCCGGGAAATGAAAGCAACCATGCACGGGCGCTTTTAACCGGGTCAGCCAATTTCGTTGCCCGCGCCATCCTATGATCTGAGATGATCGATTTTTCGGGCTAACCAGGCACAACCCCATTGAAGTTCACCACCATTTCACTCAAGGAGATAATTGTGCAAACCTATTACTACGCCATTGGTAGCGAAAAGTTCCTGATTGAAGAAGAACCGCTAGAAGAAGTGCTGAAAGAACGGCGTCGCTACTACCAGGAGCAAGAGCAGGAGGTTGACTTCTGGCTCGTGAAGCACCCGGCTTTTCTGGAAGCTCCCGAATTGGCCTCAGTCAAAGCCAGGTGCCCTCAGCCGGCGGTGGCCTTAGTTTCCACCAACAAGTCGTTTATTACCTGGCTCAAGCTGCGGCTGGAATATGTAGCTACCGGTGAGTTTCAGGCCCCTAGCGAAACCATCCCCGACCCTCTAGCTTCGCTGGATACGGTCGCGTCCTGACCGATTTTGTCGGTTTGGGCTAAAATCGCTGGCAGGTTATGGCAACAGAGAATACCATGATGCAGACCCTAGAGCACATCCCCACGGCAGGCCAACCAAAGGCCCCTATCTATCCCTGGACTCGATGGAGGCCAGCTTGGGTATTGGGCCTGGCGTCCATGATTGTGGGTGGGGTACTGCCCCCTGCATTGGCCCAGTTTCCCCCCTGCCCTCCTCCGGCAGCTAATGAATATTTGCTGCTGGTGCGCAGCAATACCGAAGCCGAGCGCACGCGGGTCCAGGATTTGCTGCCTTCAAACAGCACCGTCATGGTCTGCGATTACCTCGAAGACACGGTGGTACGGGCAGGGGGGTTCACGAATCTAGAGAATGCGAATGCCTGGGCCCAGTACATGACTGAGGTGGAGGGGTTTCAGGCCTTTGTGGCCCGTCCGGCAGCTAATTCCGAACCCACTACTCCGACAACGACCACTCCTGAAACCAATCCCTCAGCCCCTGATAATGCCACGGCCACCAATTCCCAACCCACTACCCCAACAACGACCACTCCTGAAACCAATCCCTCAGCATCTGACAGTGCCACGGCCACCAATTCCCAGCCTGGCGCAGAGGCGACCCCTACAGAGTTTACTCCCCAGCCGCTAGGAGAAGGTTTTGCTGTACTGGTGGACTACCAGTACGATCCGGAAATGGCCGTCAGCATCCAAGACCAGATTGGTCAGGCGGTGGGGCTAGCGGTTCACAAGCAACGCCCCTACCTGCTGATTGCCTATAGCCCAAATATTGACGGGGCCGCATCCACCATGGATGTGTTGGGGGGCTACGGGATTTCTGGATTTATTGTGGACAGCCGCGAGGTGGTCATGCTGACGCCAGCGATTGCCCTGGAAAATTAGGGTAGATTGGCCACCCTCATTTGAGAAAGGGCTGTACCGCGATAATAATGGGACAGAATTTGGTCATAGGAATAGCCCTGTTGCGCCATGGCAAAAGCACCCCACTGGCTCATACCAATGCCGTGGCCAAATCCCCGACCATCGATCCGAACGGTGTCCCCATCTATCGCCATGGTAAACAGGGTACTTCTCAGGTTGAGGGCACGGCGCAGTTCTGTACCCGTGAGTACGCGGCTACCCCCGGTACCCTCTAGCCGCATGGAGACCACTCGGCCTCGGGGGGTGGTGCGTTCAGGAATGGCCCGCTGTAATCGCCCAATGCCAACGATCCGCTTCTGAAACTGATCGGCACTTAAGGTTTCTGTCCAGCGAAAGACCGGTGCCGCCTGATCAAAATCAGGTACGCTGCGCAGATAGGGCAAGGGCTGCTGCCAGATATCTTCAACATTTTCGGTATGCCCTCCAGAAGAGGAGTGAAATACAGCCTCAATGACCCGGTTACCGTAGGTCAGAACCTGTCCCCGGGTCGCTTGTACTGCAGCCTGGGTGGCGGGGCTTTCGGTCGTCAACCCTTTGTAAACCTGGTATCCCGTTGTTGCCCCCACATCGTAAATGTTTTGGCCGGCCCGCTCGCGCCGATACAGGGCAAAGGAACGAGCCGCTACGGCCTGGGCCTTGAGGGCTTCCTGGGGCCAGTTAGCGTGCATTTCACCGCCCAACACACTGTAGAGGTAGGCTTCTAAATCGACCCAGTTAATGGCGGTGACCTTGCCGTCTACCAACACCAGCAGCACTTTGCCCCGGTACCAGGTATCGTCGATAAAAATAAAGCCATCGCCACTCGGCTCGACCCAAAACGCCTGCCCTCGCCAATCGGCTAACCGCAGGGTTCCCCCCTCGGATTGAATGGTAACCGCACGACCATCGGGCAGTTGGCCCACACCCTTACCATCGGCATCGCTAACAGTGGCGGGAGTAGAGCTGCCGATGACAACGGTATCTACCTGCTGCTCAACCGCAACCCGCAGCTCCATGGCCGCCTGGGCTGCGGCTGTCGCAACCCCCCATAGGATCACTGATAGGCCCAGGGCCTGCTTCAGGCGGACAACCATTGGGGCCAGCGTTAGCCCCGAAACATGAGGTCGAAGTGCTTGCATCATCAATCTTGACTGGAGCGGACAAAAGCAAAACTCCCCGGTGGAAAGGGGGAATTTTGCCTCTAACGTTACCATTGATGACTCAATCTACAACCAAAAAGTTCGTCGGGCTACGAACTTGCCCATGATCCAGCCGTGAAAAAAATTATGCCCAGAAATGTTTGACAAAAGCTACTTCAGGATACAGAATAAAGATCGCCCTGAAACACGGAGATCGCTCTGAAACACGGACGATTGCCCTGAAACACGGAGCCAAAACCCCCACGGGGGCCTGTAGTTCAATTGGTTAGAGCACCGCCCTGTCACGGCGGAAGTTGCGGGTTCGAATCCCGTCAGGCCCGTTTACAATCGAGGTAATCACCCAGTTCTCTGTTTACTTGGGCTTTGTCGTATGAACAGAAGTTCTAGATGGTTCCGTTTGCTATATCCAGCCCTGGGAACTATCATCTTGACCGCTGGTGGGCTGGTGGGCTTACCTCTGGCCCTACGTTCTCCCCAGGTGGTTGCTCAGGATGGCGGCACCATTACCCTACGTTCAGATGTCCAGGAAGCGAATGCTAATACCGGGGTGATTACCGCTCGGGGAAACGTTCAGATTGACTATCCGGCTCGACAGATCTACGCTACCTCTGCCCAGGCCGAATACTACAACAATGAACGCCGAATCGTACTCAGCGGCAATGTCGTCATTAACCAGGAGGGCAATACCCTCAGGGCAGAAACCGCAACTTACCTGATTGATGAAGGTGAGTTTGTTGCCCTTCCGGCCCCGAACGAGCAGGTAGAAGCCACCTACAACGTGCCCGCCTCCCAGCCCGCTTCGGTGCAGGAGGAGGAGAGGGATGCGCCTCCACCGGCTCGCCCGCCGGTGCTGCTGGATGTGACCCCCATTGAGGAGGAGACCGACGAACCTCCAGATGCTACCGCTCCTCTGGGAAACTAGAGCCTTGAGCCGCCTGGCGCTTTGATACAATTTTTTAAGTTTATTCGCCGTTTCAGCCCTGACTCCCCCTTGAAAATCGTTCTCGACAATGTTCAGAAGACCTATGGCAAACGCCAGGTGGTTGATCGTGTCAGTTTGTCGGTAGCCCAGGGAGAAATTGTAGGGTTGCTGGGCCCGAATGGAGCCGGAAAAACCACTACGTTCTACATGGCTACAGGTCTAGAGCGCCCCGATGGGGGTAAGGTTTGCCTTGATCAAATTGACATTACCGACCTGCCCATGCACCAACGGGCAAGACTTGGCATTGGCTATCTGGCCCAAGAACCCAGCATTTTTCGTAACCTATCGGTAGCCGACAACATTTTGCTGGTTATGCAGCAGACCCGCGTTCCCCCCGAAGAGTATGGCGATAGGTTGCGGGATCTGTTGAAGGAATTTCGGTTGGAAACCGTTGCCCGCACTATGGGCATTCAGGTATCGGGGGGGGAACGCCGCCGAACCGAACTGGCCAGGGCGATTGCGGCGGGGACCGAGGGGCCTAAGTTTCTCTTTTTAGATGAGCCCTTTGCCGGAGTAGATCCCATCGCCGTTGCTGAAATTCAGGACATTGTGGCCAAACTGCGGGACCGAGACATGGGCATTCTCATCACTGACCACAACGTCCGAGAGACCCTGCGCATTATCGATCGGGCGTACATCCTCAGTAACGGGCAAATTTTAGCCTCAGGCAGTGCCGAAGATCTCTACAACAATCCCCTGGTCCGCGAACATTACCTGGGGAAAGACTTTTCCCTTTGATGGCTGCATCTCAATTCATCTCCAATCGGTATTTTGGAACACTCCCATTCCTGAGATAGGCGCTGAAGTTTTAGACTGTTAGAGCAAATTTCCCCCCATTCGGCTCGTTGGTTATGACGACAGCTTCCACGTCTCAGTATTCGGGTCCTCAGTCTCGCCGGTGGTGGACTGGCTTTAACATCATGGACCGCTACATCGCCAAGGAACTGACCTTGCCGTTTCTATTTGGGGTGGGCGCCTTTTCCTCTATCGGCATTTCGATTGGTGCCCTGTTTGAGTTGATTCGCCGTATTACCGAGTCAGGTCTGGCGATTACCCTGGCGATTCAAATCTTTGTGTTGAAACTGCCCGAGTTCATTGTGCTGGCCTTTCCCATGTCTACCCTGCTGGCTACAATGATGACCTACAGTCGTCTCTCCAGCGACAGTGAACTCATTGCCCTGCGCGGCTGCGGCGTCAGCATTCGCCGCATCATTGCTCCGGCGGTGGTGTTAAGCCTGCTGGTTACCGGGCTGACGTTTGTCTTTAATGAGTTGATTACCCCAGCCGCGAACTACCGGGCCGCCATTACCCTGGAACGGGCACTGGACTCAGAGCGTCCACCATTTCAAGAGCGCAATATCTTCTATCAAGAGTTTCAGCCGGCCCGGGATGACTCGGGTGAAAAGGAACTCAAGCGCCAGTTCTACGCTCGCCGATTCGATGGCGAAACCATGCATGGCCTGACGATTCTGGATTTCTCCCAGGAAGGGCTGAACCAGGTGGTCAGCGCCAAGTCGGCCACCTGGGACTTTCGCTCAAACACCTGGAACTTTTACAACGGCACGATTTACGTGGTGTCTCCAGATGGCTCTTACCGAAATATTGTTACCTTTGAAACCCAACAGCTGCAGTTGCCGCGTACCCCCTTTGATCTGGCCAGTCGCACCAAGAGCGATACGGAAATGAACATTGCCGAAGCGTCTCGTCAGCTGGAACTGGTGCGCCAGAGCGGCGACGAAAAAAAGATCCGCCGCTGGGAAACACGCATTCAGCAAAAATATGCCCTACCTTTCGTCTGTGTGGTGTTTGGTCTGGTGGGGGCTTCCATTGGCGTCCTGCCCCAACGCACCAGTCGGGCCACCAGCTTTGGCATTAGCATTGTGATTATTTTTGGCTACTATCTGCTGGCCTTTATCACCAATGCCATGGGAGAGGTGGGCATTCTTTCGCCGTTCATGGCCGCCTGGCTACCGACGCTGGTGGGGTTGGTCGCGGGTCTGTATCTGTTGTTTAAGGCTTCGAAGTAGCATCGTTTCAGCGGTAGCGCCATTGCCCAGAAGAACAGCAGACACCAAACGAGCATATTGAAGTGTTGCCTTAACGCGGCAGGACCATCATCCACCCGGCGAGGGTTGTGATGATTTTCGTGCGGGTTCAGTAGGGACCAAACATGTTGTTAGCAGGGTTACCGGGGTCATCGCTGTAGCAGAAGTCGTGAAATAGTGTGAGCATTTCTGCTTTCGTCAGCCAACCATCGCCGTTAGCGTCAAGCCTGGGGAAGACCAGGGGAGCATACACGGGGGACTCGTTGAAGGCTGCAAGCAGCTGCCCCCACTCTGTCTGGTTAACTTTGCCGTCTTCGTCCTGATCAAAGACATCGAAAATGATGTCCATCAAACTGGCGATTTCCTCAGTGCAGATTGTGGTGTCGGCTAAAATTTCATCGTAGTAAACTAACCATTCGGCGATGGAAACTCGGTGGTCGTGGGCAGTGTCGGCTTTTTTTTCCAGCCCCTTCCATTTGCACATGAGCTTATCTTGCAGCACCAGGCAACGGGGCGATCGCAACGACCAGTTACGCAGCGTCGAGAGTTTATCAAACATCAAGTCAAAGTCGCCTTTGACCAGTACTCCGGTATAGTCCGAGTCGTACATGCTAAATAGTTTGGTCAGCTTGCGCTTCTGCAGTTCGGTGAGCATGGCTGATGTCCTCTTTGCTCCAGAGTCGCCGTTACAGCATTGTCTTGCCAGGCGAGGGGGCGTCTAGCGTCCCCTTTGGGCAGACCGATGGCCGATTGCCCCCCTCTCTGGCTCTAAAAATGCTGCATATCCATCAGCCTATAGCAATTTTGTTCAGGAGACGGTAAAACAACCGGGCTTCTTTGCAACCGTTCAGGCCCAACGAGGCTCTCCCCCACCCGGCCCTGGAGCCCGCAGACCTGTATCTATATTGTTAGACTTCATTTTTAGACTTCTATGAACGTCGGCATCATCGGCCCATGTTCAGGAAAACCTAAAATTGCGTCTAAAAGATTTGTGCCGTCCAGGTTAGCCCCCTGCAGGTCGGTTCCGAGGAGGTTAGCGCCCTTTAAGTTGGCTCCCTGCAAATTGGCATGGGCCAGACAGGCCCCCCACAGATCCGCGTGGGCTAAATTGGCCTCGGTCAGGTTGGCCCCACTCAAGTCAGTGCCATTGAGGCGAACCGCACTTAAGTCTGCCCCCCACAAATCGGCGGCAGGACCAATAAAATACAAACCCGTTCGGTCCTGAAATGTTTTCGGGAAACGAGTACTTCTGGAGTAGATGGCCCCCTGTAAATTGGCCCCCTCTAAACAGCACCCCTGGAGATTCGCCCCAATTAAATTCGCCTTGTGAAGATTGGCACCACTCAAATTCGCCTCTCGTAAGTCAGCCAGCATCAGGGTTGCGCCCCTCAGATCGCTGTGCTGTAGGTCTACGCCCTCTAGCTGGGCACTCAAGAGGTTAGCTCGCTGCAGAACAGCTCCAAACAGCCGACAGTGGCTCATCAAGGTTCCGTTAAAGTCGGCCATGGATAGATCCGCACCGCTCAGGTCCCGCCCCCTTAAATCTTTAATGGGAAGGGCTGTTCCCGGTGCCAGACACCACATATCGGCGGCTTCTGGGGAAAACTCATCCGGAAAACTAGTCTGACGATTATAAAAGGCCCCCTGAAGATTTGCTGCGGTTAAGGTTGCCTGGGTCAGGTCGGCCCCCTGTAGGTCAGCCCGACGTAAATCGGCCCTGGTCAAATTTGCTCCGCACAACCGGGCATCCTTCAGGTTGGTCCGCTGCAGGTTAGCACCGACAAGACTAGTCCCTATGAAGCAGCCACCCCGAAAGTTAGCTTCAGGCATACACCAGCGGTTCATGTTCAGGGAACTGAGGTCAATGCCGCTAAAATCTCGTTCTCCGACTGCTAAGTAAGCCCAGAGCTGTTCTAAGGTAGTCATTGTCTTACCGGTGGAGATGTTCGGCCAACGCCTTGGCCATTATTCTCGGTGAAATGACTAAAAGCTTGTCCCCCGTCAACTGGATCTTTAGCCCAGGTCAATGGTTTCGGTAACTCCTGTGATGCTTTTATGAATTGGCTCAATTACCTCAGTATTTTTACCGAGAATTTAACTGATCATCACAAGGTCGTAGCCTGTTGCTGATGGTGGCGGCTCATGCTGCTACGCCCATGCCACCCGGTACTTAAGTGCCATCCCACCAACACCCCTTCAATTACCGGGGGCCTCCCATGCAGTCAGGATGGCAGCGCGTTGGATACCAGGCTTTATCCCTGGAGCTGTTAGGGAGGAGATTCCACCTCCCATGCAGTCAGAATGGCAGCGCGTTGGATACGGTATGTAAAAAAATTATCATGCCTTGTTTTGGGCCGAAGATGTCGCAGCCACAGGAGTTCGCAGCCATACACTCTGGATCAGCGGGTTGGCGGTTCATAAGTTCTACATGCTAACTTTATTAAAAGATCTGAAATTTTTCAGTGTCAGTGTAAGATTTTCAACAAGTGTAAGGGTATACACCTTTACAAATTAAGTAGTTTTACTTGCGAGCCACTGAAACCAGGTCGGTTGTTTAGCGTCGATCAAAGGCTATGGTTCAAACCGCCATCGTTAAACCCCTTGGAACGGTGTTGTTAAGGGGAGGGTTGATTTCTCCAGCCCAGGTAGAAGTCGCCCTCGTCGATCAACGCCATAACCCAAATCTGCGCATTGGAGATGTTCTGGAACTGCGGGGTTGGCTGCACCGATCTACCCTAGAGTTTTTCTCAGAGGAGTGGCCTAAACTGGTTGCGGGGGAAGCGGATCACCCCCTGGGGGTTTATTTGCAAAAGGCCGGCTTGCTAACCCAGAAACAGCTTGACACCCTGCTTAAAGAACAGCTCCAGACAGGAATGCGTATTGGTGCCCTGGCCGTTTTGCATGGTTGGCTCAAGCAGGAAACCCTTGACCTTTTCCTCCGGGGAATTGCGCCAGAACATCATACTGCCTCGGCATTTAAACCGCTGCGCCAGTCCCAAGAAAACGAGAACTCTGGCCCCGAGAAAGAGATCGATTTACATCCATCCAGGGCTGCCTCTGCCATGGCCCAAAACGATAATGATGAAGAAATTCCCTGGGTAGATTAGCCTCGCATCGTGCTTTTGATTGAAAATCGTGCTTTTGATTGAAAAAAGAGTCCCTACATCCGAATGAAATACACCTCAAAAATCCCCCCTGCTCCCCTGAATCAGGGGGGTAAAGGTTGAACCTTAAGCATCCAGAAACCAGGGGGATTCTATGCTAACCAAGTTGGTGCCTGATTGAACTGAGAACCGCCATATGCCAAGTCCAGCTCGAAATCTGGAGTTTTCTCTGCGGCAAAACTCCACTTCTGGACCTGGATAAGGTTTAGAGCAGACATCTTGCCTGCCTTGGACAGCGGCAAGGGCTATCCCTCCTGATTGACTATCCATTCCTTAGCTCCCCAGTTTAAATGCCTCGACACAGAGGGCATACATGGTCCCAATTTTGAAAGCGTTGAGACAATCAACCCAGAGGGGTCTGGGTAAATCCTGATTTTCTGGCGACCGCCAGCGGCGACCATAGACAAGACGGCTGATTAACTCGGCCACCAGCACCAGTACGGCAGAAACGCTAACGTCCTGTTCGGCAGCTTGACCGGAGACAGCGGCAATTGAGATGCCAAAGAAATTCCCAAATAAGAGACTGATGAGTACCAGAGACCAACGCCGCCAGGGGTTCAGCAACCAGCGGTTAAATTGATTTCCCAGGGTTTCTAACAGGGTGCTAATCCGGGTACGCTGCATAGCCGTTAGGGAGCGTTAAGGTTACAGGAAGGGTGAATTCCCCCCTGATTACAGATATACCGCAATTGGTTACCATCCAGGTTTTGCGCTTTTGAAAAATCCACGCCGTTCAGAACGTTAGTGACGGCATAGTCAGGAGTTGTGGTGATGAAGCTATCTGTGCTGGGGGCAACTTCTGCATAAAATCTTGCTCCTTCGAAATTTGTTCCCTCAAGATTAGCCCTCTCTAAACGAACCCCCTGCAAATCTGCGTTGCGGAGATTGGCATCAGCCAGGTTCGCTCCCCTCAGATCAGCATTGCGCAGGCTGCTGTCGTTTAAAGTCGCTGCCGACAGGTTAGTATCCAACAGGCTGCTGCTGTCCAGGATAGTCGCGCTCAGGTCAGCTCGGGTGAGGTCAGCATTGTCCAGCGTGGCCCCTAGCAAATAGGCCTGGTTCAATCGGGTTTCGACCAGGCTGGCATGGGCCAGGATGCTATCGGTTAAATCGGCTCCTACCAGGCTGGCATGATCAAAATTACCATGGCTAACATCGGCTTGAATGAACCGGGCACTGCTGGCGTTGGCCGCCGCAAAATTGGCATAGGGGGCCTCGGCGTTACTGAAGTTAGTTCTCAACAGACTGGCACCCTGAAAAATAGAGTGGCGCAGTTGAGCGGCCACCAGGCTGGCTTCAGTCAGGTCAGCCCCGCTAAAGTCTGTAATCCAGTCGTCGAAGGTGTCCATACGGCCATCGGGCCCAGCCGCAAAAAAGCGGGCTTTGCGCAAACGCGCTCCGGTCAGTATGGCGTTACGCCAGTCGATACCAGCCAGGTCTTGCTGCTCCAGCACCAGGGTAAATGCATCGGGGCTCTCGATGACATGGCTTAAATCCACATCCCGCAAATCGATGCCGTTCAGTTCACCACTGTGGAGCACCAGAATTTTAGCCAGGGTACGCTTTACCGTTCTCAGACGAAGTTGGGGAATCAGGCGCTGATCGGGGGGAAGGGCAATAGCATCATTGGCAAACGTGAGGTTAAGCCTTTGTAAATGGGGCACTGCAGGCGGGCCAATGGTCACCAGGGCCTGTTGAATCGTATCCAGGAGGCCAGGATCCCCCGATTGGGCCAGCAAATCTACCAGCAAAGTTACTGCCCTGGGATCTTCGGTACTGGCCAGGGCCAGGGCCGCGGCTTGTTTGTCGGTAAAGGTTTCGGCATTCAGGCTAAGATTTTCTACCAGGGCCAGGAAAAGCCGGTCTCGCCGGTCTCCATCGGCTGTCTTTAACGCCGGTTCTTGTTGTTGAAACCACCAGATGCCCCCGACAACTGGTAGAGCCACGGTGCCGGCCAGGGCAGTGAATAACAAAATGTTCAGCGCCCAGCGTAACCGCCGCTCCTGATAGGGAGTCTGGGATGGATCGTTGGGAGCCAGAACCAGGGCAGTTAATCCACCTTCTTCCTGAGTAGTGGAGGGGTGAAAGCGCCCATGGCTGGTTCCCAAAGCGAGGGTTGGAGAACCACTGGGGTAGTACTTAACCGGAATTTGCCCCCCCCGCAACAGCACCACCCGGGTTCCGGCCAGGTAATCGTGGAAAGCTCGTCGGTTTGGGTTAGTTTGCCCTGTCAAGCCTTCAACCAATAAACAGGCCAGGGCAATGCCCCCCAACCACGGCAGCTGCGGGAAGGCTCCGCAGCCAATCCAGATCAGGTAGGCTCCCCCCAGGGAAGTGCCCCAGCGCCCGATCCCCTCTCGTACGAAAGCTCGCCAGTAACCGGGTACCGGGTGGTCTAGAGCAACCACCTGCAGACCTAGCCAGGCTTTAGGCAGGGTTTTGCCGGTGCGGGCCAAACGATGTAGCTGGCTACCAGCCACCACCACGGGTAAGGCCAAGGCGCTGAACCAGAGCACATTAGTCATGGGCGGTACTTCGGTGACCAGACGGTGCCTGGGCAGGCCGAGGGTAGGGGCAATGGCATCCTGGACTGCGCCAGTTACCGGATTTAAGGGTACCAATTCCTGTTCGCTGCGCTGCCTGACTGCCTCCCCAATCCCCCAGGGGAGGGCAATGCTGCCCACCAGAAAGCTAACTTCTAAACCCCAAGCCAGTAGTCGCCGCAGGGCCAGGCTACGGTGGTCGGATAGCAGGCCCCGCACGGTCGAAGCTTCAACCTCAGCTGTAATGGGTTGGCGGTGAAACGTTTGCGCCATATCGTCCTTAAACACAACGACTTGGAGAATCAAGTCTCTATACCAAGTCCAGCTCGAAAACTGTAGCTTGCCCTGAGGCAAAACTCCACTGCTGGACTTGGACAAGGTTTATGTGTCCAAAAATAGCGAGATTTGCTTAAAATGAACCATCGAATCTGTTGAATATAGCAGCTCTCTCGGGATGAATGTTGACCAACTTTAGAAAAAAGCCTCTTTTTGTCCTCCATCCAGCCCTGAGCCTAAATGGTTGAGCCAGGACAGCGATGGCATTCTTAAAACTGGCACATTCTAGTGGCATAGTACCCTGGCCATTGTTTACCGTAGAGATGAAGCAGCAGAGATGCATGGGCTTTCGGCTAGCCCTCCACCTATGTTCCTACCCCCCTCTAGCCTGTCATCAGCTGAATACATCCAGTTCAAGGGCCAGCCAGCCCACCCCCCAGTTCCTGGCTTCCCCACATTTCAAACCACATTTCAAAACGGTCTGGTTCATAGACAAACACTTTTATTTTCTCCACTCATGGAGGCCCATCATGAAAAACTTCCTACGCCCAATTGCACTCTCCACGGCGCTGACCACCCTGATGGTTGCTGCCGGAGCAGCCATGGCCCAACCCACCGCCCAAACTCCCCTCTCGGATCCGGTACAACAGAGTGGGTCGGTCAATCCGCAGCGCTCCAGCAATTGCGGGTTCTTGCCCAATAATGCCGTCCAAAACCTGGAGGTAAACGAGGATTTTGCCTCCCTTGAAATCAGCGTTACCGGGAACAGCGGTATTACCCTTTTAATCGAAGGTTCCAATGGTTTTACGGAATGCTTCACCACGGACAACCTCAGCGGCAATTCTATTGATGCCCCCGGCCTACTCAACCGTGGCTCTTACTCGTTTTATGTTGGCAACAACAACCAGGTTACGACTGACTATACCCTGACCATTCGCCAGAATTAAACCTTGTCCCGGTTCAGCAGTGGAGCTTTACCTGAGGTAAAGCTCCAGTTTTCGAGTTGACCTGGTATAAAACCGCTTGCTGCTCACAGGAATTGAAATATCAGATTTAGGATTCCTTGCTGCTGATGAAACCTGCAGCACCAGAGTGGCCCCCAAAACTGGCCTTACGCCCAAACAAAGGATGTTTGGGCGTAAGGTTTAGTCTGCATCTCCGGGCAGGGTGGGTTGATCGTCTGGCACAACTTCTACCGTGACATCTACGGCGCTAACGTCAATGGTGCCTTCCTGAGTAGGGCGCTTAAACCCCTCTGCCTCTACCTTTAAAGGAGTGCCGCAGTTTGGGCACAGGGTTTCTGCCCCCTTGATACCAGTCAGACCGGTGGAGCAGACGGGGCAATTAGCCTGAACCAGATTACGCTTGAGCCAGAACCGCAGCCCGATAAAAATCAAAACCGGGGCCAGCAGGATCAACATGGCAATAACAGCGATGGACTTGACGACCCAGCCCAGGCCAACGGCACCCAGTAACCAGATCCCCCCTAACACTACCAGCCAACAGCCAAGGCCGGAGAAATTAAGCCTGATCTGGTTAAAGCCATTTTGGTTCACAATGGAGAGTCTCCGTGAAAACGGCAAAAGCCCGGAAAAATAATTTATCAGCCCGACTTTAAGACCCGCAGCCGTGCCAGAGCCCAAAGCCAGAATATTCATTCTAAACCCTGTCTAAACCCAGAGGTAGAGTTTGGCCAGAAAAGTCTTAAACCTTGTCCAAGTCCAGAAGTAGAGTTTTATCTGGGGAAAACTCCATTTTCGAGCTGGACTTGGGGATCAACCTTGTCCAAGTCCAGAAGTAGAGTTTTATCTGGGGGAAAACTCCATTTTCGAGCTGGACCTGGTACAGATCTGGAACTGGCCTGGGTATTCAACCTTGTCCTAATTCAAAGATGGGGGTTTACCTTAAGCAGCATATTGCACAATAAACAGGCAGTTCCGTTCCTGAATGCGCTCATAGGTAACTTTATCGGCCAGGCGGCGCAGCAAAAACCACCCGTAGCCGCTTTCCAACAGTTCTCCCGGTTTGGGTTCGGGTAGAAGTTCGGGGTTAAAGGGGTCACCATAATCCCAGATCCGAATTTCAACCCGGTTTGGGGCTACCGCCACATCAATCATGATGTGGGTGTCTGGGGGCAGTTTGGCATGGGCATGACGAACGGCATTGGTAAAGCCTTCTGTCAGGGCCAGCATGAGCCGATCGGTGTATCCCTTAACCCAGTCTGAATCGTCATCTAAAGAACGACAAACTTCGCTGAACCATCGCTGCACCTGGTTAACCAAATCTAAGCGACTGCCTATCTTAAGATGCTCTTGCCTCACGGTAAGGTCCATCGTGCTCAAACCTCACGATAACGTCCAGCATTGCTTCTTGGGGGTAGTGCAGCCCGAGATCATCGACAATCCCCACAACCCTAACCAGGGGAACCTCGTAAGATTTCAACCGGTATGCAGCCTGCAGGTCACGTTATATAACTTATCGAATAATAGACTTGAAACTAAAGAGCCTGCGTAAAACTACATAGTTTACGCAGGCTCTTGACAAAAGTGGATGAAGAGTCAACCAAGACCTAGAACAGACCGAGGGTCAAAGACTCATGAATGGGAAAGGTTGCACCAATACCCAGCCACAGGGTTACTGCCGTGCCAAACAAGAACACGGTAGTAGCCACAGGACGGCGGAAGGGATTCTGAAACTTATTAATGCTCTCGATAAACGGTACCAGCATTAGACCGAGAGGAATCGCAGTCATGGCACCGATGCCCAGTAGCTTATTGGGCACAATTCGTAGAATTTGGAAGGTGGGATAGAGATACCACTCAGGCAAAATTTCCAGAGGAGTGGCAAACGGATCGGCAGGCTCACCGACCATGGCAGGATCTAGTACAGCCAGACCTACGCAGCAGGCTATGGTGCCGAGAATTACCACCGGAAAAATATAAAGCAGGTCATTAGGCCAGGCAGGCTCGCCGTAGTAATTGTGGCCCATGCCCTGCTTGAGCATCTCTCTTAATTTAGGATCGCTGAGATCCGGTTTCTTAAGGGTAGCCATTCAAAGTTCTCCTATTAAAGCCATTGGGCATTGCCCAAACAATCAACACTGGTCAATCACGCCATTGGCGACCTTACAAAGGACCGGAAATGCCCTGCTTGCGAATCATCAAGAAATGCAGCAGCATAAACACCGCCAAAGACCAGGGCAACACAAAGGTATGCAAGCTGTAGAAGCGAGTCAGCGTAGGCTGACCAACCGCCTGACCACCCCGCATGAGTTCAACCACAGTTGACCCAACAACGGGAATCGCTCCGGGTACACCAGAAACAATCTTTACGGCCCAGTATCCTACCTGGTCCCAGGGCAGGGAGTAGCCGGTAACACCAAAGGTAACGGTAATCACAGCCATGACTACACCCGTTACCCAGGTCAGCTCACGGGGCTTTTTGAAACCACCGGTGAGGTAGACCCGAAACACATGAAGAATCATCATCAGCACCATCATGCTGGCTGACCAGCGGTGGATGGAGCGAATCAGCCAACCGAAATTCACATCGGTCATCAGATATTGCACGGAGGTGAATGCTTCGGTGACCGTCGGCTTGTAGTAGAAGGTCATGGCAAACCCAGTGGCAAACTGGATCAGGAAGCAGGTCAGGGTGATGCCGCCCAGGCAGTAAAAGATATTGACGTGGGGCGGAACATACTTGCTGGAAATGTCATCCGCAAGGGCTTGAATTTCCAGCCGCTCATTAAACCACTGGTAGGCCTTAGAGTCGGTAACTTGCTTGGTAAACATGAAGCGGAATGCTCTAGATACGAATAATTGCCGTCAATAAAAAATGTAACACAGCACCCAGAGCCTGAGTATGGCAGCCTTCGCCGGAATCTCAGCCCAATCTTGGCCCGAAGACTCTCTAGCAAAGCTCTAAGCCACTCCTGAACCCCAGAGCTTTAAGCATTATCGACCTTAAGGCCAGAACTCGCAATATCATTTTTGTTACATTTCTTTAGGTTTTGATTGCCGTTACTACCCCTGCCACACCTGCGGTTTGCAGGGACTCAAAGCAAGTGGGGTGACCAGAAAACCATCAAGGACGATGGATCATTAGCCGTGTTCTTCAGAATCATTCAATATAAGGAGTGTGGATGGCAGACGCCGGTTGTCTTGAGGCGCTGCTTCAGAGCCTTTGCCTAAATCATTTATGAGATCACTGATAAAAATTGTCGTTTTAAGTTTTTGTCTGGTGGGGTTAGTGGTAGGAGGCCTTGCCTCTGGGCCAGCTTTTGCCCTATCAGAAGAACAAAATCTGGTTGCCGAAGTATGGCGCATTGTCAATCGAGCCTATTTAGATGAAACCTTTAACCACCAAAATTGGTGGTTTACCCGCCAGCGAGTGCTAAAGCAGCCCCTGACTGACCGGGCCGATACCTACAAGGCAATTCGGACCATGCTGGGTAGCCTGGAAGACCCCTACACCCGTTTGCTGCCCCCTGAGCAATACCGTAGTTTACAAACCAGTACTTCGGGAGAACTTACTGGCGTTGGTTTGCAAATCACCAAAGATGAGAAACCGGGCTGGCTGCGGGTCATTGCTCCGATTGAGGGTTCCCCGGCGGCTGAGGCGGGAATTCAACCCAAGGATGTGGTGCTGGAAATCGATGGCGTCGCCACGACCGATCTCACTCTGGATGAAGCAGCGGCCCGAATGCGGGGTCAGCAGGGCACAACCGTAACCCTGAAATTAAGGCATGGCGACGGGGCCAAAGAGACCCAGCTGGTGTCTCTGACCCGTGAGGTGATTACCCTGAACCCGGTTTACGCAGACCTGAGAACCACCACCGCCGGGCGGTTAGTTGGGTACCTGCGCCTGACCCAGTTCAACGGCAATGCCGCAGAAAACTTTGCCAGCGCCATTCGGCAACTGGAAGCAGCCGGGGCCGAAGGCTACGTGCTGGATTTGCGCAATAACCCCGGTGGCCTGCTGCAGGCAGGCATCGAAATTGCCCGTATGTGGCTACCGGAAGGCACCATTGTGTTCACCGTGAGCCGCCAGGGTATTTTAGATAGTTTTGAAGCCTATGGGTCAGCCCTGACGAACGATCCGCTAGTGGTGTTGGTCAATGAAGGCACCGCCAGCGCCAGCGAAATCCTGGCCGGTGCCCTGCAGGACAACGGTCGGGCCCAGCTGGTAGGCAGTACAACCTTTGGGAAGGGGTTGATTCAGTCGCTGTTTGACCTGTCAGATGGCTCTGGGCTGGCGGTAACGGTGGCGAAATATGAAACCCCGGCCCACCACGACATTAACCGCCTCGGTATTACCCCCGACCGGGTTGTGGAGGGGCAAGGTCTGACGCGGGATACCTTCGCCACCGCTGACGATCCGCAGTATTGCCAAGCTCTGGAAATATTAGACCAAGCTACGGTGGTGGCCGGTGTTCCCTAAAGCCTCTCGCTCGTATCACGATCCGCTACATGGGGCGATCACCCTCCATGTGGCCGATCCTGACGAGGCGCTGCTGATTCAGCTAATTGACACCCCGGCTTTTCAGCGGCTGCGCCGCATTCGTCAGATGGGGCCAGCCAGCCTCACCTTCCATGGGGCAGAAAGCTCTCGCTTTACCCATTCCCTGGGGGTGATGTCGATTGCCCGCCAGGCCTTTGATCAGCTCCAGCGACGTTATCCGGTGCTGACACCCCACCGCGCCACGGTACTCTGTGCCGCTCTGCTGCACGATATCGGCCATGGCCCCTTTAGCCACACGGCTGAAGAAATTTTTGGTCTGCATCATGAGCATTGGACCCGGCGCATGATTCGGGAACTGCCCGAAATTCGTCAGCCCCTGGACCGCCATGCCCCTGATTTAGCGACGGCAATTGATCAGGTCTACACCCACCAACATCCCGTAGCTCTAGTCTGGCAGATGGTCTCCAGCCAGCTTGATTGCGATCGCCTGGATTACCTGCTGCGAGACAGCTACTTTACCGGGGCCAGCTACGGACAGCTGGACCTGGACCGCATCCTTATGGCCCTGGAGTTTGAACCGAGCAGCGGTCGCCTGACGGTGGCTCACAAGGGGCTTTCTGCCGTAGAGCATTACCTGGTGGTGCGGCATTTCATGTATGCCCAGGTCTACAACCACGCCAAAAACATCTCGGTCACCTGGCTTTTGGAGCAGGCGTTTCAGCGGGCACGGGAACTGCTGGCCACGGGCGACCTGGAAGCTGACAATACCGTCCAGGCCTGGCTGCAAACGCCCCAAGCTCCCCTTACCCTGAGCACTTACCTGGCCGGGGATGACATCGTGTTTACCTATCACCTGCAGCGCTGGCAGGGCAGCAATGATCCGCTGCTGGCAGACCTGTGCCGCCGCGTCGTAAACCGAGACCTGCTAAAAACCCTGGAGGTCACTCGGCTCTCGGAGACTGAACAAACCGTCCTCCTGGGAGACGTTCGCACCTATCTCGAGGACCAGGGCTACAGCAGTCAGCATTACTGCGCCCTGCGACACATCTGGAGCCGGGGTTACACCACTTACCAGCAGGGCATTGAACTCTTCAGCGACAACATCTTTGTGGATATCAAGCAGATTTCGCCCATCGTGCAGACCTTGAGCCAGTCCTATCAGCGCATCTGGTTGCTTTACCCCAGAGAAATTCACCCCTGGCTCCAGCAACGCTGGCAAAGCTACCACTAAAGCTACCACTACAGCAAGGGGGTAGCGGTACGGTAATCGTCTACATTGAGCTGCTGCAGACGGCGGTAAGCATCATCGATAGTGAGCTTGCCCCGCAAAAAGCCGGTATTCGCTCCAGGGCACAGGTAAGTCAGAGATTGTTCCGAAAAACGGCCCTGCAGCATTTGCACACTCCGGAGCTGGCGGGGCCAGTGGAAAGTTTTAGAAAACCGCAGGGGCAGGGGTTGTCCTTCCTGATTGGGCAACAGGTGACGACCAGTAAACAATATGCCGCCATGGTCGCTGTGATACAGGCAGGCGGCACCGGGGGAATAGCCGGGGGTCCAGAAGGCTTCGGAGCGGGAACTGAATCTAAAATTTTGCTGAAACGGGGTTTTAGGAGTAGACGGCAGCAGATAGGCCTCCTGCTCTTGAATCACCACTTTACATCCGGTGCTCTGATGGATGGCGGCAGCTTTACCCAGGTTGGCCCGATGGGTGATAAATAACCACCGCACCCCTCCCTGTTGCGCCAGAAAAGTTTGGGTTGCTTCATCCCAGACAGGGCTGTCTACCAGAATATTGCCAGGAGATCCATCGTCGCTGGTGTCTTTGACAAAATAAGCCGTTCCCCCCATGGTGTCGCGATTGGGAGGAAAAGCGAAGATGGTGTCGAAGATGGGCCGGGGAGGCTTGGCCCTGGCCGCGGATGGAAAGTCAGCTGTCATATAGCTGTTTTGACCTGTGGGGGAATGCTTATACTAAACCATGTATGCACAAGGCCCCCAATGTTGGTTTTTTGGTTACTGCTTCTCGGCGTTTTTACCTTCATCGTTGTCAAGCGCAGCGTTGCCGGAATTACCCGTACCCCCGTCTGGCTGCTGTGGTTTGTGATGATGCTGCCAGCCTTTACCCTGGCGGCCTGGGTCGCCATTAATGGGTCAGAAGACCCCGCTCCCACCGGTTTGCTGCTGGTGCTATTTATTGCCTGCCCCGTTCTGTACTGGGTATTGCTGCAGTGGGGGCGCATTCCTGCCCCCAAACCCACCCCGTCAGATGCTGGGGCTGAGGCTCAGCCGGCGACTTCTCAGGCGGCAAAGCCAGCACTGCGACCGATTGATAAAGAAGAAGAAGCCACCCTGCATCAGTGCTTCCCCTGGACGGTGTACTACCTGCAAAACATTGAATACCGTCCCCAGGCCATGATCTGTCGCGGCACCTTAAGGGCGTCGCCAACAGAGGCTTATGAAACGGTGCGCACCAATATTCGCAATAATTTTGGCGACCGCTTTCTGGTGGTTTTTCAGGAAAGTCTGTCAGGACAGCCAGTATTTGCCCTGGTGCCCAACCCCAAGGCAAAGCCCGAGACTCAGCAGCAAACCAAGCGGCTGACCCGTCCTGGTATAGCCCTGGGGTTACTGCTGGTTACCCTGTTCACCACCACTGCCGCCGGGGCCTACCTGGCCGGTATCACCGAAGCACAACTGCAAGAAACCCCCCGCCTGTTTTTCCAGGGGTTGCCCTATGCCCTGGCCCTACTGACCATTTTAGGTTGCCATGAGATGGGCCACTACCTGACGGCCCGACGCTACAAGCTGGATGTGACCTTGCCCTACTTCATTCCGGTGCCGTTTTTTCTGGGTACGTTTGGGGCCTTCATTCAAATCAAGTCCCCATTGCCAAATCGGCGGGCACTGTTTGATGTCGGCATTGCCGGTCCTCTGTCAGGGTTGGTGGTGACCTTTCCGCTGTTGCTGTGGGGGCTCCACCTTTCTGAGGTAGTGCCTATGCCTGAGGAAGGCTCTAGCCTCTTGAACTTTGAAGCGCTTGACCCGGCAGCCTCGCTGATGCTGGCACTGCTGTCTAAGCTGATGCTGGGGGCAAGATTAGGGGCCGACCAGGCAATTCACTTGCATCCAATTGCGATCGCAGGCTGCCTGGGTCTAGTCGTTACCGCCCTCAACCTCATGCCCGTGGGTCAGCTAGATGGCGGCCACATCGTCCATGCTATGTATGGCCAGCGAACGGGAGCCATCATCGGCCAGGTTGCCCGTCTGCTGGTGGTACTGCTGGTGTTCGTGCATCCAGAACTGTTAATTTGGGCCATTCTGCTGTTCTTCATCCCCGCGGTGGATGAACCCGCTTTGAACGATGTCAGCGAACTTGATGACCGCCGCGACATGCTGGGGCTGGTTGCCCTAACCCTGCTGGTGCTGATTGTGTTACCGGCCCCCGGAATGCTGGTCAGGGCTCTGTTCTAACCCCTGCCCAGAACCTATTACAAAGCGCCATCAATTCTACAAAGCGCCATCAATTCTACAAAGCGCCATCAATTCTGCAATATCCACAAGCGGGGGTTGCAGGGGAGCACAGGGGTTAGGGAGCAGTACATGTTGCACAACTGATGAACTGAAATCCTGGAGCTCCTTCGGTACGAAAGGCACTTCTAGCTGCCCGGCAGCAATCGCTTCTTGAGTCTGGTCGAGGATCGCCAGGGTTGTTTCGCCGACCTCATCCTGAACATCAGGGTTGACCTCTACCTGAATTATCCCGTCTAGTACCGCCAGCTTGCGGTGGTGGTCTGGCGAAACTCATCCTGCCCTTCAGGCCAGCGGTTAAGGACAAGTTCAGGTTGCGCAGCGCCTGTTCGGGAGATACTGCTTTGCCCAGGTTAAAGGCTTCCTGTAAATCACCCGGTTTGGTTTCATCTAACCGTTCCCGCTCGATGCCCACGCAGCCCCGGCAGATAGCGCCGCTCACACCGCCATGCCTAACCCACCCCTTCCCTCCCTGGAGGGGATGACTGCAGCGAAACTTTAGCGGTTTCACGCTATCCCGAACTCGGGTTCATGGGAGAAAACCCGCAAAAACATAGCCCAATTTCTGGAATTGCTCAATCACAGTGTGTAGTTAAGGCCAGCGACATCGCCTGTGGCAGATCTGCTAACAGGCTGTCTCCTAGCCTCTATAACCAGCGTTCCCCCGGCATTTTGTGCCGGGTTTTTCTTGATAGGGCGCTCTGGGTGGAGCTTAGAATTGAAGCAGACAGATTTCAGGTGGGAAGTCAGCAATGGGGCAAAGCAGAATTTTGGCTGTCGGTGGGGGCATCTCGGCGTTTCTCGTGGCTCTGGTGGTAGCGGTGTCCTGTGAAAGGCAGCAGGCCGAGCCTGGCTCCAGCGATGCTGACACCCAACCGCTCGGGTCTGAATCTTCTGAGAATGCCGCAGCCCCTGCCCCACCCGGACCACCGCCGCCCCCAGAAAGAGCTTTTCTGGCTCAGCTGCCCCCCGAGCAGACCAGTCAGCTTGTGGGTTTAGGGATAGATGTGGTGGCTCCGGGGGCCGTGCCGCCAGGCTTTTCGGTGGTAGAAATCCGTACCGAGCAGGCTAACGGGCAAACTCCCCCGGTTGGCAGCAGCTACATCATCGTTTACCAGGACTCTACCAACCGCTGCTTTGGGGTAGAGTTCGCCGCCGATGGCATTGGCGATCCTCCTGTTACAGAAAACCGCCTGCCCATTCAGGCCCCGCTGTTTGATGATCCCAACTACGGATTAAACTACGGCCCATTTGAAGATGACAACATGAAGTCCCAGTTCCCCGGCTCAAACCTGTACTCAGACTGGCTGCTGGGGCCTTCTGGGGTCTATCGCCTGGTGGGGGCCGCCTATGTTGGCAGTTTATTCCCATCCCTGGCGGGTTGTGAAGACGTAGCCCCCCAGGAGGCCGTTAGCGTGGTGGAATCGTTTACCGTGCTCACCCCCGAAGGGGTGGGGTATGGTCCACCCTAAGGAATAGGCCCTTTGTACTGACCTAAAATGGATTTGCCCTGGGCGGTGCGACCCTCTGTATCTTTAATCAGAATCTTTAATCAGATCATCGAGTTCTCGTTGCATCGTTTCGACAACCTGGTTATAACAGGCTTGTACGTAGGTTTGGTCACGGCTGGCTTCGTAGCCATAGCGCTCGAACACAATTGGCTGACAGATGCGGGTATGAATTTGAGCTGGCCATGGAATATTTGGCCAGGGGCCTATCGCTACCCCCCAGGGCAATCCTAAATAGATTGGAAACACTTCTGGGTCAAGGTCAAATAACCAGGGCAAACCCATCTGGTGAACTTGTTGAGCCTGGTCGTAGCAGTCTCCCAGCACCAGCAACGTATCGTGGGCTCCCCAGGAAATAAAGGGCACAATCGGCAATTGGTGCCAGAGGGCCAGGCGGATAAAGCCGGTGCGATGTCTGAAGTAAATGCGATCGCGCATGCCATAGGGCCGAAAGGCATCATCTCCGCCACCGGGATACACCAGCACGCTGGCTCCCTCCTGAAGCACCGCCAGGGCATTGCGGCCATAAAAGGGAATGGCCCCCGCCTTAGCGGCTAAGTCGGCCATCCAGGGATAAACCCGCCAGACCTTGGCGTGGGTGAGGCCGTAGACGGTGCGTTCGTACCCAAAGCGCCGAAACCAATCGTACAGGAACATCGGCAGATCAGGAGTAGCCAACCCGCCATTGTGGGAACCCACAAACAACAGTTGTCCCTCAGGGGGAATATGGTCCCATCCCTGGGTTTGCACCCGAAAATAGTAGCGATAGAACCATTCCCATACCGGCATGAGCTGCTGAATGAATTGAGGATCACGCTGGGAACCAGGGGCACGAGTTACGGTCATACACTACTTTGAATGGAGCTTTTAGAGCATACATTGGTTGCTGCCAAGACAGATCAGGCCCTAATGATTCATCCCAGAGCAATTTATAGGGATTGGCTGGTTATCCAATCCAGCACCCGGTTCCAGGCCCACCAGGGGTCTTCGTCCCCAGCCCGACTCTGCCCGGCCTCGCCGCTGTAATAGCCCACATGACCGCCATACTCGGTGAGCACCAGATCCAGCCTGGCATTAGCCCGGTTAGCGGCGGTGAGATCGGGAATAATCGTCGGGTCAAACAGGGGGTCATCTGCGGCGTAGAGCATCAGCACCGGCACATCCAGGTCTGGCAAAAAGGGCAGGGGGCTGCTGGCGGTGTAGTAGTCTTCCACCGTTGCAAACCCCAGCCGGTCAATCACCAGTTCCTGATCAAAGCTGTAAATGGAATTCACCCGCTCTACCGCCGAGGCATCAATGTCGTCAGGGTAGGCTTGTTGCAGTTGCCGAGCAATTTTCAGCAGGGTTGCGGTAATGGCCTGTTCCAGTAAGCGCCCCTGGGGAGTCGAGACCAGGTACTGCAACGACCGATTAGAGTCCAGGCTGGGGCACACCACGGCTACCCCGCCGATATCAGCGCGGGTTATGGGTCCCTGAGCAGGCAGGGTAGAGGCCGCTTTACCCGCCCACAGCGCCAGTTGCCCACTCAGAGAGTAGCCTGCAAACCAATAGGGAGGCGGGCACCCCAGGCGTTTGGCAGCGGCGGCGATAGCGACATAATCTTCTCCTTCGTAAATGCCGTCTGAGGTCAAAGTTGGGGAGAGTAGTCCGGTTTTGCCATGGCCTCGCCAGTCAAACAGCACCACGCCTAACCCACGGTCATGGGCCTTGCGGCTCAAAATTTCTAGTATCCACTGGTCTTCTAGACTGCCGGTAATGCCATAGGTGGCAATGATGGTGCCGCGTGCGTTTTTAGGGCAGGCCCACTGGCCGAATATTGGAACCCCCTCATACCCCTCAAATACATGGGATTGATAGGCCACAGGCGGCACTTTCAACGTGTTCTGCCAGGTTTGGCCGGCGACTTGAGCGATATAAATGGTCATTAAATAGCCATTACGGAGAAACCAGGGCGGCGAATAGGGCGGCATTGTAACGACAGAACGATAAGCACCTTCACATCATAAAAAGCGAGGCGCAAAAATGCCTGCGATTCAGGCCTGATTAAGTTTGGCTTAAGCCATAAATCCGACCTTTTCCGACGTTTTCCGCTTTCCCTCTGATGGAGATTGTGGCTGAATAGAAGCTCAGCTGTCATCCAACTAGCACGACAGCTAAAGCGAAAGGACAATAGACAACAGAGATATATCGCGTGAGGTAGGTCTTCATGAGTTTGCAGTGGTTAGCTTGGGCCAAAAGACTTCAATCCATTGCCCAAACGGGGTTGTACTATGGCAATCACCCGTTTGATATAGAACGCTACGAACAAATTCAGCAGATTGCAGCCGAAATGATGGCCTCCCACACCGGGGTAGAACCGACCCTGGTACTTGAAATGTTTAGCCGCGACCAGGGCCACGCCACTCCCAAAGTAGACGTGCGCGGGGCCGCATTCCAGGATGGCAAAGTGCTGCTGGTGAGAGAACGATCCGATGGTCGCTGGTCGCTACCCGGCGGCTGGGCCGACATTGGCGAACCCCCCAGCCGGGCTGTGGAGCGAGAAATTTTTGAAGAAGCAGGCTTTGAAGCCAAAGCCACCAAAGTGTTAGCGGTTTACGAACGTGACCACCCCCGCCACGGCCACCCGCCAGAACCCCACCACTCGTTTAAGCTGGTCTTCCACTGCGAGATTGTGGGGGGCAGCGCCAAAACCAGCAACGAAACCAGCGATGTCGGGTTCTTTGGACCAGATGAAATTCCGCCCCTGTCGCTGGGGCGAGTGTCGCCCAGCCAGATTGCCAAGTTTTTTGGGTATTTAGAAAACCCTGACTGGCCAACGGATTTTGATTGATGCCGCCCAGCCCCAGAACGCCGATTCAGAAACCCGGTTTCTACTTTAGAAAAGGCCAAATCTCGTGGCTATTCGACAAAGAAACCGGGTTTCTGAGCAGCCGAGCTATAACGCCGCCAGATGCTACCGGCGTTATGGCAGCAGGCATAATAGAAAGTAAGCGCATGATGCAAAAGCACGTATGGCAGACCCGGTTACCATTCAAGATATCTACGACCTGTTCAAAGCATCCCAGGCCGATCTGCAAGCCTCGCGGGAAGAATTCGACCGCCGCATGGCCGAAGCCGACCGCCGCGCCGCCGAAGCCGACCGCCGCGCCGCCGAAGCCGATCGCAGTATGGAAGAACTCAGGCGTATTGTCGCCAACGCTAGCCGAGAAGTGGGCCGCTGGGGAGACCGCTGGGGCACGTTTGTGGAGAATATGGTGGAGCCAGCGGTACTGCGTTTGTTCCAGGAGCGCGGTATTGAGATTTCTCGAACGTTTCGGCGGGCAAAGTCAACCCGTCCTGAAGCCCGCATGGAAATTGACATTCTGGCGGTGAATGGCGATGTTGTGGTGGCGATTGAGGTCAAATCTCGCCTTACGCAACCCGATGTTGATCGATTTTGCGAAAAATTACACCTTTTCAAGCTGGCGTTTTCTGAATACACCCACCATCGCATTTATGGTGCTGTGGCGGCAATTGAGTTTGTGCAAGAGATAGACCGCTATGCCTATCGCCAGGGGCTGTTTGTCATCCGGCAGTGTGGCGATTCGGTGGAGCTGGCTAATGATGATGGGTTTCAGCCCAGGGCGTGGTAGGTGCTCTGCGGTTGGGAGGGTTGACAGTTGTCCAATAGTTTTAGGCAGGTAGGACTTGAAAAGGCTGATTTAGAATAGCCTGAGTTGCTTGACAGGGTTGCTCCGAAGCCACAGCAGCTAGCAGCAGGAAAATTTTGCAGATTCATGTGCCCCTGGTTGTTGAAGCCGGGAAAAAGTAGGGAATTCTAGATCTATAAAAACGTTTCAGCAGCACGAGCAATCCAAGTGTAGAAAACTATACTTTCATCACATAGGTTACACTGCGCCGATCTATCTTAGGTTTACTCAGAGGGTGCATCCCAGTTTTGCAAGTCTGCCCTCATCCCCCAACCCCTTCTCCCAAAATGGGAGAAGGGGAGTCAAAGTCCCTCTCCCGCTCTGGGAGAGGGATTTAGGGTGAGGGCTGCAAAACTGGGATGCACTCTACTCAGATGCTGCTGACTACGTAGAAATGCTAACCATTAGGTCAAGTTTACTATGATGTATGTTTATGTTTCTTCTACCGTAAAAGCCGCTGCACAAGAATTTGGATTGACGAAAAGAATTGAAGAGGTTAAGGAACGCCTCGAAGCTGATCCATCACTACTTACTCCAATCTTTGAAAATCGTTTTCCTTGCTGGATCAAAAAGATGGAGAACTTCCGTCTTATTGCTGCAAAGCCACGGTCATTTGGAGAAGATCAGATACTTTACTTAGCTGATGTTTTGAAGCGAGGCGATACAGCATACAATCCCGATTTCCTAGATGATCCAGAAAAATGGGAGGCAAAGCAAAATATTGATTGGAAAGGTGTACACAAATGGCTGGAAGAACGCAAGAATCACGAAGAACAGGAGCAGCATCAACGGAAAACTCAACCCCATCTCCCACACTACTTAGAACCTTGGCTCAAACGCCCAATTTTCATCCAAGGGCAGGATGTAGTCGTATACGAAAGTGAACATTGGGTCAATTCCTTCCGTAGCGAAATTCAAAACAATGAAAATGAGGTCAAGAAATTAGAGTGCTTTTATCAGCTTACTTATCAGATAATTTTCGAAGGCAAGTCAGGCTACAATACGTCCTTTACAAATGTTCAGACACTTGCTGACAGCAAAACAGAACACACTATATTATTTAGTCGTATTCGCACCTGTGATCCCTCTAAAAGAAATATTGTATTTCTTATTGCTGCATTAAAACACAAGCCAAAGCCTCAAGAAATCAAGAAAATTGGTGAGGTTTTACACTTATTTGGCGATAAAACAATATATCAGCAAAACGGTTTAACTACTCGGCTCAATATACTAGCCAAGAGAAAAATCACTACCAATGAAATTGCTCGCTATTCTCGACGAGCTTATCCAGGGGAATTTGCCGCTTTTTTTGAATACTGGCAAAGAATAGAGCTAGATGGTCACATCAATATGGCAATGTCTGCGGAGGAGGAAAAACTTTTACATGAGATCCAGTTCCCTGCATTTATTAATGGCAGAGCTGGCAGCGGAAAATCTACTATGCTGCACTATGCTTTTGCCCATTACTGTGAGGAATACCTGAAAAAAGTCAGGGATGGGAATTTGGATTCTGGCAAAAAACAAGAGCTGCGGCCACTGTTCCTAACTTACAGCAACAGCCTCTTAGCAAAAGCTCAAGAAACAGTGATTTTGATTCTAAGTAGCCATCATAAGTATAGTGAAGGAACCTTGCAAACTATATCAGACCAAAGTTCTAAACTTCTCAATGGCTGTTTTCAAACTTTTCAGGATTTTCTTCTGAATTGCTTGCCAAATAAGGGAAATGAAGAATTTAACCTGTCAAAATACTTGTCATTCAATGATTTTAAGGAATGGTACAAAAAAACCTATCCACAGCAAAAATATAGCTCTGAGAGATGCTGGCATATAATTAGGACTTATATAAAAGGCTATCATTTCGATGATAGTCATCAATTCTTTTTGGATATTGACGACTACTGTAACGAAATCAAGAGAAAGGATAAGACAGTCTCTGATGATGACTTTCAAGAAATCTTCAATACTGTATGGAAAAGATATCTGCGATTTTGCAAGAAAGAAAAACGTTGGGATGATCAGGATCTTGCCCGAGCCGTATTGGCAGGAATTGTTAATGGTGAAATTCAACCTCAATTATATGCAGCGACATTTTGCGATGAAGCTCAAGACTTTACCCGCATTGAGTTTCAGTTGATTTTGCGCCTATCAGTATGGCTTAAATACCAACTACCCCATAACGTTGACAGTTTGCCCTTCGCTTTTGCAGGAGATCCTCTCCAAACCTTGAATCCAACAGGATTCAACTGGGAAAGCTTTCGTGCTAGTTTTTATGAAAATATCTTGCTTCCTTTAGATCCTGAACAAACACGAGGATTAAGGAAACGTAGCGACTGGGCACCAGAGGAATTAAAGCAAAACTATCGAGCATCTACTCCAATTGTAAAATTCACCAATGTAATTAATCTCTGGCGAGCAGGTCTATTTAATCTGTGTAAGCTAGAACCACAATTGCCGTGGTGGTTAGATGTAGGTTGCCGACCTCAGAGAGGGATTTTTGGTCAGTTCGAATTACCAGATAAAGAACACCTGAAAAAATTGTATGATACCGGAGTTATTTTTTTATTGCCCTGTAATGAAGGAGGAGAACTTAATTTTATCCAAAGCTCTCCGATTCTAAGTCAGATAATCCCCATTAAAGACAATGAAATACCAGACACAGTTTATACTGCTGTTGGATTAAAAGGTCTGGAACTTTCTAACATTATCGTTTGCTGGTTTGGTGAATACTTCGCACAAGAGTTTAACCATACACCTCTAGGTAATATAGATCTTAAAACTGATCTACTTAAGTTAGAATATTTTCTTAATAAGCTCTATGTAGCAGTCAGTCGTGCAACTGATTTCCTCGGAATTATTGATACTCAGATCGGAAACGACATGCTGTGGGAAGCCGTTGATTCAATGCAGTTTCCTGCTTGGATAAAAAAGGCTAATTTTTCAGAAAAAACCGCAAAATCTTGGGAAGAAAATCTCAGTACACTTTCAACACTCAACCTTAGCAATGTTGAAATTGATTTTCGGTTGGAGGCTAAAAAATTATTATTGAGTGGATCAGAAACGGGAAACTCTCAACACTTAAAAACAGCTATTCGATATTATAGAGATGCCCAAATGCACGATGAAGTTAGCTACTGCGAAGGCTGGATTTTACGCCTTAATGGGCAGCTTCAAGAGGCTGGAAATGCATTTATGGACTTACCAGATCTTCAAGAACAAGATCTTGAACCGAAAGCAGATGCATGGCAGTGCTTTTGGGAAGCAGGTCTCTGGCAAGATTTAGAGAGCTGGATCGCTCAAAATCCTGATACATCAGAAGCGCTCATGGAACCTGTTGTGAAATTTATGTTGCATGATTTCGCAATTGCCGAAGTAAATGATATTTCCCGCTATCTCTGTGACCAGGTGGACGAAATCGGCATTCAATGTTGCCAGGATGCTACATGGAAATCAGTTCTGACTCGATACCAGGATGCAATCGGTTACTTTATAGACCACTCTGAGTATCCAAAGACAAAGGACTGGCAATTGTGGCATGAAACCATTCAAACAATAGCAGTTACAGAACTGGTTAGTAATAAAATATTAGAACTTGCAGCATACTGCGCCTATTATGCAAGAGCCTTTGAGCAGGCTGTCAGCCTATGGGATGCAAGAGAACAAACAAGCCAGCAAGAGTATAGAATTGCCAAGGCGGAATGTGGATCATTTCCAGAAAATATTAGCTTATTTGTAGATGCAAAATTGTTCGACCGTGCGATTAGCATCTGGGAACAGAACGGTTCAAAGTGTGATGGTAATTGCTCTGAGGCATTGCCTGATCTGAAAAAAGCGCTCAAAGAACTCAAAAAAATCGACAGGTTATTAAAGCTAGAAATAGATACTCGGAACTGGCAAAATGCCATGAATTTGTGTGATCAGGAGAACCTCGACATTGTTAATCGTCTAAGCATTGTTAGAGGTATTGCCTATGATGGTCAATGGGCATCACCTGTCTCTAAGAGCAGCAAGAAAGAAATAAGTAGTTTCATTGAAACAACTATTGCTCATGCTGATTGGAAAACTGCCCAGCTACCTGTATGGCAAACAGAACAAGAAAGGATCTTGGAAGCCTGTGTTGCTCTGGAAAAAAATGGTGATTTTGGGAATTCACTTAAAGTCTTTGAAGAATTTATTGATCACAACTATCTCCCAGGAAATTTAGTTGCCTTTGTCAAAGAGCGATGGTTAGTACTCAAAGAGGAACAAGCCAAATCTTCTAGGGGAGGTGGTGCTGGTGCAAAGATTCGACGCGAACGCACTCAGAAAGCAAAAGAATGGAGCATAGACTGGCATAATCTCTCTTCTGAAGTGCCGACATTGCCTTTAAGTAATCAAGAATTCATCTTATCTCCTGATACTGCTGAAACTCCAGAGCAACTACGCCAAGAGATTGAAGAGATCTTGACTAACCTTAGCCAGCAGGAGTTAAAGGATGTGAAACATTATCTGGAGTATTTACATTTTCTTAGGAGGACAAAATTGCACTAATCCTTTCAATCTATTTAATGATAAATTTAGTCTATGCCCAGAAAAGTCCGAGAGTTAAAAGCTCAAATCAAGCGAGAAGGGTTTGTCTACCTGCCTAAAAAGGGTAAGGGTAGTCATGAGCGCTGGCGACACCCATTACTGGCCAAAACCCTTACAATCTCTGGTAAGGATGGTGATGATGCTCCCCGGTATTTGGAGAAGCAAGTCGCTCAGCTCTTAGAGGAACTGGATGCAATTAGGAGAAATCAACCATGAGTCAGTACAGTATGATGATTCAGTGGTCAGATGAAGATCAGTTGTTTCTGGTGACCATTCCAGAGTTTGCTGAGCGGGTTATGATGCCCTGTACGCATGGCAACACCCGCGAAGAAGCTATACACCAAGGCGAACAAGTTATCGAGATGTATTTAGAAGCCTGGAAAGCAGAGGGGCAACCAATTCCTGAACCCAACATTTTACAAGCTGTTTAAGTGTCTATATCTTCTCTCAGCCACTGTGAATAATCTACCTTGCCTCATGGAGTACTGCCGTAGTCAAAGAGACGAGTGATAGATAACTTTAACTCTGGCAAAATGCAAGAATCTATGGCCGTTTGACCATGTAGCAGCCTCTTTTCATATCGTTGATTGGCTAGCCGACAAACCGTGACGGTCGGCTGCTTAGGTATGCCGATGTAGTGCTTACCGCCTAACCCTAAATAGTCAACAATCCAGTATTCCTGAATTTGCAGATTTTCGTAGTCTTCAAACTTGCGGGCGTAATCATTTTGCCAATTTGTGCTGACGACTTCTACCACCAGCTTGACCGTTTCGCCCAACGTTACCACAGGTTCCTGCTGCCAAAGGGGCTCTTGAAGAAGCTTAGTTTCATCTAGCACCACAACATCAGGACGGAATGCGGTATCGGTTCCTAAAGGCGAAATTAAGCAGCGGTACGGAACAAAATAAGGGAGTTTAAGGTGATCAATCTCAACGTTGAGCTTGCGACCAATCAAGGCCCCTACTTGCTCATGTGGCCCAGTAGGTTCCATATCAATGAGTTCCCCATCAATCAACTCGTAGCGTTCGTTATCGCCGTACTCAGTAATAAACGCATCACGAGTCAGTCCTATCTGGGTTGTCGATGCAACCATGGTTTGAAACCGCCTCCCACTACTTTGTTACTCCACTACTTAGTCTTTGTCAGGCTGGGTCAACCTGCAATGTTGTCATCTGGATTTGAATCCAGCCCACCGATGTCTAAACCCAGATTGAGTAGTCGATTAGCCGAAGCAGGCCAGCAACTCACATAAAATGATGGATATAGTTTAGCTTTCCCCGTAGCTGCCATGTCCTTCGCCACAGGTCGCTCGCTTCCCCAAACCGACCCGCCGCGCTCGCCACGGGAAACCCTGCCCACCATGTATGATTTGCCCAGCGAGTTTCCTGAGGAACCCGGCTTGCCTGATGAATTTCATGATCTGCAACCCCAGTTGTTGAGCCGTACCCTTTCCCTGGCCGACTACAGCCGCGATAACTGGTTCACTGGGTCAGATTTGAATGTTTATTTCGATGTCCATAATCCCCTGCGCCATAAGCGCCCCGACTGGTTTTTAGCGGTCGGCGTGCCCCGCCTTTACGATGGCCACGACCTGCGCCGCAGCTACGTGGTCTGGCAGGAGGGCAAGTCTCCTTCGGTGGTGGTTGAATTTCTTTCTCCAAATACCGAGCGGGGGGATTTGGGCCGATTCTACAAAGATAGTGACCAGATTCCCGATGACAGCCCCCCCGTTCAGACAAGGGAGGAAGGACAAATTCCCGAGAAATTTGAGGTTTACGAACGCTACCTGAGAGTACCCCACTACATCGTCTACAGCCGATACACCAGACGATTAAGGTACTTCAAGCTTGTGGGTGGTCTCTACCAGGAGCAACCGCTGCAGGACCAAAATCCTCTGATCTGGCTGGATGATCTCAGCATTGGCCTGGGTCTGTGGCCGGGAGAGTTTGAAGGAGCGACTAACCTCTGGCTGCGGTGGTGTGACCAAGATGGTCACTGGTTGCTGACGGATACCGAACAGGCCCAGCAACAAGCAGCCCGTTTAGCCGAAAAGCTGCGAGATTTGGGTATTGATCCAGATGAGGTGTAGCTCGCCTTCACTGGAGGTTAAGCCCACTACGCCACCACAACCTGCACCAGAGGCCGAAACGTATCCACCAGACCCTGTCTGGCTGTAGCCAGGGTGGGATAAGGCTTGGCACTGTAGTCCTTGCCCGCTTCCAGGGGAAAGGGGCTGGTGTGATCCAGAGGCACCCAGACGCCGCCAGCGGCATGGAGGATGGCCCATACTGCCGCAATATCCCAAATTTTTGGGGTGGCTTCAACACCGCCCAGGGTCCAGCCTCCAGCTACAGTCAGGACATTGTAGGCGGCTGACCCCAGCATCCGAATTTTGCAGGGGAAGGGATGCTTCATCACCTCGGTGCTGCGGGCGCAGAGGCTGAAAAATTGCTGCTTTCCAGGTTCTGCGGTGCTGGTGTGGATAGGGCGACCGTTGAAAAAGGCTCCCGTGGGCATCTCCAGCTCGCTTTCCCCAGGCCAGTAGCCGTAGAAGGTTTGCTCTAGAGGCGGCATCGCCACATAGCCGAACACCGGCACACCCCGATAGAGCAGCCCCAAAGAAATGCCCCAGATGGGAATGCCGCGGGTGAAGTTGGTGGTGCCGTCGATGGGGTCAATAATCCAGCACCAGTCGGTGTCGGGGAAGATGTGCTCGACCTCTTCGCTCAGTACCCCGTGGTCGGGGAAGGTTTGATGAATCGCTTGCCTTAGCACATCATCTGACCAGCGGTCTGAGGCGGTGACCAGACTGCCGTCGTCCTTAAGATCGGCTTGAGCGTGGCCAAAATCTTCTAGCAGCTTAGCCCCAACGGTTTCAGTTATGGATTGGGCAAACGTAAGTACTCTATTCCAGAAATCTTCCATGGGTTTATGTGGGCAATATGCTCCCTTGTGGGTTACGGCCAGGGCATGAACATTGTGCCCATAGCCTGATTGGGTTGCGGCCTAACCCACGCTACAGCTTTTTCGCCCTGTCTGGTCCTGCTTGCCCTAATCCATATCGCTTTCTAAAGCAGCTGTAATGGCGGCTTTAGCATTGGCCTGAAATTCTTGAATGTTGACTCGACGCAACAGCAGCACGGCCACAATCATGCCGATGGCCTGCACCGTAAAGACTAACGCATAGGCGGGGAGGTACTGCGATTCTGCAACGGTGCCTGCTCCGTTAAACAGTCTGACAAACCCTTTGCCCAGATCTAAAACTCCGCCGCCGAGGACGGTGGCACTGCCCCGAGCCATGGCCTGGGCCAGACCCCAGGCCCCAATGAAAGTACCGGCAGTTTCTGCCACGGTCAGGTCCAGCATCAGCACGATGGCCCCTAACGTCAGCACTCCGGAAGCGGTACCAAAACAAAATACTGCCGTCATCAGAACCGACGGTGCGGCGGTTACTCCAGAAAAGCTAATCAGCAGCAGGCACAGGGCAGCCCAGAGGCAACCGAGGGTTACCGTCCGCTTTTTGCCAATGCGAGGCACCACAAACATGCCGGTCAGAATAATCCCCAGCAGCGTCCCCATGCCGAAGGCGGCATTGAGCTGGGTGGTTTCAGCAATCCTCATGCCGAAGACTTCGCCGCCGTAGGGTTCCAGGATGGCATCCTGCATGAACAGACTCAGACTCAGCACCAGCAGAAAGACGAAAAACAGGCCGGTCTGGCGGCTGGCGGTGAGAATTTTAAGAGCCTGCTTCAGGGTGATGCGATCTTCTCGGTCCGTCAGAGAAGACCGTCGAGACAGGCGAGAATATTTGCGCTCAATGCCAAAGGTGCTGAGCAACGCCAGCACACAGACAATGGCCGGGGCAATGATGAAGAGTTGATTTACCGAACTCCGCACCTGGTCCAGGGAGGCATCCAGCGACAGAGGCCTCAGCACGATGGAGGTAATAATCACGCCGGACACGATACCGACCATCAGCATGGCCCAGCCAATGCCCACCAGGCGAGAGCGGGACTGCTCATCTGACACATCCACCAGCAGAGCGGTGAAGGGCGTCGATGCAGCACTTAACGCCAGACCATATACGGCAAACAACAGGGCTAGCAAGCCGACCCAAGGATAAACCTGACTTCCCCAACCTGTCGTTTCCATGGCGCTGCCGATGCGCCAGACCACCTGTACCGCCAAAAATGAGGTTACGGCTACCGCGACAATACCCATCCAGATGTACCCGCTGCGGTGGTAGCCAAACAGGGGACGGGAGTCTGACATTTGCCCAAACCAGACCCGCGCCGGAGCCATGAACTGGTGCACAGCAATGGTGCCCGCCGCAATCAGGGCGGGCACCCGCAGCTCGTCAATCATGATGCGGTTGAGGACGCCCAGGGTGAGCAGCGACATAATGCCCAGGCCCATGTTGAAAACCCCCAATCGCAGCATGGTAAAGAGGTTTAAGTTGGGGATATCGGCCTCGGGCGATTTCGCGAAAGAAGACGATACATCAGGACTAGTCATGGTGCTTGGTCACTGGATTGAGAGGGTGTGCTACTAGAAACTATAGACTTGAATGGTGGCCCAAGGGGAGAGGCTGCCACAAGGTTCTATACGCTAAACCAGTCAATAAGTACCGGAAACTGCTCGGCATGGCCTGGCAAATGAATCACACCTTGCGCAGGAAATGATATGGCAAGCAAGCTCAAAGGGCTGGGGACAACGGCTCTCTTTACCATTCTCTTCAGCTTGCAGTCGGCCTGGGCGGCTGAGCGAGTTTTGCTGAACTATCGGGGTTTCAGCCGGTCTATTGCGGTTCAGGACCTGGCTATTCTGGCCGAGTCGGGGGAGACTTCCGATCGCCTGGCCAGTTTACTGGATATGGCGGGGCAGCGCCCGGAGGAGTTGCGATCGCTCCTGACCCATTCCATCGAAACCAACCCGCGGATTCTTGACCGAGCCCTGAACAGTTACCCCGGCGAATGGGTGCTGGATCAGCTGGGGGAAGCCATCCATCCGCCCGCTGGCCAGGCCAGTCGCCAGGCGCTGCGCTCAGCTATCGTTCTATCCGCTACAGATGATGGCGAACTGACGCTGCTCGAAATTCTAGAAAATTACCCCACCCCTGAAGTGGTGCTGGAAGGAGACAACATTCAACAAGCCTACAACCGCCTGCAAGGATTTCTAAATACCCTGTCTATTTTTTACTGAGGAATGAGGATTTTATCACATCCGATTTTTGTAGGGCAGGCATCCTGCCTGCTCTTGGACAGCCGAGACGGCTATCCCACGTGATTGCATCCCCATTCCTAAGGAGAAACCCATAAAGAGTAGCTGAAAAGAGTAGCTGACAGGAGCACATGGCCTCGGCTGGCTAACGCTACGCCAAGGACACAATCATCACACTCACGACCAGAATGACGATTAATATCGTAAAGGGGTCCACCTTAAACTCTCCCTCGATCTCTGGAAAGCTGGTGTAAAGAAAAACCATCAGCACCAGGAAAACCACAATCACATCAATGCCGGTAAACATGACGGATACTCCTGTAGCTAACCGTCCCAGGATTTAAATTGGGGCAGGAATGAACTCCCTATACTGGGTCCAGCTTGGAACCGGCAGTCTTCTCCGGGCAAAATTCCACCACTGGGCTTGAACAAGGTTTAGTTATCTATTCTTCCAGCCGCCCTAATTTCAGGACGATTCTTCGATTGCCTGGTGTTTCCCAACGAACGAACCGACCCCTCTTTGTATACTTATGTTGAGGGGCAAAGGACCATTTGCCCCTACGAGATAGGGATTTAATAGGGATTTAAATGCGGAGTTTTGAATCAGAATCTATCCCTGGAGTGTCTTCTCAGCAGCTTGAAACCGTTTGTCTAGCCAGGCCAGAATACCCAAAACGGGTAGCACGCTCAGCGCTATCATGGCCCAAAAATTTTGGGCGAACTCTGGCCCCTGGTCTAGCGCCCATCCCCCCAGCGGCGGCGCAATCAGGTAACCAAAGGCCCAGCACATCGAATTCACCGCCAGATATACTCCCCTCAGGGTCTCGGGGGCAAGAGCCACCACCAGTGCTGACGAAATCGGCGTATAAGCCACCATTCCCAGGGCCATAGATGCCAGAGCCAGGGCCGCCAGCAGGTAGGGCAGGCCGATGGCATTAGTCAACCAGATCAGAATAAAGCCAATGCCCCAAAATAATGCCGACACCATCAACCCCTGGGCATGGCGAATGTGGCTGAGCCGTCGAGCCACCGGGAGCTGGCACACTGCTGCTAAGGCCACATGGCCGGTAAACAAAATGCTCAGGGTAGCCTCTGAAAACCCCTGGCCAGAAGAGGTGTCGCCATAGCGGCTGAAATAAACCGGCAGGGTGCTCTGAATTTGGGCCATGTACCCCGTAAACAGGATATTGACCAGGGCGTAGACGAGGATGTTCGTGTCGTTGAGCACCGACTTCCAGCCTCGCCAGAAGGCCCCTTCCCCGTCGCCGTAGGTGAAGGTTTCGGTGATGGCAACGTAGATGATGGCAAAAAACAGCAGAAAGGTGATGCCGTCGATGACAAATAACGCCCGATAGGCCTCGGTCAGGGAAATGAGTATCCCCCCCAGCACTACCCCGACCCCCAGCCCCAGGCTATCGGCCAACCGCACCAGGGCAAAAGCCTCGTTGCGCTGCTGATCCGCTGTTATATCGGCTACGACCGCCTCCGTAGCGGGCCAGTACAGCCCCACCCCGAAGCCCATCAGTAAATTGCCCACCACAAAAAGCGGAAAACCATAGGCCAGCACCAAAACGCCATCTGCCAGCGCCGAAATCAGCGCTGACCACAGCAGAGTTTTGCGCCGCCCCCAGTGGGGAGAATCGGCCAGGGAACCGCCCAGCAATCGTCCCCCCATGCCCGAAACGGACCCCAGGCCAATGCCCAGCCCCACCTGGGTAGCCGATAGCCCTACCTGGTTGACGAAAAAAATTGGTGCGTAGAACAGCGTGAACCCGATACCGATTTGAGAGAGGAGTCGTCCTCCGGCCAAAATCCAAACGCGACGATCGAGATCTGGCAGCCATTGACTGAAACGCTGTGCTAAAGACTTCCCCATGCCCCTCCATAAAATCTGGCTATGGTCGTCTTAACACATCCACCAGGGCAGCGGTACCACCGATGGTGCCCCAGATTATCCATCGGCCCAGATCGTAGCCCTTGCGTTGAGCAATCTGGGCGGCCACTAACCCTACCAGACAGTGGCCCAGCAGCATGACATCGGAAATGGCAATGGTTTCTTGCATGGAGACACCTGACGAACTGCACTAAACAAGCAGAAAATCTTGACAATCGGCGTAATAATAACAGGGCAAACCCGATCCCAGCGTTATGCGAAATCCCTTCTGGCGGCTAAAATCTCTCCCCTGGGCCAGTCTGCTGCAGGTGGCGGGTCTGGCCGTCTTGCTGGCGACAGCGGCAGATTTGCTGCTGGCCCAGGCGTTTGGGATTTTAATTCAGGGTCTGGCTGGCCCCCTACTGCCCTTTTTGCGACTGGTGATGCTGGTGCTGCCCCTAGGGGCAGGGTTTGGAATTGGGGCGCTGGGAATCGTCATTTTAGAGCGTCTGTTTGCGAATCTCTATATCGATACAGGAACCCTTTGGGCGCTAGTGCCCTGTATTGTTCTGGTGCTGTTTTTGAAAGAGTTTCTGCCGATTCCCAGCTTTTTGGTGTCGGTGGGCTATCCCCAACTGGTGGGCACTATCGTGGGAATTTTTGTAATTGGGAAGCGTCACTGGCGACGCTGGTAACACCCCCTTCTATCAGGCATCAATTGTGTTCGCGGGAGAAAACGATGAAAGGACTACTGAGCAGTGCATTGCTAGCCGGGCTAATGGCGATCGCCTCCCCGGCCTTGGCCCAGTCTGAGCCCCAAATCTCACTGGAACTAGACTCTGAGATGGGCGCTTTTGAGAACAAAGAGCTGTCCCAGGGGCCGGTGAAGGTTGTGGCCAGTTACCAACCCATTGACTTTGAGGCTGACCTGCAGGCAGACAACCTGCAGCTTGACCTGTACTATGACGGCGAACTCCAGACATCTATCACTGAAACAGTGTTTATGTTCGGCAGTGTTGATCTCAACGACCTCGACAGCGATGGCATTCCCGAAGTACTGCTGCAGGCCTATACGGGCGGTGCCCACTGCTGCATGGCCATTACCACCTACACCTGGCAAAATAACCAGTTTAAGCCGATCTATTTTGACTATCTAGATGGCGGTGGGGGCCGGTTCGAGGACCTGGATGGGGATGGGCTGATGGAATTTGTCACCCTGGATAATGCCTTTTTCTACACCTTCAGCTCCTATGCCGGGTCTTACCCCCCCAGCGTAATTCTGACCTTTCAAGATGGGGCCTATATTGACACCACCAATCAATTTTTGCCACGGCTGGAAGCCACTGCCTGGGATATGTATCAAAGCATGGAACAGCGGCAGGAAGATGGCTATGAAATCAACGGCTTACTGGCGGGGTACGTAGCCCAAAAAATTCGCCTCGGCCAGTACCGCGAAGGTTGGGACTTGATGCTATCCCAGTACGAGCGGGACGACGACTGGGGGCTACAAATCTACGACAAAGACGGCAACGTCATTGAAGAGTACGAAAACTTCCCCGCTGCCCTTGAGGCATTTTTACAAGACCTGGGATACCTTGATGCCAACGGCAATCCCAGACCTGGGGTAGATCGTTCCCCTGTCGTGGCCGAAAGAATGCGGTAAACTGCTATCGCCAAGATTTCTCCCGGCGGGGAAATCTGCAGATTCATGCCAAAGCCGCCATTTATTTGCTAAACTCGAAAGCTGACACATGCGGATGTGGCGGAATTGGTAGACGCGCTAGATTTAGGTTCTAGTGTCCTCGTGACGTGAAGGTTCAAGTCCTTTCATCCGCATAAGCAATGGAAAACTGGCCCAGGCAAATTTGCCTGGACCAGTTTTAGACCAACAGACCATATCACCCCGCACTGTCGTAAATACTGCGCCCTTCCCCGTAGTACGACTCATAAATGTGCTGGTACACCTCCTGGCATTTATCCCAGTACTGCTCATCGGAGTAACGTTCCGGGAGTTGGTCGAGGATCTGGCGAATCGTCACCTGTACCGCTGCCTTAGACTGCTGCCGCTTGCGCCAGTCGAGCACCAGCTTTTCCTGCTTAAGCCGAGTCAGCAGCTCTCGGGCCAGGCCCTTAACCTCATCCTTCTCAGCGGGGGTGAGGTTTATTTCTGGCTTGGTCAACAGGTCAAAGACTGCCAGCTCTTCCTCACTCAACTGTTCGGCCATCGCCCGTTTGTCTTCTTCCTTCAGGTCCTGGGCAAACTGAATCAACTCTCGAAATAGGGCCTCAACGTTGTGGGATCCCTGGTTGTATTTCTCAATCATCTGCTGAAATTTTTCCAGGTAGTCCATGCGGGTACGGTTGAGCCGCACCATCGTATTGAGTTTGGCGTTAATTCTGCCTTTGAGCTTTTCCGCTTCCGTGCGTTTGTATCCTTTGTTGAACTGTTCCGCCAGGGCCTCGAAGTCGAGCTGGTTCAGGTCAACGGCGGGGGATTCGCGGATGATGTAGCGCCCTTCCCCTTCCCCAGCCCGAGGGCTGCCCCCCAAAGTCACAAAGTCTTCCGTTTGAATAGACTCATCCAGCAGGTCTGACACCTGGCCCATGACCTCATCTACCCCATCGGTGGGGTCAATGGATTGGGTATCAATCTGGATTTTGGTCACCAACCGTTCCAGGTAGGCCCGAGTCAGGGTGAATTCGTTAACCCGCACATCGGGGCAAACCGCATCGTAGAGGCGGCACACATACCCCACCAGGGCAAAGAAGGTGCGCCTGGTTTCGTCGCTTTCCAGCATGGCATCCACCGCTTCATCCCAGAGGCGGGTACGGACGAGGCTGTTCTGGGTGGTATGGATTTTGTCGAAGTCTACCCCTCGGGCTTTGGCGTAGGCCACTGCTTCCGCCACCGCTCCCCGCAGCTGGTCTACCAGGGCAGATTTATCTTTAACGGGGGTATCCCCTGCTTCGACGCCCCCTCCCGAGGCGGAACCATAAATGGCCAGGGCTTCCTGCAGGTTACGGAAGACGCCGATGTAGTCCACAATCAGGCCGCTGAGCTTGAGCAAAAACACCCGATTCGCCCTGGCGATGGTCTGCATCAGGGTGTGGTTGCGCATGGGCTTGTCGAGGTAGATGGTGGCACAACTGGGCACATCAAATCCTGTTATCCACATGGCGCAGACAAACACAATCCGTAGGGGGTTCTGGGGGTCTTTGAACTGCTCATCTAAACCGGGGGTTTCACTCACCAGGCGTCTGCGGTGGGTGGCAATGTCTAACCCCTTCTTCTGGAAGTCTTCAATTTCCCCCTGGGAAGACGACACCACCACCGCCATGTCCGTTTCTTCCATGTACTGAATGCGCCGCATCAGTCGCCGTTGCTCCAGCTCGTTCAGGTCTGGGGTGAGCAGAGCTTTGAGGCGGTCTAGCTCCTGTGCCCAGTATTTTTGAACTTTGTCGTACATCTTCACCGCTGTAAACCGGTCGATGGCCACCATCATGGCCTTAGTGGCCTTGCCCTGGTCATCCAGTTTGGTCACTCGCCCCAGGAAGTGCTGCACCAGGTCTTCAGCGATTTTTTCCAGGCGGTCATCCCGCACAATGAGCTGATATTCGCGGGAGCACTGCCGCTCCAGGTCGCGCTCCTGGTCTTCATCGAGGGTGGCGGCTTCGATGATGCGCTGCATGTCTTCGTTGAGTTCGGTGTTGGTGAGCTGCAGCTCTGGGATGCGGTTTTCGTAGTAGAGGGGCACGGTGGCCCCATCTTCTACAGACTGGCGGAAGTTGTAGATGCTGACGTAATCGCCAAATACTTCCCTTGTGCGTTCTTCTCCAGCCAGCAGGGGAGTGCCGGTAAAGCCTATAAAGGCGGCATTGGGTAGCCCGTTGCGCATATTGAGGGCATAGGTATCGTACTGACTGCGGTGGGCTTCGTCAGCAATCACAATGATGTCGTCACGGTCAGAGAGTTTGGGGTAGGTCTCGCCCTTCTCGGTGCGGAATTTCTGAATCAGGGTGAAGATGTAGCGGTGGTCGCCCTGGAGCAGTGCTTTCAGATGCTCGGCGTTTCTGGCCCGCACGTTCTGTTCTGGCTCGGTAACGGCCTCAGCATAGGCGAAATTTTTGTAGATTTGGTCGTCCAGGTCTTCCCGGTCGGTGATGATGAGGAAAGTCCAGTTGCCTGGGAGCTTGCGCAAAATCTTCTGGGAAAGGAACACCATGGAAAAGGATTTGCTAGATCCCTGGGTATGCCAGAACACCCCCAACCGCCCCTGGTTGTGCTGAATTTGCTGCACCGAGCCAATGGCATTGTTAACCCCCAGGAACTGGTGATTCTTGGCCAGAATTTTGGCGGTGGTGCCTTGGGTGGTGAAGAAGACGGTGAAATTTTCCACCAGGTCAAGCAGGCGGGGTTTGTCGCAGGTGCCCTGCACGATGGTATCGAGGGAGATAATGCCCTCTTCGTTCTCATCACAGATTTTCTTCCACTCGCTGAAGTGCTCCCAGGTAGCGGTAATGGTGCCGATGCAGCTTTTACTGCCGTTGGAGAGGAGGATGAAGGCGTTGTACCAGAACAGCTTGGGAATGGTGGTTTTGTAGTCTGACAGGTTGTTCTTGTAGGCCAGCTCTAGCCTGCGATGATGGGCCTTGAGTTCAATGAACACCAGGGGCAGCCCGTTGACGAACCCCACCAGGTCGGCCCGTTTGTTGCCGTACTCGCCGGAGACCCACAGTTGCGACACCATCAGAAAGTGGTTGTGGTTGGGGTTGCGCCAGTCGATGACCTGCAGGGTCTGCACCGAATATCAAACCCTTGCGTTGCTTGCATTGTGAGCAGTTGCGCCAGTCGATGACCTGCAGGGTCTGCACCTGCTGTTCGTAGTTGTTGTCGCGGAAGGTGACCCGCACCCCTTTTTTGAGCAGGTCGTAAATTTCGCGGTTGGCACTGGCCAGGGTAAGGGTGCTGAGATCGCGGGTCAGATCTTCCAGGGCCAGGTTGATGGCCTCGGCTGGGGCATCGGGGTTGAAGCGCTGCAGGGCGTCCCGCAGGTAGCGGGTAAGGACGACTTCATCCCAGCTATCGCGGCCCAGGGTGCCGTCTGGGCCGAGCGTTTCGCTATAGGCCACAACGGGTTCCCAGCCTAAGAGTTGGTCGAAGATTTGGCTGAGAACGGCGTTTTCGAGGGCTTCTTCTGAATCGGGGTGGGGGCGACGAGGCATGGTGAAGCAGGGGAAAGCGGCACACTATCAGGGTTCACCAATTTGGGTTAAATCCCATCAAATGAGAGATCACCATGTCAAGAACGATATGTAAAAACATCTGACGAATAAATTAACTTGCCCACAGCAATTCGTTCAGCTTGTTCTTCAAGCTTGGAGATGCCATAAGTGGATTATAAATTTCTCCCTCATAAGGTAGCCAAACATAACCCGGACAGAAGGGGCGATAAGCTGAAGATAAATTTACTTTTTCCCCAACTTCGGTAGCTAACACTAAGCCTGGAATAGTAAATGCTGAGGCATCTTCCAATAACTCGCTGTAAGTTCTGAATTCATCTACTTCAACCCCAACCAGCGCATATCGAAATTCTGGAGCAGTGCGTAGATATTGGTAGAAGAGAATTCCTAATTCTGTCATTAAGTAAGCACTTTCAGGAGACTCAATTCCAATTGCACTCACATTATTGGGGTAGACCCGACACCACCAGTTCTCATCAACGTCTTGAAAAATATCCGCTCGGCATTGGCACTGGTGTCCATTGGAGAGTGTCCAGGTCATCTCCTCAAAATACTGAGCAAATAGCTTTGCATTGTTTTCATCTGAACCGCATTCGGCTGCCAGACTAAATATCCATGCCATCGGAACAGGCTCCAGGTGTAGGGGTAGGCTATTCGACTCTTTCCCAATCGTTCTGAGTACGGGCCAGTGCTGCTTCGTATTTCTCTAAGAGCATTGTAACCCTAGGCAGAATGCTGACATGGGTAGGACTATCTTGAACGGCTTCCAAATCACCCGTAATCTCGCTGTCATCAATCCGCCAAAGGGGATCGCGACCTGTACCGCCAAATGCAGGGGGCTTGCGGAATGCTGGTAAGCCTTCTATCGAAAGAGAAACCGACATGCCTTTCGTATTTTTTATGGCTACTGCTGCAAGGTTCCCTGCGGTCTTGCGCTCGGCTGCTGGTTTCAAATAGCCTTGCTCATTGATCCAGCCAGAGGGGACCTGCTCAATATCGATATCAACATTGGGTCTTATTCCCAGCAGCCGAGCACTTCGTCCTATCCTTGGCTTACCGTTTTGCTCTGCCATACCGCGATAGTAGAGTTTCGCCATCCGTCGATATCGATTTAAGTATCTTCTTCAATAACTTTTTGTCTGTTGCCTGGAACCACAGATAGGCAGGTTGGGCACATTGTCTGAATCAGGCACCGTCTCTACATTTTAGGACGTAGCCCAGGAAGCTGACTCACGACTAGATTGAGTGTTAGGGCTGCAAAGGGACCGGGTGCCTGTTGCTGGTGCCAGAATACCTGAACCGTGGACAGGGCACTTGGTCCCTGGGGTGCTAGGCGGCTAACTCTTCTACCTCAAGGTCAGTGCCCAGTTGCTCAACGCCGATTTTGCTAGAGATCTCCTAAAACAAGACCCTCTGCTTGTCATGGCTGCATTAGATTAAGATGACTGGAACGAGCACAGAATATTCATGAGAATCATTGCCCGCCGTACTCTACTAAGTGTGCATGTGCGATACGACATCGGCATTTTGTTCATTCGCTTCATTGGCACTCATCAAGAGTACGACAAAGTAGACGCAAGCATCATTTGAGGTTCTATATGCTCGATCTGCATCCCATTAGAACTGAAGCAGACTATGAAACTGCCTTAGCGGAAATTGAGTCACTGCTGGAGGCGCAGCCAGGGACAGTTTCAGCAAATCGTCTGGATGTGCTCTCCACCCTGGTTGAGGCTTACGAACGGGAACATTTTCCGATTGATCTGCCCGATCCCATCGCAGCGATTCAGTTTTATTTGGACAGCCGTGGACTGGAACCAACCGCGCTCGTGCCCGCCATTGGCAGCGAAGCACAGGTTAATCAAGTGCTCAGTCGTCAACAGCCGCTCTCCTTAGAGATGATTCGACGGCTACATCAAGATTGCCAGATTGCTGCCGAGGTGCTGATTCAACCCTATCCATTGGCTTCGTTATCGGCCAGTGTGTGAATTCTTATCGTGGGCTGCAAAGGGACCGGGTGCCTGTTGCTGGTGCCAGAATACCTTAACTGTGGCAAAGCCCGGATTTATAGATCTGTAGGTTGGGTGGCGCGTTAGCAGAACCCGACAACCCCCAGCTTCATTCTTCAATCAAATCATGGGCCGTAACTTCCCCGGCTTTTGCAGCCTGAATCGAACCTAAAAGATGGACTGCATTGGCTGGATTAGATAGCAGGTAAAGGGTTTCTTTCCAGGCGTTGAACTCATCCAGGGGCATAACGACTACGCGATCGCCCTGATCGTTACAAATAATGGTGGGTTGGGTATCAGAGATGACGCGCTCAATCAACCCGTCTAAGTCTTGTTGGGCCTGTTTGGTGGTGATCGCATCCATCGAAAGTTCCTCTAGGCAGGTTGGGCACATTGCCTGAATCAGGCACCGTCTCTACATTTTAGGACGCAGCCCAGGAAGCTGACTCACGACTAGATTTAGTGGTGGGGCTAGTTACATGGTGAGATTAAGGCGAAGACTCAAAGTGTTGCTCTGTATAGGTTTCAGCCATTCACCAACCAACCTTATAGTTATCACAATTTCTTTTCGAACCACTCTCATAGGCAGAGTCCAATTAAAAATCCCTACATATAGTGTGATAAATGCAATAATTCTAGATTACATACTCTACCTATAGTGTCCTTTCAGAATCGCCTATAAGCGTTGTTTTTTGTCTTCATGAGTGTTTAGACCTGAAAACAAGGGGATATGAGAACTATTGCAACTATTGCATAAGTATTTATACTCAGTAGCAGGGGTATGACTAAAATGCAGTGCTTTTTGTGAAGGTGCCCCTTATATAGGATAAGGCTTAAGTATTTTTTCGGTTGAGTTATGTGAGATCTTCCGGTTTTAGCGGGAATACTGTGTATACATTGAATAAAAACAACTGCGAGAAATACTATGGGCAAGAAAATTAAAACTCTGAAGGACTTGCTTGAGTTTACAGGTTTACTTTCTTTGCCTAGAAAACCCTTAGAAATAGCGCAAGTCGTCAATGATATTGCAGATAGAAATGGCAACTTCTCAATATTGGCTGGTAAAGCTAGTACCCCGGGGTTGCCAAGAGGGGAAAAATCTGGTCTAACAGAGAAATGAGTTCACTCCCCGAGATCCCCTTCCTG
>Ga0081535_100033_pt1 | contig 119623 bp, 110 predicted proteins | sample HotLakmasection3_FD_71020 | JGI IMG/M metagenome (GOLD analysis project Ga0081535, IMG submission 71020) | Hypersaline microbial mat communities from Hot Lake, Washington, USA - Section #3 (SPADES assembly) (version 2) | ecosystem: Environmental > Aquatic > Non-marine Saline and Alkaline >... | reverse complement strand
CGATAAGCCCGTCGATCGACGGCTGCTCCATGCAACGTCGAACGACAGCGCGCAGGTGACGGGGCCGAGCGGCGCGATCGACAGGCTCGCCGAGCCGTCGCGACCCACCGCGCCCCGCACCACCGCGCTCGCCGCCGGCACCGCCACGGGCCGGGAACCCAACGCCCCGGGAGACACCCTGGGGCACCGCCGAGTTCGACAACATCGGCCTCGGCCTCGGCCGAAGCCCAGCAGCCTCGGCGCCGGCAAGGGCAGCATCGCCCTCGAAGGCAGCATCGCTCGAGGGAGCAGGGCACCAATCGCCTTCTGCTGCCTCAGCCACGGCTGGACAGCCCTGCCGTGGCTGCAGCTGCGTGGCTCGCCTCGAGAGTGGCCTCGGGACTCGAGGCGCCGCGCGGAGCGAAATCGCCGCTGCGCTGCAGATTGAGGTTGCGGGCCAGCAGGCGGCAGAGCGATTCGGTCAGTACCGTGTGCTCGCGGGCGAGGTCCTGGAAGGCCACGCGATGCAGGCGGAACAGGCGGCTGGTCGCGCGGGCCGAGAGCTCCGGCGCGACGACGGTCGGGTCGACCAGGGCGGTCTCGCCGATGCAGGCGTCGGGACCGAGCAGCTCTCGGCGCCCACCCGACCATTCGGCAACGATACTGCCGGTATCGACGAGCCACGCGTGGAGCAATGGTCCCCCGGCCCGCTGCACGATCATCCCGGCGGCCACCTGCCGCTCCTCGATCAGATGCAGCACCGCCTCGAGCACATCGAAAGGCAGTTCCGCGAACAGTTCGAAGCGTTTGAGCCGCAGCATGATCTCCAGTGTCGCGGCATCCGTGCGAGCCGTGACGGTTGCGGCTGGCCGCCGTAGCATGGCCGTTCTCCCGATCGTTGCGACCTCGCTGCCGGCAACGGGCGGCGGCAGCTCGTCTGCTGTCGCCCGCTTGCGTACCAGCTCGACGGCAGCACGCAGCCAGCGATCGCCGCTCGCGGCCAGAAGCGCCAAGAGCTCGGCCGGAGCGACGGGCTGTGGAACAGCGCGCACCGGCATCGTCGACGGCAGGTGCAACTGCTCCAGGAGCGGAACGAATCGGCGGGCGAGCAGGCCGTGCTTGAGCGAAATGAGGCCGTCGATGGTGCCGGCCCGAAGCCTCGTATCGACCTCGCGAAGCGCTTCGCGCAACTTGCTGGCCCGTTCGGCATCGCCCAGCGCGCCGAGGCCATCGAACAGCAGGGCGGCCAGGCCGTGGGCACGGTCGAGGACCGCGGCGCGGAGCGGAGCGAGCGCCGGGTCGTCACCGTCGGCCAGGCGTTGCAGCAGGATGGCGTCGCGCTCGGCACCGGCTGCCAGGTGAGCGATGAGCTGACGGAGCAGCCGGTGCGCGGGACGGTCACCGATTGCCGCAAGAAGCTCGATCAGCCCACGTGCCCGATCGGTCGGCAGGGCCGGCTCGCGCAGCTGGCCACGCGCCGTGATTCGGGCGATCGTGCGTTCGGCGTCCGGCAGCAGCACGTCGATGGCGGCCGCGCGAACGGTTCGACTCGGATCGGAGAGTGCCGGCCAGGCGAGCACGAGGCGGGCGTGGAACCGGTCGCGCGTGGCGGCTTCGGCGGCTGCGGTCCGCGTACCGGTGGAGACCAGGGCAAGGGGCGAGACCCGATCGGTCGCCGAGCGCTGCTCGAGCGTCGGGTCCTGCGGCAGCGTGTCGAGCTTTCGGCCCATGTAGCGCAAGGCTGCCGCGCGGTGCGCCGGCAACGGCGAGTGCCGGAGGTCCTCGATGAAGGGCTCGAGCGAACCCAGCGCCTCGCCGGGGAGCAACCGGCTCAGCGCATCCAGCGCGGCCGAGCGGACGGTGTCGTCGGCCAGGAGCGCCGGCTGCTGCGCCAGCCGTTGCAGGACCGTGAGCGGTGCGCGGCGCAGGATCGCCGCCAGCCGGCCGCGCAGGGCGATGTCCTCTGTCGCTCCGGCGACCCGGTCGGTTTCGAGCCCACCGGCCAGCGCCCGCAACGCGGCGAGCAGACTGCCGGGCGGTGCCGGCATGGGCAAGGACGGGAGCGGTCGATCGGCGAGCAGGTGCGCGGTCGCCAGAAGCTCGACGCTGTCCGGGACCTTCTCCTCGACGGCCCTGGCCAGGGCTGTGGCCAGCGTCGCGGGCTCGAGACTCGCGAGCAGCGAAGCCAACCGCACCCAGTCGGCCTGTGCCAGCCGCGGTGCCGTTGCCAGCAGCTCAGGGAGAAGCGCGGCGAGCGATGCGGCTGGCGGAGCAGCCTCGAGCAGATCGAGGGCCAAGCGACGGTCGGCAGTGCGCCGGCTCGTCAAAAGCTCTGCCAACCGGACGGCATCGCAGGGCGGCAGGCGACGCGGCAGCCGGCGAAGCGGCCGGCCGGCGAGGCCATGGCGCAACTGCCGGAGCAGTGTCGGCAGGTAGGAACGGGCGACCACGAGATTGATGCCGACAAAGAAGAGAGCGGCCAGCAGCGCCAGCACCGTGGCGCGGAAGACGGTGTCGGTAGACGGCAGGAGCGCCAGCATCAGCCCGGCCACGGCCATGCCGATGGGGTAGAAGATGCCATCGGCGAGCGTGCGCGCGCGGCCGTGAACGGCCATCGGCAGAGCCCCGTAATTGGTGGCGTTGACCGGCTCGAACACGCCGTTGGAGACCGCCTCGGTATTGACGTGGGCGACGATCGCCCAGCCCAGCCGGGGCTGCAGCAGTAGCGCAACGAGGCAGAGCAGCGAGGTGAGCGGGAACAACAGGTTGCGGAGCACAGGGCCCGCCCGCTCGACGATTCGCTGCGCACCGAACCAGAGGACGGCGAACTCGGCCACCTGCAGAGCCGCGAAGAGCAGTGCCAGGAACCTGCCGAGCGCCGCCTCTTCCGAAAAACTCTCGGCGTAAACCGCATAGGCGACATACTCGGTCAGACTGTAGACCGCGGTGAGCAACAGCGAGTTCATGGCCAACAGCAGGGCGAAGGGGTGGCCGACGACGAAGCGACCCAACTCGCCCGGCCGCATCAGGCCGAGGCCGTCCCCCTGCTCGATCTCGCCGGCGCGGGTCTCCGCGGCACCGGTGGCTATCTCGCTCCGCGGAACCCGACCGAGTGCCAGCACGGCGAGACCGCAGAGGCCGATCACCGGCCACAGCAACAGAGCGGCGTCGAGCTGGCCGAGGAGTCGCTCGGCGAGGATGCCGGCGACACTGCCACCGGCAGCAATCGCCAGATAGAATCGCGGCGTCAGCCGGCGCAGCCTGAGGTTATCGAAGAGGGTCGCGGCCAGAACCCAAAAGACGATATCGGTGACGATGTCGTAGACATGCGCGGCGATCAGGATGGCGCCCGGCATCAACGGCCAGCGCAGTCCGCCGGACAGCAGCAGCCCGCCCACACCGATCGCGACGACGAGGGCCAGGCCCGGCAGCAGGCTTTCGACGGGCACCCGGTCGATCACTGCGGCGAGGCCGAGCGAAGCGAGTGTCGCAACGGCCGCCAGCACGAGATAGAGGGCCGGCAGCGCCTCGACGCCCTGGCGGGCGAGGAAAAGCGTCGTGCCCGAGGTGTAGAGCAGCACCTTCCCGGCGCTGAGCAGTGCGGCGACCAGGATCAGCCGCCAAGCGGGATCGAGCCGTCTCGCCGGATCGAAGTGCAGGGCGGCGCCGGCCGAGCGCAGCATCGATGACCGTCTTGGTGCGCCGCTAGGCGGTCATGGCCCGGGGCGCCTCGGCGGCGGCACGGGCGGCAAACGCGCCGACCACGTCGTGCATCAGATAATAGTGCCGCAATGCCGCCGGCAACTCGCTGAACGGGCCGATCGTGCCACGGCACTCGACGTGTCCGCACGCACAGACGAGCCGCTCGGGTGTGTCGCCGATATAAGTCGAATAGTCGTAGGTCAGTTGGTCACCCGGCTCGATGTCCACCAGCGCCACCATCCGATAGCCGAGCGGCGTCAGCCTCAGGCCGGTGGTCGGGCGACAGCAGTGGTTGACCAGGTCGTCGATGTTGCCGTTCGGCAGCAGGAACGCATCGGCACCGATCTGAAACAGGTCGTTGGCGAGGTCGTAGCCGCGGTCCAGCGCCTCGGCCAGGGTCATCACACCATCGTAGTAGTCACCGTCCTCGTCGACGATGACCGTGCTGCCTCGCGCAAACGGCTTGGCGGCAAAGAGCCCGAAGCCGCACGCTTCGGTGGCGTCGATGTAAACGTGCAGACACTTGGTCAGCTTGCGGACTTGAACCATCACGTCGCTCATGAACGCTACCATGCTGGAGGGGCGAGATCGATCGGTGCGGCGACCGGCGAGGACGCCGCACCGGTGCTTTCTAGCCCAGCTCAACCATTATGTATATCAAATGCTGATTAATTCCCGCTATGCGTGATATCGATCCCTACGCCGATGGCGCGCAGAGCTCGAACGGCTGGGCCAGAAAAGCCTCGAGCCCGACGATCGGCATCGGCTTGGCCAAGTAGTAGCCCTGCACCTCGTTGCAGCCGGCCCGGTCGAGGAAGCGCAGCTGGTCGGCTGTCTCGACCCCTTCGGCGCAGGTTCTCATTCCGAGGCTCTTGCCGATGCCGACGACCGCCTTGACGATTGCCTGGCCCTTGCCGCGGCGGCCGAGATCGTTGACGAAGGCGCGGTCGATCTTGATCTTGTCGAAGGGGAACCGGTTGAGATAGCTGAGGCTCGAATAGCCGGTGCCGAAATCGTCCATGGCGATCTTTACGCCGGCGTCCTTGATCCGGCGGAGGTCGGCGATCACCGCCTCGGCACCGGCAAGCATGATACTCTCGGTGATCTCCAGTTCGAGCCGCTGCGGCGCGAGGCCGGTTTCGGCGAGCACGTCCTCCACCATCTCGGCCACCCCGCCGCGCTGCAGCTGCACGGCCGAAAGGTTGACCGCGATCTCGAGGTCGGCATGCGGTGCCAGGGTCAGACAAGCTTTGCGCAGCACCCATTCGCCGAGTTCGTGGATCAGGCCGGTCTGCTCGGCCACACCGATGAATTCGCCCGGCGAGACCATGCCGAGCTCCGGGTGATTCCAGCGGACCAGCGCCTCGACGCCGCTCACCCGCCCGCTCCTGAGATCGACCTTCGGCTGGTAGTAGAGTTCCAGCTCGTGCCGGGCGATGGCGAGCCGGAGGTCGCGCTCGAGCATCTTGCGCGCCTGCAGCTGGGCATCCATGTCGCGCTCGAAGAAGCGAAGGCTACCGCGTCCATCGGCCTTGGCGCGATCGAGGGCGATGTCGGCGCACTGCAGCAACCGACTGCCGATCGAGCCGTCGAGCGGGATCAGCGCGATGCCGATGCTGGTCGTGATCAGCACCCGCTCGTCGGCGATCTCGAACGGCTCGGCGAGCAACTCGATGATGCGCCGGGCGAGAAGCTCGACGGCGGCGATGTCCTGCACGCCGGTCTGGATGACGACGAACTCATCGCCACCGGTCCGAGCCAGGGTGTCGGTCTCGCGAATGCAGGCCTCGAGGCGCTGCGCCACCGCCTGCAGCAAGGCATCGCCGGCCGCATGGCCGAGCGTATCGTTGATGTCCTTGAACCGATCCAGGTCGACACTCAGGATGGCTGCCATGTCGCGGCGCCGGGCGACGCCCGCGACCGCGTCCTCGAGCCGCTCGCCGAGCAGACAGCGGTTGGGCAAGCCGGTCAGCGCGTCGTGCCGGGTCAGGAACAGCGCACGACGTTCGGCATCGAGCTCCCGGGTGAGGTCCGTGGCGGTACCGCGATAGCCGATGAACCGTCCAGCGCTGTCGTGGCAGGGCTTGCCGGCTATACGCAGGGTCAGCCGTCCGCCGTCGGCGTCGTCGCAGAGCGCCAGAACGTTTCGGAACGGCTGCGAGCGCGCCACCGCGTTCTTGTAGCGGCTCCACTGTGCGGCGTTGTCCCCATGATGGAACAGCTCGTCGAGGCGGTGGCCGACGATCGCTTCCGCCGGGCGGCCAGTGAGCTGTGCCACACGGTCGGAGACGAAGACGAGCTCGAGCTCGCGATCGGTCTCCCAGATCCAGTCGGAGCTTGCGTCGGCGACGTCGCGAAACCGGGCCTCGCTGTGTTCGACCGCGCGGGCGGCCTCGCCGGCATGCCGCATCACGTAGACGCTGAAGCCGGCGATCACGACCAGAGCCAGCAGCAGCGACGGTGCGATCGAGTGAAGAAACTGGCGGCCCGGCCGGTGCGGCTGCCAGAGCAGCGCGCCGATCGGCGTGCCGTCGACAGTGGAGAGTTCCAGTCTGGCGAGCGCAGGATCGTCGGAAGATGCTGCGATATGCATGCCGGACAACTGATAACGCTCTGCCAGTTCGTCGAAGAACGGCTGATCGAGGAACTTGACGAAGGCGAGCACGCTGCGCGGCCCGGGCGGTATGATCACATCGCCGAACTGCTCGGGCGTAATGGCGCTGACGCCGACCAGGGCCGCGTGCCCGTCGACCAGGACGAGCCCTGTTCCGTAGTCCGGCTCTTCGGCAGGCGCCAGCCGGGCTGCCTCGACCAGCAGCTCCAGCCCGCCGGATACCGTCGGCATGTTCCCGGCCTCGACCCGCTCACCATGGAACGCGGCATAGCTGGTCTGGTTCTCGGCATCGACAACCAGGGTCAGATGGTAGCCGTGCGTCTCGTAGATGTAGCCGGCGAAGTTCAGATCGGCCCATTCGTTGTCGACGTCGATGTGCAAATGCCGCACCGCGTCGTTCCACCAAGCGTAGTCCTTGGCGACCCGACCGACCTGTATCTCTCGCAATTGCAGGTTGCCCTCGACCGTGTTGATGGACTGGCGGCGCGCCGTCTCGTCCTCTGTGGTGGCGTTCATCGCCATCAGCCCCAGAAGGATAGCGAGGCTCGCAGCCATGAGGGCGGCCGTGGGCGCGATGATCCGGCGTCCAAGCCGAAGGCTATTCGTTGTCATTCTTGGCGACCGTCCGGGCTTCGAGTGCTCCGTTCACCTCCGGATAGTCGTCGGCAAAAGTTAATATTCGCTGAAGCACACTCGATTTATCGATGAAAAATTGCTCTGCTTGCGGGTGCCGCGGCGCTTTTCGCGGGCGGAGGTGCCGAGACGGAGCCGGCGGCCGGTGTATGTCTGTCCGAAGAGCCGGAGAACCCGATCAACCGGTCTTTGAACAGGCGCCTGGACACCACCGAACCCCTGGGCGACAGGACGACAACCGGGCAAGTTCCCTGCAGCCGGAAGTGCTGGAGAAGCCGGTTGGTTCGGCAATATTCTTCTCCTGGCGTTCGTCGCAAACTAGACGAGTACTTTCTTGGATGCTGGTTCTCCCGAGGGCTCCCGCTGCGCGCTCGGTGCCTTGCAACGACTGCCATCTCTCGAAAGTCCGGCTCACCAGCTCAATTGATTGCGCTCAAATCAACCCGGCCGGAGGGCGCCGGTGCTCGGCGTGATGCTCGGGCGGCTCGAGGCGCGGGCACCAGCAGGGGCGGTTCTTCCACGGCTATTGCGACTGCCACTGCTTTCTGCCGCGCTACGTCTTCTGCGGCCGGCATCTCTCGGCCGCCCATCTGCGCCATCCGACCATCGATGCATCGCTGAGCGGCAGCGCAGCGATGGAGAACCGCATCGAGGCGTACCAGCTCGATCTCTTCGCCGATCCCCCGGGGGTCCCCGGGCAGCCTGCTGCCTGGGCTTGCTGCGCCAGCACCGAGGCCATGCGCGCCGATCGAAGGCCAGTTGGCCTGCGATCCGATCTCCGGAGAAGACGCGGCCAGCAGGCCGCGGCGGACGCCGGCCGCAGCTCGGCGACTCTATCCCCCGCTGCAGATGCCGGCGCACCGTCTGGCGATCGGGCCCGACCTTGCGGGCGATGGCCGAGACGCTGCGCCTCTGCCGTTTCAAGTCATGGATCGACACGATCTCCGCCGGTCGGATCACCTGCGCACTCGCCTCCATCGCGGAAGGTAGGTGGGGTGGTTCGGCGGCCGCCGCGACGCTGGAGGGTGACGGGCGGACCTTCGCCGACTTGGAGGCGGCACGGCCGGCGGCCCGAGCGACCTCGGTCTCGGCGGTCGGCCAGATCGGCCGCTCGGCAGGACACACCTCGGCTCACACCGTCTCCGGTGCCCAGGTCGTCAGCTGCGCGAGCGCGGCGGCGAGTCGATCGCGCAGGTCGTTGGCGAGCAGCGAGGCGGCGCGATGGGCCGGCATCAGGATGGCGACCTCGGCACCGATCCTCGGGCGAAAGCGGCGAAACACCAGGCCGGCATCACGGTAGCCGGCGGCACTGATCGGATCGCACAAACACGCGCAGAGACCGGCACCGACCAGGTGCAGCGCCGGCAGGAAGGTGCGCAGGACGAAGCGCCGCCGCAGCCGGCTGCCGGCCGCCGCGAACGCATCCTGCGTCGCCGCGAAGCTCGGATGCCCGTCATAGAGTGTCGCCAGCGGCACGTCTTCGAGCTGGCGCGCGGTCAGCGTATCGAACGCCGCGAGCGGGTGGGCGGCCGGCAGCGCCAGCAGACACTCGAGATCGAACGGGGTACGGCGCACCGACTCGCGCGGCGCCTGGATCTCGGCGAGACCCAGATCGTACTCCTGCGACGCGACGAGATCGTCGACCACCGGTGAAGAGCGCATCATCAAGGCGAGGTCGACATCCGGCCGATCGCGAAGGAACGCTGCGACGATCGCCGGCAGGAACTCGGCCGAGGCTGCCGGGTGGCAGGCGAGCCGCAGGCGCCCCTTCTCCAGCCGACCGATCTCCGCCATGGCGCGGGTGGTCTGGGCCAAGCGATCGAGCACGGCTTCGGCCTCCTCCAGGAGAAAGCGCGCTTCGGGCCGGGCCACGAGGCGACCGCGCTCGCGCTCGAAGAGCGGGAAACCGAGCTCGGCCTCGAGACCGACGATCACCGCGCTGACCGCAGGCTGGGTCCGGCCGAGCGTGCGGCTCGCCGCCGAAATCGAGCCGGCGCGCATCACCTCGCGAAAGGTCCGCAGCTGCAGCAGGCCGAGATGCGATACTGTCATAAAGCCAGTCTATCGAATTAAAGATATTTCAAAATTGCGCCTATAGCGTTGATCGTCAATCCTCCCGACGGGTCTTGCGAGGCCCGGGGGAGGTCGGATGGACAGCTTCGCCAAGGTCGCGCTGAGCGCCTTGATCTGCATCGTGGCACTCGGCCAATTCGTGCAGGTCATCACGCGCTATGTGCTCCAGGTCCCGGTCATGGGGCTCGAGGAGACCCTGCTCTATCCCACGATCTGGCTCTATATCCTGGGTGCCGTCAACGCGTCGCGCGAGAACACCCATATCCGGGCGAACGTGCTCGAGATATTCTTGACGCAACCGCGCGCACATGCGCTCCTCGCCGTCATCGGTGAGCTGCTGAGCCTCGTCATCGGCCTCTGGCTGCTCGGCTGGGTCTGGGACTTCACCCGCTATTCCTGGCGAGTTTGGCGCGAGAGCCCGACCCTCTATATTCCCACCTTCTACGCCGACGTGGCACTTCTGGTCGGCATGGTCCTGATGATGCTCTGGACCGTGCTCCATCTCGCGCGGCACCTGCGGACGCTCGCCGAGGGCGCCGACCATGGTTGAGATCGCTCTCTTCGCCGTTGCGGTCCTCGTTGTCCTGTTGACGCTCGGCGTCCCGCTGCCGTGGTGCTTCGGCGGTGCGATCATGGTGATGTATTTCGTCGGCGACTCGATCATGCGCGGCAACGTGCTGTGGGGCATGCAGCAGCTCGGCAACCCGGTGCTGCTCGCCATTCCGCTCTTCGTCCTGGCCGGCACGATCATGTCGCAGAGCGGCATCGCCGCCAGCCTGCTCCGCTTCGTCAATGCCTTCATCGGCCATATCCGGGGCGGGCTCGGCGTCGTGGCGGCGGTCTCCTGTGCCGTGATCGGTGCCATCTCGGGCTCGGGGCTGACCGGCATCGCGGCCATCGGCCCGCTCTTGATCCCGGAGATGGAACAGCGCGGCTATCCGCGGGCCTACGCTACGGCACTGATCGCCAACTCCTCGATCCTCGGTCTCCTGATCCCGCCCTCGGTCACCATGATCGTCTACGGGTGGGTCACCGACACCTCGATCCTCGCCTGCTTCCTCGCCACGCTCGGACCGGGGCTGGCGATCATGGTCGCCTTCTCGGTCGTCAACCTTTTCATGGCACGAAAATTTCCCTTGGTGCTCGACGACGCACCGTCGCTCGGCGAGCTGCGCACCGAGGTCGTCCGGCGCGGGGTGCATGCCGGACCGGCACTGTTGATGCCGGTGATCATTCTCGGCGGTATCTACGGCGGCGTGATGACGCCGACCGAGGCCGCGGCCATGGCGGTGATCTACGCGATCCCGGTGGGCTTTCTCGTCTATCGCGGGCTGACCGTCACGAACTTCCTCGAGGCCGGCAAGGAAGCCGCCACCGCGGTCGGCACCATCATGCTGATGATCCTCTTCTCGATGATCCTGAGCCAGATGTATGTGATGGAGGGCATTCCGCAGCAGCTGGTGGGCGCGATCTTCGGCATCACCGACAATGCGACGCTGCTGCTCGCCATGATCCTGGTGTTGCTGTTGCTCGTCGGCATGGTCGTCAACGACATCACGGCGATCATCCTGATCGCCCCGCTGCTCTTGCCGCTGATGGGTGCGATCGGGGTCGACCCGGTGCATTTCGCAGCGATCATGGGGGTGGCCACCGCGATGGGCGGCGTCACCCCTCCCTACGCCTCGATCCTCTATCTCGGCGCGCGCATCGGCCGGGTGAAAGTGACCGAGGTGATCCCGCCGGCGATGACCTTGATCGCCGTCGGCTATCTGCCGGTGCTCGTGCTCACGGCCTTCTGGCCGGATCTCTCGCTCTTCCTGCCCCGGCTCTTCGGCTACCAGTAACCCCGTCCAAGAAATGGAGAACCGTCGATGAACCGCATGCTCGTCACCGCCGCCACCGCCGCCCTTCTGGCGTTCGCCCCGCTCGCCGAGGCCGAGGAGCTCAAGCTCAGCCATGTCCGCCCGCAGGATGCGACCATCGACGTCGAGATTCGCGCCTTCGCCGACGCGGTGGCCGAGGCGACCGAGGACCGGGTGACGATCGGCATCTTCCCGGCCTCGGCGCTGGGCGACTACACCACCGTGCAGGAGCGCATCTCGGTCGGTGCGGTCGACATGGCGGTGCAGCCGGCCGCCACCGCTGCCGACCGGCGGATGCAGATCTCGTCCTTTCCCTATCTCGCCGCGAGCTGGGAAGACGCCCGCCAGGTCTACGGCCCGGGCGGCCCGGTCTACGAGGTGATGGCCGAGCTCTACGCGGCCCAGGATATCACCATGCTCGCCGCCTACCCGGTCTATTTCGGCGGCATCTCGCTGAACGTTCCGCCGGTGAACCCGGGCAGCACCGAGCCCAACGGGATCAAGGTGCGCGTGCCGGCGATCAAGTCCTTCCAACTGACCGGCGAGGCGCTCGGCTACATCCCCTCGCCGATCCCGTTCTCCGAGGCCTTCACCGCGGTGCAGACCGGTGTGGTCGACGGGGTGATCGGCTCGGGTGCGGAGGGCTACTACGCCTCGTTCCGCGACGTCACCAAGACCTATATCCCGGCCAACACGCATTTCGAGGTCTGGTACCTGATCGTTTCGAACGAGAGCCTGAGCCGGGTGAGTGAGGAGGACCAGGCAGCCTTGCGTGCCGCCGCCGAGGCCTTCGAGGCGACCCGCTGGGAGGTGGCGGAGGCCGACCAGGCGGCGAACGAGCAGAAGCTCGCCGATCTCGGCGCCGAGATCGTGGCCCTGGACGAAGCCGAGCTCGCGGCGATGGCGGAGAAGGTCCGGGCCGAGGTCTGGCCGCAGGTGCTGGAGGACGTCGGCACCGACTGGGGCCAGGCGATCCTCGCCGAAGTGAACCCGTGAGCGCGCGCCGGGCGGTGCCGCTGCACCGCCCGGCCGTGACCCCGATCCGAGCGGAGAGGCACTGCGCCATGCAGGCGGAATACGCGGTCATCGGTGGGGGTGTGGTCGGCCTGTCGGTGGCCTGGGGGCTGCTGACCAGGGGTCGGCGGGTGGTCGTGATCGACGGTGGCGACGGCGACTATCGCGCCAGCCGCGGCAATTTCGGTCTCGTCTGGGTCCAGTCGAAGGGGCTGACCGAGCCGCGCTACGCCCGCTGGACGCAACGGTCGGCCGCCGCCTGGGCGGATTTCGCGACCGAGCTCGGCGAGGCCACCGGCGACGATCTGGCGCTCCGCCAGGAGGGCGGCTACGACCTGCATCTCGACGAGGCGGCGCTGGAGGCCAAGCGGCGGGCCTATACGCGCTTGCAAGAGCAACTCGGCGGCGATTACCCGTTCGAAGTGCTCGGCCACAACGCCTTGCGCCGGGAAGAGCCCGAGATCGGCCCGCGCGTCGTGGGTGGTATTCTGCATCGCCAGGACGGGCACGTGAACCCGCTCAAGCTGCTGCGCGCGCTGGCTGCCGACGTGCGCCGCCGCGGCGCCGAGGTGGTCAACGGCGAGACCGTGACCATGGTCGACCGGCCGGCCGCCGGCTTTCGGCTCACCCTCGCCTCCGGCGGGCAGGTGGAGGCGGACCGGGTCGTGCTCGCGGCCGGGCTGGGCGCCGCCGCACTCGGGCCGGAGCTCGGTTTTCGCGCACCGCTCAGGCCGCAGCGCGGCCAGGTGCTGATTACCGAGAAGCTGCCGAAGCTCATCAACCGGCCGTCCGGTCTGATCCGTCAGGTCGACGAGGGCGGCGTGCAGCTCGGCGACAGCAAGGAGGAGGTCGGCTTCGACGACCGGACGACGCTGACGACCACGGCAGCGATCGCCGCCAACGCGGTCGCGACATACCCGCGACTGGCGCAGGCACAGGTGGTGCGTGCCTGGGCCTCGCTCCGGGTGATGTCGCCCGACGGTCTGCCCATCTACCAACGCTCGCCCACCCTGCCGGGTGCCTGCCTCGTCACCTGTCATTCGGGCGTCACGCTGGCCGCCGCCCACGCCCGCTTCTTGCCGGACTGGCTGGAGGAGACGGCCGCATCACCCGATCTGGAGGCCTTCGGTGAACACCGCTTTTCTCGAGCTCCAGCCTGAGGCGAAACGTGTCACGGTCACCCTCGACGGCGCGCCCTTGACCCTGCCCGAAGGCGCCAATCTCGCCGCGGCACTGCTCGCCGCCGGTGTCTCGGTGTTTCGCGCGACACCGGTCAGCGGTGCGCCGCGCGGCCCCTTCTGCATGATGGGCAGCTGCTTCGACTGTCTGGTCGAGATCGACGGCATCACCCGGCAGGCCTGCCTCAGCGAGGTCGAAGCGGGGCTCGCCGTCGTCCGCCCGCGAGGGCCTTGCCGTGGCTGACGTCGATCTCGCGATCGTCGGTGCCGGGCCGGCGGGCCTCGCCGCCGCCGCCACCGCCGCCGAGGCCGGCCTCGATGTCGCCCTGCTCGACGAGCAGCCACAGGGCGGCGGGCAGATTTTTCGCGCCGTCACGGTGGGCGGGGCGGCACGCGGCGACATTCTCGGGACCGACTACCTCGAGGGGGCGAAGCTGGTCAGCGCGGTGGCGGCAACGAACGTGCGGCACATCACCAGCACCACGGTCTGGGAGCTCGAGCACGGCGCGGACGGCGTGACGCTCACCTATTCCCGGGGCGGCAGCGCTGCAGCGCTTTCCGCCCGCAGCCTGATCCTGGCGACCGGGGCGCTGGAGCGGCCGGTGCCGCTGCCGGGCTGGACCCTGCCCGGGGTGCTCACCGCCGGCGCCGGGCAGATCCTGCTCAAGGTTGCCGGCGTCGTGCCGGCGCGGGCGGTGCTCGCCGGTACCGGCCCCCTTCTCTATCTGCTCGGAGCGCAACTGGTGCGCGCCGGCCGGCCGCCGCTCGCTCTGGTCGATACCGGCGGGATCGCCGACCTCGCGGCCGCCGCCCCCCGCTTGCCGGCCGCACTGCGCGGCTGGCGTACCCTGACCAAGGGGCTCGGCCTTCTGGCGCGCCTGCGCCGGGCCCGGCTGCCGCATTACCGTGCCGCCCGCGATCTGGTGATCGAGGGGACGGATCGGGTCGAGGCGATCCGCTTCAGCAGCGGCGGCCGGACGCGACGGCTCGATTGCGACACCGTGCTGCTGCACCAGGGCGTGGTGCCCGACACCCAGGCCAGCCGGTCACTCGGGCTCGATCATGTCTGGGACGAACAGCAGCTCTGCTTTCGCCCGGTCACCGACGCCTGGGGCGAAAGCTCGGCTGCCGGGGTCTTCGTTGCCGGCGACGGTGCCGGGATCGCCGGCGCCGCGGCGGCCGAGGCAGCCGGCCGGCTCGCTGCCCTCGCTGCCGCCCATCGATTGGCCGCGATCGATCGGGGCGAGCGTGACCGGCGCGCTGCCGCACCGCGGCGCAAGCTCGCGGCCGAGCGCGCCCTTCGCCCGTTTCTCGATGCCGCATCCCCGCCGCCCCTGGCGATCCTGCGCCCGGCGGACGAGACGATCGTCTGCCGCTGCGAAGAAATCACCGCCGGCACGGTCCGCGCCTGGGCGCGGCAGGGTGCCGTGGGACCGAATCAGCTCAAGGCCTTCGGCCGCTGCGGGATGGGTCCCTGCCAGGGTCGCTATTGCGGCCTTACCGTGACCGCACTGCTCGCCGAGGTCCACGCGCGGCACCCGGCCGAGATCGGCGCCTTTCGCATCCGCCCACCCCTGAAGCCGGTGACCCTCGGCGAACTGGCCGCCCTCGCCACCCCGGCACCACCCGTCGCCGAGCCCACACCCTGAGACACGTCCGGCTCGGCTGCATCTTTCGGCAGCCGTAGGGCGAAGGCACTGCCGTCGAACGGCCGCGCCGACTGCCGGCCGCAGTGCCAGCCGATCCTCTCGACCCGGACGACGTCGGGGGCCTCGCGCTCGTGGGTCAGGCTGGTTCTCGAACCCGAGCACCCCGATGACCCTTCGCGGAAGCGCCATCGAGACCCTTGCTCTGGTCGCCTGGTTGCGCGGCGGTGCCGGCTCGAAAGCCCGCTCGTCATCATCCTGCGACACCGCTGTGCCATCGATTGCGGCCAGTTTCGGAAGGGATCGCAATGCGGTTCGCGACAGTCGCGCTCGGCCTTTGCCTTGCCGCCCTGCCTACTGCGCCGCAGGCGCAGCTCTTGCCGACCCACGAGGATGTCGAGCTGGTCTTCGGTGACGCCGCTATCGGGCGAATCGAGGCCAAGTTCAGCGACTACGACCCGACATTTGCAAGCCAGCGCGATCGGCGGCGCGAACGTTTCGACGCCCTGGGTCGGCTGCTCTTCGCCCGGGAGATCGCCGGCGAGGACCTGAGCTGCTCGCGCCAGCTGTTCGTCGAGGCCAAGTGGCTGCTCGGCTATACCGCCTGGTGGGATCGGCTCGACCAGACGCTCGACGCGCTCGAGGCGAGCTTCGCGCTGCCCGACCAGGCTTTTGCCAGCGAAGCCTTGCCGCTCGACGGTCTGTTCGGTCTCTGCAACCGCGAAGACTTCATTCGCATCGAGGCGACGCTCGAAGCTTATTTCGTGCTGGCCGACAAGGGTGCCTTGCCGCTGTTCCAACGTCAGCCGACGCCGTGGGCGCGCTCGCCCGAGGCGCTTACCATCTTCCTCGCCGAACGGCTGGTCTCCGACATCCGCCGCGACGGCGAGGACAAGCGCTCCAGGATCGGCGGGCTCGCCAGCATCCTCGTCGCCACGCAGCGGCGCGATCACGTCGTCGAGTTGATCCGCACCACTGCCGCCGGCGAGCCGCTCGGCATCGACGAGAAGCGGGCGGTCCAGCATGCCCTGCTCGACTTCATCGATGCCTGGCAGGATCCGGAGACGGGCTACTGGGGAGCCTGGTATCGCGACGGCGAGACCATCTTCAAGACGACCGATCTGTCCATCACCTACCACATCGTCCACGCGCTGAAGGGAGAGGTCCGCCACTGGCCGGCGCTGATCCGCACGACGTTCGCCCTTGCCGAGCAGACCTATCCCTTCGGCTGGCTGAGCCGCGGCCGGCCGAACAACCACAACAACTACGATGTCGTCCGGTTGTTCCGCTACGGCTGGCCGCACATGCGCGAAGCGCAGCGCGCCGAGGCCACGGTGATCATGCAGGAGATGCTCGACTGGGCATTCGCGCAGTCGTTGCACGAGACCTACGAAGGTTTCCGCCTGGACCACGAGCTGTCGAGTTCGGTCGGTGCCGAGCTCTATTTCGGCGTCTCGTTTCTCGATGCGATCGGCTACTTCGACCCTTATCCCTGGCTACCCGGGCTCGAGCGGCCGGCCGAGCCGGCTGCTGTCTGCGCAGCACTCGTCGATCATGCGACGACACTCGTCGCCGATCCCTACGTCATCGGCGCCAAGAAGAAGCTGCAGCGCAATTGTCCGCAAGCGTCTTGAGCAACGACCCGGGCCCGAGCCGACGCCGAACTTGGCCTCGTGCGCGTTCGCTCGCGACCGGGCCGAACAGCTGGTAGGCGGTGTGAACCGCCCCGGGTCTGCCGGCGGCGATCACGGTATCGGGCGAGCCCTTCTCCAGGCTCCGAGCCCAGGAAAGATCGGCATCGGCGTCCTCGCTGCCGCCCGGCTGGCCCGTGTTCCGCACGTGCCCCTGCCAGCCGAAATGCGGATCGTTCGGCAGGACGTCCCGAATGCCGAGCAGCGCGCCCCGGCTGCGGGACCCACGCGGCAGAAGGCTCGGCGCAACGGGGTTGGCGACGGTGGTCGATTTCGGGCCCGGGCAGCCGTTCTCTTGACGCGAAAACGCCGACGGGACGTCCGTCGGCGCCTGATCGTTCGTCAGATGCCTCGAGACCTGAAGATGTCCCGAGACCTCCCGCGCTTCACCACTCGCTGTCGTCCTCGAAGCCCCCGACGTCGAACTCGGGTTCTTCTGCCAACGGCGCTTCGGCGGCCTCTGCATCGCCCGCGAACATGCCGGCAACGGCATTCGCGACCAGCATGCCACCCGCGACACCCATCGCAGTCTGCGCCGCGCCCGCGAGAAACCCGCCCGGCGCGCCCTGCGGCATCGGCTGCGCCGCCGCTGCCGGTCGGCGCGCTGCCGCACCGCCACCGAACAGGCCCGACAGGAACCCGCCGCCCTGCGTCGTGCCCTGCCGTGCCTCGTTCAGCTCGGCCTCGAGCTGCTCGATCCGCGCCTGGGCAGCATCGAGGGCATGTTCCTGCACCACCACGGTCTGCGCCATGTAATAGGGCGCTCCCGGCTGCCGCGCGATCGCTTCGGCAATGAACTGCTCGGCCTCGGAGTCCCGGGCCGGCACCTGGCGCTCGACTTGGGCGAGCTTGTCGAAGAGGCCGCTGATGGCCTGCCGGTCGTTGGTGTCCATCCGTGTCTTCTCCTTCTCTTTTACTGAAGCCCGCCGAACACTCCAGGCGTTCGGCCGGCACCTGCCGGAAACTGCTGCCGCGCATATATGTCCGACGCGCGGCACGGGGAGGGAACGGGAGTAGTCCACGCCGATCCTCACGACAATTTAATCTGCCGAGTACCTCGGGCAGATCGATGCCTCGGCACCCCGCCTGCCGCTGCACCCCGCCTGCCGCTGCACCGTCGATCCGTCGACCGGCGCGGCCGTCCTCTTTCCCGAGCCTCGGATACGCGCCCGTCTGGTCGATGATCAGAGCGGCCGGTCGTCTTCCATGACCGGCCGAAGGCGTCAGGCGACACTCTGCCTTGGACACTGTTGGCGATCCTATGCTGGGCGAGCGTCTCACCGCGGCCGGCTGGGCGCATGGAACGTGCTCACGCCTGTCGGGATAGGCCCCGGGCGGCAGGTCGAGATCGACCGGACGCAGCCCTTCGGTGGTGACCCCGCTGGCCCGCATGATCGCCTCCGAGACCTGCATCAGCCGCTCGGTGTGCGACAGCTGGCCGGAAGGCTAGAGTGTGCGGTTCAAGAAGAGCGCCCTGAGACCCGAGCAATCGAAGTCGTGGCCCGTGCAGAGTGCCCGCTGCTGGTCGTTCAGCTGGATACTCGATCCAATGGCTCTGGGCGAATCAGCGGAGCAAGGCCTCGCGGATCTTGGCGAGACCGAAATTGGCGGCCTGCGCGAGGCTGATCTCCGGCGGCATCACCAGCGCCTTCGGATCGACCATGACGTCGAGCACCGCGGGCTTGCCGGCCGCCAGGGCCTCGGCTTCCTGCTCCAGCTCGATGCAGCCCGGTTGGCGCTTGTTCAGCACCACGGTGCCGATCGGCAGGCGATACTCGACCGCGGTCACGAGGTCGCCCGTGCCGCATGGTGAACGCACCGTCGCCTTCGGCGCGCAGGAGGACGAGCGCGGCCCGGCCCACGGCCGAGGCGATCTTGCGCCGGAGCGGGCGACATCGGCATGCCCGCAGTGACGCGTACCGGCTGGCCGAGCGCTGCCGGGTCGTGCGGCGATGCGCCCGCGATAGCGAGTGCAGCCACCGCGCGGCCCGGACGCGGTACCACGGCAGCGGGCGGCCGGTCGGTCGTGAGGCGGACATCGTCGGCGAGGATGCGGGCCGCTGCGGCTGCCAGCGCTACCACCTCGGGCTCGACCGGGGTGATCCCGTCGAGCGCCCCAGCGAGGCAACCGGCGACCGGCGAGCCGCCCTGCATGCGCCGCTCCGGATCGTCCCCCGCCTATTGTGCACTCGGGAAGAAGAGCTGCTCGCCGTCGATCGTGAAGCTGGCGATCGCCGCCCGGCCTTCGTCGGAGACCAGCCAGTCGATGAAGGCCTGGCCGGCTTCGGCCTCGACGTGGCTGTGCATCTCCGGGTTCACGAGGATCACGCCGTAGGGGTTGAAGAGCACGGGGTCACCCTCGAAGACGATCTCGAGCGGCCCGCGGTTCTCGAAGCTGAGCCAGGTGCCGCGGTCGGTCAGCGCATAGGCCGGCACCTGGGCTGCGGTGTTCAGCGTAGTGCCCATGCCCGAGCCGGTCGAGAGGTACCAGCCGCCCGCGGGCTCGACGCCTGCCGCCGCCCAGAGGTTCTGCTCCGCCGTATGGGTGCCGCTGTCGTCACCACGCGAGGCGAAGCGGGCTTCGGCTTCAGCAATGGCGGCCATGGCCGCAGCCGCACTCTCGGCAGCGCCGACGCCGGCGGGGTCGTCGCCGGGGCCGACGATGACGAAGTCGTTGTACATGACGTCGAAGCGCTCGACCCCGTAGCCGTCGGCCACGAACTGCTCCTCCTGGGCGCGGGCATGGACGAAGACGACGTCGGCGTCACCACGGCGTCCGGTCTCGAGGGCCTGGCCGGTACCCTGGGCGACGACCCGCACCTCGATCCCGCTCGCCTCTTGGAACATCGGCAGGATGTGCTCGAACAGGCCGGAGTTCTCGGTCGAGGTGGTCGAGGCCACGGTGATGAACTCCTGGCCACTCGCCGGCAGGGCAGCCAGCAGGGCGAGCCCGGAGGCGATGCCCAGGAGCATGGAACGGCGGTTCGCTGTCATCGATGTCTCCTTTTTGCTCACCAGACGAGATCGCCGGCGAGAAAGGCACGGGCCTCGGGCGTCCGGGGCCCGCTGAAGAACGTTTCGGCGGGGCCCACTTCGACGAGGCGGCCGCGATGCAGGAAGGCCACGTCGTGCGCCAGCCGGCGGGCCTGGCCGAGATCGTGGGTGGTCATGACGATGGTGATGCCGTCCATCGAGAAGGCCTCGATCATCGCCTCGATGATCCGGGTGGCCGAGGGGTCGAGGGCAGCCGACGGCTCGTCGAGGAAGAGCACCTCCGGCCGCATCGCCCAGGCGCGGGCCAGCGCCAGGCGCTGCTGCTCACCGCCGGAGAGCAACCGCGCCGGACGGTCGGCCAGCGGCGCGAGGCCGAACCGCTCCAGCGTTTCGGCCACCGTCCGGCGCCGCTCGGCCCGGGCGAGGCCGCGCAATGCCAGGGGATAGTCGAGATTTGCCGCGACCGAGCGGCGCAGCAGCACCGGACGCTGCAGCACCATGGCCTGGGCCGCGGGCCGCGCGTCGCCGTTGCGCCAGCGGCGGGCACCCGAGGTGGGTTCGAGCAGCCCGTGGCAGAGGCGCAGGAGCAGGCTCTTGCCGGCCCCGTTCGCCCCCAGCACCACGCAGCGGCGACCGGCCTCGACTTCGAGGTCGATGTCGACCAGGAGCGGCTTGCCGCCCACCGCATAGCCCAGCCGCTCCAGGCGGAGCGGCAGGATCGCGTGCGGTCTCGGATGCACATAGGTCATCCGAGCCGCGCTCTCGCCCACTGACCGGCGCCCCAGGCGAAGGCGTTGAGGGTCAAGGTCAGGCCCAGAAGAATGATCCCGAGTGCGACGGCGAGACCGAGATTGCCGCGGCTGGTCTCGAGCGTGATCGCCGTGGTCATGGTGCGGGTGTGGCCGGCGATGTTGCCGCCGACGATGAGCACCGCACCCACCTCGGCCGAGGCCCGGCCGAAGCCGGCGAGCACCCCGGTCAAGAGGCTCACCCGGCCGTCCCAGAGCAGGGTCGGCACCGCCCTGAGCCGGCCGGCACCGAGGCTGCGCAACTGCTCGCGGTACTCGGCCCACAAATCCTCGACCACCGAGCGGGTCAGCGAAATGACGATCGGCAGGATCAGCAGGGTCTGGGCGATGATCATCGCCGTGGGCGTGAAGAGGAGCGCCAGAGCACCGAACGGCCCGGAGCGCGACAGCATCAGGTAGACGACGAGCCCGGCGACGACCGGCGGCAGGCCCATGAGCGCATTGCAGACGACGACGACGACGCTGCGGCCGTAGAAGCGTGAGAGGGCGAGGCCGGCACCGAGCGGCAAGCCGATCAGGCAGGCGACCACCACGGCCGTCAGCGTCACCTGCAGGCTGAGGCCGATGATCTGCAGGAGCGCCGGGTCGCCCGCGACGATCAGATGGAAGGCTGTTGCGAAAGGGCCGAGCAAGCGTAAAACCTCTCCCGAATCGCCGGCAGGGAAGCAGAAAACCGTACGACCGGCAAATGCGTAAATCTTGCAGGAGAATGCACAGGAAATGCAGGGATCGACGCCCGATGACGGGCAGGTGACAGGATCGGCATCGGCGTCGCCCCTGATGACGACGGCCGAGGTCGCCGACTATCTCCGGATCAAGGAGCGCACGATCTACGAGATGGTCGCCCGGCAGGCGATCCCGTTCAGCCGGGTGACCGGCAAGTTGCTGTTTCCGCGCCGGCTGATCGATGCCTGGCTCGAGGCGCAAACCGAGCTGCCGGCGGCCGGCATCGCACCGCCGCCACCGATCTATGCCGGCTCCAACGACCCGCTCCTCGAGTGGGCACTGCGGCAGGCCGGGACCGGGCTCGCCGTCCTCGCCAACGGCTCGACCCACGGGCTCGAGGAGCTGGCGGCCGGCCGCGCGGTGCTCGCCGGCTGCCACCTCCTGGACCCGGCGACGGGCAGCTGGAACCTCGCGGCCGTGAAGGCCCATTTGCCCGGCGGCGCCCACGTGATGATCCACTGGGCGAAGCGCACGCAGGGGCTGATGACAGCACCCGGCAATCCGCTCGGGATCACCGGCCTCGCCGACGCCGTCGCGGCCGGCCGGCGCTTTGCCGTGCGCAGCGCGGGCGCCGGCTCGCAGCGGTTGCTGGAGGTGCTGCTCGACCGGGCGGGATCGGCGCTGACCGATCTCGCGGTCGTCGATCGACCGGCCGAGACCCACGCCGATCTCGCCGCCCTGATCGAAACCGGCGAGGCGGATTGCGGCCTCGGCCTCATGGCGGCCGCCGGGCAATTGGGCTTCGTCCCGCTGGTGACCGACGAGAGCTTCGATCTCGTGCTGGCGCGCCGCGACTATTTCGAGCCGCCCGTGCAGACGCTCCTCGCGTTCGCCCGGAGCGAGGCGTTCGCCCGCCGGGTCGCGCATCTCGGCGGCTACGACACGACCGATCTCGGCCGGGTCCGCTGGAACGGCTGAGCCGCTGGCACTGCTCGCCGCCGGCAGCCTCGTCGCGGCCCTTGCCGGCATCGAGCGAATTGCCGGGCGGCCGGTGATTGCGCGTCTCGGTGCCTCAGGATGCCGGCGCCGGGCTCGAGGCGCGGGCGCGGCGGCTGACCGGCGCCCCGGACCTGGCGAAAGCACCGCATGGTCGGAACAGCTGTGCCCGGCGGCTCGAGACGGAGGCCGCCGACCGGATGCTCGATTTCGGCTCGGTGCGCGACACCTGAGCCGATCTCGCCGACCGGTGCAGGCGCAGACCGGCATTCCCTAGGTCCTGATCGACGGCCGCTTCACGAACACCCCTGCCGCCCTCGGGCTCCTGGGCGAGGCCCAGCCCGCCGCCGACGCCGACACCATCGTCACCTGGGACCGGCAGTTCTTCGCCGGCCACGCGGACAGCCCGCTCCGGCAGCAGATGCGCGCGGTGCAGGAAGGCCGGGTCCACCTCTCGCCGGTCCTGCCCTTCGGCCGGATCGACCGGCCACCCTCGCTCTGGCGCTTTTGGGCGGTGCATTTCCGGCGCTGACCATCGGGCCCTGGCGGCTCGCCCTGCTCGCGGTGGCGCACACGTTGGTGGGCGGGGCCACGGGCCTTGCCGTCGGCCCGGATGCCACCGCCGTCGTCAGGGCCTCCGACGTCATGATCGGCGTCGATCGACGGCACCCCGGCCGTGCCGGCGTCCGGACCGCACGAAGTGACCACGGACCGGGCTCGCCAGGCGCTGGCGGCGGGGTCGGCTGTTTCACCGGGGCGGTCTCTGACCGGTCCGAGACGATTGCGGCTCGGTCGACGGCTAGGGGTCTGCCACTCGACGAGGGCGTGCTGCAGGCTGGATCGAGCGCCCGCGTTCACCCGCCACCCGTTGGTGGCCCCGGCAGGCTGCCGCAGGGCCGGGCTCGGCCCCGCGGGCGAGGTGCGGATCGAGGCCGTGCTGTCGGTTCGGCTGAACTCGGCGTTCGGCCGCGCCGCGTTCGGTATGGTGGCGTCGACCGAAGTGGCCGGCGGCCGACGCATCGCAAGAGGAAGGCTGCGCAGGGGCCTTGCGCCGACGACGTGACGGGCGGCGGCTCCGCCGCCGCCCGTCGCCGCCGGATCAGGCGTCCTCGAGAATCGTCCGGCCGATGATGTCGGTCATCGAGATGATGCCCGCCGGCGTGCCGGCCTCGGTGACCACCAGACGGTTGATCCGCCGGGCGGTCATCATGCTGATCGCATCGCTGAGGCGGGTGTCGGCGTCACAGGTCGTCACGCCCCGGGTCATCGCGTCGGCCACCTTGACCGCCCGCGCCTCGGCCGGCGTCCGGCCCTGGCGGGCCAGCACCATGTCGGTCTGCGAGACGATGCCGACCGCCTGGCCGTCGTCGATCACCACCACGGCCCGGATGTTGGACCGCTTCATCAGCCGTGCGGCGTCACCGATGGTGTCCTCGGACGTGCAGGAGATGATCCCACGGTGCATCAGCTCCCGGACCCGCGTGCCGTCGTCGGCGATCACCGGCTCGGTCTCGAACGGGCCCTGCTCCAGGCCCAAGGGCGGCGTCGCACTCGGCGTCGCCCGCTGGTCACCCCGGTGGCTGTCGCCCGCCGGAATCTCGACACGCGCCGTTGCGGCAGCGGGTGCCGGCGCGGTGACGCCGGTACCGGTCTCCGCGGCACCGACCAGGATCGCCATGTTGCCGTGCGGGTGCCGGTTCTCGTGCATCAGCTGGTGCGCCTCCGGCAGCTCGTCGAACGTGAAGGTGCGCGACAGGCACGGATCGACCAGGCCGCGCATCACCAGGTCGTTGACGCCGTGCGCCTGTTCGTCGTTGGCGAAGTGCGAGCCCTGGACGCGCTTCTGGCGCATCCAGAGATAGCGCAGATCGACGGTCGCATTGTAGCCGGTCGTGCCGGCACAGATCACCACCATGCCACCGGTATCGCAGACGAACAGCGAGGTCGGCATCGTCGCCTCGCCCGGATGCTCGAACACGATGCGCGGGCTGCGCTTCTCGCCCAGCACCTCCCAGATCGCCGCACCGAAGGCGCGGGCACCCTTCAGCCACTTCGCGTAGCCGACCTGGTCCTTCCAGTGCGGCAGCATCCCCCAGTGGTCGAACTGCCGCCGGTCGATGCAGCCTTTCGCACCCAGGCTTTCGCAGTAGGGGATCTTGTCCTCGCCGGCGACGACCGCGATCGGCGTGGCGCCCATGGCGCGCGAGATCTGGATCGCCATCGAGCCGAGCCCGCCGGCGCCACCCCACACCAGCACGTCGTCGCCCTGGCGGACCGAATCGTCGCCCCAGGCGCAGAGCATCCGGTAGGCGGTCGCACCGACCAGGAGATAGGCGGCCGACGCCTCCCAGGTCAGGTGCTTGGGCTTGGGGACGCACTGGTGCGCCTGCACCCGGGCAAACTGCGCGAAGCTGCCGTAGTTGGTCTCGTAGCCCCAGGTCTTGAAGGTCGGCGAGAACATCGGATCGTCGCCGCGCCGCACGACCGGACAGTCGGCGTCCCACCAGCCGCAATGGATCACCACCTCGTCGCCGACCCGCGGCCAGGTGACGTTCTTGCCGGTCTTGCAGACGATGCCCGCGGCATCGCTGCCGCCGACATGGAAGTCCTCCTTCTCACCCTGCTTCTGGCGGGCGGCGACCACGTTGACCGGGATGCCGAGTGCTGCCCAGACATTGTTGTAGTTCACGCCGGCTGCCATGACATAGAGCAACACCTCGTCATCGGCGATTTCCGGCACGTCGACGACCTCGCGTTGGAACGAGTCCTTGGGCTCGCCGAAGCGCTCGGGCCGGACGACCCAGGCGTGCATCTTCCGGGGTACTTCACCGAGCGGGGGGGCCTCACCGATCTCAACCAGCTCTGCTGTCATCTTCGTCTCCTCGCGACCTGCATTATGGACTTCGACCGATAAGGGTCGGGGTTTTTGCCGCCGGGACAAGCAGAACCGTCGAGACGGCTGCCTCGAGCGGCCGCACAATACCGACGACAAGAACCGCACCGATCGAACGACGAGCGAGCCCATGTCGACAGCCCGCGAGGCGTCGAACTCGAATCCCCCAGCTCCCTCAGGATGCCAAAAACGGCGACGCGACGTAAGCCGCTTTTGCGTCGCACAAGGGATTTGTTCGGCCACGAGCGCTCGGCGATCGCACGATCGGCGCCGGTCGGGATCGGCGTCGTGCAAGATCTCGGGCCACGACCACCGCTCGACCTGGTTGCAGGCGATGCAGCCGACGCGCCGGGTTCGGGGAGGACGATTTGCGCGACCAGTGGCAGAGCCGCACCCACCGCGACGAATGGCGGCGGATGCTGCGCCGCGTCCGCGACAGGGCCCGCCGCGACGGCGACGATCCAAAGGCGATCTCCGGGGAACCCCCCCCTCGCCACAGGCGCGGTCATGGATCCGGGTGACGACCTTCGGCTGAATCAGCGCGTGGCCTCCGGCATCGCCCACCGGGAACCGCCCGAGCTCTGGGCGCGATTTCTGGGCCTGCTCGCCTCCCTGGGCGAGGACCCGCCGCCCGAGCATCCCATCCGGATCGAGCCGCTGCCCGGGCAACGCTCTCGCGACGTGGCCGAGCGGAATTCTCTCGTCCTCGAAGGGCTGGCGGGGCATCGGCGGGCGCGCCGGGATCGGGAAACCAGCGGCCCGAGCGAGCCGCTCGCCCTCTGACACCTTCTGCCCCCAACGCGACATCGCGATCTGCCGAACCACGGCGGCCGAAGCCAGAGCAGAAAGCACAGCGGCTTCGAATCTTCCATAAAATCAGTGTCTTGCGAGGCAGGGCAGGTTCCACCCCGGTCCCCTTCCCTGCCCCGTAACTGAAGCCTTACCGGTGCTGCGCCAAGAAACGTCGAACGCCGCGGCGTGCCTATGACCCCGTGGGCATCCCGGCCAAGCGCAACCCTTCGAAATACCGGCGGGTGGCCGGTGCGTCGCAGTAACCCGAGCGCGCGCGGAAGGAGGCGATGGTCTCGGCCGGCGACAGGCGGTCGAGTGCCGCCAGCGCTGCCGCGGCCTCTTCCTGCCGGCCGAGATGGCCGCAGGCGGCGGCACGGATGCGGAGCGGCGACGGGTAGAGGGGATTGACGAGGATCGCCTCGTCCGCTGCGGCGAGGCACTCGTCGTAGCGACCGAGCTGCAGGAGCGCCCCTGCAGCGCCAGCACGCACCGCCGGCACGTAGGCATCGAGGACGACACAGCGGTTGAAGCGCTCGAAACAGTCGAGGGCCAGCTCCGGCTCGCCCATATAAAGGTGGATGTAGCCCGCCCAGATCAGCACGTCGGGCTCGAAGGGCAGCCCCCGGAGCTGCGTGCGGACATCGGCGCGCACGGAGAGCGGGTCCTTGGTGCGCACCAGCCTGGCGAAGGCCAGTGTGATCCGTGCCGGCGACACGGCCGGCTCCAGGTCCTCGACCCGCGCGGCCCATTCCGCCTGCTTCTCCAGGTAGGGCTCGACATGGGCGGCGAGGCCGAGCGAGACCGCACCCATGAGAATGGCGAGGGCCAGCGCGTGGACGTAGCCCCAGTCCGGGGCGAGGCGGATCGCTTCGGCCAGGCAGTCGAGCGCCTTGCGGTGGCTTTCGCCGTCGGCGCCGCCGCGCGCGAGTGCCAGAAGCGCCCATTGCTCGGCCGTCTGCGGCTGGCCGCGTGCCTCGTCGAGCCCGGATACCGCGTGCGCGAGCAGGCGGCGAAAGCCCTGCGTGGCGATCGACGCGACGACCTCGTCCTGCCAGTCGAAGATCGCCGCAATGGTGCCGTCGCGCTTGTCGAACCAGAGATGCGCGCCTTCGGGCGTGGTGAGCGTCGTTTGCAGCCGCAGCTGCTCGCCCCGCGCCCGCAGGGTCGCGGCGAGGACATAGGCGCCGGCGTCGGGGTGCACGGCGATCCGTGCGCGCAGCCATTGGGTTCCGCCGAGCCGCGCGAGAAGGTCGCCCGTCAGCCCTTCGGCCAGCTCGCGCACGTCCGCGCGGTCGCTGGAGGTCGCGACCGGAACGACGACGAGCCGCGGGAAGCCGGCCGGTGCCCGTCTCTCCGAACCGCCGGCGATCTCGCCGCCCCGGGCCAGGACGCGGACCGGCCGGGCGATGTTCTTCAACCAGCGTTCGCCGACATCGTCGAAGGACGGCCGGAGCGCACCGTCGAGGGTCGAGAACACCGCCTCGGAGATCGCCACCGCACCGGGATGCGCCAGCTCCTGCAGCCGGCTGGCGATGTTGACGGCGGAGCCGAAGACGTCCTCCTCCGCTTCGACGACGTCGCCGAGGTGGACCCCGATGCGCAGCCGAATTCGCGCATTGTCCGCCAGCCGATCTTGAATCTGCATCGCGCATTCGACGGCGTCGGTGGCGCCGTCGAAAACGACGAGCCAGCCGTCGCCCATGCTCTTGACGACGCGGCCGCGGCGCGCGGCCACCGTCGGGCTGAACACCTCGGCGCGCATGCCCAGCAGTGCGGCAAGCGTTGCCTCGGCGTCCGACTCCATGAGACGAGAATAGCCGGCCACGTCTGCGGCCAGCACGGCGGCAAGCTTGCGGCGCATCGCCTACTCCAGTCGGGCAGCGTTCTTGTTGTGCCGCAGCGAACGCAAAGCGCCCTCTAGCGCTCGCCGCATGGTGGCCGCATGGTGGCCGCGGTTCCGCTCTGGCCGACCCGAAAGCTCGTCGTCCCGAAGGCCACCCGTCTCGAGGCCATCCCCGACAGCCGGCAGAGTTTATCGGTCGGCACAGGAACGGCAATCGAAACGTCGCGCAGACAGCGTTCGACCGTGGTCGAAGCCGTCGCGGGAACTCCCCGATCGGCAAGGACTCGCGGCTTCGTCACGGCGACCCGATCCGGCGAATCGGCTCGTATCACGGTCGTTGTTGCACGTGACCGTTGACAATCGAGTGCCGCGCATCAACCTTCCTCCGGCGCGAACGGGCACCCGAGAAACCGAAGCGCCAAACAGTTCGACGATCGGCGACAGGGAGGAGACGACCAGGTGATCCCCGGATCATTCGACTATTATCGTCCGACCACGTTCGCGGAGGCGGCGGCCCTGCTCGCGCGCCACGGTGACGAGGCGCGGCTGCTCGCCGGCGGCCACAGCCTGATCCCCATGATGAAGCTGCGCATGGCAGCACCGGCGCATCTGGTCGACCTGCAAGGCATCGCCGAGGCGAAGGGCATCAGCGTGACGGCCGGCGAGGCGGTGATCGGGGCGATGACGACCCAGCACGACCTGATCACCCATGCCGGGCTCGCCGCGGCCCTGCCGCTCGTCCGCGAGGCGGCGCTGCAGATCGCCGATCCACAGGTGCGCTATCTGGGCACCGTCGGCGGCAATGTCGCCAATGGCGATCCGGGCAACGACATGCCGGGGCTGATGCAATGCCTCGATGCGGCGTTCGAGCTCGTCGGGCCGAACGGACAGCGGCAGGTGCGGGCGCGCGATTTCTATCTCGGGCTCTACGAGACCGCGCGCGCCGAGGACGAGATCCTGGCGCGCATCCGCATCCCGGTCCCGAGCGGCAAGGTCAGCTACGCCTACGAGAAGCAAAAACGCAAGATCGGCGACTACGCGACCGCCGCCTGTGCGGTGACGCTGCAGCTGGACGGCGGTGCGGTGACCGACGCCGCGATCGCCATGACCAACCTCGCCGACCGGCCGGTCTTCGTCGCCGATGCCGCTGCGGCCCTGGTCGGCGGCCCACCGGACGCGACGCGGCTGGCGGCGGCCGTCGCCGCGATGCAGGCGGCCATCGACCCGGGCGCGGACAATCGGGGCCCCGTGGAGTTCAAGCGTCACGTCGCCGGCGTGATGCTGCGCCGTGCCGTCGCCCGCGCGGTCGAGCGCGCCAGCTGAAAGAACGAGCCATGAGCAAGATGCACGTCACGATGACGGTCAACGGCCGTCGGGTCGAAGCGCTGGCCGAACCGCGCACGCTGCTCGTCCATTTCCTGCGCGAGGAACTGCGGCTGACCGGTACGCATATCGGCTGCGAAACCTCGCATTGCGGCGCCTGCACCGTCGATCTCGACGGCAAGTCGGTGAAGTCGTGCACCGTCTTCGTCGCCCAGGCCAACGGGGCCGAGGTCACCACCATCGAAGCCATGGCGGCAGCGGACGGCACGCTGCACGTGCTGCAGGAGATGTTTCGCGAGCATCACGGCCTGCAATGCGGCTGGTGTACGCCCGGGATGATCATGCGCGCCCACCGGCTGCTGCAGGAGAATCCCTCGCCGACCGAGGCGGAGGTCCGTTTCGGGCTTTCCGGCAATCTCTGCCGCTGCACCGGCTACCAGAACATCGTCAAGGCGGTGCTGGCCGCCGCGGCCGCGATGAACGCACAGCAGGAGGCGGCGGAATGAACGCCATTGCCCAGACCACCGCAGAACGCACGGCCAAGCTGAAGGGCCTCGGTACGGCGCGCAAACGCGTCGAGGACGTGCGCTTCACCCAGGGCAAGGGCAACTATGTCGACGACATCGCCCTGCCGGGCATGCTGTTCGGCGACTTCGTCCGCTCGCCCTACGCCCATGCACGCGTCGTCTCGGTCGACAAGGAAGCGGCACTCGCCACACCCGGCGTGATCGCGGTGCTGACCGCCGAGGACCTGGCCCCGCTCGGGCTGCACTGGATGCCGACCCTGGCCGGCGACAAGCAGATGGTGCTCGCCGACGGCAAGGTGCTGTTCCAGGGCCAGGAGATCGCCTTCGTCGTCGCCGAGGACCGCTACATCGCTGCCGATGCGATCGAGAAGGTCGAGGTCGAATACGAGGACCTGCCGGTCGTCGTCGACCCCTTCGCGGCGCTCGAGCCCGACGCCCCGGTGCTGCGCGAAGACCTCGCCGGCAAGACCGAGGGTGCGCACGGCCCACGTCGGCACCACAACCACATCTTCACCTGGGAGCAGGGCGACAAGGCGGCGACCGAGGCGGTGCTGGCCGAAGCCGCGGTCGTCGCCGAGGAGACGATCTACTACCACCGCACCCACCCCTGCCCTTTGGAGACCTGCGGCTGCGTCGCCTGGATGGACAAGATCACCGGCAAGCTGACGCTCTGGGGGACGTTCCAGGCACCGCACGCCGTGCGCACCGTGGCCTCGCTGATCTCCGGCATCGCCGAGCACAATATCCGGGTAATCTCGCCCGACATCGGCGGCGGCTTCGGCAACAAGGTCGGCGTCTATCCCGGCTATGTCTGCTCGATCGTGGCCTCGATCGTGACCGGCAAGCCGGTGAAGTGGGTCGAGGACCGGATGGACAACCTGATGTCCACCGCGTTCGCCCGCGACTACTGGATGCAGGGCAAGATCGCCGCCACCGGTGACGGCAAGATCACCGGGCTGTGGTGCCGGGTGACCGCCGATCACGGCGGCTTCGACGCCTGCGCCGATCCCACCAAGTTCCCGGCCGGCTTCTTCAACATCTGCACCGGCAGCTACGACATTCCCGTGGCCTGGCTCGCGGTCGACGGCGTCTATACCAACAAGGCGCCGGGCGGTGTCGCCTATCGCTGCTCGTTCCGGGTGACCGAAGCCGCCTACTTCATCGAGCGCATGGTCGACGTGCTGGCGCAGAAGCTCGGCATGGACCCCGTCGAACTCCGACTGAAGAACTTCATCGAGAAGGAGCAGTTTCCCTATCAGTCGGCACTCGGCTGGGAATACGATTCCGGCGACTACCACACGGCAATGGAAAAGGCCCTCGCCGCGGTCGACTACGCCGGGCTGCGGCGCGAGCAGAAACAGCGCCTCGCCGCCTTCGAGCGGGGCGAGACGCGCTCGCTGATGGGCATCGGTGTCGCGTTCTTCACCGAGATCGTGGGGGCAGGGCCGGTCAAGAACTGCGACATCCTCGGGCTCGGCATGTTCGACAGCTGCGAGATCCGCATCCACCCGACGGGCTCGGCGATCGCCCGGCTCGGCACGATCAGCCAAGGCCAGGGCCACGCCACGACCTTCGCCCAGATCCTGGCATCCGAGATCGGCATCGCCGCCGACGACATCACCATCGAGGAAGGCGACACCGACACCGCACCCTACGGCCTCGGCACCTACGGCTCGCGCTCGACGCCGGTGGCGGGTGCGGCGACCGCGATGGCCGGGCGGAAAATCCGGGCGAAGGCGCAGATGATCGCCGCCTACCTCCTGGAGGTGCACGACGACGACGTCGAATGGGATGTCGACCGCTTCGCCGTGAAGGGCCAGCCCGAGCGCTTCAAGACCATGAAAGAGATCGCCTTTGCCGCCTACAACCAGGCGATCCCCGGCCTCGAGCCCGGCCTGGAGGCGGTCAGCTACTACGACCCGCCCAACATGACCTACCCGTTCGGCGCCTATATCTGCGTCATGGACGTCGACGTCGACACCGGGGTCTGCACCGTGCGCCGCTTCTACGCGCTCGACGACTGCGGCACCCGGATCAACCCGATGATCATCGAAGGCCAGGTGCACGGCGGGCTGACCGAGGCGCTGGCGATCGCGATGGGCCAGGAGATCGCCTACGACGACCTCGGCAACGTCACGACCGGTACGCTGATGGACTTCTTCGTGCCGACCGCGGTCGAGACCCCGCACTACGAGACCGACTGGACCACCACACCCTCGCCGCACCACCCGATCGGGGCGAAGGGCGTCGGCGAGAGCCCGAATGTCGGGGGCGTGCCGTGCTTCTCGAATGCGGTGATCGATGCCTTCAAGCCGTTCGGCCTGACCCACGCCCAGATGCCGCACGACCACTGGCGCGTGTGGCAGATCGCCAATCGGCTGGGACTGCACGGGTGAGCATGGCGGCGCTCCGAGACGCACTCGGAGCACAAGGCTATGTCGCCTCCGAAGAGGTCGCGATGGCACTGCATCTCGCCGTGTCGCTGCAGCGCCCGCTGCTCCTGGAGGGCGAACCCGGTGTCGGCAAGACCGAGATCGCGCGCGCCCTCGCCGCGGCCAAAGGCACCAGGCTCATCCGCCTGCAGTGCTACGAGGGCCTCGACGCGGCGGCGGCAATCTACGAATGGAACTACCAGCGCCAGCTTCTGGCGATTCGGGCATCGGGGGCGGACGAGGCGGCGCTGTTCTCCGAGACATATCTGCTAGAGCGCCCGCTGCTGGAGGCGATCCGCCAGGCTACGGCACCGGTCTTGCTGATCGACGAGATCGACCGGGCGGACGAGGAGTTCGAGGCCTATCTGCTCGAGGTGCTCGCCGACTATCAGATCACGGTGCCGGAGCTGGGAACGATCACGGCGACAACCCGCCCCTGGGTCATCGTCACCTCGAACGGCACCCGGGAGCTCTCGGACGCGTTGCGCCGGCGCTGCCTCTATTGCTGGATCGACTTTCCGGACCGCACGCGGGAGCTCGCCATCCTCGCCGCCAGGGCGCCGGGGCTGGAAGCACGGCTCGCCGGGCAGATCGTGGCGGCGGTGCAGGCGCTGCGTCGCGAGGACCTGGAGAAAAAGCCGGGAGTGGCGGAGATGCTGGATTGGGCGGCGGCGCTTGCCGGGCTCGGGGTGAACGATCTCGCCGCCGACCCCGCGGCGGTGCAGTCGACGCTCGTCTGTCTGCTCAAGACGCGCGCCGACCAGGCGGCGTTCCCGCCCGAGGTCTTCGCGCGGATCGTCGGCAAGGCTGCCTGATGCGCACCCGCTTTCCCGCCCGCGCCGCGGGGCCGGCGGACCGGCTGGCAGGCTTCGTCGCCCATTTGCGGCTGAACGGCATCGCCGCCGGACCGGCCGAGACGGCGGCCGCCATGCAGGCACTGCTGGCCGTCGATGCGGCCGACCCGAACCAGGCGCGGCTCGCGCTCAAGACCCTTTTTGCCCGCGGGCCCGAGGGCTGGCAGCGTTTCGACGACGTGTTCGACGCCTATTGGTCGGCCAAGGGCGCCGAACGGCCGGCAGCAGCCTCGACGCCGCGTGCAGTGCCGCGCCCGGCGCTCTGGGCGCGCCATCTGGGCGAGCCGGAGGGCGGCCGGGAGGAGAGTGGTAGCACCCCTTGCGCCGCCGACGCCGATGACGGCGAGGCCGAGGGAGCGGACGGCAGGCGGCTCGCGGCACGCGCGGCGAGCCGTGGGCAAAGGCGGCTCGATCCGGCGGCCATGGACGAGGCCGAGCGCGCCGCCGAGCGGCTGGCCCGGGCGCTTCGCGACCAGCGCTCGCGCCGGCGGCGGCGGGCGCGACGGGGTATCCTCGATCTCCGCCGGGTGGCGCGGGCGTCGCTGGCCCGGGGCGGCGAGCCGCTCGACCTCTATCACCGCAAGCGGCGCGACCGGCCGGCCCGGCTGGTGGCGATTCTCGACGTCTCCGGCTCGATGGAGGCCTATGCGCGGCTGTTCCTCGCCTTCCTCAAAGGGCTCGCCGGCGCCGACGAGGCGACGGCGGCGTTCCTCTTCCACACCCGGCTGTTGCGCGTTTGCGCAGCACTGCGCGAGCCGGACGCGCTGAAGGCCGCGGCACGGCTGTCGCTCTTGGCCGAAGGCTTCGGCGGTGGGACGCGCATCGCCGACTGCCTCGCCGCGTTCAATACCGGCTTTGCCAAAGGGCTGGTGACGCGCCGCACCGTGGTGCTGATCCTGTCGGACGGCTTCGACGGTTGCGCGCCGGAGCGTCTCGCGGCCGAGCTGGCACGGCTGCGGCGCCGCGCCGGGCGGGTGTTCTGGCTCGACCCGCAGGCACAGACCGAGCCGCCGGCGGCCCTCGCCGCCGCCCTTCACCATCTGGACGCGCGGCTGCCGGCTGGCGACGTCACCGCCCTGGCCGCGCTCGTGCGCCGGCTGGAGCGGCTCTGAGCATGGCCCGCTTCGACGTGTTCGAGGAGGTCGCCCGGTTGCGCGCTGCCGGTGCACGCTTCGCCGTGGCGACGGTGGCGCGCACCGCCGATGCCACCTCGGCCAAGGCCGGGGCCAAGGCGGTGATCGACGGGGACGGGTCGATCCGCGGCTTTCTCGGCGGTGCCTGTGTGCAGAATGCGGCGCGCCAGGCCGCCGCCGCGGCATTGGCGACCGGCGAGGCGCGGCTGATCCGGGTCGAACCGGCCGAACAGGCGACCAGCCTGCGCGATGCCGACGGTGCGCCGCTCTACCGCTCCGGCTGCCCCTCGGGCGGCACCGTCGAGCTCTTGATCGAACCCATCGCGCCGCCGCTGACGCTGGCGATCCTCGGATCGGGCCCCGTCGCCGAGGCGCTCGGCCGGGTCGCCCGCCCGATGGGTTGGCGGCTCGTGCACGCCGCACCGGCGAGCGAGCACGGCCGCGTCGAGGCAGATGCACGGGTCGCCGGGTTCGCGCTCACCGCCGTGGGCCTCGACGAGCGCGACGTCGTCGTGGTCGCAGCGCAGGGTGCGGGCGATCGCGCCGCCCTCGCGGCAGCCCTGGCCAGCCCCGCCGCGCACGTGATGATGGTGGCGAGTGCCAGAAAGGCGCGCACGCTGGTCGCCAAACTGCACCAGGAGGGCTTCGCCGAGGCGCTCACCGCCAGGCTCGAGGCGCCGGCGGGGCTCGACCTCGGCGGCGTCGCACCCGAAGAGATCGCGATCGCGATCGTGGCCGGGATCGTGACCCGCAAGGCCCGCCGCCGGGTTCACGTGGCCGAGTCGGCGGCCGAGCAAGGCGCCGGTCGACCGCGAAAAGGCTGAGCCGCGTCGGGGCACGAGACGGTCACGGCAGGAAACGGCGTGGCGGCGACTGGAATGCCGTTCACTCTCTCGGCTGCGATCGCCGTCGCCGTTTTCAGGGCGGGCCGCAACGGGCAAGGCAGGCATCGACCGCGGCGACGCTCGGGCGGGTCCGGCAAGGTGGCGCAAGGCACCGCTGCGCGTTGGAATCGCGCGGCTGATCCAGCGGCGTCGGGCTGGACGGCCCGGGCCTACTCGGTCTCGCCCGCCAGGGCGGAGAGTTCGGCGGCGAGTTCGGGCGTCAGCTGCTCGAACGTGTTCGTGGCCGGCACGTAGGCGCGGACCTCGCCGTCGTGCAGGTCGAACAGCCAGCCGTGCACGCGCAGTCGGCCCTGGGCCACCCTTTCCTCGATCCACGGGAAGGTCAGGAGATTGGCGAGCGAGGTCTTGATCGCCTCCTGCTCCAGGAGCCGCAGCTGCTCCTCGACCGAGAGATGGCGCGCGCGGAGCAGGGTGCGCCGGCGCGCCTCGTCCGCGATGTTGAGCCAGGGGTGGATGAAGCGCTGCTTGTCGCTATCGGCCGGATCGTGGGTCAGCAAGGCCCTGATGCCCCCGCAGCCGGCGTGACCGAAGACGATGACGTGCTCGACATTGAGATTATTGACGCCGAACTCGAGGGCTGCGCTGGTGCCGTGGTGCTGCTCGTCGGTGACGTGCGGCGGCACGAGATTGGCGACGTTGCGCACCATGAAGAGCTCGCCCGGATCGGCCTTGAGCACGATGCCCGGGTCGATCCGCGAGTCGGAACAGGCGATCATCATGACCTTCGGCCGCTGCTCGAGCTCCAACCGCGCGAAGAACTCGCGCCGTTGGGCGAACGTCTGCCGTTGGAACTCACGAAGCCCTTGGGTCAGCCTGCGGAGTGGCATCGGCACCTGCCTTCGATCAGCAAAAGAGGTCGTTTCTTTCCGGCCTGCGCAAGGGAACCGATATCGAGACTTTCTCGCGACGACAAGCGATAACTGTCAGGTTGCCGGGTGCTGGTCGGGCGGTGAGAACGCCGAAAAACGCGAATCGTGGGGCGCGGGGCGGGCAACCCGGCGGCTGCCACCGAGGAGCGCAGAGGCGACCTCGTCGAGCCGATCCCGAGCGCCCGACGGGTTCGAGCCGGTCCTCCATGTCCCGGGGCTCGCCGTCGTCGTTCCCCCGCACCGACAGACCATGGCGGCCGCCACCCCGTCCGGGAGCCGGCTCCACGGCCGAGACGGCTCCGGCAGGCTTTCGCCCTGGACGCTGCCCGCAGCGGACCGCTGCGCAACGTCGCGGCTGGAGCGCATCCTCGATCGGAACCGAGTGGCGTCTCGACCGTTGATCGACATCAATGGGCTCGGACGGCTGATCCGCTACGGTTCGCGCTTCGCTCGGGTCCCGGAGGAAACGATGGCGGAACGCGAGAACGAACCAGCCGAGGGGCGGGTCGTCGGGATCCAGGGGGCGGTCGTCGACATCCGCTTCGCGGGCGGGCTGCCGGCGATCGAGCACCGGCTGCTCAGCGGTCCCGACGAGGAGATCGTGATCGAGGTCGCGAGCCTGCTCGATCAGCACACCGTCCGCGGCCTGGCGCTGAACGCCGAGCACAAGCTGGCACTCGGCATGCGCGTGGTGGCGACCGGCGGGCCGATCGACGTGCCGGTCGGCAAGGCACTGCTCGGCCGCATGCTCAACATCTTCGGCGAGCCGATCGACGGCAAGCCGCCGCCCGAGGCGACCAGCCGCCGCTCGATCCACCGCCAGCCGGTCGCCCTGGCGCGGCGGGTCGTCAAGTCCGAGATCTTCGCGACGGGCATCAAGGCGATCGACCTGCTCTGCCCGCTCGAGCGCGGCGGCAAGGCCGGGCTCTTCGGCGGCGCCGGGGTCGGCAAAACCGTGCTGATCACCGAGATGATCCACAACATGGTCGGCAAGTACGAAGGCGTGAGCCTGTTCTGCGGCATCGGCGAGCGCTGCCGCGAGGCCCTGGACCTCTATCGCGAGATGCAGGACACGGGTGTGCTCGACCAGACCGTCTTGATGTTCGGCCAGATGAACGAATCGCCCGCCGTCCGCTTTCGCGTCGGCCACAGTGCGATGACCATCGCCGAGTATTTCCGCGACGACGCCAGGCAGGACGTGCTGCTGCTGATCGACAACGTCTTTCGCTTCGTCCAGGCGGGCGCGGAGGTCTCGGGCCTGCTCGGCCGGATTCCGTCCCGCGTCGGCTACCAGCCGACCCTCGGCACCGAGCTGGCAGCCTTGGAGGAGCGCATCGCCAGCACCGCCTCGGGCTCGATCACCTCGATCCAGGCGGTCTACGTGCCGGCCGACGACTTCACCGATCCGGCCGCGACCCACATCTTCGCGCATCTCTCGGCCTCGATCGTGCTCTCGCGCAAGCGGGCGAGCCAGGGCCTCTACCCCGCCATCGACCCCCTGCAGTCGAACGCCAAGATGCTGACCCCGGGTGTGGTCGGCCGTCGCCACTACCGGATCGCCGCCAGCGTCCGCGAGACCCTCGCCGAGTACGAGGAGCTCAAGGACATCATCGCCATGCTCGGCCTCGAGGAGCTCTCCGAGAAGGACCGGAAGACCGTCGGCCGGGCGCGAAGGCTGGAGCGGTTCTTGACCCAGCCCTTCTTCACCACGGAAGCCTTCACCGGCAAAGCCGGCAAGCTCGTCGAGCTCGAGACCACGCTCGACGGCTGCGAGCGCATTCTGCAGGACGAGTTGGCCGACCTGCCCGAGCGCGCGTTCTACATGATCGGCGGCCTCGACGACGCGGACGCGCAGCAAGACGAGGCGGCCTGATGCGGTTGAAGCTCCTCCTGCCGACCCGCGTGCTGATCGACGCACCGATCGAGCGGCTCGTCGCCGATGCGGAGAACGGCAGCTTCGGCCTCCTGCCCCGGCATATCGACATGGCGACCGCCCTGCCGCCCGGCATCCTCATCTACGAGGACCAGGCGGGTGACGAGCACTTTGTCGGCATCGACGAGGCGATCCTCGTCAAATGCGCCGACGACGTGCTCGTCTCGGCGAGGAACGCGGTGCTCGGCACCGACCTCGCCTCGCTCCGCGAGACCGTCCGCGAGCGCTACATCGAGCTCGACGAGAGTGAGAAGCTGGCCAGGAGTGCGCTCGCCCGGCTCGAGGTCGGCGTCGTCAGGCGCTTTGTCGAACTCCGGGAACGGCACTGATGGCGACACCACCCCCCGATGACCGGCAGGACGGCAGCGCCGAGCGCAATCGCCGTGCCGCACCGCACGAGCGCCGAGAACCGCACGAGCGCCGAGAACCGCATGAGCGCCGAGAACCGCATGAGCGCAAGGTCGGCGAGGCCATCGGCCGCCGCGCCGAGCGCAAGCTCGAGGCGCGTCGCCAGGGCGATCGCGGCGTCTGGTTCGGCCTCGGCATGTTCGGCCTGGTCGGCTGGGCCGTGGCCATCCCGACACTCGCCGGCATCGCCCTCGGCATCTGGCTCGATGGCCGCATGCCCGGCCAGATCTCCTGGACGCTCACCTTCCTCTTCATCGGCGCCGCGCTGGGCTGCCTCAATGCCTGGTACTGGATCCAACGGGAGAGCCGGCATGATTGATCTCGATCCCCTAGCCCTGGCCCTGGCTTTCGTCCTGGGTGGTGCCGCCGGGGCCGGCTATCTGGCGCTTCTCTGGCTCGCTGTCAGGCAACTGAAGGATGCTCGCCGGCCGGTGCCGGCACTGCTCTCGGGCATGGTCTGCCGCATTGCGCTCTTGCTCGCCGCGTTCTGGCTGCTGACCGCCGGCGATCCGCTCGGGCTGGCGGCAGCCCTCGCCGGCTTCCTCGCCCTGCGCATCGTCGTCACCCGCGTGATCGGGCGCCAGGCACCAGGGGTCGAGCCGGCGCGCGGCTGAACGGAACCCTCCGCATGGACATCACCCCCGACGCGATCGTCCTCGTCGACCTCGGCCCGCTCGCGATCAACGCGACGATCGCGTTCACTTGGCTCGTCATGCTTTTCTTGACGCTCGCGAGTTGGCTGGTCACCCGCCGGCTCTCCGACGACGCGAAGCTGTCGCGCTTTCAGAACCTGCTCGAGGTCGTGGTCTTCGGCATGCGCGACCAGATCCGCGACGTCGCACGTGCCGATCCGGGCCGCTATCTGCCGTTCATCGGCACGCTTTTCCTGTTCATCGTGACCTCGAACATCCTGGCCATGGTACCCGGCTTCAGGCCGCCCACGGGCTCGCTCTCGACCACGACGGCGCTGGCGATCTGCGTCTTCGTCGCCGTCCCGCTCTACGCCATCCTGGAAAGCGGCCCCAGGGCCTACCTCGCCAAGTACCTGCAGCCGACCGTCTTCATGCTGCCCTTCAACATCATCGGCGAAATCTCGCGGACCATCGCCCTTGCCGTCCGCCTCTACGGCAACGTGATGAGCGGCACCGTCATCGTCGCCATCCTGATCGGCGTCGCCCCCTTCTTCTTTCCCGTGCTGATGCAGTTGCTCGGCCTGCTGACCGGGGTGATCCAGGCCTACATCTTCGCGGTTCTGGCCATGGTCTACATCGCCTCGGCCACCCGCAGCCACACCGGCGACGACGCCTCACCCGACGAACCGCAAACCTGAGGGACCCTCGACCATGGACAGCCTGGCGCTCGTCGCCGCCGTCTCGATCTTCACCGCCGGGACCACGATTGCCATCGGCGCCATCGGCCCGGCGCTCGGCGAAGGCCGGGCCGCAGCGCAGGCGCTGAGTGCGATCGCCCAGCAGCCGGACGAGGCCAACCGCATCACCCGCACCCTCTTCGTCAGCCTCGCGATGATCGAATCGACCGCCATCTACTGCTTCGTCATCTCGATGATCCTGCTCTTTGCCAACCCCTTCTGGCAGCATTTCCTGAGCGCAGCCGACGGCTGAACGATGCAGATCGATTGGCTCACGGTCGCGGCCCAGATCGTCAACTTCCTGGTCCTCGTCTGGCTGCTGCAGCACTTCCTCTACGGCCCGATCACCAAGGCCATGCAGCGCCGCGAGGCGCGCATCGCCGACCGGCTCGACGACGCCGAGAAAAAGCGCAAGGCCGCCGAGGAAGAAGCGCGGTCCTATCGCGAGAAGCAGGAGGAGCTGGAAGAGGCCCGAAACGAGCTGATGCGCGAGGCCCGCGACGCCGCGGCCGAGAAGCGTCGCACCCTCGAGCACGACGCGCGCGCCGAGATCGACGAGCGCAAGCGCGGCTGGCTGGAACAGCTCGCCGCCGAGCGCCGTAGCTTCGCCGAGGACCTCCGCCGCCGCTCGGCCGATGCCTTCTATGCCGTCGCCCGACGCGCTCTCGGCGATCTCGCCGATGCCGAACTCGAGGCGCAGATCGTCCGATCCTTCATGCGCCAGCTCGACACGCTGGACGACGAGACCTTGGAAAAGATCAAGGCCGCCGTCGGCAAGGACGGCGACGTCGTGGTCGAGAGCCGCTTTGCGCTCGACAGCAAGCTCGAGCGACAGCTCACCCGCGCCGTGCACGAGCGGTTCGGCAGCGATCTCGACGTCGACTACCAGAAAGCCGAGGGCCTCGATGTCGGCATCGCCCTCGTCGCCGGCAGCCAGCAGGTGGCCTGGACCATCGACCACTACCTCGACGATCTCGAACGCGCGGTCGACGAGGAGCTGTCGCGGGTCACCGCCGAACTCACCGAGCAGGACTCCGCCGAGGCGGAGACGGCGCGCGAGGCGGACACCGGGCGCGAGGACGAGGCGAGACCAAGGCGCGAGCCCGCGCAGGAGAAAGAGGCCGAGCAGCAGGAAGAGGCCGGCCGATGAACGAAGCATCGACGGCTCGGCTCGACGATCTGGGCGAGCAGACGATCGCCGCGGTCGAGCGGGCGCTCGCGGCGCACCGGGCGCGACTGCGGACCAGCGAGATCGGCCGGGTCGTCCAGGTGGCGAGCGGGATCGCACAGGTCACCGGCTTCACCGACGTCACCGACCACGAGCTGATCGCCCTGCCGGACGGCCTTTTTGCCATCGCCTTCGACCTGCGTGTCGACGGCATCGGCCTGGTCCTCCTCGGCGACAGCAGCCGGCTGCACGTGGGAGCCACGGCACGGCGCACCCGGCGCGTGGTCGACGTACCGGTGGGCGACGGACTGCTCGGCCGCGTAGTCGATGCCCTCGGCCGGCCGCTCGACGACCGCGGGCCGATAACGGCCGACCAGCGCTGGCCGATCGAGCGGCCGGCACCGCCGATCATCGACCGTGCCCCGGTGGCCGAGCCCTTGCAGACCGGCATCAAGGCGATCGACGCCGCGATCCCCATCGGCCGCGGCCAGCGCGAGCTGATCCTCGGCGACCGCCAGACCGGCAAGACGGCGATCGCCTTGGATGCGCTGATCAACCAGCGCGCCAGCGGGATGATCGGCATCTACTGTGCCATCGGCCAGCGCGGCTCGGCCGTGGCCCGGGTGGTCGCCGCGCTCGAAGAGCACGATGCGATGGACCGCTGCATCGTTGTCGTCGGTGCCGGCGAGGACCCGCCCGGCCTGCAGTTCGCCGCGCCATACGCCGCGACCTCGATGGCCGAATACTTCATGGAGAAGGGCCGCGACGTGCTGATCGTCTATGACGACCTGACGCGTCACGCCCGCGCCTATCGCGAGCTGTCGCTCTTGCTCCGCCGCCCGCCCGGCCGCGAGGCCTATCCGGGCGACATCTTCTACATCCACTCCCGCCTGCTCGAGCGGGCGACGCATCTCGGCACAGAGAAGGGCGGCGGCTCGCTCACCGCCTTGCCGATCATCGAGACCCAGGCACAGAACATCTCAGCCTACATCCCGACCAACCTCGTCTCGATCACCGACGGCCAGATCTACCTCTCGCCCGAGCTCTTCCGCAAGGGCCAGCTGCCGGCGATCGACATCGGCAAGTCGGTCTCCCGCGTCGGCGGCAAGGCGCAACGGCCGAGCCTGCGCGCCGTCGCCGGTGATCTGCGCCTCGCCTATGCCCAGTTCGAGGAGCTCGAGACCTTCGCCCGCTTCGGCACCCGGCTCGACGAGGAGACGAAGAAGAGCCTGGCGCGCGGCTACCGGGTGCGCGCCGTCCTCGGCCAGCAGGAGCACGATCTCCTGCCCCTGCCCGAGCAGCTCGTCGTCCTTCTGGCGACCACCGAGGGCCTGCTCGACGACGTGCCGCTCGACGCCATCGACGCGGCCGAGACGGCGCTGCGGAGGGTCATGCGTGACGAGCACGCCGTACGCGGCGAACGGCTCGCCGCCGGCGAGAAGCTCGACGAGGACGCGCGCGAGACGGTCCTCGCCGCCGCGCGGCAGGCGCTCGACGACCTGCGCGAGGGCTGAGCCCTGCCATGGAGACGCTCGAGACCCTGGGCAAGCGGATCGACACGACGCGTGACCTGCAGTCGATCGTGACCACCATGAAGGCGCTCTCGGCGGTCAGCATCCATCAATACGAAGAGGCCGTCGAGGCGCTCCGGGACTACAGCCGGACGATCGAGCTCGGCCTCGTGGCCGCACTGCGCGGCAGCCGCCCGCCGACGCCCGAGCGAGCGAGCGCCGAGGGCCGCACGCTCGTCGTCGTCTTCGGCTCCGACCACGGTCTCTGCGGCCGCTTCAACCACGAGATCGTGCGCTTCGTCGGCACGGATCTGCGCGAGCGCGGCATGGCCGGCGGCGCGGCCGAGCACCTCGTCGCCGGGACGCGTGCCGCCGGCCTGCTCGACACCGCCGGTGCCGCCGTCCGGGCCGTCTTCGGGCTGCCGGGCACGGTGACCGGGCTCACCCAGACGGCCTACGCCATCCTGCGCAGCATCGACGAGCGGCGCAGCGAGGCGGACATCGGCCGCGTGCTGCTCTACCACAATCGCCGTACGGCCGAGAGCACCGCCGATCCGCACGGCTTGCAGCTCTGGCCCCTGGACCCCGACTGGCTGGATCGTCTGGCCGGGCAGAAATGGCCGTCCCGGGCACTGCCCGCCGTCACGCTGGATTCCGCGACAATGCTCGCCGCTCTCGTCCGCCAGCAGTTCTTCATCGGCCTCTTTCGCGCCGGTGCCGAATCGGCGGCGAGCGAGCATGCCGCCCGCCTCTCGGCGATGCAGGCGGCCGAACGCAATATCGAGGACCACTTGGGCGAGATGAACGCCGCTTTTCGGCGCAAGCGGCAGGAATCGATCACCGCCGAGCTGCTCGACGTCGTCGCCGGCTTCGAGGCGACCTCGCGGGGCCGCACCTGAACAGCGCCCGGCGCCGCCACTCGCAGCCGGCGGGACCGCTCCGGTTCCGAGATCGGCACGGCGGCGAGCAGCCGGCGTGTGTAGGGCAGCCGGCGTGTTCAGGGATGTCGCGGTGCCGCCGGCATCACGCTCGATCGCGCCCTCCGTGCGGCCGGCCTCGAGCCCGTGCCGGTCCGCACCGCCGACACCCGCGACGGGGTCGCCGAGGCGGTGGCACGCGGCGTGGGCATCGGCTTCATGTGGTGCTGCGGCACCGGCCGGACGGACAGGTTCCGGTGCCTCGCCGTGTCGGAGCTGGCCCGGCCTTCCGCGGAGGTGGTGTTCGCCCTCGGTGACGAACGCAACATGGTCATCGACCTGTTCTTCAGCGCGGCGGAGCATTTCGTGTCACCCTACGCGGGCGCTAAAGCCTTCTCTCGCCGGCGCGAAGCGTGCCCGACAGCCTGATGTCGACGGCCCTGCGCCGTCCGGTCGGCCGATGACGCTCGCCACGCCGGATGCGCTCTCGAGCGCGCTTTTGACCGAGATCAAAACACGCAGCGGCAATCCGGTGCATGTCTGAAGCTGGCCGAGAGTCGATGTCGGGGAAGTCTATGCAATCCATCGTCGCCCGCTTCGAGGTCAGCCGCTCGGCGATTCTCGACGCCGAGGGCAAGCTGTCGGATGCGCTGCCGGCCTTCGCCGTCGAGCCGACGGCGCTCCTGGCTCTCTATCGTGCGATGACGTTGACCCGGACTTTTGATCGGAAGGCGGTCGAGCTGCAGCGGACCGGCCGGCTCGGTACCTATGCCTCCTCCTTCGGTCAAGAGGCGGTCGCCGTCGGCGTCGCGGCGGCGATGCGCCAGGACGACGTGCTGCTGCCCTCGTTCCGCGAGCACGGTGCCCAGCTCTGGCGGGGCGTCACCGCCACCGAGCTGCTGCTGTTTTGGGGCGGCGACGAGCGGGGCAGTGACTTCGCGACGGCGCGCGAGGATTTCCCGGTGTCGATCCCGATCGCCAGCCACGCGCCACAGGCGGCCGGCGTGGCCATGGCCCTGCAGCGCCGGGGCGGTGACCGGGCCGCGGTCTGCATCCTCGGCGACGGTGCCAGCTCGAAGGGCGATTTCTACGAAGCGCTGAACCTGGCCGGCGTCTGGCGGTTGCCGCTGGTCTTCGTCGTCGTCGACAACGGCTGGGCCATCTCCATGCCCCGCGCCCGGCAGACGGCAGCGGCGACCCTGGCGCAGAAGGCCTGGGCTGCCGGCTTTCCGGGCGTGCAGGTCGACGGCAACGACGTCGTCGCGATGCGCCACGCGACCGAACTGGCCCTCGACCGGGCCCGCGCCGGCGACGGCCCGACGCTGCTCGAAGCCCAGACCTACCGGCTCGCCGACCACACCACCGCCGACGATGCCAGCCGCTACCGCGCCCAGGTCGACGTCGAGGCGCGATTCGCGGCCGAGCCCTTGGCCCGGCTGCGCCGCTATCTGACCGCGATCGGCGCCTGGTCGAAGTCCGACGAAGCGGCGCTCGGGACTGCCTGCGACAGCGAGATCGAGGCCGCCGTCGCAGCCTATCTGGCCACACCGCCGCAACCGCCGGAGGCGATGGTCGACCATCTCTTTGCCACGCTGCCCGCCGATCTCGAGGCGCAGCGTGCGGCCATCATGGCCGCCGGCAACGGTGATGGCTGAGGCGAGCACGGTCCAGGCGGTCAACCTGGCGCTGGCGCGGGCGCTCGAGGACGATCCTCGGGTGCTGCTTCTCGGCGAGGATATCGGGGTCAACGGCGGCGTGTTCCGGGCCACCGAAGGCCTGCACGCCCGCTTCGGCGCCGCACGGGTGGTCGACACCCCGCTCGCCGAACTCGGCATCACCGGGCTCGCCATAGGCTTGGCCGCACAGGGCTTTCGACCGGTCGTCGAGATCCAGTTCATGGGCTTCGCCTATGCCACCATCGACCAGCTGCTGAACCATGCCGCGCGATTGCGCAACCGGACCCGTGGCCGGCTCACTTGCCCGCTCGTGATGCGTGTCCCTTTCGGCGGTGGTGTGCATGCGCCGGAGCATCATTCGGAGAGCGGCGAGGCCCTGTTCACCGCCGCTCCGGGTTTGCGCGTCGTCGTGCCGAGCTCGCCCGGCCGCGCCTATGGTCTGCTGCTCGCGGCGATTCGCGATCCGGATCCGGTGGTCTTCCTCGAGCCCAAGCGGCTCTACCGTGCGCTCGAGGAAGAGGTTGTCGACGACGGCGTTGCCCTGCCGCTCGACCGCGCGTTCGTCCTTCGCGAGGGCGAGGACGTGACCCTGGTGACCTGGGGTGCGATGACCCTCGAGGTCCTCGACGCGGCCGCCACGCTCGACGCGGAGGGAATCAGTGCCGAGGTCGTCGATGTCGCGACCCTCCGCCCGCTCGACGCGGCGACCATTCTCGGCTCCGTCGAAAAGACCGGCCGCTGCGTGATCGTCCACGAGGCGCCGTTGACCGGCGGCTACGGCGGCGAGATCGCGGCCCGCGTCGCCGAGCACGCGCTCACGGCCCTGCTCGCCCCGATCCGGCGGGTCACGGGCTGGGACACGGTGATGCCGCTGCCGCGGCTGGAGGCGCGCTACATGCCGTCGACCGCCCGCATTCTCGCGGCGGCGCGCGAGGTCTGCAGCTGGTCATGAGCACCTTCCACCTGCCCGATCTCGGCGAAGGCCTGCACGAGGCGGAAATCGTGGCCTGGCACGTCGCCCCGGGCGATCGGGTCGGCGCCGGCGACACGCTGCTCGCGGTCGAGACCGACAAGGCGGTGGTCGAGATCCCTGCCCCGCAAGCCGGCACCGTCGCGACCCTGCACGGGGCGGTGGGCGATCATGTGGCGGTCGGCGCACCGCTGGTCGAGTTCGCCGACGACCGGTCCGGCGCGGCGCCCCCCGCCATGGTCGGACGATTGCCGACCGCGTCGCCGGCCCGGGAGCACCGCACGGCACACCGCGTCAAGGCTGCGCCTGCCGTTCGCGCCGAAGCGCGGCGGCGCGGCATCGAGCTCGCCACCGTGACGGCGACCGGGCCCGAAGGGACGGTCACCCTTGCCGATCTCGATGTCGGACGGCCCGCCGAGCCACGCTTCGCCGAGCCCTTGCGCGGACCCCGCCGGGCGATGGCCCGCCGCATGGCGCGCTCGCGGGACGAGGTGGCGGCGACCACGATCACGGATCAGGCCGTCGTCCGCCACTGGACGGCCGCAACCGACGTCACGGTCGAGTTGATCCTGGCGATCGTCGCCGGCTGCGCCGCGTCGCCCGCGCTCAATGCCTGGTTCGAGGGGCGAGGCCTCAGCCGTTCGCTGCACGAGAGGCTCGATCTCGGCGTTGCCGTCGACACCGCCGACGGCCTCTTCGTGCCCGTTCTCCGCGGGGCCGAGGCGCTCGATGCACCGGCACTTCGCCGCGAGCTCGACCGGCTCCAGGCTGCCGCCGCTGCACGCAGCCTCGCCCCGGCCGAGCTCGCCGGGCCGACCTTCACGCTCTCCAATTTCGGCCTGCTCGGTGGCCGCTACGCGACCTTGATGATCGTGCCGCCCCAGGTCGCGATCCTCGGTGCCGGACGGGCAGCGCCGGGCGTGGTGGCCGCGGGCGATCGGCCGGTCGTCGAGCGGGTCCTGCCCCTTTCCCTGACCTTCGACCACCGCGCCGTCACCGGCGGCGAGGCCGCACGCTTCCTTAGCACCGTCATCGACACGCTCGAACGACGCGCCAGCAGACCAGGGACGCAACCGCATGGCTGAGATACAGGACGCCTTCACCTTCGCCGATGCGCTCGGACCCGAGCGTGTCTTGCATATCCACCAGCCGGCGCTCGACCTCAGGGCCGTCCTCGTCGTCGACAACACGGCCATCGGGCCGTCGATCGGCGGCGTCCGGATGGCGGTCGACGTGAGTGCGCGCGAAGCCTTTCGTCTGGCCCGGGCGATGACCCTGAAGAACGCCGCGGCGGGCCTGCCACACGGCGGCGGCAAGGCGGTGATCCTGGGCGATCCGGCGATGCCGGTCGAGCGGAAGGAAGCCATGATCCGCGCCTTTGCTCGGGCGATCGCCCCGCTCGGCGACTACATTGCCGGGCCGGACATGGGCACCGACGAGACCTGCATGGCATGGGTGCACGACGAGATCGGCCGCTCGGTCGGCCTGCCGCGCGAGCTCGGCGGGATCCCACTCGACGAGATCGGGGCTACCGGCTTCGGCCTCGCCGCGGCGGCCGCGGTCGCGCAAGATTTCGCCGGGTTGTCGCTGGCCGGTGCCAGGGTGGCCGTGCAGGGCTTCGGGGCGGTCGGATACCACGCCGCCCGTTGCCTCGTCGCCGAGGGGGCGGTGCTGGTTGCCGCCGCCGATCGCTCGGCGACGCTGGTCGACCCGGCCGGCCTCGATGTGGCGGCGCTGCGCGCCCTGAAGACCGGCGGCGGCCGGCTCGCCGATTCGCCGAACGGCCAACAGCTGCGGCCCGGTGCGATCGTCGAGGTCGATTGCGACATCTGGATTCCGGCGGCGCGCCCCGACGTGGTCGATGCCGGCAACGTCGACCGGCTGCGGGCGAAGCTGGTGCTCGAAGGGGCCAACATCCCGATCACGCCCGAGGCCGAGGTCACTCTCCACCGCCGGGGCGTTCTGGTCGTGCCGGACTTCATCGCCAATGCCGGCGGCGTGATCTGTGCCGCCGTCGAGTACCGGGGCGGCGACGAGACCATGGCGATGGCGACCATCGCCGAGCGGATCGACAGCAATACCCGGGCCGTCCTGGCGGAGGCGGCGCGAACCGAGACGCCGCCGCGCCGAGCCGCCGTCGCCGTCGCCGAACGCCGCGTGCGCACCGCCATGCAGTTTCGTCGCTGGCGCTAGCCGTCCGGCGGCCGACATCCGGTCGACGAGAAGAGCCCGGGCACGGGCGGCGCACCGATCGCTCGAAACGGCATCCGTTGCCGGACGGGGCGTCTACACCCCCTTGGCGCCGAGATAGGCAACAGCACCCTCGAGCGTGAACAGCGCCGGGTAATCGCGTTCGGGGATATCGACGCCGGTGCGTTCGTGCAGCGCGATGATGACGTTCAAATAGTCCATCGAGTCGAGGTCGAGGGCTGCACGGAGATCGGCATCGGGGGCGAGTGGCACGTCGGCGGCCTCGGGGGCGATTGCGGCGAGGACGTCGCGGACGAGGGCTTCCCGTTCGGCATCGGTCATAGCTTTTCCGGCTCCTGCAGCAGGCGGTCGACAGCGGCGAGATAGACACTGCCCTTGTGGCCGTCGGTGACGCGGTGGTCGGCGGCGAGTGTCAGGACGACGACCGGCCGCGGCAGCACCCGATCGTCCACGACCCAGGGTCGCGTTGCGATGCGGCCGACGCCGAGGATCGCGACTTGCGGCGGGTAGATGACGCCGGTGACCGCTTCCGCACCACGCTCGCCGACGCTGGAGACGGTGAAGGAGGCGGACGACAGCTCGGACGCCCGCAGTCCGCCGGAGCGGGCGCGCTGCACGAGGTCGCGCAGCCGGCGCATCAGCTCGCCGAGAGGCTGGCGCTCGGTGTCCAAGATGGCCGGTGCGACGAGGCCGCCGCCGCGAAGGGCGATCGCCCACCCGACACGAATGCCGGAACCCGGATGAAAAGCGCCATCTTCATAGGTGCCGTTCAGCTCCGGCACCTCCTTCAGCGCCAGCGCTGCGGCCTTCAGCAGGAGTACTGCCGCCAGCAGCCGGTCGGCTGGCGGGCGATCCCGGTTCGCAGCCTCGAGCCAGCTGGCGGCCGGGCCGAAATCGATGCTCTGGTCGAGATAATAATGCGGGATCTCGCGCTTCGAGCGCTGCATGGCCGCCCCGATCGCTCGGCGCATCTCGCTCGGATCGAAGCCCCTGCGCGCTGCTGCCGAGGGCTGCCCGGCCGCAGCAGCCTCGGCTGTTCGGGCAGCCGCCTCGACGTCGGCCAGGGTGACGGAGCCGTCGATGCCGGTTCCGACAAGGCGCGCAGGATCGATCCCCAGCTCGGCGGCGCGGCGGCGGGCGGCGGGGCTCACGGGCGAGCGTGAGCGGCCCGCTGGCGAGGGCGCAACCGTGGGCTGCGGCTGTCGATCGGCCGCGGGCTCGAGGTGCGGCTGCGGGGCACCGCTGCCCGACGCCGCGTCTGCCGGCGAGGGCTCCGGCGTCACCGCGCCCTGTCCCGCACGCTCGCCGAGGCGGGCGAGCGGGGCGCCGACGGGCACCTCCTCGCCGACCTGAACGAGAAGCTCGGCGACCGTGCCCGATTCGAAGATCTCGACCTCGATCGCACCCTTCTGGGTCTCGACGACGCAGACGATATCGCCGGGTTCGACCCTGGCACCGGGCTCGACCAGCCATTCGGCGAGGATGCCCGCTTCCATATCGGCGCCCAGCGCCGGCATGCGGAACTCGCTCATGCCCGGCCGCCGACCAGGGCTCGGGCCGTGGCGACGATGGCCGGTATCTGCGGCAGGGCGGCGTCCTCGAGTTGCGGCGCGTAGGGGATCGGCACCTCGACCGTGCAGACCCGGCGCAACGGCGCGTCGAGGTCGAAGAACGCCTCCTCGGCGAGGCGCATGCCGATCTCGGCCGCGAGCGAGCCCGTGCACCAGCCTTCGTCGACGATCACGCAACGCCGGGTCTTGCGGACCGAGGCGAGCACTGTCGCCATATCGAGCGGGCGGAGCACCCGCAGGTCGATCACCTCGGCGGCAATGCCCGCCTCGCCGAGCTGGTCTGCGGCCTCGATGCACTTCTTCAGGCTGCCGCCATAGGTGACGAGGCTGACATCCGTGCCTTCACGGCGCACCTTGGCGGTCGCGATGTCGACCTCGCTGACGGTCGGATCGAGCGTCCCTTCGTCGTTGTAGAGCATCACGTGCTCGAAGATCAGCACGGGATTGGGATCCGCGAGTGCCGCCTCGACCATGAAGCGGGCATCCTCGACGGTGGCGGGGGTGAGGATGCGCAGGCCCGGGATGTGCGCGTACCAGCCCTCGAGGCTGTGCGAATGCTGGGCCGCGACACGCCTGCCGCCGCCGGTGGCCATGCGGATGACCAGGGGGACGGCGAACTGGCCACCCGACATGTGCGGAATGGTGGCGGCGTTGTTGATGATCTGATCGAGCGCCAGAAGGCTGAAATTGACCGTCATGATCTCCACGATGGGGCGCATGCCGGCCATCGCAGCGCCGATCCCGGCACCGACGAAACCACTTTCACACAACGGGGTGTCACGGACCCGGGCTTCGCCGAACTCCTCGACCAGCCCCTTGGTGACCGCATAGCAGCCGCCGTAGCGGGCAATGTCCTCGCCCATCAGGAAGACCTTGCGATCCTTTCGCAGAGCGGCGCGAAGCCCCTGCTTGCAGGCTTCACGGTAGGTGAGCTTGTCCCCGGTCATTGCGGCACCTGATGAGCCGGGACCGTCTCCATCGTGACGAAGCGGAAAAGCGCCTCGACGGGCTCGAGGGTGCCGGCCTCGGCAAACGCGACGGCTGCCGCGATCTCGGCGTCGATGCGTTCCAGCATGGCCTCGAGCTCGCCCGCGTGGAGGAGGCCGTTCGCCTCGAGCCACGTCTGGAAGCGGACGATCGGCCCCTTTTCGCGCCAGAGCGCGACTTCCTCCTTGGTGCGGTATTGCTGCGGGTCGAACATCGAATGGGCGCGCAGACGATAGGTGCGGCATTCGAGAAAGAACGGCCCCTCGCCGGCGCGGATCCGCTCGAGGGCACGGCCGGCGGCGGCCTCCACGGCGACCACGTCCATGCCGTCGACGGCCTCGGCCGGCACGGCGTAGCCCGTGGCCTTCTTGGCGATGTCGGTCTGCGCCTCGGCGCGCTCGAGCGCCATGCCCATGGCGTAGAGATTGTTCTCGCAGACGAACAGGACGGGAAGCTGCCACAGCGCCGCGAGGTTCAAGCTCTCGTGGAACTCGCCCTCGTCGGCCGCCCCGTCGCCGAAGAAGCAGACGGTGACGCTTCGGCGGCCGAGCATCTTGTCGGCCATGGCGACGCCGACGGCGAGCGGCAAGCCGCCGCCGACGATGGCGTTGCCACCGTAGAACCGGCGCTCGGCGTCGAAGATGTGCATCGATCCACCGCGACCCCGACAGGTTCCCTCCTGCTTGGCCAGCATCTCGGCCATCAGGCGATCCATCGCCAGCCCCCTGGCGAGCGCCTGGCCGTGCTCGCGATAGGTGGCAACGATCGCATCATCGGGCGCCAATGCTTCGATGACGCCGACCGAGACTGCCTCCTCGCCATCGTAGAGATGCAGGAAGCCGAGGATCTTCTGCGCCTGGTAGAGTTCGACGCATTTCGCCTCGAACCGGCGGATGCGCAGCATCGCCTCGAGCAGATGCAGCAGCCGCGGCCGGTCGAGATGGACTTTGCTACTCATTGCTCGTCGCTTTCGAGAGTCGAGAGATCGCCCTCCGGCAGGCCGAGCTCGCGCGCCTTGAGCAGCCGGCGCATGATCTTGCCGCTGCGGGTCTTGGGCAGGTTGCTGCGGAAATCGATGGCCTTGGGCGCGACAGCGGCCCCCAGTCGCTTGCGGGCATGGCCGAGGATGTCGCGGCGCAGCGTCTCGTCTCCGTCGAACCCGGGCTTGAGGGCGACGAACGCCTTGACCAGCTCGCCGGCCACGGGGTCCGGGATGCCGATCACGCCGGCCTCGGCCACCGCCGGGTGCTCGACGAGGATGCTCTCGACCTCGAACGGACCGATCAGATGGCCCGAGCTCTTGATGACGTCGTCCGCTCGGCCGACGAACCAGTAGTAGCCCTCCGCGTCACGCTTGGCGAGGTCACCGGTCAGGTACCAACCGTCGACGAAGCATTTTCGGTAGCGCGCTTCCTCGTGGAGGTAGCCGCGCATCATCGAGGGCCAGCCGGCCTCGAGCGCGAGTTCACCTTCGACCATGGGCGCGGCGACGGGGCTGACGCCACCGTCCGGCATGCGCTCGACGATGGCGGCGTTGATGCCCGGCACCGGCCGGCCCATCGAGCCCGGCTTGACGTCCATGGCGGCGTAATTGGCGATCATGATCCCGCCGGTTTCGGTCTGCCACCAATTGTCGTGGAACGGCATGCCGAATGCCTCCTGCCCCCAGAGCACGGCCTCCGGGTTGAGCGGCTCGCCGACCGAGGCCATGAAGCGCAGGGCGCTCAGATCGTGCCCTTCGAGGGCGTCCCTGCCGAGCTTCATCAGCATGCGGATCGCGGTCGGTGCGGTGTACCAGACGGTGACCTTCTCGGCCGCGAGGGTCTCGTACCAGTAGCCGGCGTCGAACTCGGCCTCGACCACGAGGTTGGTGAGGTGGTTGGTCAGAGGTGAAATGATGCCGTAGCTGGTGCCGGTGACCCACCCCGGATCGGCGGTGCACCAGAAGATGTCTCGGGGCTGGAGATCGAGGGCGAACCGGCCGGTGACGTGGTGCGCCACGACCGCCTGGTGGACGTGGCTGGCCCCTTTCGGCCGGCCGGTGGTGCCAGAGGTGAAATGGAGCAGTGCCGGGTCCTCGGGGTCGGTCGCCGGAATGGTGAAATCGGGCGAGGCTTCGGCCAGCAGCGGGTCCAGCGCCGCGGTGCGCCCGGGTGGCGCCGTGCCCGTGACCAGCACATGAGCGAGGCTCGGCAGCTGGGCGCGGATGGCTGCGACCTTGCGGGCATAGAGCTCGGGACTGGTCACGAGGACACGACCTTCGCCGATGCCGAGCCGGGTCGCGATGGGCTCGGGCCCGAAGGCCGAGAAGAGCGGCGAGACAACGCATTTCGCCTTCAGCGCGCCGAGCACGGCGACGTAGAGCTCGGGCACCCGGCCGAGCATGACGAAGACGCCTTCGCCGGGCGCCACGCCGAGGGTCCGCAGCACGTTGGCGAAGCGGGCGGTGCGCTCAGCGAGTTCGGCATAAGTGATGTCGACCCGCTCGCCGTTCTTGCCGAGCCAGCGCAACGCCACCGTCCGCCCCCGTTCGCCGGTCGCATGGCGATCGACGGCCTCGTGCGCGATGTTGAGACCGCGACCATCCGGCAGCCCATCGAGCAGTGCGCGTGCCCGCTCCCAGGAAAAGCCGGCGCACATCGCCGCATAACCGTCCCGATCAGCGCCGGGTTTGACGATCCGCTGGCGCAGAGTGTCCACTGGCGTTCGGCTTTCCGCCATACTTTCCTCCCCGGTAGCCGAGCACATCGAGCTCCCGACGCTACCCTGCCATTGGTCGAGGCCCAGCGCCTTGATCGACGTCAATTCGAAGCACGGGTGCCGGAGCCGACGCAGCGGGCGCGAAGCGCGCGCCGCGAGGCCCACGGCGACATGGCGGTTTCGCCCGGCGAGATCGGCCTGCTGTCGCTGTCGATTGCCGCTGAGAACCGACCCGGGCGGTCGGGAGATTTTTACTCGGCAGTGACCCGTGTTCGAACGCCCGTGGCTCGAGAAGCGGGGGCAACGGCGTGGTCGACACGGCGTTGCCGAGTGTGAGCCGACGCCGGGCGTTGCGGGATCAGCTGTCCATCCGGGAGATCGCGCGGCGGACGGGGCTGTCGCGCCACGCCATCCGTAAGGATCTGCGGTCGGGGACGGTGGCGCCGGCGTTTCGGGTGCCGGAGCGGCCGCGCCGGCCGGATCCGCAGGCCGACACGTTGTCGGCCCGGCCGAGGCCGGAAACGGGGACGTCACGCGAGCAGCGGCGGCCCCCGAAGCAACGCCACGCGGACCTGGTCGCCCCGGGCTAGAGCGGCTGTTACGGCAGCATCGCAGCCTTCGCGCGCAAGTCGAAGGCCGACCGCGGGCGAGAGGAGCAGAGTGCCGGCCGCGGCACCTGCATCCCGCTTGGCTTTCAGTCCGGCGGCTGGTCGGGAGCAAGGGCAGGTCGAGAAGAGCGTCCAGGATTCCCGCCATTTGGTGCTGCAGCCGATGCCGGATTTCCCGGATCTGGCGACGCTGAACGCCCGGCTCTTCCACCTCCCGCGCAAGCTCGACGAGCGCTCCGGCGTCGTCACCACCACCAACCTCGGCTTCAGCGAAGGGGCCACCGTCTTCGGCGCCGCCCAGATGACCACCGCGCGGCTCGACCGGCCGACCCACCGCTGCCACATCCTGAAGACCGGAAACGACAGCTTTCGCTTCACCGCCAGCTCCGCGGCGCCACGCCGTCAGACCGAGGGGCGACCGGCACCGACCCGGACCTCGGACGACAACCACAACCTCCAGCCGGGTCACCTCTCGCTGGAAAGCCCGGCTCGGTGCTCAGCGGAAATCGACAACCGGCGTTTTCTGCTGTCGTTTCGACAGTCATCGGACGAGGGTCGGCCGCATGACGACAACGGTTCGATGAACTGGACCTACGCGTGGCGGGCGCGGAGCGGACCGAGCAAGCATCGCGGCCGCCTGTCCGACCGCCTGCCGGCGGCGGCGGCCATCCCGCTTCACTCGGCGGTGGCGTCTCGGGCGGCCGGCGTCTCGCCCCTGCCCGCCGGCACCGCGCAGACCGTCGAGCGGGTCAGGAACCGCTGCTCGCGGCCGTTGTCGAGGCTGAACATGCCACCTCGGCCCGGCACCACGTCGATGACGAGGTCGGTATGCCGCCAGACCGCGAACTGGCTTCTCGAGATGTAGAAGGGCATCCCGCCGATGGCCCCCAGCTGCACGTCCTGCTCGCCGAGCAGAAATTCGCCTTGCGGATAACACATGGGCGAGGAGCCGTCGCAACAACCGCCGGACTGGTGGAAGAGGACCGGGCCGTGCTCGGCCACGATCTCGGCCAGAAGGGCCAGCGCCGCCGGGGTCGCCGTCACCTTGTCGTAGCGTTCCGTCATGCCGTGTCCTCCCGGCGCGCCCGGGGCGGACGGCGCGGGGTCGCCCCCGCGCCGCGGCCCCCGCGATCGACGGGGTCGATCAGAAGAAGCCGAGCTTCTTGGGCGAGTAGCTGACCAGCATGTTCTTGGTCTGCTGGTAGTGGTCGAGCATCATCTTGTGCGTTTCCCGCCCGATGCCCGACTGCTTGTAGCCACCGAAGGCCGCGTGGGCCGGGTAGGCGTGGTAGCAGTTCGTCCAGACCCGGCCCGCCTTGATCGCGCGACCGAAGCGGTAGCAGGTGTCGGCATCGCGGCTCCATACCCCGGCACCGAGGCCGTAGAGCGTGTCGTTGGCGATCTCCAGAGCCTCGTCCGCATCCTTGAAGGTGGTCGCCGAGACGACGGGGCCGAATATCTCCTCCTGGAAGATGCGCATCTTGTTGTGGCCCTCGAAGATCGTCGGCTTGACGTAGTAGCCGCCGGCGAGTTCGCCCGGCAGCACGTTGCGCTCGCCGCCGGTCAGCACCTTCGCACCTTCCTGGCGGCCGATGTCCAGGTAGGAGAGGATCTTCTCGAGTTGCTCGGACGAGGCCTGCGCACCGATCATCGTGGCGGGGTCGAGCGGGTCGCCCTGCACGATGGCTTCGACCCGCTGCACCGCCCTTTCCATGAAGCGGTCGTAGATCTCCTCGGCGATCAGTGCGCGCGACGGGCAGGTGCAGACCTCGCCCTGGTTGAGCGCGAACATCACGAAGCCCTCGATCGCCTTGTCGAAGAAGTCGTCGTCCTCGCGGGCCACGTCGGCGAAGAAGATGTTGGGCGACTTGCCGCCCAGCTCGAGCGTCACCGGGATCAGGTTCTGGCTCGCGTACTGCATGATCAGCCGGCCGGTCGAGGTTTCGCCGGTAAAGGCGATCTTGGCGATGCGCGGGCTCGAGGCGAGCGGCTTGCCGGCCTCCAGCCCGAAGCCGTTCACCACGTTCAAGACACCGGGCGGCAGCAGGTCGCCGACCAGCTCCAGCCAGACCAGGATACCGGCAGGCGTCTGCTCGGCCGGCTTGAGCACCACCGCATTGCCTGCGGCCAGTGCGGGGGCGAGCTTCCAACAGGCCATCAGCAGCGGGAAGTTCCAGGGGATGATCTGGCCCACCACACCGAGCGGCTCGTGGAAATGGTAGGCCACGGTGTCGGCGTCGATCTCGCCGATCGACCCTTCCTGCGCGCGAAGCACACCCGCGAAGTAACGGAAGTGGTCGATGGCGAGTGGCAGATCGGCGGCCATGGTCTCGCGGATCGGCTTGCCGTTGTCCCAGGTCTCGGCGGTGGCGAGCGACTCGAGGCCGGCTTCCATCCGGTCGGCGATCTTCAACAGGATGTTCGACCGCTCGGTCGGGCTGGTATGCCCCCAGGCGTCCTTGGCGGCGTGTGCGGCGTCGAGTGCGAGCTCGACATCATCGGCGTCCGACCGGGCGATCTGGCAGAGCACCTGACCGGTGATCGGCGACGTGTTCTCGAAGTACCTGCCGTTCTTCGGGGCGACGAATTCGCCGCCGATGAAATTGTCGTAGCGGGTCTTGAACGGCGCCTTCTTGATCTGGAAATGCAGCATTTCGCTCATCGTCCGTCGTCTCCCTGATCGGGACGGCAGCGCGGTGCCGTCGCGAGTTCGGCAAGAATTGCCCTTTGCGCTTCTTCGGCAAAGTGATGCTACGCTTTCGACCGACCAAGTCAATCAGAATTGCTGTAAGGGAGTGGCAAATCATCGGCCGGCCATCGACCCGGCGCGTGTTGATCCCGGCCCCGGCCGATACCTGCCGCAGCGCGCGTGGGTGTCGCCTCGACCGCCGGCTCGACCACCGCGGGACCGGGGCCGGGGCACAGCGCTCGACCCCGGCCCGCCGCGCCTACGCTGCGGACGGCGCACGCCGCTGGGGTCGAGGCGCATCCGGCAGAGCCCGCCGCGTTCCGGCCGACGGTCGATCGAGCATGCAGCCGGGTGGCGCAACGCGCAGCACGCCTCGTCGACGCCCGTGCGGCCCGCACGGGCCGCTGTCGTCGCTCAGCTGCCGGCCACGGTCGAGGCCGTTCGCCAGGCGACAGAGCCCGCGAGTTGCGGATAGACGTGCTGCACCAGGCGCGCGTAGTCGGCCGGCGTGTCGACCTCGAGGAAGGGCCGATCGGCGAAGGTGACGGCAGCGAGCCGGCCGAGCGCCATGATCGGCTGAACGATGTCCTCGTGCTCGCTGCGGCTGCCGGCGGCAGCGAACCGCATGGCCCAGGCCGTCGCCCCGGCGAGCAGCGCATGGTCGCCCGGCTCGAACAGCAACATCCCGGTGGCTTCGCCGAGACAGCTCAGCCCGGCGACCAGCTCGGTGCCGAAGAGGCCCTTGCCCTGCAGCCGCGGGGTGCCGTCGTGCGCGAAGACCAGCACCTCTTCGCCGGTCTCGTCGAAGCGGCCGGCAACGAGGATCTTCGACCGGGCCTGGTCGGCCGCAACGAGGCCGGCGAGGACCGCCGGATGGTAGACGATATCGGCATCCATCAACAGCACCCGGCTCTGCCGATCGAGGATCCGCTGATCGGCGGCGGCGGCAAGGGCCAGCGAATGACCGCTGCCGGTCGAGGCCGCAGCTGGATTCGAGAGCCAGCGGACGCGACCGTAGTCGGCATGCGGCGACCGCCAGCCATAGGTCCGGCTGTTGCCGACGATCACGATCTCGCCGATGCCGAGGGCAGCGAGGCAGGCGACGTGCCAGTCGAGAAAGCAGGGGCCGTCGGGCTTTCCGTCGAGCGGCATCAGTGGCTTCGGCCGACCGTCGCTGACCGCGCCGAGCCGGCTGCCCGAGCCGGCGGCGAGGATCACCGCCTTGTCGATCCGCGCCCTCATCGGCCGACCGGCACGGGCGGGACGCTGCCGCCGGGTGCCGGCCAGTGCTCGATCCGCCAACCCCGTGCCCGGGCCAGGGCGGCGAGCTTGTGCCGGGGGTTGACGACCACGGCGGTGCCGACGAGCTGCAGCAGGTGCCGGTCGCTGTAGTGGTCGGCATAGGCCACGGCGCGCGCCGGGTCGACGCCGAGCTGCGCGCAGGTGGCCCGCAGTGCTGCGGCCTTGCCCGGGCCCATCGGCATCGGGCCCGCCACCTCGCCGGTATAGCGGCCGTTCGCGCGCACGAGGCGCGTGCAGACGACCGTATCGATGGCGAGTGCTCTGGCGATCGGCTCGACGACAATATCGACGGCCGCGGAGAGCAGCGCTACCCGATCGCCCGCCTTGCGATGTTCTGCCAGGGCCGTCAAACCGTCGGGGACGAGCGCAGCGAGAAGCTCTTGCGCGACGACCTCGCCGGCCAAGGCCTCGAGCCCGGCAACCTCGCGGTCCTGTAGAAGCTGGCGCAGCAGCCGCCGCTTCAGCTCGTGCCACTCCCGCCCCGGCGCCGCCCGGTAGGAGAGATAGCCGGCGAGGATGCGCAGCATGGTGCCGAGCGAAATCGCCCGTTCGGCAGCGAGACGCCGGCCGAGCGCGATCTCGCTGTCGGCAGCGAGCATCGTCCGGTCGAGATCGAAGAACACCACGCGCCCCGGCACCGCCGGCGTCCGGCCTTCAGGCACCGACCGCGAGATCGGCAACGACGGCACCCCGGCCGGCACCGCGCCAGTCCACATCGCTCGCATAGGCGAGCAGCCGGCGCAGCATCGGACCATCGACACGTGGCGGTGGCGCGTAGCGCGCGCCGAGCAGGCGGGCGGCGTTGTCGCCGGTGAACACCGTGTCGCTCGCGAGATACGGCCGATAGTTGCGCAGTGCCGCATCGAGGCGACGCTGCAATCGCCCGAGACAGGGCGATCGGCCGGCAGGCGGCGGGTCGCCGGCAGCGGCGAGCCCGGCGATGCCGAAATGCTCGGCCACCGCCGCCAGCACGACGTCGATGCCGACCGGCGTCGCATGGGTCAGATGACAACACTGCCCCGTTCGCCCCGCCCCGATCAGCGCCGCCATCGTCTCGACGACCCAGTCGATCGGCACGAGGTTCAGCCGGGCCGCCGCTGCCGCGCGCAAGGTCAGCGGCACGACGAGCCGTCCCTGCCGGCGATGGATGCCGTCGGGCAGGATCGGCTGGACGGCGAGCCCGGTCACGATCCGCTGGACCGCCCGGGCCGCGTTGTAGAACCCTTCGAAGTCCTCGATCCGCCCGGTCCGGCTGTCGCCGACGACGATGCTCGGACGCAGCACCTGGAGACGCTCGCCGAAGGCCGCCCACAAGATCTCTTCGGCCGCCTTTTTGCTCGCCTCGTAGGCGTTACGGCTCTGCTGGCCGACATCGAGGTCGTGCTCGGCGAACCACGGCGCATCGCCGGCGACATAGGCGGTGCTGACCGCATGCACGCGTGGCACCCCGAGACGCAGTGCTGCCTCGGTGAAGTGCCGGGTTCCGTCCCGGTTGGCAGCCCAGATCAGTTGGCGCTTGCGATCGTCGAAGCTGATCGAGGCGGCCGCATGCACGGCCGCGGCGAACCGGCCGCGCTGACCCCGGAGCCATCGCGGATCGAGCCCGAGACAGGGCTGCAGGAGATCGCCCTCGAGCGGCTCGAGGCGGGCCGCGAGCGGGCCGAAGAGCGCCTCGAGACGGGCTGCCGGGGGGCGCCCGTCGCGGCCGCGGACGAGGCAGCCGACCTGCCAGCCGTCGCGAACGAGCCGACGCACCAGCTCTGCGCCGATCGTGCCGGTGGCACCGGTGACGAGAATGCGTCTCATGCGGGAATCCCTTCGAGCGATGCGATCGGTCCGGTGCGGACCGCACCGCCGGTCACGGTGGGGGTCGTCGGGCCGGCGCCGTCGACGGCTGTCGGGCGCAGCTTGCCCGGGTTCATGATGCCATTCGGATCGAGCTGTTCGCGCGCCCCGGCGAGTGCGGCGAGCGCCAGCGGGCCGACGTCCCGCGCCAGCCACGGGGCATGCTCGACGCCGACCGCGTGATGGTGCGAGAGGGTGCCGCCGGCCGCCAGCATGGCGTCTTGTGCTGCGGCCTTGATCCGGTCGTACTGGCCGAGCGGGTCGTCGCGACCGTGCATACAGCCGAAGGTGAAATAGAGGCTGACGCCGTCGCGATAGCTGTGGCTGGCATGGCAGCCGACGAACGGCCGCGCGCCTGTGGCCCGGATCGCAGCCTCGATCGCGGTCGTCGTCGCACGGTAGAGCGGCACCGCGTTCGACCAGCTGGTCGCGGTCTCGCTCACATCGCCCATGACGCCGTAATCCATCAGGAAATCGCGCACATAGGGAAAGTCGAACTTGGCTTCTTCGAAGGACCGGCCCGGCCCCGTGCCCAGCGGCACGGCACCCACCGCCCGGTAGATCCGCCCGACCGCCCGACGTCTGGCCCGAACAGTGGCGGCGGTACCCTCGAAGCCGACGATCATCAGGCATGCCCGGTCGAGCGGGAACCGCCGAATGCGGCCGAGCCAGCCGAGATAGGCCGCCTGCACACCCTTGGCCCAGCCGCTGGAGCGTTTGCGAAAAGCGGCCGAGAGCCTGGTCCGCAGCGGATCGTTGAGCCGGGCGAGCAGCGGCACCTCGCCGCGCTGCCGGCAGGTCCGCATCGCTTCGAGACCGGCCTCGAACGAGGGAAACAGCCAGCCCTCGAGCCGGCGCCGCTCGGCCAGCGGACGGATGCGGACCGTCACCTCGGTGATGATGCCGAGCGTGCCCTCGCTGCCGAGCACGAGGTCCTTGGCCTGCGGGCCGCTCGAGCTGCGCGGCACGGCACGGGTCTCCAGCAGGCCGCGCGGCGTCACCACGGACAGTGCGACCACCATGTCCTCGATATTGCCGTAGGTGTCGCTCAGCATGCCGGAGGAGCGGGTCGCCACCCAACCGCCCAAGGTCGAGTGCAGGAACGAGTCGGGAAAATGGCCGAGGCTGAAGCCCTCTGCCCGCAGCTGCTCTTCGAGCCGCTGACCGCGGGCACCAGCCTGGATGCGCGCCGTCGCCGCGCGCGGATCGAGCGCCAGCACGGCGTCCATCAGGCCCATGTCGACCGAGACCACCATTTGCCGATCCGGCCGCTGCACCTCGAGGCAGCCGGCGATGTTGCTGCCACCGCCGAACGGTACCAGCGCCACCCGGTGCCGCTCGGCCAGCGCGACGATCGCCGCGACCTCGGCCGTCGTCTCCGGATAGAGCACCGCATCCGGCGCATCGACGGGACCGCCGTGGCGCAGGCGAAAGAGATCGCGATAGCTGCGCCCGCAGGCATGCAGCACGCGCTCCAGGCGGTCGGTACGCAGCCGCTCGGCGCCGAGCAGATCGGCGGCGGCCGCGAGGAAGGCCGGGACGCGCACCGGCTCCGGCAGCCGGACGTCGGCGAGCTGCGGCGGTGCCGAAACGCGCTCGTCCGCGAGGCCGACGAGGTCGCGCAGGAACGGCAGGAGATAGGGGCGCAGCTCGGGATCGAAGGCGCCCGCATCGGTGCCCCAGCCCGACCAGCGCATATGCGGCACCTCACGCATCCGAAGTCTCGGCGAGCTGCTCGACCCGCGCCTCGGCGGCGCGTGCCAGGGCCCGGCTTTCGGCCCGCCAGCTGCCGACCACAGGCTGCTGGTCCGGCCAGATCGGGTGTGCGAAGGAGACGCGCAGTGGGCCCGGTCGCGGAAGCAGCCGACCGCGTGGCATACAGTGCCGCGTGCCCTCGACCAAGGCCGGGACCACCGGCACGCCGAGCGACGCGGCGAGGACACCGACCCCGGCCTTGAAGCGGCCGATGCGGCCGCTCGGCGACCGGCCGCCTTCCGGGAACATGACGATCGTCTTCGGCCCGTCCGCGAGGATCGCCTGCAGCCGCTGGCCGAGCGCCGCCAGGGCACGAAGCGAGCCGTCCCGGTCGATCGGCACGATCGGCAGGATGGCGGCGACCAGCGCCCGGCGCAGCGGCCGGTCGAAGAAATAGTCGCGCGCCGCGAGCAGGATGTGCGGATTGCCGGCCGCGGCGGTGGCGGCGAGCAGTGCGACGCTGTCGAGATGGCTGTTGTGGTTGGCGCAGACGATGATCGTCCGCCGGACCGGCAGACGCTCGGCGCCACGGACCTCGAGCGGCCAACCGGTGCGCAACAGCAGCCGCATGACGCCGGCGAAGACGGTCCCGAGCGCCGGCGCGACGGCGCCCGAGGCCGGACGGCACGGCGCTGCCGGGGACGGCACCACCGGCCGACCGAGGGCTCCGGAGGTCGACCTCATGCGCCGTCCAACGCGGCGATCAGGCGGCGCATCGAGCGGCCGAGGTCGATCGCCGAGAGCACGGCACCGATGCCGAAGAAAAGATCGAACCAGCCGAGCGCGATGCCGCCGAGGCTCACGACGCTGCCCGGCCAAAGGAAGGTCAGGGCCACCGAGCCCAGCACCAGAAGCTCGTAGTCGACCGGGCCGATCGCCGGAAAGACGCGCTTGCCCTTCAGGATCATCCAGTACTGGATGAGGATCGCATGCAGCAAGATCAGCAGCATCGCGAAGACCAGGATCTCCAGCGCGGCGAGACCGCTGAAAGCGATCGCCAAGGGCATCGCGACAAAGGCAATATTGTCCAGCATCTGGTCGAGAAAACAGCCGCGCGGCGAGGTCTGCCGGCGCGCCCGGGCGAGCGCCCCGTCGACACCGTCGCCGAGAATGTGCAGCAGGATGGCCGCCATCGCGACCAGCAGCCAGAGCTGATGCTGACCCGCGAGGTAGAGCGCCAGCGAACCGCCGATCGAGACGGCGAACCCGGCGACCGTCACCTGGTTCGGCGTGACGCGGCGAGGCATGAACGGCACCAGCCGTTCGGACAGCTGCGCGAACCACCGTTCGAATGGGCTCGTGACGACCGTATCCATGCGATGCGCTCCGTTCGACCCGACGACCTTATCAACTCGAAGTGAACAATTTCTTACCGCACGGTCAATTTTCCCGCCTGTTTTTGCCGGGTTCTGCCGCTATGGCTAATCACCGCTGTTCACGAACGCGCGCACGGCTGGAACGCCCCCGGCAGGGGCAGCGCCACAGCCGAAGGCTGGCGACCAGGCGGTGTGTAGCACGCGGTTCCCGGCAGGAGATGAGGAGCATGACGTTGCAGCGGAGTCGGACATGCCGCAATCGCATCGGCATGGCACTCGACGCGGCCGGTCTCGCGACCACCGACGCCGCCGCGCGTCTCGGCGTCCCGCCGGAACTGCTCGACGCCCTGGTCGGTGACGATCGGTTGCTGCCATCGGGTCACTTGCTGCAGGGCCTCTGCTTTCTCCTCGCCGTTCAGCCGCGCGATCTCGTCGCCTATGATCCGACGGTCGCGGACCTCGGCGCGCTGCTCGGCATCAGCGAACGCCGGCGCCGGCCGCGCATCGCGATTCTGGGCGCCGGCAATCTCGGCCACGTCATGGTCGGTGTCCTCGGCGCCCGCGACGATCTCGAGGTGACACTGCTCGTCTCCTCGCCGGCACGCCGGGCCACGATCGAAGCCGGGCTCGACGGGCAGGCCGGGATCGAGGTGCACTTCCCGGATCGGGTCGTCACCGGGCGGCCGGACCTGATCACGGTCGAGCCGGCAGAGGCCGTCGCCGGTGCGGCGATGGTGCTGCTCTGCGTGCCGAGCCATGTCGAGCCGCCGCTTCTGGAGCGGATCGCACCGCACCTCGAGCCCGCGGCGATGGTGGGCGCCATTCCGGCTGCCGGCGGCTTTCAGTGGGCGGCGGCCCGGGCGCTTCTGCCACACCGGCCGGCCGTCACCATCTTCGGCCTCGCCGCCATCCCCTGGATGTGCCAGCTCGTCACTCCCGGGCACGCAGTGCGCGTGCTCGGCACCAAGACGATCGACGGGCTCGCCGTGGCGGCCGGCCCCGACGGCGCCGGGGCGCTGGTCGCCGATGCGCTGGCCAATCTCACCTCGATCCCGTTCCTCGATATCGGCGACTTCCTGCAGATCACCCTGAACCCGGGCAACCAGCTGCTGCACCCCGGCATTCTCTTTCGCCTGTTCGACGGCAAGGTCGACGCGGTCTTCAACGAGCCGCCCCTGTTCTACGAGTCGCTGGACGAGACGGGAGCCGACTTGCTGCAGGCGATGGGCGACGAGCTCGTGGCGCTGTGCCGGGCGATCGAGGCGCGTACCGGCGTCGATCTCGGGATGGTGCTGCCGCTGCAACTCTCGATCCTGGCGGGCCACGGCCCGGCCGTGGCGGATCCGACCAGCCTGCGCTCGACCATCGCGACCAACCGCGCCTATGCCGGGATCCGCACGCCGATGATCCCGGTCGAGGGAGGCTATCGGCTGAACCGCGACAGCCGGTTCTTCTTCGAGGACGTGCCGTTCGGTCTGGTGGTGCTGCGGGGCATCGCCGATACGCTCGGCCAGCCGGTGCCGACGATCGACCGGCTGCTCGACTGGATGCAGGCGATCATGGGGCGGAGCTACCTCGTCCGTGGCCGCCTCGACGGAGCCGACCTCGCCGCCTCGGGGGCACCCCAGCGCTACGGCTTCGCGACGATCGAGGAGATCGTCCGGCCCGAGATCAGCTGACCCGGTTCGGACCGAGGCGCCGATAGGGGGCGAAGCTGGCGAGGTGCAGGAGGGCGGCGCAGCCGGCCGCCATACCCGCCAGGGTGAGAGACTGGGCGGGGCCGACGAGATCGGCGGCCCAGCCGAAGACGGTGGCACCCAGACTGGCGAAGGCGGGCTGCACGGCGATGTAGAGACCCATCACCCGGCCGGCATAAGCGGCATCGATGGAGGTCTGCAGACTGGTGCTGCCGAGCCCCCAGGCAACGGCACCGGTGAAGCCGATGGCGATCGCCCAGAACGTGCCTTCGAGCATCGAGCCGCTCTGCGCGAAGAACGCCAGGGAGACACCGCTCGCCACGGTGGCGATGCTGATGATCAAACCGCGCTGGGCCAGGTGCAGCAGGCGCAGCGCCACGACCCCGCCGAGCAGCAGGCCGAGGGCGATCGCGCCCAGCATCGCGCCGCGATCGAATTCGCCGAGCCCGAGCACCCGGGCGGCGAGGTCCGGCCCGACCACCGAATAGGGGCCGACGATCAGCAGGCTGGTGAATGCCAGGAGCAGGAGCAGCTGCCAGGTGACCGGCCGCTGGCCGACATGGTGAAGGCCGTCGCGCAACCGCTGCAGGCCGCTCGCGGGTGCGGCGGCGGGTGCCCTTCGCCCGTCGCTCGAGGCGACCAGCAGGAGGACCGCCACGGCAAGGGCCAGCATCAGCGCGGTGAGTGCCAGCGTGCCCTCCCAGGAGAGGAATTGGCGCGCCGTGCCGACGGCGACCGGCCCGGCACCGCTCGCGATGATCTGGATGACCGAGAGCCGGGTCATCGCACCTTCGAAGGCGGCCGCCTCGACCAGGTCGCGCAACAGCGCGAGCCGCGAGGTCATCAGGAAGGCCATCGCGGTGCCGAAGAGGGGTGCGGCGACGAAGAGCGGGACGAGGCCACCGATCACGGCAAAGCTCGCGGTCGCTACGGTCAGCACCAGCGCGTTGGCCATGGTCGAGCGCAAGGTGAGGGCATAGCGGCGCCTGCCGTCGGCGGCGATCCCGGCCCAGAAGGTCGCGACGACCTGGGAGAGTTCCACCGCGGCATAGATCAAGCCGGCGAGCAGCGGTGAGCCGGACTGGCCGAGCACGATGACCACGAAGGCGTAGAGGGCCATCGCATTGGCGAGCATCCCGAGGCCGGACGAGACGAGAAAGAGGTTGGTCATCGGCTGCCCGCACCACCGTGGCGGCGCACGGTCCAGACCTCGATGCCGAGGGCCCGGCAGCAATAGCGCGTCATCGTCACGAACTGGACGACCAGGTTGAGGGCGAGCACGCCGATCACGAGTGCCAGAACGAGGCGCGGTGCTGCACCGGCATGGAGGGACGCGGCGGCTGCCGCGAGGAAGAGCGTGAGCGGCCAGGCGATCGGCTTCAGCCGCAGCCCGATCAGGATGTGCATCAGGACATGCCCGACATGGCGAACACCCGCGAGCCCGATGGCGAACGCCAAGAGGAAGCCGTCGACGCCGTCGAGCGGGACAACGAACGCCGTGCCGCCGAGCAGCGCGAGATCGAGGACGAGGCCGCGTCCCGGATGCCCGAGCAGGCTCCGGTGCCGCCGGTAGCCCGATACGGCGGTCGCGAGACAGGCGAGACCGGCCAGACCGGCGGCGATCTCCAGCGTGCCGAACCCGAAGAGCCCGGCCGTCCAGAAGGCCGGCCCGGCAAGGGCGGTCGCCAGCATCAGCACGACGGCCAGCGCCGCACCTTCGAGCGCCCCGAACGGGGGGATCATCAGCCGGCCTTCGGCCAGCCGCTCGACGGCATTGGCATGCCAGGCCAGCGCATTGAGGGTCAGCACGACGACTGCCAGCGTCGGTGCCGGCCCGCAGAAGACGAGGATCGCCAGCGGCACGGTGACCCCGGTCGACGCATCGAGCCAGTGATCGTAGAAATCACCCAGCGGCGTCGCCGTGCCGTGCGCGCGGGCCTGCTGGCCGTCCAGGCTGTCGGTGAGCGCATGCAGTGCGAGCGCGACGACGGCGAGCCAAGCGGCAGCCGCAGCCGCCCCCGTTCGTCCGGCCCCCGGCGGTTGAGCGAGCACCAGCCAGAGAAAAGCCAGCTGCCAGCCGGCATGGCCGAGCAGCGTCAAGGCGTTGGGGGCGAGGCAGGCCGGCAGCCGGGCGAGCAGTGGCCGGATGATCAGCCGGTCGAACACGGGTTGCAAGAGCGAGCGGTCCTCGAAGTCGAAGCGATAGCGATGCACCCGCTCGGGCGCTTCGAGGTCGAGTGGCGGCAAAAGGCGGCGCACGGGCTTCAGCCGACGCCGTGGCGCAGCCGGCGAAATTCGCCTGCCGAGAGGGCGTCCGGCCCTGCGACCGTCTCTCTTGCCGTCCGTGTTGCCGCCATTGCAATCCACCGCAGGGCGAGGCGAAGCGCGGTCCTTCGCAACCGTCACAAGCACCTGCTATCCAGGGCGATCGCACGCCGGTCAAGTCCGCCGGCCGGTGCCGAGGTGTCGTCGTCTGCCGCACACGACCGAAAGCGTGGGCACGGCCACGACCGTTGCGGGTTTCAGCCGGCAGCGGCCGCTCCGTCGCGAGCACGCAGCTGTGGCGCGGCTCGCGCCCGCTTCTCCGGCCGGCAGTCGGGCCGCAGCCGTTTCAGCCCGCCGCCTTGCGCTCCAGATAGACTGTCCGCGCCAGCATGGCGAGCAGCCCGATGCTGCCGGTGAAGATGACGGCGAGGACCCAGACCTCCGATTTCATGCCGGCCGCCCGGGCGCGGTTCTGCAGAAGGTAGAAGGCCGCTGTCACGCTGATCAGGCGGTCGAACCAGACCTGCAGTCCCCAATGCGATCCCGTGACCGTCGGCAAGAAGCCGTCGAGCCCTTCCTCGAGGATCGCCAGGCCGGTCCACAGCGCGAACGGCACCACGACCACCGCCGGGACGAGCCAGCCGGGCCAGGCAACCCGTTGCTTGGTCTGGGCGACGAGGAGCATGACGAAGGCGGCGACAACAAGACCAGCGAGCGCAATCAACTCGGCGTGCGACATCCTCGATCCCCATGGCAGTCGAGAAACCGGCGACACCCTCGAGGAGCGGTTCGGCCGCTGCCGGGCGCATCGGCACGGCTGCCGTGCGAGGTCGCCGCCGGCATGTTGTTCGACCGCCGCCAGAATGGCCAGCCTGTCGTCGCCTGCCCCGTGGCAGCGGATGGTGGTGGTGCGGGTCCTCGCTTCCGGCCGGCACGCGCCGGGATACCGGTCCCCCCGGACGCGCGGCACGCGGATCGCGTCGGTCCCGGAGGAGCGGCAGGTGCGGTGGCCAAAAAGTGAAGAGGCTGCAGGCGATAAGCTGCAAGACGCTGGGTGAACCGCCGACCGACGGCAGCGGTGCCACGTGCAGCAGCAGCGGCATGCCGGCCTGTCCGACGATGACGGCCACCACGACGATGCCGATATCGACAGCCAGGATGTCGTGGCCGAGCCAGGCTCGATGGCCGCTGTAGAGCATGCAGACGATCGACACGAGCAGCAAGGCCGACGCCACGACCAAACGGTCGCCGCTTCACTCGAAGGCGAAGTGCAGGAGCGATCCCGCCAAGAGGATCGGCACGATGCCGAGCAGTTCGTTCCGTCGGATCGCGCGCCGGGCCGATGCATCGAGCATCGACGGCGCCCTCGAGGACGCCGAAATCGGGGGTTGCGGATGCTGCGCGAAGCATGGTGTGCACCGCGGTTCGCGTCTTGCGCAAGGATCGGTCGCCGCCGGGCCTGTCCCTGACGTTGGCGCCGGCGACGGCATGCCTGTCAACTTGCCTTCCCCGGCCTCTACTCTGGTGGCGCTCGGCAGCCGAGCGGTCCGGGAAGCCAGCAGTCGTGCCGCCGATCCGCAGCACCGGTCTGCCGGTCACCCGGTGGGTTTCCGCCATGGCCAGGCTATCGAGGAATGCTGCTCCCCGGGCCGCCGACCGGCGATCTATCGTATGCCGGCGAGGACCGAGGTCAGGCCGCGCTCGATGGTGCCCTTGATCAGGGTGTTGATCACGGCCTTGCTCGCGGCCTCGCCGAGGGCACGGGAGAATTTCGGCCGCCAGTCGGTGGCAGCCGCCTCGCCGACCTTGCGGGCGACACTCGCCCGCATTGCGCGCTGCGCCGGCCGGCAGTCCGGCGCGTTCGGGCAGTGCGCATAGATATGCTCCATGATCGCGCCGAGCGAGCCGTTCTTCGCGCAGTAGTGCACGATGATCGAGGCGGCGTGGCGGTTGATCTCGACCGCATGCACGCCGTGCAGCGCGCCGACCTGCTCTTCGATCAGCCGCGCCAACGCCGGGTCGCGGCGCAACGCGTCGATCTTGAAACGGGCCCGCCCAGGAATGTGATGAACGCAGGCAACCATCCCGCTCTCCGCAGAACCAGCGAAGCACTCACGGACTTCGCTCGGCACACTCGAACCCCGGCATCGGGCAAAAGAATCGCCGGCAGCCGGCCGATGTCAACTTGAACGATTCAAAGTCAACCGGCGGAAAAGCCGACTGTTTCCGCCGGCCCACACGGCTTCGGCGACTTGCGCGAGGCGCGATCGCGCGGCGTCGATGCGACCGTGGTCCGGGCGGGCACGGCGCGGTGCCGCGGCAGCCCCGCCCGGTAGAGTGCGGTGACCAGAAGGCCGATGGTCGAGCCGTTGTGCAGGAGGGCTGCGGCGACCGGCGACAGGGCACCGGCCGAGGCCGCGACGAAGAGCCCGGTATTGATGCCGATGGCGGCCATCCCGTTCGTGCTGATGATGCGCATCGCCTGAACCGAGATCTCGCGGGCGTCGGCGACGGCACCGATCCGGTCGTCGAGCAGCGTGATGTCGGCCGCCGCCCTGGCGATATCGGCGCCCAGCGACATGCTGAAGCCGACATTGGCGGCAGCCAGCGCCGGCGCGTCGTTCACGCCGTCGCCGATGAAGGCGACCTTGCGGCCGGCCTGCTGCAGCTGCCGAAGGACCCGCACCTTGTCCTCGGGCCGGAGCTCGGCGTGGACCTCGTCGAAGCCGAGTGCTCGGCCGAACGCCTCGGCACGGGCCTTGCGGTCGCCGGTGAGGATGACGAGCGATCGCGCCCCCGCTGCGCGCAGCCGCTCGGCCGTCTCGCGGGCATCCTCGCGCAGCTCGTCGCGCAGGCCGAGGAGGCCGATCGGCTTGCCGCCGGCCGCGACGTAGAGCAGCATCTTGCCGGCATCGGCCAGCTGCGTGACCGTCTCGGCATGCTGAGCGAAATCCACACCCTCGAGATCCTCGAGGTAGTGGCGGCTGCCGATCAGCACTTCCTGGCGGCCGACCGTCGCCCGCAGCCCGTGCCCGACATCGAAGGTGACCGCCCCGTGCGGCACGAAGCCGGCGCCCTGGGCGCGGGCTTCGCTGACGATCGCCCGGGCGACCGGATGGTGCGAGTGCTGCTCGACCGAGGCGACCAGGGCGAGCAGCCGCTCGGCCGACCATTGCCGAGGCGCCAGTGGCACCACGTCGGTCACCGAGAGGCTGCCGTGGGTCAGCGTCCCGGTCTTGTCGAAGACGAAGGTGTCGACCTCGGCCAGCTTCTCGATGCTGGGCCCGCCCTTGATCAGGATGCCGCGGGCCACGGCCTCGGACATCGTGGCGCGCACGGCGACCGGCGCACTCAGCTTGATCGGGCAGGCATAGTCGATGAGGAAGACGGAGCTCAGCCGGCGCAGGTCGCGGGTCACCAAAAGCGTCGCCCCGCCGAGCCCGAGGGTCATGTAGACCTGCTGGTCGGCGTGCATCTCGGCCAGGGTTTCGGTCTCCGAGCGCACCTCGAGCGATTCCCGGATCAGCGTGGCGATCCGGGCGGTGGTGGTCTCGTCGCCGACCTGCTGCGCGTCGATCGCGACCTCGCCGCTCTCGACCAGGCTACCGGCGATGATCTTGTCGCCCGGCTCCTTGGCCACGGGCACGCTCTCGCCGGTGATCGACGCCTGGTTGACCTGGGCGGTTCCGGCGCGGATGACGCCGTCGACCGGGACGAGCCCGCCCGTGCCGACGATCACCGTGTCGCCCTTCTGGACCGTGGCGAACGGGACCTCGACCGGCCGGCCGTCCCGCTCGACCCAGGCGGTCTCGGGATTCGGCATCAAGAGCTCCTGCAGGAGCTCGCCCGAATGGCGGATCGTGGTCTCCTCGAGGAACTCGCCCGATTTCATCATCAGGTCGGTGGTGACGGCGGTGGCGAACTGGCCGCGCAGCGCACCGATCGACACCGCGAGCGCGTCGAGAACCTCGACGGTCACCCCTTCCTGCACCAGCGATCTGGCGCCGCGCAGCACTCGCGGCGAGATCGTCGCGAGACAGAGGATCCGGCCGAGGAGGGGCGGCAGCAGGGGTAGTGCCGCGAGCAGCGCGATGCGCCCGACGAGCGGCAGGGCGGACGGTGCGTCGTCTTCGCCGCGGCGACGAAAGCGGAGTTCGTGGCGCTCGAGCCGCGCCACACGGTCGAGGATGCGGCGGCGCGTCGCCGGCTTGCGGTCATAGGTGACGACGACCGACATTGCTGCCGGATTGATGCGCACCGAGGTCACCCCCGGAAAGGCACGCAGCCCGCGGCTCAGGTGGTCGGTATCGAGCAGGGGCAGGCCCACGAGCGGCAGCTTGACCCGCAGGCGGCCGGGGCCCTCGTGCGCGATGACCAGCGGGGCTCGCGCCGGGGTCGCCGGCAGGTGCTCCGCCACTGCCGTGACGCGATGCTGAAATCCCATCGGCCGGATCGACTACTGCTCGCGCGCCGCCTTGATCTCGGACTCGGCGTCGCGGAAGCGCTCCTTGGTCTCCTCGAGCGCGCCCTGCAGGCCGAGCCACAGATGCGCCACACCACTGATCGCGGCGCGCTGGACGGTCTCGTTGGTCAGGACATAGGTCACGACGCCGCCCACGAGCAGGCCGGTCAGAAACCGGCTGTTGGCGAGACCCGCCGGATTGGCGGGCAGATTGGGGTTCGTCATCAGCTTCCCTCGTGTCGTTGGCTGCCGGGTCGACGGCCGCCGCGTTCAGCCGCCGTCCGCGGCCGGCGTCGGCTTCTTCGCCGAGCTGGCGAGGTAGAGCGCGCTCGCCGCCAGGGCGGCCAGGCCGAGCAGCGGCATGCTTCTCGCCACATGCGATGCCACGACCGCGATGGCACCCGCCCCGGCACCGATGGCCGCACTGCTCGCCGTGGCGCGCAGCGCCTCTTCGGCCGTGATCTCGTCGTTGCGTACCCGGATCGCCTCGTAGACCCCGGTCCAGGCCCCGGCGATCGCCGCACCGCTCACGCTGGCGCGGATGATCTGGTCGCCGCTCGGCACCCGACCTTGCGGTGCTGCCGGGAGCATGGTCTGCGTCGTCACGACTTGGTCTCCTTCTTCGCTTCGGCCGCCGCCGCGGCTGGCTTCTCTTCGGCCGCGGCTGGCGGCGGCTCTGCTGCCGCAGCGTCGCCGCTCTGTGCGGCACTCCCGCCCATGACGGAGGCGGAGAGATCGCCGACGAACGCCTTGACGGCCGGAAGATTGGTCAGCACCAGCACGGCAGCCGAGCCGACGAGGGCGCCGGTCCAGAAATCCCGGTCGTTCAGGTTGAAGAGCTTGCCGAGCGTGCTCGGGCTGACATCGCCGCGGGACAGCCGGTCGACGGCCTCCATGAGCTCGCTGTTGTCGGCGCCGCCGCCGGTGGGCGGTCCTGCGGCCCAGGGGGGCTGCGGCCCGTAATAGTACCAGCCATGGGGCAACTCGCCGGCGCCACGGCTGTGCTCGTGTCCATGCGCATGGCCGTGGTTGTGCCCGTGTCCGTGGCCGTGCCCATGCTGCCGCCGTCCGCCGATGGGCTCGCCGCCGGCACCGGCGTCGTCCGCCACCGACCTACTCGGACCTTCGCTCATCACCTCTGCTCCCGACTCCAACCGTTTGCCGCCCCCGATCGATGCCCGCCGACGCACGGCCGGCCGAGGAACGGACCAGCGAACATGACCTCAATCGCGCAACCCGCGCAAGCCCCTCGGCGCCGGCGCGACGTTGCCGCAGGTCGACGAGCCGGAGGTCAGCGCGCGCATCCGGCAGCCTCGGTGAGATCCGGCTCGCGCAGCTCGGCGTGCCCCTGCCGTTGCAACAGCTCCTTCAGCAGGGCGAGCACCTCCCCTGTCTCGCCATGGATCAGCCGCTCCCACAGACCCGGATCGAGCCGGTCGACCGCATAGCTGATGACCGCGGACCCGGCCGCCTTGTTGACCCGCACCTCCCCGACCCCGTCGATGCTGCGCGGCAGCCGCTGCAGCAGCGAAGAGTCGATGCTGCCGAGCGCGCGGAACACGCTCGGCGCGACCCGCAGCCGGATGCGTCCGGGAATGTGGTGGGCGATCTGCAGGTGGCACCGCAGTGACAAGAAGTGATCGAGGTCGGCGTCGGTCATGATTGTCCAGCTCGCATGCTCGGCTACTCCGGCGCGCAGGCCCGCATGGCATCGATCAGGCGATGCGCGAACCGCCAGTCGTCCGGGTACCCGTCGTCGTCTGTCGGCAGGTAGACCTCGAGCCCGACATAGAGGGGGCCCCTGCCCTGCCAGATCCTGGGCGGAATCCAGGTCCGTGCCGCACCGTCGGCGATCCCGGCGCCACCCTGCTGCACACCACGATCGCCGGTCGCGACGATGCGCACGAGATGAACGATGTCGTGATCGCCGGAAAGAGCCTCCAGCCGCGCGCCGAGGCAGCTCAAGAACGCCTCGTCGTGGCAGAACACCTCGGCCGAACGGCCCGCTTCGTCCAGCCCGCGATGCAGATCGATCAGCAGTCGGTAGTGGCCCTTCACCTGCTGATGCAGCTGCAGATAGATCTCGCGATGCTGGGCCGTGGAATAGAACCGACGGCTCGGGCCCGTGCTCGCCCGCGGGATGCCCGAGGGTATCCGCATGACGTCCAGGCACGCCGGATCGACCAGCGCTGCGACCCGGTCGCCGAAGCCCAGCTCCTCCCGATGGATGCCGGTTACGAGCAGCGTATCCTTGGCCATCGTCCGTCCGCGCGCAGCCGGCGGTTCGGGGGCTTCGCGACCTAGCCCCGCCATTCGTAGATTTCGGTCGTCTGCGGATTGCAGCGGTAGCAGCCGGAGCTGCAGGGCGTGCCCGCCGGCAGCTTGACGACCCGCCCCTTGGCGATCCACTTGGCCAGCATGCCGCGCAACGCATAGGGATGGCAATCGAAACGGATCGCCATGTCGGTCAGGGCAGCCCGCTTGTGCGTTTCGAGATAGCTGCGCAGTTCCGAGAGAATCACCGGTCCACTCCCCGCTCGAAGCCCCGCTCAGGCATGCCGCGCGGGCGCCACGAGCGGCGAGTCGACGGGCCGGCGCTGTCCCCACCAGCGCATCGCACCGATCACAGCGAGGACGACGGCCACGCAGCCCGCGATCCACGCGCCCGAGGTGGCAGGGTCGGTGGTGAAATTGGCGATCTGGTAGAACAGGGTCGCCGCGATATAGGCGAAACCGGTCGTCCAGGCGGCGACGAACACTGTCCAGCGCGCGCTGGTCTCCCGCCGCACCGCGGCGATCGCCGCGACGCAGGGCATGTAGAGCAGGATGAACAGGAGGTAGGCGAAGGCGCCGGCGGCCCCGTCGAAGCGCTCGGCCATGGCACCGAAGGTCCCGACCGTCACCTCCTGCGCCTCTGCGGCACTCGCCGCGTCGGAGACGTCGCCGATGTTCAGACCGAGGGGGTCGAGCCAGCTGCCCAGGGCGTCGGCGAGATTGGCCGGAACGGTCGCGACACCCGCCGCCATCTTGCCCAGGAGATTGCCGACGTCCGCCTCGTCGGCCGGCGGCGGCGGCAGCTCCTCGGCGGTCATGTCGGCCCGCCAGCTGAGCGGCTGGGGGAGTGCCCGGCTGCGCCACTCGGCCTCGGCCTCGGCCTCCGCCTCGGCCGCCTCGCCGAGCGACCCGTAGAGCGCATCGAGGGTGCCGACGACCGCTTCCTTGGCGAGCAGCCCGGTGAAGATGCCGACCGAGGCGGGCCAGTTCTCCTCGGTCACGCCGAACGGCGAGAACAAGGGCGAGATGGTCCGGCCGATCTCGCTCAGCACCGATCGGTCGCTGTCCTCGTTGCCGAAGCTGCCGTCGGTGCCGACGCTGTTGAGAACGTTCAGCACGAGGACCATCGGCACGATCACCCGGCCGGCGCGGACGACGAACCCCTTGGTGCGGTCCCAGGTGCGCAGCAGCACCCCCTTGAGCGTCGGGATACGGTAGGGCGGCAGCTCCATGACGAAGGGCGTGACCCGACCCGGCAGCAGGGTGTGCTTGAGGACCAGGCCCGTGACCACCGCTGCCAGGATGCCGAGCACATAGAGCAGCAGCACCACGTACTGCGCCCAGACCGCGAAAAAGGCGGCGGCGAAGAGGGCGTAGACCGGCAGCCGGGCACCACAGGACATGAACGGCGCCATGGCAATGGTCATCTTGCGGTCGCGCTCGTGCTCGAGCGTGCGGGTCGCCATGACCGCCGGCACCGTGCAGCCGAAGCCGATGATCATCGGCACGAAGGACTTGCCCGGCAGGCCGACGCTGCGCAACAGCCGGTCCATGACGAACGCGGCCCGCGCCATGTAGCCCGAATCCTCGAGGAAGGAGAGAAACAGGAAGAGGCAACCGACGATGGGAATGAAGGTCGCCACCACCTGGATGCCGCCGCCGACGCCGTCGGCGAGGATCACGGTCAGCCATTCGGGCGCGCCGAGGCCGGCCAAGAGGATGCCGAACCCGTCCACCACGACGGCCCCGGTGACGATGTCGAAGGCGTCGATGAAGGCCCCGCCGATATTGATGGTGACCATGAACATCAGGTGCATGGCGAGCAGGAACACAGGTATGCCCAGCGCCCGGTTGAGCACGACGCGGTCGATCCGGTCGGACAGGCTGCGCGTCACCCTGCCCCGCCGCCGTACCACCCCCTCGACCAGGCCGTTGACCCAGCCGTAGCGCGCGTCGGCGAGGCTGATGTCGATGTCGTCGCCGAGGCCCGCCTCGAGCTCCGCCTGCAAGGTAGCGAGCCGGCCCTGCACCGCATCGCCGGCGATCTCGAGCGCCAGGCTGTCGCCTTCGAGCAGCCGCACCGCGAGCCAGCGCGGATCGGCTCGACGCGCCTCGGCCGCGGGCGTGATCGCCGGCAGCAGTGCTGCCACGGCCGCCTCGATCGGCGCGGCATAGGGGATGACCACCGGCGGCACCTGCGGCTTCTCCGCCGCCGCGCGGATCGCCGCCCTGAGCTCCGGGACACCCTTGCCGGTCGACGCGACCAACGGGCGGACCGGGCAGCCCAGCGCCGCCTCCAGCCGCCCGACATCGATGCTGATGCCGGCCTCCTCGGCCGCGTCCATCATGTTGAGCGCCACCAGCATCGGCACCTTCATCTCCAGCAATTGGCTGGTGAGATAGAGGTTCCGCTCGAGGTTCGAGGCGTCGACGATGTTGACGACGAGATCGGCCGAACGCTCGGCCACGTAGTCGCGGGCGATCCGCTCGTCGACCGAGACCTCGTCCGCTGCGACCTCGAGCGAATAGGTGCCCGGCAGGTCGACCAGCTCGAACTCGATGCCGTCGTGCCGGTAGTGGCCGACCTTGCGCTCCACCGTCACACCCGGCCAGTTGCCGACCCGCTGCTTCGCACCGGTCAGGGCGTTGAACAGGGTGGTCTTGCCGCAGTTCGGGTTGCCCACAACGCCGATGACGTATTTCCGCTTCATCATGCGACGCTCTCCACCCGCAGCATCGCCGCCTCGTCGCGGCGCAGGCTCAAGCTGAAGCCGCGGATGCGGAGCTCCACCGGGTCACCCATCGGCGCGTAGCGCGTGACGGTGAACTCGGCGCCGGGCGTCAGCCCCATCGCCAACAGCTTGCGCCGATAGGCCCTGCCGCCGGGCTCGAAGCCGACCACCCGGCCGGACTGGCCGGCCTGCAGATCACGCAGTCGCATCGTCTCCATCCCTATCCGTCCGGCCCCATCCGTCCGGCCGCATCCGTCCGGCCCCATTTGTCAGGCCCTATCCGTCGGGGTGCTCTTGCAGCCGTTTCACCATGATTTTCTGCGCCACACCGGCGCCGAGTGCCAATCGCATCTCGTCGCGCAGCACGATCAGCCGACCGCCCATCCGCTGCGAGACCCGGATCTTGCTGCCGACATTGAGGCCGAGCTGCGTCAGCCGCATCTCCAGCCCGTGGCCGCCCTGGAGCCGGACGATCCTCACGCACTCGCCCTCCCGGGCCATCGCCAGGGGAAAGCTCTCGATCCGTTTGTCGTCGTCTTCGTCCAAGGCGTCATGTTTCGCGAAACCACCGACCCGCAGCACTTCGCCGTCCGCCCCGGCAGGCTCCTGCAGCAGCAACGCGGCGAAACGACGATAGGCATGTACACCCAGCGCCCGATCCTGTCATCGCGCCGGCGGAAGTCGTTGGAAGGATTCCAAAAATCGCCGGTCGGCCCCGCGTCACGGCACTTCGAGCCGAAGGATGCAGCGTCGGACCGATCGCTTCGGCAAGGAGACGCACGCTGCAGCGGTTCGGCAAGCCGACCGAGTTCGGTCGGGGCCGCCGGTCCGGCTCCCGGTGCGGTGCCTTGTTCGACTGTGCCAGCTCGGATAGAGCGTCATCTGGCTCAGCGAGTTGGCCTGCAACGTCTCGTACTCGACGACGTAGATCCGGTCGGTCAGGAAGAACGCCGCACCCTCGTACTTGGCGACCGCCCGAGCCGATCCCCGGCCGTCGGCACGAACGAGCTCCACGTTTTTCCAGCAGGCGCGGCCGTCGAGGAGGTAGAGCCGGCCGAGCGATTTCATGATCCGCCCGGGATTCCTGAACGAGAAGACGTAGCGGAAGTGGTAGCCCGCAGAGCGCTCCAGGCTGCCGCTCTTCTGATAGAGCCTGTCGAGGTGCTGCATCGGTGCGCCGAGGCTGGCCTCCGCCACCGGACGGGTCCGCACCGAGACCCGATTGCGCAACTGGCCAGATTGCGCAATTCGAAAGGCTGGAGCAGGCTCTCGGCTTCGCTGACGCCGAAGAAGTCGCAGTCCCCGCATATCGGCGCGCCAGGGACGCGACTGGCCGATCAGATATTGGTTGAACTGCCGGCGGTCGATGCCGACCCGGCGGCATCCCGCGGCGATCGACGGGTGACGGCTGCAGCGGTGGGCGAGGTTCTCGACGACGTCGTCGTCCATGTCCCCCATCAGCGACCTGACGTTCAGGGCGTGTCAAGTCGCGACAGGTAGCGCAGTTGCCTATCGCGTTGCCGGCTGCTTCTGTCGCGCTCGCTTGGTTTCCGTTTCTCGGACGCGTTCGCGATGAAGATCGTCTCCTCCTTCCCCCACGACGTCGAAGCGATCGAGCATTGCGAGATCCCGATGCCGGACGGCTGTCGGCTCGCCGCACGCATCTGGATGCCGCAGGGTGCAAAGGCGGCACCGGTGCCGGCGATCCTGGAATATCTGCCCTATCGCAAGAACGATTTCACCGCCGAGCGCGACGCCCGCATGCAGCCCTATCTCGCCGGCCACGGCTATGCGGTGGTGCGGCTCGATCTGCGCGGGGCCGGTGACTCGGAAGGCGTGATGCCGGACGAGTACCTGCCGCAGGAGCTGCAGGACGGCGTCGACGCGATCGCCTGGATCGCCGCGCAGCCGTGGTGCGACGGCAAGGTCGGGATGATCGGCATCTCCTGGGGCGGCTTCAACGGGCTGCAGGTGGCGGCGCTGCAGCCGCCCGCACTGAAGGCGATCATCACGCTCTGCTCCACCGACGATCGCTATGCCGACGACGTGCACTACATGGGCGGCTGCCTGTTGGGCGAGCAGCTGTCCTGGGCCTCGATCATGTTCGGCCGCAACACGCTGCCCCCCGATCCCGCCAACGTGGGCGAGCGCTGGCGCGAGATGTGGCTGGCGCGGCTGGACGGCAGTGGCCTCTGGCTGAAGAACTGGCTCGAGCATCAAACCCGCGACGCCTTTTGGCAGCACGGTTCGGTCTGCGAGGACTGGTCGAAGATCGAGGTCCCGGTCTATGCGGTCTCCGGCTGGCCGGACGGCTATTGCCGCGCCGTCTTCAGGCTGATGGAGAACTTGCGCTGCCCGAAGAAGGGGCTGGTCGGGCCCTGGGCGCATCGCTACCCGCATATCGGCGAGCCCGGCCCCGCCATCGGGTTCTTGCAGGAAGAGCTGCGCTGGTGGGACTACTGGCTGAAGGGCAAGGAGACCGGCATCATGGCCGAGCCGATGCTGCGCCTCTACCGGCAGAACAGTGCCGAGCCGCGCGGCTGGTATGCCACCCGCGAGGGCAGCTGGATCGCCGAACCGTCCTGGCCGTCACCGAACATCGTCCGCACCGATTTCCGCCTCGGCGCCGACCGGCGGCTGGCGGCCGAGGGCGACCTGCCGGCGGGTGTCCTGGAGCATTCCTCGCCACTCGACGTCGGCATGGCGTCCGGCAAGTGGTGCGGCTATTCCAAGCCCGGCGATGCGCCGCTCGACAAGCGCCGTGACGATGCCGGCAGCCTCACCTTCGAGACCGCGCCGCTGACGGAGCCGCTCGACATCGCCGGCGACGCCGAGGCGATCTTGCACCTCTCGGTCGACCGCGAGGTCGCCCAGCTGGCCGTGCGGCTCGCCGACGTGCACCCCGACGGGCGCTCCACCCGGGTGACCTTCGGCATTTTGAACCTGACCCATCGCGACAGCCACGCGTTCCCCGAGCCGCTCGAGCCCGGCCGGGTCTATCGCATCGCGGTGCCGATGAAGCACGTCGCCCAGCGCTTCCGCCCGGGCCACCGGGTGCGGCTCGCGATTTCCACCAACTACTTCCCGATGATCTGGCCGGCCCCGGAACGGGTCACCATCCGGCTGCACACCAAACCGTCGGTGCTGCGCCTGCCGCTGCGCCGCGAGGTGCCGGGCGACGCCGATCTCGCGCCCTTCGCCGAGCCCGAGGCGGCACCGCCGCTGGCCAAGGAGATTTTGGACAAGCCCGAGGAGTACTGGCAGATCATCGAGGACGCGCGCAGCGGGCAGATGGAGATGCGCCTCGCCGCGGGGGGCGGGCGCATCCGGCTCCTCGGCAACGACCTCGTGACCGTCTCGCAGGGCCACGAATCCTACCGGGTGATGCCCGGCGACAATACCTCGGCGATCGGCGAGACGCGCTGGGTCTACGGCCTCGAGCGGGGCGACTGGAAGGTCTGGAGCGAGACCGAGACGACGCTCACCGCCGACCGCACCGACTTCATTCTGCGCGCCCGGCTCCGCGCCTGGGAGGGCGAGACGCTGGTACGCGAGCAGGTTTGGGACGAGCGATTGCCCCGGGTCCTGGTCTGATCTCGCGAGGTGGCGAGCCTCTCGAACCCGCCCGCCGGCTGCGATTTCGCCGGCCGCTGCGCCTACGCCCGACCTCTTTGCCGCGAGCGCGAGCGGCCGAACCTGACGCAGGCCGACGGCCGCGTCCACGCCTGCCTCTTCCCGCTCCGCTGAGCGCCGGGCCGGAAGAACAGGGCGCCGCCGCACGGGGTCGGTGGCACGGCGCCCATCGAGGCCGAAACGATCGTGCCGAACCCGGGTGACGATCGCGATTGCCGACCCCGACCCCATCGCCCTCGCTCGCGGACGAGGTTCGCGGGGATCGGGTGCGGGTCGCGAATGCGCACGTCGGTACGAGCACAAGGGTGATTGCCGCCTCGGGCGATCGCCTCTATTTTCCCGCTATCCGCATCCCAGGAAGGTCAACGGTAAATGACGCTCGAGAGGAAACCCTCGGCTTCGGTCGTCGTCGTCATCGACTACAAGGCCGGCGGTGCCGGCACGTGGAACGAGCTGCGACTGACGCTCCAGGCGTTGGCGGCGCAGGACTACGACGGCGACGTGGACTTTCTCCTGGTCGAGCCGTCGGCCACGAAGCACAGTGTCCCCGACGATCTGGCCAAGAGCCTGCCCAGCCTGCGCATCGTCTACACCGAGGGCACGACCTCGTATGATCTGAAGAATGCCGGCGTCGAAGCGGCCTACGCCGATTTCGTGGTGATCCTCGATGCCGATTGCGTGCCGCACGAGCACTGGCTGAGTGCGGTCATGGCGCATCATGCCGCCCATCCCGACGCTGCGGTGATCAGTGGCAAGACGCTCTACCGCGCGGAAGGGCTGCTGCCGCGGATCTTCGCGCTCATCGACCGCAGCTATGTCGATTGCGGCGGCCCTGGCCGGACCAACACCATCTCCAACAACAATGCCGCCTTCCGCAAGGACGCCATGCTGGAGATCCCGCTGCGCAACGAGCTCGGCCCGTTCGGCTCGAAGCAGCAGTCGGTGGAGATGCTGGCGGCCGGCAAGGAGCTGCGCTTCGAGCCCGAGATGATCGCCTATCACGGCTATGGCGGCTGGCCGATGCAGAAACACGCCCGCCACTACACCGGCTTCTCCATGACGCGGCATCGACAGCTCAACGAGGATGCGACGCACGCCTGGATGTTCAAGCTCGGGACACTCGGCCTGCCGTTGATTTTCCTCATGTCGATCGTCGGCACCTGGAAGAACTGCCTCAAGCGGGCGTCCGGCTACGGCATTCGCTGGTTCGAGGTGCCGGTGGCCATGTTGGTGGCGATCCGTGTGCACCTCATGGAGATGTCCGGCGTGCGCCTGGCGCTGCAGAACGGCGAGCTTTCGGGCGACGGCGCCTTTCGCTGATCGTTCGCTCGGTTCGTTCCCTCGAGAGTGTTGGCTTGGTGAGAGTGTTGGCCTGGTGAGAGTGTTGGCCTGGCCGGCCTTTCGCAAGGCCGCTGCCAATCCGCATGCCGCCCTTCTGGCCGGCGAGCTGCGCGCCCTCGGTGTCGACATCAGCGACTGGACGCCGGTGCGGGCGCTGGTGCGGCCGGGGCAGCTCTGGCACATCCATCTGCCCGAGACCGTCGTCTACCGCCGCTCCAGGCTCGTGGCCTGGAGCGAAACACTGGCGTTCGTGCTGCTGCTGACGCTCGCCCGTTGGCGCGGCACGAAGATGCTCTGGACGATTCACGATCTCGGCAGCAACGACCAGCATCATCCGCGCCTGGAGGAATGGTACTGGCGCTGGTACGTGCGCCACATCGATGCGGTGATCGCGCTCAGCCGCGACGGCCTGCGGCTGGCCCTGGCTCGCCGGCCGGCCTTGGCAGCCCTACCGCAGCATGTGATTCCGCACGGCCACTACCGGGGCGCCTATCCATCCGAGCTCGATCGCGGCACCGCACGCCGGCAGCTCGGCATCCCCGACGACGCGGCGGTCATTCTCAATTTCGGACTGATCCGGCCCTACAAGAACGTGCCGCACTTGATCAGAACGTTCGCGGACGCTGCCATTGCCCGCAGCGTTCTGTTGATCGCAGGCAAGCCGTTCGACCAGGCGATCGAGCAGGAGATCGAAGCAACCGCACGCGCGGCTTCGGCGGCGGACGTGCGGCTCCAGCTCGGACACATCGCGACCGAAGACGTGCAGCGCTACTTCCTGGCGGCCGATCTGGTGGCGCTGCCCTATCGCCGCATCTTGAACTCCGGTGCGGTCATCCTGGCGCTGGGCTTCGGACGACCGGTGCTGGTCCCCGACAAGGGCTCGATGGCGGAGCACCAGGAAGACTACGGCGACAGGTGGGTGAGGCTCTATCACGGCGAACTCGGTCCCGAGGACCTGAAGGGCGCGCTCGCCTGGGCGCGCGAGACGCCACGACCGGCGATCGATCTCGGCCACCTCGAGTGGTCCGCGCTGGCCGTGCGCACCAGGGACGTCTACGAGAGCCTATGAAGAAAGAGAAACTCTACCCGCCCTATCTCTGGCGTTGGCTGGTCCAGCAGGCCTTCCAGAAGCGGCATCCGCAAGCGCCGGTGATGGTGGCGAACGCGGTGCTGACGCTCGCTGCCTGGCTGAAGCCGACCGATCGTGGCTTGGAGTGGGGCTCGGGGCGGAGCAGCACCTGGATCGCCGAGCGGGTCGCCCACCTCGTCACCGTCGAACACGACCCGGCCTGGCACGGCAAGGTCGAGGCGGACATTGCGGCGCGCGGTCTGGCGGCCAAGATCGACTATCGGCTGATCGAGGCCAGAGGCGACCAGCTCGACGAGCCCTACGACCACCCTTATGCGAAAGTGGCCGACGAGTTCGCCGACCAGTCGCTCGATTTCGCGGTGGTCGACGGGCAGATGCGCAAACGCTGCATCGAACGGGCGATCGACAAGATCAAGCCCGGCGGGCTCCTGGTGCTCGACGGTGCCAACCGCTATCTGCCCAATGCGTTCGAGGGCAGCCACTCGACCATCATGATCTACCGCGATGTGCCGCTCGACGACGAGTGGCAGGCGGTCGCCGATCGACTGAAACCCTGGCGCGCCATGCATACCTCCGACGGTCTGTGGGATACGCGGTTCTGGGTCAGGCCCTAGCCGGCCGCTCGCGCGCTTCGACATGCGCGGTAAAGGCCTCGACTTGCCGTTCGATGGTGAAGTCCCGCGCGAACCGCTGCCCGGCCGCACCCATTGCCGCAAGGCGCTCGGGATCGGCCAGGAGCGCCAGGATCGCCTCGGCCAGCGCATCGGTGTCGCCGGTCGGCACCAGGAGGCCGGTCTCGCCGTCTCGAATGCTCTCCGCGAGACCACCACTGGCGAACCCCACGCCCGGCCGACCGACCGCACCGGCCTCGATGCTGACGAGCGGAAAGCCCTCGCGCACCAGGGACGGGAGGACCACGAGTGTCGACGACCTGATCAGGGCCGGGATATCCCCGCGTTTGCCCGCGAGCCGGATCGAGTCTTCGAGCCCCGCCGCGGTGATCAGCCGCTGCAGCTCCGGCAGGTCCGGCCCGTCACCGATCACCTGCAGGACCGCATCCGGGTAGCGCGTCGAGATCCTGGGCATCACCTCGACCATCAGGTGTTGCCCTTTTTCCTGAAACAGCACGCGGCCGATGAGCAGGAGCACGGGCGGGCCATCGCCGATGGGCCCTGCGGCGGCGGCAAATCGGGCGACATCGATGGCGGGGTGAATGACATCGATGCAGTCGGCCGCAAGACCGTATTGCTCGATCACCCAGGCCTTGCCGGTGTGCGAGACGGTAATCGCGCGGTCACGACGTCGCATGGCGGCCCGCTGGGCCAGGTAGGTGGCACGGCCGATCCGGCTGATCGGCATCATGTGGTTGAAGAAATGCGTGGCCGGCAGGCCGAACCACCGTGCGGCGAGGCTCCCCCAGATCTGGCTCTTGGGCCCGGAGAGAAGGAGCATGTCGGGCCGCGCGGCGCGGATGGCCCAGAAGAGATGGTGCTTCTGCCCGAGATGCAGGGGGCGGACGCCGCTCTGCTCGAAGGCAGCGCTCTCCTCCGTTCGCGCACCCAACACGACGAGCGTCGGCTCGATGCGGCTGCGGTCCAAATGCTCGAACAGCCGCCGGAGTTCTGCCGTGCCACCCGAGGTCAGCAGGTGGTCGCGCACGCAAACGACACGCATCGGCCTCACCAGCGGCCTCCGCTGCTGCGGGCCCGCGCAATCGTCGGCCGTTCGACGACGCGGTTGCCGGGCGAATTGTCAGCGAGACACATGCGCACTAGAACCGCACGACAAGCTCGAAGCCGTCGAGGAAAGCCGCCCCCGTGCCTGCTCGTTTCGTCGAATCCAAGGTCGCCAAACTCCGTACGTTCGTGGCCGATCGAATGCTCGATTTTCGGCCGTTCATCAAGGAGTTGGATATCGCCGGGCGCAACCAGCGCTTTTTCGTCGCGACCGCCCAGGCGGCCGAATGGTACGACCCGTTCAAGGAGAAGAACCGCCGGGAGCTCGATTGGCTGGTGGCCAACCTCGCGCTCGAAGGTGCCAAGATCATCGATGCCGGCGCCTTTCATGGTCTCTACACGACCAGCTTCGCATTGGCGGCGGGACCGACGGGGACGGTGGTCGCCGTCGACCCGGTGGCCTCCAACTGTGCCGTGATCGAGGCCAACCTCGCCATCAACGGCCTGCCGGTGCGCATCGAGAATTGTGCCGTCAGCAACCATGACGGCGAGGTCGCCTTCTCGCTCGACAGCTGTGGGCGCATCGTCGAGAGCGGCGGAATCAAAGTCCGAGCCAAGCGGCTCGCGTCGATCATGGCAGACGCGACGGTGCTCAAGGTCGATATCGAGGGCCAAGAGTTCAGTGTCGTCCCCGACCAGCTCGACGACATGCGCGACGCCCGTGCCTGGATCGTCGAAATCCATCCGGGCATGGGCGGCAATCCGGCCGCCGTCACCGGTGCCTTCCGCGCCCGTGGCTACGAGCTCTGGTGGAACGAGCCGTCGAGCGGCGACTTCAGGCCCTACGCGGACGAACCCTGGACCGCGCGCACGACACTCGTCGCCCGACGCTAGCGCGTTCGTCTCTCCGGCTAGCGAGCCACCAGGGGGCGTACCAGGCGCCAATAGCCCTGGATGATCAGGGTGAGTGCCGCGACGGCGCGCGCTTCGAGACCCTGGTCGACGACCCCTGGTGCCAGCGGCAGCGGCCCGCAAACCAAGAGGCTGCCCGCGCTCCGCTTGCGGTGCGTTGCGACGAACCGACGACGCCGACGCAGGCTTCGTTGGTTCTGCACCAGCCAGACCCAGGCCTGCCACCAGGGCTGCAGCCAGCCGCGCCTGATCGCCAGCGCCAGCGAAGCCGCCTCGTAGAGCAGCAGCACCGGCGCCAGCAGCAGCAATGTCCGCCAGCGATAGTGGATGAGGATCGTCTGCCAGCGATTGCGCATCGTCAGATAGGCCCGTCGCTTGGGATAGGTGCCCTGATCCCGGAACGAGAGCCCCGGGGTGCCTGCGCCCCGGTCGTGATAGGCGATCGCCGTTGCATCACAGATGATATCGTGACCGAGCACCCGCAGGCGCAGGCCGAGTTCCTGGTCTTCGAGATAGATGAAGTAGTTCTCGTCGAGACCACCGGCCTCGAGCAGCGTCCGGCGCCTCGCCAGCACGCAGGACGTGGAGATGGCGCCGACCGAGGTGATCTCGGCCGGTGTGGCGGCCGCTTCCAGCCGGGCGTTGTGCAGGATCATGGCACCGACGACGTGGGTGTCGGCGCCGTCGAGCTGGATCAGGCGGTCCTCGGGGTGAAGAATCAACCGCGGCACCGCAACGGCGACGGCCGGGTCACGCAGGTGCCGCGCCAGCTTGGCGGTGCAGTCGGGCGCCAGATACACATCGTCGTCGACCAGGAGCACGAGTTCGCCGGTCGCTTCCCGGATGCCGCGGTTGCGGGCTATGGAGGGCCCGAGGTTTGCCCCGAGCGCGATGACGCGCACCTTGGAGCTCGCCTGCGCTGCGGCTTGCCGGCTGCCGTCGGTCGAGCCGTTGTCGACGACCAGGATCGTCTGCGGCCGCAGCTGCTGGGCCTCGAGATGGGCGATGGAGCGCACAATCTGCTCACCGCCGTTGTGGTTGACGATGACGGCGGTGATGCTGCCGGGTGGCTTGTCGAGCTCGCTCAAGGCCTGCCGAGGACGGTATCGAGATGGTCGCCGAGCCGATGCGCCAGGGCGACGATCGTCAGTGTCGGATTGACATAAGAGCCGGTCGGGAAGACCGAGCTGCCGGTCACGTAGAGGTTGGCGAGGCCGTGCACGCGGCCGTCCGGATCGACGACGCCGCCACGCGGGGTCGTGCTCATCCGGGTGGTACCCATGTGGTGGCGGCCGCCTTCGGTCGAGGGCGGCCAGCCATCGTCTTTCAGGCTCCAGTCATCGACCATCCGTCCGAGGCCCTGCTGCTCGAACGCCCTTGCCAAGGTCCGCCGCAGATGGTCGAGCCCGCGGCGATCGCTCTGCGAGACCCGCCAATCGACCATCGCCCGCGGCTGCCCCAGGGCATCGACCTCACGATCGAGGAGCACCCGGCTGTCGGCCCGGGGCGTCGTCTCGACCACCGTCCTGAGCGCCATCAGGCGGCGCGGCCGGACGATCTCGACGGCACGCTTGGCGAGAGTTCGGGTCACGCCCACGAGATCGCTCAGCATGATGGCGACGTCACGACCGACCGCGACGTCGGCCGAGGTGCGAAACCGCCATGCGTCACGCAGGCGATTGCGGGCACGAATTCCGCGGAAATAGTAGTCGGGGGTCGTCTCCGACGCCAGCCGCCGGATGAAATAGGCAACGGCACCGCTCAGCCCCTCGCGTTGCTGCGCAGCCTCGCTGAGGGTGAAGCCCGAGTGGAACTGCTGCTCCCAGCCGACGCGCTTGAAGGTGCGGATGACGTGGTGGCCATCGGCGAGTGCAGGATCGGCAGGCTCGAGGTAGCCCGTGGTGATGTAGGGATGGTCCATGAAGTAGCGGCCGACGAGATCGTAGCCGTTGCCGACCCCGTTGGTCAGCGTCTCGCGCGAGGCCAGCATCAACCTCGGGTTCTCGACACCACCACAGGCCAAGACGTAGTGGCGAGCGGTAAACCTTAAGGTTCGACCGGCCGCTGTCCGGGTGCGGATCGCCCGCACGGCGCCAGCGCCCTCGTCGAGCTCGATCTCCGTTGCATTGGCGTGCAGGCAGATGGTGCCGTTCGGGTGCTCGGCGACCGCCGGGCCGAAGATCTCGCCGAAATCGGTCGGATGACCGAACCAGAACTTCACCCGCCTGAGATCCCGGTGATCGAGCGCCAGCGTGTCGGGCGGCAGCGCTTCGGGCGCATCCACATCGAATCCGGAAAGCTGGCAGGTCGCGGCCGCTCTGGCATAGAAGGGCCGCAGTTCATCGAGACCGAACGGCCAGCCACTGTCGGCGATCCAGTCGCGCCGCTCGAAATCGAGCCTTTCCATCATCCGGCATTGTGCTGCCCAGCGCGTGGTCGAGCCGCCGAGCATCCGCACTCTGGCCTGGCTCAACGGGTAGCTGGACAGACCGATATTGCGGCCGGCGTAGAGCTTCTGGTTCTTCGGATCGAAAGTGCGTCCGCCGCTCTCGACGACAGCGACATGCCGACCCTGCGCCAGCAGGTCCCTGGCCAGGGTCAGACCGGCCGCACCGCCGCCGACGATGCAGACATCGCTCTCGATCGGATCCGTTCGATCCAGCTCTCGGGCGTCGATGAAGCTCATCGTCAGGCCGCAGGCTCTGCCTCGGCGGCGATCAGTCGCGAGAACACGCCGCCGTCCTTCAACAGGTCCGGACGCCGGCCGACCTCGACGATGCGGCCGTCCTGCATCACCACGATCCGGTCGGCACGCCGCGTGCTCGTCAGCCGATGCGCGATGATGATGACGGTGATGCTGCCGTGCAGCTCGGCCAGCGCCTTGCCGATCTCGACCTCGGTGAAGTTGTCGACAGCGTTGGTCGCCTCGTCGAGGATCAACACGTCGGGATTGCGCAACAGCGCCCGGGCGAGGGCAATTCGCTGCCGCTCGCCGCCGGACAGCTGCGTGCCACGCACCCCCACCGGCGTCTCGTAGCCGAGCGGCAGCGATTCGATGAAGCGGTGGATATGCGCTTGTTGCGCGGCACTCTTGATCCGCTCGAGGCTCGCACCGGGCTCGCCGTAGGCGATGTTCTCGGCGACCGTGCCGGGTCTGAGGTCGGCGTCCTGACCGGCAAAGCCGATGCGCGCGCGCCACTCGGCCAGCTTCAGCTCCGGCAGCGGCACGCCGTCGATCTCGATGGAACCCGTCGACGGGTCGTAGATGCGGCAGAGCAGATTGACCAGGGTCGATTTGCCGGCACCGGAGCCGCCGACCAGGGCGATCGTCTCGCCACGCCGGATCTCGAGATCGATGCCGTGCAGCGCCGGGCGGTCGTTGCCGTCGCCTTCGCGCTGAAAGCTGTAGGTGACATTCTTGAAGACGATCTTGTCGTCGAGGCTCTCGAACGGCCGGTCGCCGGAGACGATCGGCTCCGGATCCGACTCTTGCAAGAGCTCTTCCACCTCGGCGATCGCCGCTGCGCGCGAGGCGAAGCGCAGGCGATGCATGTCGAACTCGCGCACGTAGCGCTGCAGGCGAAAGACGAGAAACAGGAACGGCAGCAGCACGGTCATCCCGATATTGGCGTACCAGGCCAGGACCATCGCACCGAGGAGCAGCGGGACGTAGAGGAGATCGATGAGCGGCGCCATGGCGCGCCACGCGAACTCCAGCCAGAGCTGCGCCTTGCGGACCTTGCTCGAGGCCTGCGAGAACGTGCCGAACTCGCGATCCTCTTGGCCGTAGATGCGGATCATGCGCATGCCGTCCAGGGCCTGGACGACCGTGTCGTTCAACGCGGCACCGCCGATCTCGACGGACTTGCCGGTCTTGTGGCCGCGATTGATCAGGATCCGCGTCACGAGGCCGGCGAGAGCGACGCCGCACATGATCGCGAGTGTCATTTTCCACGAGATGAGCAGCAGCAGCATGACGAAGATCGCCGCTGTCGACGCATTGACGATCATCAGCAGCAGATCCATCACCGCCTGTCCGGCGCGGTAGCAGCTGCCGTCCAGCGCATTGACCCGCTGGCCCTGATCACGGCGCGCCAGCGTCGTGTAGCTGACGTCGAGATAGTGGCGGAACAGCGTCGTGCGCAGATCGTGGGTGACTTGCGTACCGGCGAAGGTCAACAGGCCGACATAGGCGAAGTTCAAAAAGCAGCGGCCGACGATCAGCACCACGATGGTGGCCGCCACCATGATCAGCCGCATGTCCTCGTCGAACAATTGCGCATACTGGTCGGTGATCTGGGCAACGAAGCCGCCATCGGCCGCATCCGCGCCCATCAACAAGGCGAGGAAGGGGATCAAGAGGCCGATGCCGATGCCTTCGGCCAGCGACGCCATGACGCCGAGCACCGCAACACCGGGCAAGACCCAGGGATACGGCCGCAAGAGCCGAAAAATCAAAGGCAGGGAAGCGAACGGCAAGTGAACCTCATGCGCGGCTGACGGGAGCGAGGCCGAGCCTCTCTTTCCCCATCGTTGATGTGCGAAGCTTCTCCTGACCCTTTGAGAGGCAGCTTGGCCTCCGTGTCGGCGAATGACAAGCCCTCAATGTCTCGGGACGGCAGCGCTACCCGGGTGCAGCTCTAGTCGCTCGGGGCAGCCGACCACGGCGGACGCCGGCGCAGCCGCAGCAGTGCCCGAGTCGGTGAAATCCCGGCCCGCGCCGGATGGCTTTCGTGCCTTCAAAAAGCCGCAGACGCAACGGCTGGTCGAGCGGCCGATACCGATGCTGTCCGAGCCGGCCGACTGCCGGTGATCGCTTCGCTTGCGTCCTTGCCGGCTAATTCTCCTCGAGGTGACGGTGCAGCAGGGCAACGTTGCGGCGGTTGGCCTTGAAGAACACATCGAAGATACTGCCGGCGATCGGCACCGAACCGAGCACGGTGTCGATCCCGACATTGGCGATCATGCGCAGCAACAGGCCTCGTGGCACACCGATCTGATGCGCGCGCCAGATCAGGTAGAGTGCCGGCAGTGCCGCAAGGGTGTCGCCGACCCCCGGCACGAGCCCGAGGATGGCGTCGATACCGAACCGCAACCGCGTGCCCGGGATGCGATAGCGGCTATCGAGCAAGGTTGCCAGTCGTCCGAGCTCGGCCAGCCGAGCCTGTTGCTGCCGAGCGCCCTCACCCGACCCGTGCGGCGGTGCAGTCCTGTGGGCGGACGTCGATCGAGACGGCATGCGGATCGTCCTGCATTGTTGCCCGGCAGCCCCGGCCGAAGATCGATCGGGGCCGGGCCGCGATACCATCCGAAGCGAACAGCCGAGGGAGGCCCCCGCGGCTGCACGCTTCGCTTGCTTCTCCAACGAACAATCGGCCGGGCAGCCGATGGTTCCAGCAGCAAGCTCATCCAGGGCATCGCTCCGGCGGCCGCAGCTCGGCCACAGCCCGAGGTCCCAAGCCGTGCCCGGCCGAACCACCAGCAGCGCGCCGCTTGCCGCAACGGGCGGCGTCGGCTTAGATGCCGGAATGTTGTCGACCGAGCATCGGCGGCCGCAACCCGGCAGCGGCGCAGGTGCGCTTCGCCCGACACCGCCCAGCGCCTTTGACGGCCGGCGCTCGAGGCACGTCGACCGAACTGCGAAGGAGGCCATCCTGTCGCTGGCATTCCAACCCCGATGACCCGACCGAACCGCCCCCGCTACGCCGCCCGGCTCAATGCGTTCAAGGCGCTGACCCCCGGCAAGACCAGCATCTTCGACCTGATCGACGCTGCCGCCGAGGTGGGTGGTCTCGATGCCGCCGATTTGAACTACCCCGATCATTTCGAGGGGACGACGCCCGCGGACCTCGCGCGCAAGCTCGCCCTTTCGGGCATGGCGCTCAACGGCCTCGCAATGCGCTACTATACCGATCCGGGCTTCAGGCTCGGTGCCTTCACCCACCCCGATCCGGCGGTCCGTCGCCGGGCGATCGACGAGACGAGGCGGGGCATCGACGCCGGGCTCGAGATGGGCGGCCGGCTGATGACGCTCTGGCTCGGCCAGGACGGCTTCGACTACGCCTTCCAGATCGACTATGCCCGCGCCTGGGACGCCACGGTCGCGGCCATCGCCGAGGTCTGCGACCACGCGCCGGAGGTGGCGGTCGCCATCGAGTACAAGCCGAACGAGCCGCGCGCCTTTGCCCTGATGCCGGACATCGGCACGACGCTGCTCGCCTGCCGCGAGGTCGGTCGGGCCAATCTCGGCGTGACGCTCGATTTCGCGCATGTCCTCTACGCCGACGAGATGCCGGCCCATTCGGCGGCGCTGATCGCCCGGCATTCGCGGCTCCTCGGCCTGCATCTCAACGACGGCTACGGCAAGCGCGACGACGGGCTGATGGTGGGCAGTGTGCACCCGGTGCAGACCGTGGAACTGCTGGTCGAGATGATCCGCCAGGGCTATGACGGGGTGATCTATTTCGACACCTTCCCGGACCACGGCGGGCTGAACCCGATCGCGGAGGCACGCACGAACATAGCACTCGTCGAGCGGCTGCGGCGGGTGGCCGAAGGGCTGGTGGACGACGCGGGCCTCGCCGCCGCCATTGCGCAACAGGACGCGGCGGCCGCGGCGCGGATCGTCGCCGCGGCGCTCTACGGCACATGAGCCTCCTCGTCGTCGGTGCACTGCATCGGGACGTCGTGGTCCGTGCCCCGCGCCTGCCGCGACTCGACGAAACGCTCAAGGGCACCGAAGTCGCCTACCGCTTCGGCGGCAAGGGCGGCAACCAGGCGGTGGCCGCCGCACGCGCAGGCGCGCGCGTCGCCTTCGCCGGCCGGATCGGGGCGGACGACGCCGGAAGGGCGATGCGGGCCGAGCTGGTGGCGGCCGGGGTCGATGTCACCCGATTGCAGGAAGGTCGCGGAGCCTCGGGGATGAGTGTCGCGATCACCGAGGCATCGGGTGGCTATGGCGCGGTCATCATCTCGGGCGAGAATCTCGAGATCGACCCTGCGGCCCTGACCCTGCCCGCAGGCTGCCGGATCGTCCTGGCGCAGAACGAGGTCGATCCCGGACTGTTGCCGCATCTGGCGCGTCTGGCCCAGGCGGGTGCCGCCGAGCTCTGGCTGAACGCGGCCCCGGCCGCGGGGCTTGCGGCCGACGCGTTGCGGAAGGTCGACGTCTTGATCGTCAACCGGCTGGAGGCGGCGGACCTCGCCGGTGTGACGCCGGACTCCTTGGACGGTGCCGGGCTGACCCGGGCCTTGCAGGCGCTGGTACCGCGCGCTCGGATCCTGGTGACGCTCGGCGCCGGCGGCGTCGCGCATGCGGCGACCGGCAGGGCGGTCGAGCATTTTGCGGCAAGCAGCGTCGAGATCGTCTCGACCCACGGTGCCGGTGACATGTTCGTCGGCAGCCTCGCCGCTGCGGTGCTCAGGGGCGATGGCTGGCCCCAGGCGATCCGCTTCGCGCAGCGCCAGGCGGCCGCATTGATCTCGACGCCGCGCTGACCGCACCTGCCGCCGACCATCATCCCGGGCCAAGAGCCGGTGGACGGGCCCCCGTTCTTGCGCCAGCATGACCTTCAGGGAGGAGCGTCATGACCCGTTTTTCGGCTGTCTTCGGCACCACGAAGCCGGTAATCGCGATGGTGCATCTGGGGGCCCTGCCGGGCACCCCGCTCTTCGATCCGACGGCCGGGATCGAGGGGATCGTCGAGGCGGCTTCGCGCGATCTGCAGGCCTTGCAGGCGGCCGGGGTGGATGCCGTGATGTTCGGCAACGAGAACGACCGGCCTTATGAATTGCAGGTCGACCCGGCCTCGACCGCGACCATGGCCTATGTGATCGGCCGGCTGTGCGGCAGCATCACCCTGCCCTTCGGGGTCAATGTGCTTTGGGACCCGAAGGCCACCATAGCACTCGCCGCTGCCACCGGTGCCGCCTTCTGCCGCGAGATCTTCACCGGCACCTATGCCAGCGACATGGGCCTTTGGACACCGGACGCGGCGGCGGCCCTGCGCTACCGCGACCGGCTCGGGTGCTCCGACCTCGTCGTGCTCTTCAACGTCTCGGCCGAGTTCGCGGGCTCGCTCGACCCGCGGCCCTTGCCCGACCGGGCGCGCTCGGCCGTCTTCTCCTCGATCCCGGATGCGGTTCTGGTGTCGGGGGCGATCACCGGCGAGGCCGCACGGCTGGCGGACCTCGAGGCCGTCAAGGCGGTGCTGCCGGACACACCGGTGCTCGCCAATACGGGGGTCAAGCACGAGACGGTGGCCGAGGTCCTGCGCATCGCCGACGGCTGCATCGTCGGCTCGTCCCTGAAGGTCGACGGCAATACCTGGAACCCGGTCGACCCGGAGCGGGCGGCCGACTTCATGGCCCGCGTGCGCGGCCTGCGCGGGGCGGGCTGACGGGATGAGCCGGATCGCCTCGGATCTGCAGGCGCTGATGCTCGTCCCGGGCGTCGCCGGCCACGAAGAGCGGGTGCGGGCGGCGATCCGCGAGCGCCTCGACGGTGCCACCCGGACCGACCCCATGGGCAATCTGATCCTCAGCTTTCCGGGCGACGGGCCCGCGGTGATGCTCTTCACCCACATGGACCAGCTCGGCCTGATCGTTCGCAAGATCGAGGCCGACGGCCTGATCCGCGTGCATCGGCTGGGCGGCGTGCCCGAGCGTGCCCTGCCGGCGCAGGAGGTGGTCCTCACGACCACGGGCGGGCGCGACATTCCCGGCATCATCGGGATCAAGGCGCATCACGCGACCCAGCCCGAGGAGAAGTACAAGGTCCTGCCGGCGACCGAGCTCTACATCGACACCGGCCACGGCAGCCGGGCGGCGGTCGAGGCCGAGGGGATCAGGGTCGGCACGCCCGTCGCCTATGCGCCGCGCGTGGTCGAGCTCGCGGGCGGGCGGATCGCCGGGACCTCGATCGACGACCGGGCCGGCTGTGCGGTGCTGCTCGAGGTCGCCAGAGCGCTCGAGGCGCGAAGCGGCGGACCCACGGTGCACGTGGTCTTCACGACGCAGGAGGAGTTCAACTTGCGCGGTGCCCAGGTGGCGGCCCAGGCGCTCCAGCCCGACATCGCGATCCAGATCGACCTGATGCTCGCTACCGATACGCCGGACATGCGCGACGTCGGCGAGATGCGGCTCGGCGGCGGGCCGGGCATCAGCCTCTACAGCTTTCACGGCCGCGGCACGCTCAACGGCGTGCTCCCCCACCCTGCCCTCGTCCGCCTGTTCGAGACGACGGCCGAGGCCGAGGCGATACCGCTGCAGCGCTCGGCGCAGGTTGGTGTCCTGACCGACCTCGCTTATGTCCAGCTCGTCGGCCAGGGGGTGGCGGCGATCGATGTCGGCTTTCCGATGCGCTACTCGCATTCCGCCCGCGAAGTGGTGCAGGTCTCCGATCTCGAGGACCTGGCCCGGCTGCTCGGGTCGGCGCTTGCCCGCATGACCCCGGATTTCAAGACGGAGCGCAGCTGATGAGCTACACCTTGGGCGTCGACATCGGCACCTTCGAGACCAAGGCGGTGCTGGTCGACCCCGCCGGCCGGGTCGTGGCCGAGGCTGCCCACCCGCACCAGATGCTGGTGCCGCAGCCCGGCTGGGCCGAGCACCGTGCGGAAGAAGACTGGTGGGGCGATTTCGTCGCCGTGAGCCGGGCCGTGCTGGCCAAGGCAGGGGTCACGGGTGACACCGTTGCCGCTGTCGCCTGCTCGGCGATCGGCCCCTGCATGCTGCCGGTCGATGCCTCGGGCACCCCACTCATGAACGGTGTCCTCTACGGCGTCGACACGCGGGCGATGGCCGAGGTGGCGGAGCTGACCGAGACAATCGGCGCCGACACCATCCTCGAGCGTTGCGGCAATGCGCTGACCTCGCAATCGGTCGGGCCGAAGATCCTCTGGCTGAAGCGCCACCGCAGGGAGATCTTCGCACGAACGGCGAAGCTCCTCACCTCCACGAGCTTTCTCGTCCACCGCCTGACCGGCCAGTACGTGATCGACCACTATACGGCGGCCAGTTTCTCGCCACTCTACGATGTCGAGACGCAGGACTGGTGCTTCGATCTCGCCCCGGACATCGTCGATCCCGAGCTCTTGCCGCGCCTCCTCTGGTCCGCCGAGATCGCGGGCCAGGTGACGGCGGAGGCAGCCGAGGCGACCGGCCTTCGAGCCGGCACGCCGGTAACCACGGGCACCATCGACGCCGCGGCCGAGGCGGTGTCGGTCGGGGTGCGCGAGGTCGGCGACATGATGATGATGTACGGCTCGACCATCTTCATCATCCTCCTGACCGAGAGCCGCGTGCGCGACGGCCGGCTCTGGTACGCGCCCTGGCTCTTTCCGGGCCTGCATGCGTCGATGGCCGGGCTCGCGACCTCGGGCACGCTCACCCACTGGTTCCGCGACCAGTTCGCCCGCGAGCTGCGCCCCGAGGATGCCTTTGCCACCCTTGCCGCCGAGGCCCTGGCCACACCACCCGGCGCCGAGGGCCTGCTGTTTCTGCCCTATTTCTCGGGCGAGCGGACCCCCCTCTACGACCCCCACGCCAAGGGCGCCTTTTTCGGCCTCGACCTCACCCACACGCGCGGGCATCTCTTTCGTGCCGTGCTCGAGGGGATCGCCCACGGTACCGCCCACGTGATCGAGACCTACCGCGCGGCCGGGGTGCCGCCCGCCCGGGTGCTGGCCGTCGGCGGTGGTACCAAGAACGCGCTCTGGCTGCAGGCGACGTCGGATACGTCGGGGCTCGACCAGGTGGTGTGCGAGCGGACGACCGGGGCCAGCTACGGCAACGCGCTCCTGGCACGGGTTGCCCTCGGCGAGGCCACGGTCGACGACATCACACGCTGGAACCCGGTGGCTCGCACCGTCGCGGCGCACCGAGAAGACGCCTATAAGAAGGCCTTTCCGCTCTTTCGCCGACTCTACGAGCAGACCAAGGACATCGCGCGGGAGCTTTCGGGCTGATTCATGGCACCGGCCGGCCGCGAGCGTCTCATTTCACCGCACCCGCCGACATGCCCTTGATGATGTAGCGCTCCAGCACGATCCCGATGATCACCAGCGGCAGGATCGCCGCGGTCGAGAGGGCGGCCATCGACCACCAATTGATGCCCTGCGATCCCGTCTGGCTCGCCACCATCACCGGCAGTGTGACCGCGTCGGTCGAGGTGAGCAGGGCGGCAAAGAAATACTCGTTCCAGGTCAAGACCAGCGACAGGATGAAGGCCGCCACCATGCCGGGGAGGGCGATGGGCACGATGATGGTCAAGAAGGCCCCCCAGATCGACAGGCCGTCGACCAGTGCCGCCTCCTCGAGCTCGATCGGGATCGAGCTGAACTGGTCGCGCATGATCCAGATGACGATCGGCAGCACGGTGAGCGCATAGAGCAGGATCAGGCCGATGCGCGAATCCAAGAGGTCGGTCTCGCGGTAGAGCACGAGGAACGGCAGGGCGAGCACCACCGGCGGCAGGATCAGCTGGCTGAGGTAGAAGAACGAGATGTCGTCGTTCTTCATGAAACCGAAGCGGTATTCGAAGCGCGACAGGCCGTAGGCCGCGAGGCTGCCGAGCACGAGCGCCAGGGTCGACGAGGCGAGGGCCGCGATGGTCGAATTGAAGAAGCGCTTCATGAATTCCTCGCGCACGGTCGACGACTGGGCGAGTGCTTCGGGGCTCAGGCCGAGCGAGTGCCAGCCGCGCCATTGCGGTTGGTAGTCGACGAAGGGGATCATGTTCCCCTGCATCACGTCGGGTGCCAGCTTGAACGAGGTCGTGACCGTCCAGTAGATCGGGAAGAGGCAGATGAAGGTCCAGAACAACAGGATGCCGTAGACGACCACCCGGTTGGCATACCACTTCATCCGGTAGGCCCGGTCGGCGGCGCTGTCGTGGAAGATCTGCTGCTGCTGCTCGGTCACGGCCGCTTCCTCAATATCTCGGCCGCATCCAGCGCGACACCAGCTTCGTGAAGATCGTAAGGCCGATGACGATCAGCACGAGGTAGACCATCGCCAGCATCGTGCCGTAGCCGACATTCGACCGGTCGCGGTACTCGCGGAAGATGAAGCTCGTCACGCTGTCGGTGGCACCGCCGGGCCCGCCCGAAGTGACGTTGATGATGATATCGGCAATCTTCAACTTGAAGATGATGCGGATGATGATCGCGGTCAGCGACACCGGCAGCATCAGCGGGAAGACGACGCGCCAGAAGCTCTGCCACGCCGTCGCCCCGTCGACCCGGGCGGCTTCCTGGATGTCCTTGGGAATCGCCTGCAGGCCGGCGAGCAGCATGATCATCATCAGCGGGATGAACGTCCAGGCGTCCATCACCATGATCAGCACGAGTGCCGTTTCCGGATCGCCGAAAAAGCGTGGGTTCTCGACCCCGAGCCAGCGCAGCAACCGGGCGACGGGCCCGAAGCGGCCCTCGAGCATCGACTTGCCGATCATCCAGCTGACCGCGACGGGGCTCAGCATCAGCGGCATCAGGAAGGCCACGCGGAAGAATTTGCGCGCCCGGATCTGCGAATTGAGCAGCAGGGCGAGGCCGAAGGCGATGGTGTACTCGACGAGGATCGCCACCACGTAGAGCAGCATGTTGCCCAGGGCGTTCCAGTAGAACGAGTCGGTCCACATCCGGCGCAGATTGTCGAAGCCGTTGAACTTGCGGCCATCGAGCGACGAGAGGTTCCAGTCGGAAAAGGCGATGGAGAGGCCGAAGGCGAGCGGGAAGAACACCATCGCCACGATGAACAGGGTCGCCGGCAGCAGGAACAGCTGGCGCCGGCCGCGCTCGCCACGGCGCAGCACCAGCGAGACGCCGTAACAGGTCCCCCAGAAGACATAGGCATAGAGTGTGGGTCGCCAGTTCTCGGCTTCGGCCACCAGACCGAAGGCGCCGAGCGTCTGGAACGCCGCCACGCCGAGCAGAAGAGCCAGCGAGCCCCAGAACAGCAGCCGGCCTGCCCGGTCGCGCGCCGGGCTGATCCGCTCGTCGGTGACGACGTAGAGACGGTCCTCGCTCATCCTGCCCGATTCACCCTGCCCTGCCGTCCGCTGCGCGTCGTCTTGTCCCCAGGGGACAACGGGTGCGGCAGGCCTGCCCGCCGCACCCGTTGTCGATCCGCAAGCCTCGAGGTCTAGAGCCCGAGCGACGCGCGATAGAGGGCGAGCTGGCTGTCGCGGCCGATCTGGTCGGTGATGTCCTGCCAGGCGGCGGCGATGGCGTCCGCCGTCTCCTGGGCACTGCCGTACTGGCCGGCGAGCCCGCGCACCAGTTCGTCCTCGGCGATCGAGTAGTACTGGAAAATGCCCGGGATCCGCGGCTCGATGGCGGCGTTCGGGTGGTTGTAGCTGTCGAGGTTGGAGCTCAAGTAGTCCTCGACGAACTCGCGGTCGTAGCCGGCGGCTTCCCACTCTTCGTAGTTGAAATGCGAGTTGCGGTAGGGCTGGAAGCCCGAGGGGTAGGCCGAACACCAGAGCGACAGGTCCCTGCCGCCCAGATGCGCCGCCGCCGACCAGGCCGCCGTGCGCTTCTGCTCGTCCGCGGCGACCCGGTTGGTGACGTAGATGCCCCAGCCGATATAGGCGTTGTTGGGCGCCTCGTTCGGGCCTTCCTCCCACTCGCCGGTGCCGCTGTTGTAGACGCGCGTGGCCCCGGGGTTGATCGAGAAGCCGACCACGTCGCCGACCACACTGGTATCCGAGGTGCGCGCACTCGAGCCGACGTCGCCCCACCAGGTCAGCCCCATGCCGGTGCCGGCGAGGAACTGCTGGAACGCCGTGGTGTTCGGATCGGCGTTCAGCTGATCGGGCGGATAGGCCCCCTCGACCGCCATCAGATCCATCACGTCCTGGATCGCCTGCACCCATGCCGGGTTGTTGACCCGGGGCGTCATGTCCTCGGGATCGAACAGCCAGGCCGGATCGTCCGGGTGCTTGGCATAAGAGGCTGCCCGGTCGGCGAGGAAGTAGAAGCCGAAGCCGCCCCAGGTGAACTTCAAGGGATCGAGGAAGCCGTGCGCCGGCAGGCCGGTCAAGGGGTCGCTCTTGCCGGCGAGAAAGCGGCTGTGGGCGTTGACCATCTCCCAGGTGGTCGGCGGCTCCCAGGGCGACCCGTCACCCTCCTCGGCCCAGGCCTCGGCCAGCTCCTCCGACGCGTAGTAGTCCTTGCGGTAGGCGAAGGTGTGGCAGTCGCCGTCGATCGACACACGGTAGGTCCGGCCGTCCCAGGTGCCCACCGGTGCCTTGAGGTAGTCGACATAGTCGGCCATGTCGATGTCCTCGGCGACCCAGTCCGGCAAGGGATCGAGCAGGCCGCGGCCGGCGGTATCGCCCTCGAAGGGTGCCCCCATCTCGAGCAGGTCGAAATCGACGGTGCCGGTCGCGATCGACTGCTGCAGCCGGGCATTGTAGTCGGCCTGGGCGAGGTCGATCCAGTTGATCGTCGCACCGGTATACTCTTCCCACGGGCGGAGGAAGCCGCGAAACAGGAAGTTGTGCAGGTTCTGGTTGTTGAGCCCCATGAAGGTCAGCTCGACCCCCTCGAAGGCGCCTTCCGCGAAGCGCTCGCGGGTGGTCCCGAGGCAGAGCTCACCGACGCGCTGCCAGTCGGCGTCGGTCGGGCTGCCCATGCCGACGCCCGGGATCTGCAGGATCTGGGCGCGCAGGTTGTCCTGTGCCCGGGCCGGGCGCGGCCGCAGGCCGGGCAGCAGGGCGCTGGCGGCGGCCATCGCACCCACGCCCGACGCCCCGCGCAGCATCGAGCGGCGGGTCATCATGGCGCGCACCATCGCGCGGTAGTGTTCGACCTTCATCACCTAACCTCCCTCAGGGTTCCAGGACCGCCTGCACCGGCATCGCAGCCTCTCGTCGGGCTCTCCTCCGGCGCGTCGCGACGCCAGGCAGGCATCAATACGCATCCGGGCAAAACCGGTCGGGTCCATCGGACCTCGGCCCTCACTGGAACGACTGTCGATCAGCCTCTCCCGGCCTGTCAAGCATCCGGCATGTCGGTCGGGTCAGATGGGCTCGGTCCGCCTCGGTTCGCACGCCCGGAGGCGACGGCCGGACCGCCGCGGCGCCTGCTGCGACGACGAGCGACGCGAACCCGGCTCACCTTTCCGGCAGCAAAGCGACGTCCGGCTGCTGCCGGGGGTCAGTCCGGGCGGGCGAGAGCGCCGATCTGGAAGAGCAGGCCCCACTCTTCGAGGCTGTTCCACTCCTCGGCGATCTTGCCGTTCTCGAAGCGATAGATGTCGGTGGCGCTGAACACGACCGGACGACCGGTCGGCGGGTAGACGCGCGAGGGATCGGTCATGTCGCGGAACTCGCCGGCATGGATGCCCTCGGCATGCCAGCGGCAGACGACGCGGTCGCCCTCACCCACGAGGTGCTCGACGCGGTACCTGGCAGGAAAGGCATGAAGGAAGGCACCGATCGCCTGTTTGGCGGCGGGCAAGCCGACGATCGGCTCGAGATCGGGAAAGCGGCAGACGTACCCTTCGGTGAAGGCCTCGTCCATGATGTGAATATTGTCATTGCTGAAGCCTACTTCGTAGACCTTCTTGATCAGTGCCTTGTTGGCTTCGACGTCGACCATGGATCCCCCTTTCGGCGAGCGAGCGGTTGGGTTGCACGGTGAGCATGCGCGGGAGATCGATTCGTAGCAATCATTAATTGAAAATTTGTTGCTATTATTCAATTATGACGTTAGCTCTGGATTGCGCAGGGCCAGGGGCGCCGTTTCGGTGTCGGACTGCCGGCCGATTGGAGGGTACCGATGCAGGTGAAATACGCGCGGCCGATCTTCGAGCAGAGCTTGGTCGAGGGCGGGTTGGCAGACGGCTACTGGCTCGACGCCGTGGATATCAACGGCGACGGCAGGCTCGACCTCGTGGCGTCGGGTCTCGCGGTGGGCGAGGTCGTCTGGTACGAGAACCCGGGCTGGCAGAAACGCGTCATCGGCAAGCTGTCGAAGCCGGTCGCGATGGACCACCACGACATCGACGGTGACGGGCGCCCCGACCTCGTGATCTGCCACGACTACGGCGAGTGCATGTATCACTGCCGGCCCGAGGACGGAAAGATTTCCTGGCTGCGCAACCCGGGCAACGGTGCGGACGCGCCCTGGGAGCAGCGCTTCGTCGCCGAGCTGATGGCGACGCACCGGCTGCGCTTCGGCTATTTCACCCAGCGCGAGCAGCCCGAGCTCTTGGGCCTGCCGGTCGTCGGCCCGGAGGGCGGCATCAAGGGCGTGCACCAGCCGGTCCGGGTCATGCTCTACCGCCGGCCGGACGACCCGGCCGAGGCCGAGAGCTGGCCGGGTGAGCTCGCCGACGGCGAGAGTTTCCGCATCATCCACGACGTGGTCGTCGGCAAATGGGGTGGCCCCGACGCGCTCGATTCCGTCATGCTGGCGACCGAGGAAGGGGTCTGCTGGTTCCGCTACGAGAACGGCGCCTGGAAGGCCTCGGTCCTCGGCACGGGCGAAGTGACGGAGTACACCGACACCCATTTCAAGGGCACCGGCAACCTCGCCTTCGGCAAGGTGGAGAGCGACCCGCACGCCTATATCGCGACGATCGAGCCGTTCCACGGCAATGTGGTGGCCGTCTACACCAAGGAGTCCGGCGGGCGGCTCGACGAGGCGAAGTGGCGCCGCACGGTGCTCGACGTCTTCGGTGACCCGAACGAAGCCGGCGAGGGCCCGGGGCACCATGTGGTGACCGCCGACTTCGACGGCGACGGCGACGACGAGTTCCTGGTGGCGCTGCGCGGGCCGTGGCCCTGGCAGGGCGTCTTCTATTACAAATGCATCGACGTGGAGAACGCCGTCTTCACCAAGACACGGGTGTCGTCGGCCTCGGCCGCACGGATCGCCCTCGGCGATTTCGACGGCGACGGGCGGATCGATTTCGCCACCACGGGCTACTACACGCCCGGCTATTTCCTCTGCGACGACCCGCGGGTGCTGGTCTTCTACAACCGCATCTGAGCCGGCGCCCGGCTCGCCCCCGGGGGCCGCCGATGCGCTACGCTCTCTTCAAGTAATTGATCTCGCTGGGTGAGCAAAACCCGCCCGAGTGGCCGTGCCAGGCTCGGGAGGGTCTGTTGCGGGCGGCCTCGGGCGAGGCCGGAAAGGGGAGCCGAAGAGATGAGTGACGGGATGCATCGAGCCTTCAGGGTGACGCCACAGGCCGCATCGACCAGGACCTACGACGTGGTGGTCGTCGGCTCGGGCGTGAGTGGTGCCATCGTCGCCAAGGAGCTCGCCCAGAGCGGCTATCGGGTGCTGGTCATGGAGGCGGGGCCGGGCGAGGAGATGTCGCTCGCCGACTACCAGCGCAGCGTCGAGCGCTTCTACGGTGCCGTGTCGAAGGACAACAACGCCCCCTATGCGGAGAACCGCAACGCGCCGATGCCACGCGGCCCGGAGACCCGGAAGCTGCTGCCCGGCGTGCCCGATGCGAGCGGCTATCTGGTCCAAAAGGGCCCCTACGAGATCGACAGCACCTATACCCGGGTGCTCGGCGGGACGACGCGGCACTGGGAGGCGAAAGCGCTCCGGATGCTGCCCGAGGACTTCGAGCTGCGCTCGCGCTTCGGCCAGGGCTTGGACTGGCCGGTGACCTACGACGACCTGCGCCCGCACTACCAGAAAGCGGAGCGCGAGCTCGGTGTCGCCGGCGACGTGGCGGATCAGGCCTATTGCGGGATCGATTTCGAGCCGGGCTACGTCCTGCCGATGCACCGCATGCCGCCTTCCTATCTCGACCAGCTGATCGCCCGCGACCTCGACGGGGCAGAGGTGACCCTCGACGGTGAAACCTACACGCTCGTGGTCCGCTCGACGCCGCAGGCGCGCAACGGCGTGCCGAACCCGGCCTACGACGGCGGCCGGGGCTATGTGCCCACAGGGGCAGTCAGTCTCGATCAGGCGGAGCTCGGGTTGCGCTGCCAGGGCAACACCAATTGCGTGCCGATCTGCCCGGTCCAGGCGAAATACGACGCGCGCCGGACACTGAAGGCGGGGATCGACACCGGGCGGATCGACCTTTTGACCCAGACCGTGGCCTCGCGGGTCGAGATCGACCCGGAGACGGGTCGGGTGACGGCGATCGACTTCAAGAGCTACCACGATCCGCTGTCGCCCGAGCACGAGACGGGCTCGGTGAAGGCCAAGATCTTCGTGCTGGCGGCGAATGCCGTCGAGAACGCGCGGCTGATGCTCGCCTCGAACCTCCACGGGTCGAGCGACCTCGTCGGCCGCAACCTGATGGATCACGCCTACCTCTTGACCTGGGCGTTGATGCCCGAGCCGGCCGGCGCCTATCGCGGCCCGCTCTGCACCTCCGGGATCGAGGACCTGCGCGGCGGCGGATTCCGGCGGCGGCAGGCGGCGGTGCGCTTCTCGATCCACAACGACGGCTGGGGCTGGGCGACGGGCTCGCCCTATACCGACCTCGACCTCCTGGTCGATGCGCAGAACCGGTTCGGCGCCGATCTGCGGCGGGCACTCGTCGAGCGCGTGTCACGGCAGCTGCTGCTCGACTGCATGATCGAGGTGCTGCCCGACGAGAGCAACCGGGTGACGGTAGATCCGCAATACCTGGACCAGCTCGGCAACCCACGACCGGTGATCGCGTTCGGCATCCCGGCCTACACGATGGAGGCGGCGGCCTTCGCGCGGCGCCTGTCGAAGCGGATCTTCCAGCGGATCGGCGCCGAGGATCACACCGCCTACGACCCGGGTGCCTATGGCTGGGTCAACTACCAGGGCGAGGGCTACGTGATCCGCGGCGGCAATCACTGGGCCGGCACGCATCTGATGGGGGCGAGTGCCCGGACCTCGGTGGTCGATGCGCGCCAGCGGGCCTGGGACTACCCCAATCTCTATCTGGTCGGTGCCGGCAGCATGCCGTCGATCGGCACCTCGAACACCACGCTGACGCTGGCGGCACTCTGCTACCGGAGTGCGGAGACCATCGCCGCGGACCTGCGGGACGAAAGCAGCCCGCTCAGCCTCGTCGCCGCGGAGGGCGCCGCATGAGCTTGCACCACATCACCACCATCGCCGGACTGCACCGCCATCTGGAGGCGGCGATGCAGCTCGAGCATGCAACGATCCCACCCTATCTGACGGCCCTCTACTCGATCCGCCCGGGCACCAACGCGGAGGCGTTCAACATCATCCGGGTGGTGGCGGTCGAGGAGATGCTGCATCTGACGCTGGCCGGCAACCTGCTGAACGCGGTCGGCGGCAAGCCGAATCTGACGGCGAAAGGCTTCGTGCCGGACTTTCCCGCGTTCCTGCCGGACGGCGAGAGCGACTTCAAGGCCAGCCTGCAGCCGTTCTCGAAGGCCGCGATCCAGAACTTCCTGCAGATCGAGCGACCGGCCAAGAGTGCGCATCACGAGGCGCTGGAGGTCGAGCCGGTGGCGACGGGCAACGTCGCCGTGCTGGAACGGCACCGGCAGCGTCAGGGGGCGGCGACGCTCGCCCGGCCGCCGGCAGCGGCAGGACTGCGCGCCGCCCGGGTGGACGACGACACCGAGGAGCACTTCTTCTCCATCGGCGAGTTCTACAAGGCGATCGAGGAGGGCCTCGAAGCCCTCTATGCCGAGCACGGCGACGCCCTCTTCTGCGGCGACCCCCGGCTGCAGGTGACCGGGGAGTACTACTACTCGGGCGGCGGCGAGCTGGCACCGGTGACCGACCTCGCCTCGGCCAAGGCGGCGATCCGGCTGATCTCCGAGCAGGGCGAGGGCTACGAGGGCGGGATCTTCGACCACGAGGGAGAGATCTCGCACTACTACCGCTTCGAGCAGCTCCTGCTCGGGCGCTACTACCAGCGCGGCGACGACTACGGCAAACCCACCGGCGGCACCGTGCCGGTCGATTGGGACGCGATCTACCCGATCAAAGCGAACTGCAAGCTCGGCGACTATCCGGCCGGCTCCGACCTCTACCGGGCGGGCGAAGCGTTCAACCGCGAGTACGCCGCCTTCCTCGGGCTGCTCACGCGCGCGTTCCGGGGCGAGCCCGAGGTGCTGATCCAGGCGGTCGGCGACATGTTCCGCTTGAAGGACATGATCACCCAGCTGATGCGGCAGCCGCTCGGGGGCACCGGCTCCCTGCATGCGGCGCCGACCTTCGAAATGCCATGAGGGAGGCAGCAATGGCACGGGACGACACCCTCGACAGCTTCCTCGACCTCTCGGCGGCACTCACGGGGTTTGCGACCTTGCGGCTGCGCGGCACGGGTCAGGCCGAAGCCTATCTCGCGACGCTGACGGAGGTGGTGGGCGAGGCGACGGTCGAAGCCCTGCTCGACGCCTGGCGCACGATGGCGGCGCAAACAGAGGTCGACCGCGCCCTGCGCTGCCGGATCCTGAGCGACGACAGGCTGGGGCCGGTGGCACGGAACATCATCAAGATGTGGTACGTCGGCACCTGGTACGCGCTGCCGGCGGACTGGCGCGAAGCCTACGCGACGACGGACCGCGACCGCACCTTCGTCGTGTCCCCGGAAGCCTACACCGAAGGGCTGCTCTGGCCGGCGATCGGCGCCAATCCATCGGGCGCCAAGCCGCTCGGCTACGCGATGTGGGCGACGCCGCCCCGGATCGAGACCGTCTGAAGGAGGCGCCCGTATGTCCGACCGCAGCCCCATGTTCGACCGCAGTAAGGTCTTCGTCGGGATCACGCCGACCGGCTGGACCAATGACGACTTTCCGAGCCTCGGCGACGACATCTCGTTCGGCCAGTGCGTCAGCGAGATGGCCCTCGCCGGCTTTCAGGGGTGCAGCGTCGGGCACAAATACCCGAAGGACCCCGAAGTGCTGCAGCGGGAGCTCGAACGGCGGGGCCTCAGAGTCTCCGAGCCCTGGTCGAGCACCTATTTCACGGTCCGCGACATGGCCGAGCGAACGGTGGAGGATTTCCGCGCGTCGATGGCCTTCATCAAGCGCATGGGCGGGACCTCGGTGGTGGTGGCGGAACTCGGCGGTGCCGTGCACCAGCATCCGGTGCCGCCGATCGCCAACAAGCCGGTGTTCGACGACGCGCAGTGGAAAGCGCTGAGCGAAGGGCTCGACACGCTCGGGCGGATCGCCGCCGAGGACAACATGCGGCTCTGCTACCACCACCACATGGGTACCGGCGTGATGACCCGGGCGGAGGTCGACCGGCTGATGGCGAGCACCGACCCCGAGGTGGTGCATCTCCTGCTCGATACCGGGCACCTCTACTGGGCCGGCGACGACCCGCTGCTGATGGCCCGGGCCTATGCCGGGCGGATCAAGCACGTGCACCTGAAGAACATCCGCCGGAAGGTGATGGAGGCCTGCAACCGGACGCACCGCACCTTCGGCGAGGCGGTGATGGCCGGCGTCTTCACCGTGCCGGGAGACCCGGAGGGTGCCATCGACTTCGTCCCGATCTTCCGGGTACTGGCGGAGGCCGATTACGGCGGCTGGCTGATGGTCGAGGCCGAGCAGGACGCCGCGAAGGCCAATCCCCTCGACTACGCCCGGATGGCACGGGCCTACCTCAGGGAGGCAGCGGGCCTCTGATGGGCGAGCGGCTGGAAGAGGTGGCGGCCGCGTTTCCCGCTGGCCCATCGTTGCGCGCCGCCGCCCCCGAGCCGGCGGCACACGGCCGGCATCCGACCGCCGTCACCCTCGCTGCGGCAGCCGCAGCCTATGGAACGCTCCTCGTCGTCATGGCCTTGGGCGACGGCTGGATCGAGGCACACATCGCAGCCTCGGCCTTAGCCTTCGTCCTGATCGTCGGGCTGATCCTCGTCTGTGCCATGCGGGTGATGCATCACGGCGAGACACTGGCCGCAATGCTGGGCGAGCCGCTGGGTGCCCTGACGCTGACCCTGTCGGCAGCGCTGATCGAGATTTCGCTGCTGGCGGTCGTGATGCTCTCGGGTGCCGCCAACCCGACCATCGTGCGCGACACGGTCTATGCCGAATTGATGATCATCCTCGGCGGGATGATCGGGCTCGCCCTCTTGCTCGGCGGCATCCGGCACCGTCAGCAGGTCTACAATTTCGAAGGGGCACGCTCGTTTCTCGCGGTGCTGATCCCTCTGCCGATCGTGATCCTGATCCTGCCCGACTTCGCCCCGGCAGAGCGAGCGGCGACGATGACCGGCTCGAAGCTGCTCCTGATCGGGGCACTCTCGCTCGCCATCTACGTCACCTTCCTGGCGATGCAGACGGTGCGGCACAAGGCGCAGTTCGCGGATCCGGACGAGGCGGCGGCCGCGACCCTGGCCGAGACCCGGCAGCCGTGGAACGCGCGGTCGGCGGCCACGGCAGCGGGTTTGCTCCTCTTGGTGCTGCTGCCCATCCCGCTCCTCGCGGACCATCTCGACGCGGTTCTGGAGGTCGGCATCCACGAACTCGGCATGCCGCACGCGGCGGCCGGCGTGGTGATCGCTGCACTGGTTCTTTCACCCGAGGGTGCCGCGGCGATCCAGGCGGCGCATGCCAACCGGCTGCAGCGGGCGGTCAACCTGATGCTGGGCTCGGCGCTCTCCAGCGTGGCCCTGGCGGTGCCGATCATGATCCTGATCAGTGCCTGGACCGGGATGGAGATGATCCTCGGCCTGGACCCGCAGGACGTGGTGATGCTCGCGACGGTGCTCCTGCTCACCACCATCACGTTCGGCGGGGCGCGCACGGACATGCTGAAGGGCGCTGTCCACCTCGCCGTCTTCGCCGTGTTCCTGGTGCTCGTCCTGTACTGACCGGCGGCCGGCAAAGGAGGCTCGAAGATGTCGGACACCGGCACCGCAACGGTCGCGAAGGCCCGGCGAGAGAGCGCCCGCGCCGAGCCGGCGGTGCTGTCGGTCGAGCCCTTGCCCGGCGACCGGCTCGGGCGCGACGTCTGCGCCGATCTCGCCGCGGCGGAGCGGCGGGAGTGGCTGGTGACCAACGGCATCGGCGGCTACGCCTCGGGCACCGTCGCCGGCTTGCCGACACGCGGCTATCACGGCTTGCTGGTCGCCGCCCTCGACCCGCCGCTCGGCCGCACCCTGCTGCTGGCCGGGCTCGTCGAGACGGTGACCGTGGGCGATGTGGCGATCGAACTCGGCACCATCCGCTGGCGGGGCGGCAGCGTCGCACCCGCCGGCTATGCGTATCTGGAAGAGTTCCGGCTCGACGGCAGCGTCCCGGTCTGGCGCTACGCGACGCCGTTCTTCGTGCTGGAGAAACGGGTCTGGATGGACGACGGCGCCAACGTCACGCGGGTGGCGTGGCGCAACCTGTGGTCGGCGACACCCTTGGCGCTGTCGGTCAAGGCCTTGACCGACCACCGGGACTACCACGGGCGGACCTTCGCCGGTGAGGTGCCGGTCATCGAGGAGCAAGGCGACACGCTGCGCGTCGCCGGGCCGGCTGGTGCTGCCGCGCTCTGCCTGCGGCTCGAAGGCGGCCGGGTGGCGGCGGCCGGAGAATGGTATCGCGGCTTCGATCTCGCCCGCGAGCGGGACCGCGGGCTGACCGACAGCGAGGATCATCTGTTCGCCGGAACACTGACCGGCACGCTGGCACCTGGAGCGACGGTGCAGCTCGTGGCCTCGGCCGGCGAGGCGGTGGCCCCCGATGCCGGGGCACTCGACGCCCGGCGGGCGCTCGATGCCGGCCTGCTGGCCCAGTGGCGAGCGGCGCGGGGCGCCGCGGCGGCGCCGGCGCCCGATTGGCTGGCGCGGCTGGTGCTCGCAGCCGACCAGTTCGTGGTGGCACGCCGCCAGCACGACGGCAGCCCCGGCCATTCGATCATCGCCGGCTACCCCTGGTTCTCCGACTGGGGGCGGGACACGATGATCAGCCTGCCGGGTCTGGCGATTCTGACCGGCAGGCTCGACGTGGCGCGCTCGGTCCTGCTCAGCTTCGCCGATGCGGTCGACGGCGGGATGATCCCGAACCGCTACCCGGATGCCGGCGAGGTGCCGGAGTTCAACACGGTGGATGCCACCTTCTGGTTCATCGAGGCGATCCGGGCCTACCACGCGGCCGCCGCGGACGACGCGCTCGTCGAGCGGTTGTTCCCGACGCTCGAGGGGATCATCGCCCAGCATGTGGCGGGCACCCGCTACGGCATCCGGCGCGACCCCGCCGACGGCCTGATCCGGGCCGGCGAGCCCGGGGTGCAGCTGACCTGGATGGACGCGAAGGTGGGCGACTGGGTGGTCACCCCGCGGATCGGCAAGCCGATCGAGGTGAACGCCCTCTGGTGCTCGGCACTACGGTTCATGGCCGACGCGGCCCGCCGCCTCGGGCGCCCGGCAGCCGAGTTCGAGGGACTGTACGAGCGCGCCGTGGCCGGGTTCGCAAGGTTCTGGAACCCGGAGCGGGGCTACTGCTTCGACGTGCTCGACGGGCCGGACGGTGACGACCCGACGCTCCGACCGAACCAGATCTTCGCCGTGAGCCTGCCCGTGCCGCTCCTGGCACCGGACCGGCGCCGCGCCGTGGTTCGGGTGTGCGAGGCGACCCTGCTCACACCGGCGGGCCTGCGCAGCCTCGGGCCGGACGAGCCCGGCTACCAGCCACGCTACGGCGGCGATCAGCGGGCGCGGGACGGCGCCTATCACCAGGGTACCGTCTGGGCCTGGCTGATCGGGCCGTTCATCGAGGCGCATCTGGCGGTCCATGGCGACACCGAGCGCGCCCGGCAAATTCTCGCACCTTTCGCCGACCAGCTGCGGATCGAGGGGCTGGGGACGGTGGGCGAGATCTTCGAGGGAGCACCACCGCACGCCCCGCGCGGCTGCATCGCCCAGGCCTGGAGCGTGGCCGAGATCCTGCGCGCCCGGAGCCTGATCGACCGCCACACCGCCGAGTGAGGAAGCCAATGGCCGCCCGCCACGACACCGAAGAAGACCGCCGCCTGAATGCCGCCTGGAACGGCGAGGCGCCCTGGCTGCGCTGGGGACCCTATCTCAGCGAGCGGCAGTGGGGGACCGTGCGCGAGGACTACAGTCCGCACGGCAATGCCTGGGACTACTTCCCGCACGATCACGCTCGGTCGCGCGCCTACCGCTGGGGCGAAGACGGCCTCGCCGGCGTGTCGGACGACAAGCAGCTCTTGTGCTTGGCACTCGCACTCTGGAACGGCAACGATCCGATCCTCAAGGAGCGGCTGTTCGGCCTGACCAACGACCAGGGCAATCACGGCGAGGACGTCAAGGAATACTATTTCTACCAGGATTCGACGCCCACCCACAGCTCGATGCGCTACCTCTACAAGTACCCGCAACGCACTTATCCCTACGACGACCTCGTCGCGGAGAACGCCCGGCGCAAGGCGACGGATCCGGGGGCGCTGGAGTACGAGCTCCTCGATACCGGGGTGTTCGACGAGGACCGGTATTTCGACGTGGCGGTCGAATACGCCAAGCGCGGCCCGGAGGACCTGCTGATCCGAATCACGGCGACCAACCGGGGACCGGAGGCAGCGACGATCTGGCTGCTGCCCACGCTCTGGTTCCGCAACACCTGGAGTTGGCGGAACGGTGCCGAAAAGCCCGGGCTCAGGGCGGCGGACGGGCCGGGGACAGTCGACGCCGAACATCCGGTCCTCGGGCGCCGGCGATTGCTCTGCCCGGACGCGGACGAGCTCTGGTTCTGCGACAACGAGACGAACACGGCACGGCTCTACGGCGGCGACGGGCCCCGCTACCCCAAGGACGGGATCAACGACCGGCTGCTGCACGGCCGGGAGACGACGAACCCCGAGCCGGTGGGCACCAAGGTGGCAGCCCTCCACACCCGCCGGCTCGGGCCGGGTGCCAGCACCACCATCGTGCTGCGCTTGACCGACGACATGGCAGCCCGCGACCCGGGCGCGGACGCGGACGAGGTGTTCACCGCACGCCGTGCCGAAGCAGATGCCTTCTATGCGACCCGGATCCCCGAGACGCTGTCGGCGGACCAGCGGGCGGTGGCGCGCCGGGCCTATGCCGGCCTGCTCTGGTCCAAGCAGTTCTTCCACTACGTGGTGGAAGACTGGCTTTCGGGCGACACGTTCGCACCGCCGCCGGAGCGCCGCAACGGGCGCAACAAGGGCTGGCGCCACTTCTACTCCGAGGACATCCTCTCGATGCCGGACAAGTGGGAGTATCCGTGGTTCGCGAGCTGGGACCTCTGCTTTCACACGGTGGCCCTGGCGCGGGTCGACCTCACCTTCGCCAAGGAGCAGGTCCTCCTGCTCACGCGCGAGTGGTACATGAGCCCGGACGGCCAGGTGCCGGCCTACGAATGGGCGTTCGACGACGTGAACCCGCCACTGCAGGCCTGGGCGGCGCTGCAGATCGCCGACTACGAAATGAAGACCTACGGGACCCGGGACGTCGACTGGCTGCGGCGGGTGTTCAACCACGGCCTGCTCTACTTCACCTGGTGGGTGAACCGTAAGGACGCGGAGGGCAACAACCTTTTCCAGGGCGGTTTTCTCGGGCTCGACAACATCTCGGCCTTCGACCGCTCCTCCGGCTACCTGCCGGGGGGCGGGCGGCTGTACCAGTCCGACGGGACGACCTGGGTCGGGTTCTTCGCGCTGCAGATGATGGAGCTGGCCGGCAAACTGGCCGAGGAGATCCCGGCCTATCTCGACTTCGCGGCGAAGTTCTTCCAGCATTTCATCTACATCGCCGATGCCCTCGACCACGTCGGGCGCGAGTCGGCCGGCACGGCGACGCTCTGGAGCGAGGCGCAAGGGCTCTACTTCGACGTGCTCCGGGTCGGCGACGGCTTCGTGCCGATCGAGGTGCGCTCGCTGGTCAGCCTGATGCCGCTGATCGCGGTGGCACCGCTCGATCTGCGCGCGGTCGAAGCTGCCGAGAACCGGCTCTTCGCCGAACGGATCGAGTGGTTCCGCCGCCAGCAGTCGGCGCTCTTGGCGGGTGCCTCCCAGTCGCACGAAGACGGGCGGCTGTTGCTGTCGTTCCTCGGCCGCGAGCGGCTCGAGCGGCTGCTCTCGGCGATGCTCGACGAGGGTGAGTTCCTGTCACCCTATGGCATCCGCTCGCTGTCGCGCCGGCATGCCGACCACCCCTTCGCGACGACGATCGCGGGCGAGCGGCTGGAGGTGGCGTACCGTCCGGCGGAGTCGGGGTCGGGCATGTTCGGCGGCAACTCGAACTGGCGCGGGCCGATCTGGGCGCCGACGACGTTTCTGCTGATCGATGCGCTCAGGCGCTACGGCGCACATTACGGCGAGACGCTGACCGTGGAGTGCCCGACCGGTTCGGGGCGGCGGCTGACGCTCGACGCGGTGGCGGACGAGATCGCGACGCGGTTTGCGGCCCTCTTCGCCAGGGGAGCGGACGGGCGGCGCCCGGTGTTCGGTGGGGCGGAGCGGTTCCAGAGCGATCCCGCCTGGCGCGACGAGTTGCTGTTCTACGAGTATTTCCACGGCGACAACGGTGCCGGCATCGGCGCCTCGCACCAGACCGGCTGGACCGGTCTCGTGGCGGTGCTGCTCGAGCAGGTGGCGAACCGTGGCGCCGCGAGCGGGTTGGGCGCGAGCGGCTTGGGAACGCGGCCGGACGCCGACGTCCTGCCCCTGGTCACCGAGAGCGCCTGTACCGCGACCCGGCAGGGCGCCGAGGCAACGATACCGGGGATCACAGGCTCCACCTGCAACCCGGCAGCGCGGCCCACGGCCGCCGCCGTCGAACCGGAAGCCGCGCCCGAGCCCGAGGAACTCCCATGCCGCTGACGCTGACCTCGCCCGCCTTCGCCGCGAACACCGACCTGCCCGAACGCTACACCTGCCGCGGGGCCGGTCTCTTGCCACCGCTCGCCTGGTCGGGCGTCCCGGCGGCGACGGAGAGCTTCGCGCTCATCCTCGAGGACCCGGACGCGCCCGGCGGCATGTTCCGCCATTTCGGGGCCTACGGCATCCCCGCAGAGATGCGCGACCTGGCCGGCGAGACTGTCGAGCTCGCCCGGCCGGTCCGCCCGGTCCTGCACGATTTCGGCGCCGTCGGGCTCTTGCCGCCGTGCCCGCCGCCGGGCAGCGGTCTTCACCACTACCGCTTCAGGCTCTTCGCCCTCGCAGCGACACCGTCTTTCGAGCGGCCGCCGACCTGCCAGGGCCTGATCGCGATGCTGCAGGCAAGCCTGCTCGAGGAGGCCGTGCTGATCGCGACCTGCGCCGGCTGATCGAAGCCGATGAGCGCCGCCGGGGTCCGAGCGATCGCCCGGCCGCCCTGCCCCTCGGCATTGGTGGCGGCGATCCGTCACGGTGTTGCACCTCGTCGCAGAACCCACCGCCGGTGACGGCGCTCGACGGCGCCCGCTTTCTTCACGAGGGCGATTTGCCGCTCGGCGTGTCTCGTGTTTCCCGTGAAGATGTGGCAAAGCGCTGGGCGCAAGGGGGGCAGCCTCTCGCGGCGAAGGTCGGGTCGACGCCCGGCCGCGACCGCCCCGTCCCGACGACGACCACGAAAGCGCCCGCCCGAGCAGGGTCGGGCAGAACAGGACGAACATGGCCAAGAACCGCCTCGAGAAGAAGCTGCAGCGCATCCGTCAGGATCCGAGCGGGGCGAAGGACTTCATCATCTGCGACGCCAAGGACGGCGACATGGGCGGCGGCATCCCGATGCCGGGCCCGGTGCTCGATGCCGACGGCCGGCCGACCGGCCGCTACAAGACGGCCGAGGACCACCTGGCCCAGGTGACCGCCCTGGTCGAACAGGACGTCCTCGACATGATGCTCTTGTCGCTCGGCAATCTCGACCGGCTGACCGAACGCGGTGTGTTCGCCGCAAGCCGGATGGGTACGGCGATCCGCGCCAACGACACGACGGACATCTGGGCGGCCCGGCACGGCCGCTACAAGGAGCAGCCCTCGGTGCCGCACCGTACGGCGCGGCTCGAGCATGCCAAGAAGCTGACCGATCTCGGCCTCTATTCGATCACCTTCATGAACGACGCCGAGGCCGACGCCCATGCCGGCGAGTGCTACCGCGCGTTCCGCAGCGAGGCCGAGGCGCACGGCTTCAAGCATTTCCTCGAGGTCTTCAACCCGAACTGCGGCCCGATGACCGAGCTGGACGCGGAGGAGATCGGCCAGTTCGTCAACGACAACATCGTCCGCGTCATCGCCGCCGTGCCGATGCGCCAGCGTCCCGAGTTCCTGAAGATCGTCTACAACGGCCCCAGGGCGCTCGAGGAACTGGTCGCCTACGATCCCTCGATCATCGTCGGCATCCTCGGCGGCGGTGCCGGCACCACGCGCGACACCTTCGAGCTCTTGCAGGCCTCGCAGAAGGGCGGTGCCCGGGTCGTCCTCTTCGGCCGCAAGATCAACCTCGCCGAGGATCCGCTCGCCATCGTCGAGCTGATGCGCCGCATCGTCGAAGGCGAGATCGCGCCCGAGGAGGCGGTCAAGGCCTATCACGGCACCCTGCAGGAGAAGAATCTCGCCCCCAAGCGCCCGCTCGCGGACGATATCGAGATCACCGAGGCGGTGCTGAAGCTCTGAGCCCGGCGCCGGCTGGGGTCAGCTGGTGCCGGGGGCGGCTTCGGCTGTGGCGCCCGAGGCCGAGAGCGCGTCGTGGATCGGCCGGACCGCCGGCGCCAGCGGCAGGTAGGCCTCCCGGTAGAGGCGCTCGTAGAAGGCGCTGGTGGGCGGGTCGTGGCGGACCTCGCTCTCGCCGCCCCGCATCGCCTCGACCGCCGCGGCCCGGTTCGGATAGACCCCCGCACCCAGCCCGGCGAGCAGGGCCGCGCCTGCCGCCACGCTGTCCGGCAGGTCGACCACGGTCACCGGCCGGCCCAGTATCGCCGCCTTGATCGCCATGTAGAGCGGGTTGCGGGTCAGCCCGCCGATCACCCGCACGGCCTCGGGTGCCGCGGCCGGGATCAGGGGCAGCATGCCTTCCGCACAGAGCCGGCTGTCGGCGGCGATCCCCTCGAGCACCGCGCGGAACAGATCGCCCCGGGAGAGATCGGTGCTCAGGCCCAAGAACGCCCCCTTGGCCTGCGGGTTCTGTCGGGGTGCGGTGCCGAGCCGGAGATGCGGCAGAAAGAGTGCGCCTTGCGCGCCGGCCGGCGACGCCGTCGCCTCCGCCACCAGGGTCCCATAATCGGCGCCCATGGCCATCGCCCGCTTGAACCAGTCGATCGCCCCGCCGGCGGTAAAGAGGCCGCCCAGGACATAATAGACCGGCGCGTCGACCCAGCAGATGCCCTGGGCATAGCCGGCGCGACCCAGTGCGGGATCGGCCGACGGCCGCTCCGTCCCCATCAGATTGGCCTCGGTCGTGCCGGTCGAGCACAACAGCACCCCCGGCCGCATCGCATCGGCGGCGACCGCCCCCACGATATGGTCGTGGCCGCCGGCCGCCACCACGCAACCTTCGGGCAACCCGGTCGCCGCCGCCGCTTCGGCGGTGACCCGGCCGATCGCCTCGCCGCTCCGCACCAAAGGTGCGAGCAGCGACGGTGCGACACCCACCGCCGCCAGGATCTCCTCGGACCAAACGAGCCGGCCGAGATCGAGAGCGAAGGTGCGACAGGCCAGGCTGTAGTCGGTCGCCATCTCGCCGGAGAGCCGCCAGGCCAGATAATCGGCGACGTTCAGCCACTTGACCGTGTGGGCGAAGGCCTCGCTACGCTGCCGCTGGTGCCAGAGCAGCTTGCAGAGCCCGAAGATCGGCTCGGGATTGAGCCCCGAGATCGCAAACAGCCGATCCTGCCCGACCGTCTCGACGATGCGGTCGAGCTCGCTCCGGGCGCGCTTGTCGAACCAGGCGATGGCCGGGCCCGTGGCAGCACCCCGGGCATCGATCGGCACCGCCGTCTCGGCCATGCTGGCAAAGGCGATGCCCTGCACATCCCGCGGCTCGTTCACCTGCGCGAGCGCCGCGCGGATCGCCGCCGCCGCCACGGCGAACAGCGTCTCGCCCTCGTATTCGGCCCACTCGGCCCGCGGATAGGCAATCGGTGTCGGCTCCGCGGCCTGCGCCACGATCCGCCCTTCGGCATCGAACACCACGGCCTTGGTATTGGTGGTGCCCGCATCGACACCCACCAGGAGCGGCCCTTCAGCCATACCGGTCACATCACCTCCCCAGCGCCACGACGCCACCCTAGCCGAGCCGCCGGGCCATGCCCACACCCGCGACGTGCCGGCCCCGGCAGTCGCCGGGCGCACGACAGCCCTCGAAATGCCGCTGCCGAGCCTCTAAGGTCGGTGCGGTTCGATACCCGCCGCGATCACCGACGGCGGGCAAAACCGAGGGAGGCAGATCATGAAGCACCGCCAGCTGTTCCTGGCCGGCGCCCTGGCACTGGCGCTCGCCGCACCCGTCCAGGCCCAGGACGATATCGAGATCACGCTCATTCCGGGCCTGACCACCGACGATTTCTACATCACCATGAACAGGGGCGCGCAGGCCGCGGCCGAGGCACTCGGCATCACCGTCGACTTCCAGGGGGCCGAGGAGTTCGAGCCGGTCCTCCAGGTGCCGGTGCTCGATGCCGTGATCGCCCGTGGTCCCGACGCCATCCTGATCGCCCCCACCGACACCACCCAGCTGATCGAGCCCTTGCGGCGGGCGCACGATGCCGGGATCCCGGTGATCACCGTCGACACGTTCATCGGCAACGGCCAGTACCAGACGGGCTCGGGCGACGCCGACTTCCCGATCAGCTACATCGCCTCCGACAACATCGAGGGTGGGCGCATCGCGGCGCGCGCCATGGCCGAGGCGATCGGCGGCGAGGGCAAGGTCTACGTCTCCAACGTCAGGCCCGGCATCTCGACCACCGACCAGCGCGAGGAGGGCTTCAAGCTCGAGATGGCGAACCACGAGGGCATCGAGGTCCTCGATACCCAGTACAACGAGAACGACGCCAGCCTCGCCGCCTCGCAGTTCCAGGCGGTTCTCGCCCGCTCGCCCGACCTCGCCGGCGTCTTCGGCGCCAACCTGTTTTCCGCCCTCGGTGCCGCCAACGGTGTGCAGGCCGCCGACAAGTCGGGCGAGGTCCAGGTCATCGCCTTCGACGCGCCGCAGTCGATCGTCGACAACATCGAGGAGGGCCTCGTCAACATCGCCATCGCCCAGCACCCGGCCGAGATCGGCTATTACGGCGTGGTGACCGCCTATGCCCACCTCACGGGGCAGAGCGTGCCGCCGGCGATCGGCACCGGCTTCACCGTCATCGATGCCGACAACGTCGACGACGAGGCGGTGCAGAAGTTCATCTATTCGGGCGAGTAATCGCCGCCTCTCGACCGGAGGGCGGCCGCCCGGCTGCCCTCCGCTTGCCTTGCGGAGAACGGCCGAGTGGCCACGCTCACCGACACGACCGCTGCCGCCGGAGGCCGGACCAGGGCGCTCCGCCTGATCCTCGCCACCTGGTCCTGGGTCTTTCTCGTCCTCATCCTCGTCTTCTTCGAGACCTGGGCGCGGATCGAGACCGGCAACACCTTCCTGCTGCGTACCCACAACCTCCAGGCCATTGCCATCGCCGCCTCGCAGACCCTGCTGCTCGCCCTGGGCCTGACCCTGGTCATCGTCGCCAGCCACATCGACCTCTCGATCGGCTTCGTCACCGGCCTTGCCGCCGTCACCATGGCCGTCGTCATTCGCGCCATCGACCCCGCCGTGCCGCCGGCCCTGTCGCTCGTTCTCGGCATCACTGTCGGGCTGGCCGTCTCGCTCGTCCCGGGCTTCGTCAATGGCTGGATGGTGGCCAGGCTCAACGTGCCCTCCTTCATCGGCACGCTCGGCATGTACGGCATCGCCCGCGGCATGGCGCTGCTGGTGGCCGGCGGGGCCACCGTCTCGATCCGCAACCCCGCCGCCACCTGGTTCGGCAACCAGCACCTCTATGGCGTCCCCTTCGTCGTCGTCATGACGATCCTCGTCACCCTCGCCTTTCACTACCTCCTCGCCTACACCCGCTTCGGCCTGCACACCTACACCATCGGCGGCAATGTCGAGGCCGCAAGACGGGCCGGCGTCGACGTCGAGCGCCACCTGATCGTCCTCTTCCTCCTCTCCGCCTTCACCGCCGGCCTGGGTGGCATCGTCTACACCGCCCGCTTCTCCGCCGGTGCAGCGCAAGCCGGCGAACCGCTCCTCCTCTACGCCGTCGCCGCCGTCTTCATCGGCGGGGCGAGCCTCACCGGCGGCCAGGGGACCATCAAGGGGACGGTGATCGGGGCCCTGATCATCGCCGTCATCCAGTTCGGCCTCGTCTTCATCAACGTCGCCCCCTACTGGCAGTTCATCGCCGTGGGAGCGGTGATCATCGTCGCCGTCCTCATCGACCAGCTCCGCGACCGGCTGCATGTCGGGAGTCCGGCATGACCCCCGCCCCCGGCAATGGGCCCATCCTCGAGGCCAAAAGCCTGAACAAGCGCTTCGGCGGCATCCACGCCGCCCGCGACGTCTCGCTCCACGTCATGCCGGGCGAGGTCGTGGCCCTGGCCGGCGACAATGGTGCGGGCAAATCCACCGTCATCAAGATCATCGCCGGCGTCTACAAGCCCGACGGCGGCGAGGTCCACTACCAGGGCGAGCGCGTCGACCAGCTCACCCCGCGCGAGATCCGCGACCGCGGCATCGAGACCATCTACCAGGACCTGGCGCTGGCCGATAACCTGGATGTCGGCACCAACCTCTTCCTCGGCCGCGAGAAGGTGAAGCACCTCCTGGGCCTCCCCTATCTCGACCGCAAAACCATGCGCAGCGAGGCCGCGAAGGCGCTCGAGGCCCTCGGCATCGTCGTCCGCGACCTCGACGCCCCCGTCCGCACATTGTCGGGCGGGCAGCGCCAGGCCCTCGCCATCGGCCGTGCGGTCTACTGGCATGCGCGGCTCCTCATCATGGACGAGCCCACCGCCGCCCTGGGCGTGCCCGAACAACGCGAGGTCCTGGCGCTGATCCACCGCCTCAAAGAAAGCGGCGTCGGCATCATCTTCATCAGCCACAACCTCCACGACATCTTCGCCGTCTCCGACCGCATCGTCGTCCTCGAGCGCGGCAGAAAAGCGGGCGAACGACTGGCCAGCGAAACGGACGGCGACGAGGTGGTCAAGCTGATGATGGGCGGGGCGTAGAAGAGGCAGAAGCGGGGGAAATGATTTCCCCCGCGGCCCCCACTCTATTTCGGTCTAGGCCTGGGTGTCCCTCAGCCAGTTCTGCAGCGACAGACCGGCGATGCGCGCGAACTCGGCCGTGTTGGCGGTCACCAGCGTGTGGCCGAGGGTAAGGGTTTGGGCGGCAATCAGCAGGTCGTTGCCACCGATCGGCCGGCCCGCCGCCTCGAGGTTGTGCCGGATCATGCCGTAGGTGCGATCGACGGGCGGCTCCAGCGCCAGCACGTCCAATCGCTCGAGCATGCCGTCGATCGCCGCCGTCAGCCGTGCCGAGCCCTTGCGCGCAGCACCGAACCGCAACTCGGCAGCGACAACGACGCTGGTGCACACCGCAGCCTCGCCCACCGCCTCGATGCGCGCCACCACCCGGCCTTGCGGATGGCGAATCAGGTCCGAGAGAATGTTGCTGTCGAGCAGGTAGCGCAAGCCGCGTCCGCCCCGACGTCAGACCGCGACAGGCTCGGGCGGCGCATCCTCGATGTCGGGAAAATCCTCGTCCAGGGGCTCCTGCGCCCTCAGCCAGGCGAGGAGCGAGGGCGCCGGCGCCGGCTCGATGATGAGCCGATCCCCCTCCTTGCGCAGCACCGCATTGGTGCCCGGCAGCTCGAGCTCACGAGGTATGCGGACCGCCTGGTTGCGGCCATTCCTGAAGAGCTTGACCCGACGAGTGGCGGACATGTTGCGATCTCCATCAGCCTATGCCGAGACATAGGCCGAGCTTGCCCCTCTGTCCAGCGGGCGCGAACGTTCAGCCCCGGCACCTCTCGCCCATCGCGAAAGCCGGAGCGCGCGAGAGTGCCCGAGGATCGACAATGTGATGTTGTCGCTGGGGTCGCCGGCGGCACCCACACGTCCCCTTTGACGGATGATCTCGCCCGGCCAAGCCGGCGGGTCTCCCGCTGCCGCTAGCCCGCATTTCTCACCAGAGGTAGGTGCATCGGGGTCCTGAACGTGGGAAAGTGCTTCTGCGACAAAGACTTGAACCGACGCGGAGGGCTCCCCGATGCCGACAGAGTGTAGCGCGAAAGGGAT